>SKEY01000185.1_pt1 | contig 110024 bp, 111 predicted proteins | sample 4843871 | NCBI WGS metagenome assembly SKEY01 (sample SAMN11008797, study PRJNA524170) | human gut metagenome | biome: Human fecal sample; material: Feces; isolation source: fecal sample from pouch patient p36 | host: Homo sapiens | place: Israel: Tel-Aviv | collected 2016-12-04
AAGATATTATTTTATTTATTTTCGTTATGATTTTATTACTTAGCTATTCAACATCCTTAAGAAAAAAGAAAAGGAATTTTCTATATATCAAGTATTAACTATAGATTAAATTACGGAGCAACTTTAGGTGTAAATTTGAACTTACTTCTTGTTATTAACAAAATAAGAAAACACCCTTTTAAGGGATATAAGAATCAAAAAGGAACTCTAAGAATAACTAATAAAACACGAGAACAACAAATACTTCCTACGAAAAAAAGAAAACGTTTACTGAAAATGACGGCTGCTATTAATTTTATCTATCACTAATTACTCTAGCGAGCCGCTTGACTTGCTCAATTTTCACCTTTCTTTTAAACTTATCAAAAGTAAGTAAAAAAGAAGGGAATTTTATGCCAGCATTTCATCATATTTCATTATTAACCAAAGACAGTCGTGAAAATGTCCATTTTTACACAGAAATTCTAGGGATGCGCTTTGTTAAAAATACAGTCAATCAAGATAATCATCGGATGCTTCATTACTACTACGGTGATTATCAAGGAGCACCCGGCAGTGTCGTAACCTTTTTTATTGTCCCTAGCCTAGGACATCGCTACGAAAATCAAAACTTCATTTCCACAATAGGTCTGAAGCTTCCGCAAACTAGCATGGCTTATTGGCAAGAACGGTTGAACAAATATTCTATCGACTATTCTGTAAATGATCGCCAAATTCACTTTTTTGACCCCGATCAGGTAGAAATCATCTTAACTGAGACGGATTTACCACCATTGGCGATGGACCATCAAGTCAACAATGACGTTCCAGCAGATAAACAAATCATAGGATTGCATTCTAGTCAGCTCCATGTTAGTGATCCTCAAGCGACGAGTGCTTTTTTCGAGACGTTTCTTGGGTGGGCAACAGTTAATCAGCGAATTCAATTGAACGCGACGGATTTTCTCGAAATCTTGCCTACTGAAGCTAACAAGCCTAGTCACATGGGACGAGGCAGTGCAGATCATATCGCTTTTGCGGTTGTTGATGATACAGCCTTAAATGAGTTGTATCAACGAGCAGAAAAACAAGGCTGGCAGATCGAAAAGCTAGTTTCCCGTGGTTACTTTAAAAGCCTTTACATTCGTGAGCCTGGCGGAAATCGTATAGAGTTTGCGACTTTGACCCCTGGTTTTACACTCGATGAGCCACTGGAAAAATTAGGAGAAAGTCTAGCTTTACCACCATTTTTAGCGAAACAGCGTGATGAAATTGAAGCCAATATTTATCCAGAAAGATGATCAGAAGAAGCGTGAATCACGAATTTCCGTTGATTTCACGCTCTTTTTCCTATTTTTACCTAAAATGGAAAGGCTGTTCTGCTAGACCATCCTGTCAGGCTCCCTCTAGATAGGATTTACTTCAATAGTTATTCATTCCTGTAGCTTGATAATCTTCTGCTCATAATTTGATCTTATTATTTGATAAATATTCGTTTCAAAAAATCGATTTAATCACATCCGTTATTATTCTAGCCGTAAACATTAACGCCAGCAACGCGCTATATCACGAGCTTTTTTATAGAAAACGGCTATTTATAAGACTTTAAGTCAGTAAATACACAAAATCCCAAATTTTTAATAAAAATGAAAAATTTTGTTTAAAAAAAGAATTACTAGCCTCTCAAACTTTTAAAAATAACGATTATTATCCAAAGAACAGCTAACGGAAAACACAAATAGCTATGATACATCAAAAAAAAGACCAACTCATTCATGAGTCAGTCTCCAATTAAAAACACTTATTCATTCATAAAAATGACAGACCATTCATCACGCTTACTTAAAAATTCTTTCGCTAAGTCCTGTGCACCTTCCAACGTATGGTTCGCTGCCCAGCCGCATTGCACTGGATTGCTTGCGGGAACTTCGGTAGCCGTTAACACGTCTTGCATTGTCAACGCTACTACGTCCATGATTTCATCGATATTGTCGTGATTCAAAACAGTTAAATAAAAACCTGTTTGGCAACCCATAGGCGACCAATCCACAATATAATCTGCGTGGTTACGAATTAGCTCTGCCGTTAAATGCTCTAACGAATGTAGCGCCGCCATATCCATATAGGCTTGATTTGGCTGTTTTAGGCGGACATCGTATTTGACGATCAAATCACCATTCGCTCCGGTCTTCTTATCTGCCACCCGAATATAGGGCGCCTTTACCTTTGTGTGATCCAAATTGAAGCTCTCAACATTCATTTTCATTTATTCTGCCTCCATTATTTTTTCTGCGATAACTAACCAAACAAAGCGATTCATTTGTTTATACCTTGTTTGGAAGCCATTCATGCGGAATAGTTCTTCCAGCTCACTCATTAAGGAATAGTATTCCCGTTCGAGATCAGCTGCTAAGTTGGCTCGTCCTGCTGCTTTTTCTACTGCCAAGATTTCCGTATACGTCTTCTGCGATAGGAACATCGTATCTCCAAAAACGATCTTTCCGCCAGTAGTTAATAGCTGACTGTAGCGTTGGATCGCTCGCGCCTTTTCCTCTGTGGTCAAATGGTGAAAGACCAGATTTGAAGCGATCGTATCTATTGGTTCATTGGGTACAGGGAATTTTTCCATATCGCCAGCGAAAAAGGTGGTCTCGTGTAACGCTGGTTTTTCCGCTGCGATATTTCGCATTTCCGGTGATGGCTCGACTGGATAAACGGTCTTGCCAGCAACGACTAGTTTTTCGGTTAAATTGCCTGTTCCACTACCGAACTCTAATACTACCTCCCCCGAAGCAGCATTGATTTCATCCAGTATCTGCCAGTAATTAGCGAAAACTTCCTGATATTCAGGATTTCCGCCATTCACCTCATCGTCGTAGACCACTGCCCACTCCTCAAAGATCGGCATAAACTCCAATCCCATGTTGTTAACCTCTCTCTATTTTTATTTCTATCACTCACTTTTTAGGCTCTATCAGTCACACCTCCAAAGCCCTTTTGCTTTTCCTTTCTGTCATGTAATACTCCTGCGCCAGCAGCAAGTTTCCTCGCTGTTGCTCTCACGCATTTTTTGCCAACTCATAATAGCCATGACTTGGCAAATTAGACTACTGGATAATCCTTAATAAACTTCCTTCAAATAAATCTCCTTCGACAGATAGCGATCCCCCGCATCAGGAAAAATCGTCACCACCTGACTTCCCGCAGGCAAGCTAGCAACCTCCACCAAGGCCCCTACCATCGCGGCTCCCGATGAACTGCCAATCAAAATTCCATGCTCCTTCGCTAGCTTTCGGGTCATCGCAAAGCCTTCGTCATCACTAATCGTAGCAAAGCCGCTGATCGGTAACTCGTCTAAAAATGCCGGAATAAATTCAACACCGATCCCTTCAATCTCATGGCCATGACTTTCCCCACCGTTCAGGATCGAGCCTTCAGGTTCTACACCAATCAAGCGAATCTCAGAATTTCTTTCTAATAGATACCGAGCTACCCCGCTAAAGGTCCCGCCACTACCGATTCCTGCTACAAAGCTGGTGATCTCTTCTCCAATATCCTCAACTAATTCCGGTGCCAACGAGCGATAATACGCCTCTGGATTGGCAGGATTTTCAAACTGCAAGGGCAGATAACTGTCAGCAAGTTCCTCATGAAGTCTTTTCGCTTCTTTAATCGCACCGCTGATTCCTTCCGCAGTCGGCGTATGGACAATATCCGCCCCTAAAGCTCGCATCAACGCCTGCTTCTCCAAACTGAACTTTTCCGGAACTACAAAAATTGTCGGCAAGCCCGTCTCCAATGCCGCAAGAGCTACACCAATCCCGGTATTACCAGCGGTCGGTTCAATAATAGTCGTCCCTTCTTTGATCCTGCCCTGTTCGAGGCCCTCCTCAATTAGATAGACACCCAGCCGATCTTTAATGCTTCCTCCTGGATTCAAATATTCCAGCTTCGCATAAATCGCTGAACCTTCGGGAATTTCTTCAAATTGATGGTGAGTGAATCGCAGCAGCGGAGTATGTCCGATTGCCGCTTGGATAGAATTAATAATCATCATTGATCTCCTCGTATTTATTTTATTCGCATGTTTGTCGTTCAATTTTAGGTAACAAAAAAAGGCGCCGACTATTAATCAGCACCTTGAGCTTCCGCTATATTGCTCCTGTAAATCCTCGTTCAACAAGTATACAGGTAGCCAAAATAATCGAAAATTGGGCAGTTAATAGACATGACAAAACGGTATGCTGCTTTTTAGCACCATACAACAACAGCAAGATTCAGTTGCGAACTGTTTGCTGAATGTCATGACTATACCTCCAAAAATTTTTAGACCATTTAGAATAGTTAAAAAATTACCATAGATAGCGATTACTGTCAAAGGAAAGACTCATGCGGTTTTAATCGAATGAATAGAAATACCTTTTACCTTAACCCTAGACTATACTCATACTCCTTTTCGATCAATCATATCAAGCGACAACTTAGAATTAGCCCCTCAACTTCAAGTGATTCAAACAGTCTTTCAATGTTTCTAAGACCTAAACATTCTAATTGAACAAAAACTTTAATTGTACTCTAAATTGAAAATCATTTCAAATCGCAATTTGACACTTCCCCCCCCTAAAATAACCATTTTCAGGGTAAAAAAGCCCCTTTACACCCTAAAACGTGTCAAATTGAGGGGGGTAACGGTTATTTTGCGATTCGCATCTTTTTGCTAAATCTCGTATCGTGTAGTTAACAAAAATAATAAGGCTATGCAGGACGCTGCTTCCTTTTCTCAAATAGAAAAACACTGAACGATCATATAACACACCCATGAGGAGGAAACCCTAATGAATGAACAGCTTTTGACATACAATCAAACATTTTCACTAAAACCAGAAACACTAGAAAAACGCATCATGGAGTATTACCAAGAAACACAAAATAGTAGTTTAACCATCAAGTATATCTTAGCCTTACGCGTACGCTTCAAGCTTGGTGCGCAAGAGTTCGCCCACATTCTGGAGGATCTTGTCCGCTACCTGTTTATGAATACCAAAGCCACACGCACAATGAAACGCTTCTTCTATTATTTCAAAGATTACTTCATGGAATCTGAGTGGAAACGACTGACCTTAAGAGTCTTTCCCTTAAGAAACTTTGGCAAAAAAGTATTCTCTGTTGTCCGTTCACTTATTTCAGCTGTCCGTCCAGAAGAAACGACGGAGACCTGAGATAAAACACCCTACGCATAAAACAAGAAAGGAAGATTCGATGAGAACCGAAACGACAGATTTAGTTGCATTATTTACGAAGAATAACGGTGACAAGCACAACTGGCGCTACAAAGGTGTGGACACCAGCTTGCCAGCAGAAGAAATCAAAGAAGCTTGCGAACTATTAACGACACTCGACCTTTTTGAAAAAGATGGCGTAAAACTATTTGATTCCGTCTTATCGGCGAAGTTCGTCACCACGATTGAAACCATGATTTTTGATTTGGAGCATGATCCCGAAGAAACACAAATTGAAGCAGAAAAAATGAAGGACGCCACCCGTAAAAAGGTTTGCTCTTTTGAAGTCACTGATGAATCTGACAAAGTAAAAGAAACCCTGCTAACCAAGTTGTTGCGACCTAGACCTAGCATCCCTGTCTTAAGCCAAGCACGTGAACGTCAGCATGAACACATTGAAACGGTAGATACCTCGAACTCTATCACGATCAACCATGAGGCCCTTCCGACAATCAAAGACAAGCAAATTATTGGCGGTGAAGCAGAGTCAAATATAGAGCAAATTCCCGACACTGAAGTACAGAGCACCAAGGAAGGCAAAGGTCTGTTTCGTTGGATTCAAAAAATCAGAAATCGAACTCGGAACAAAGAAGCACCAGAGAGCACACCACGAGAATAACCCTTCACAACGAAATCCTGTCATTCATGCGTAGGAAGTAAAACAATCCCCCTGCGATCACGGTCTCAGGGGGTGTGAAAATATGTTAGAAAGCGACGGTATTTTTGATGACTTTTTTACCTACTTTACTCAAAGAAGCACTCATGAATTGTCTATTTAGCAGCTTTTTAGCTATGCTTGCATTCAACGTGTCCCTGATTAATCTCAGCTTTATTGATTTGGACCGGATGATCCACTACAGGATGATTCTACAGCCCATCCTTCAATTTTATCGGAACATAGCGTTGCATTTGGCGATAGCCCAGACCTTTCTCGATGTCCTTTTGGTACGCATTTTCTTCGTCCAAATAAGGCATATTGAACATAAAGTTGCGGGATTTATCCACTTCAAAGTTTGTTCCTTCTACCCACTGAAAAATTTTGTCTTGGACTTTCTGGATGCTCTCGTCGTCTTCGTCATTACTGTCGGCCATCGCATACAGACCACCTGGAAAATCAATCAGCTCAAGCGGGCTCACATCGGCTTCACTGACGCCTTCTTTAACCGCGCATATCATAGTGGCTTTGTCTTCATTTACCAGCATAAAGTCCAAACAGTCAAAAATAACTGGACGATACAGCGGGAAATGCTGCCACAGCTGAAACATATAGCCGCCTTTTTTGAAGATCTCTTCAAAGGTGCGTTCGCCAGAGGTGACTGCCCTAAAGGATGGAATTCTGATCACCATCACATCGGGAACCTTCTTATCTAATTTATCCGTGATCTCGATCAAACGATTGATATTTGCTGGTTTGCCAATATAGTCTACATTGACAATCTGTGTCTCGATGTCCTTGGCCTTGTTGTAGAGCTGCTTGATATCGGCATTATCCGAAAAATTCATTTTTTCTATTTCCTCGATAAAATCAAGCACAATACCTTTCAGTTCATTCAGCAAAGAGACCTCATCGTCAATCGCGTTGACCTTTCTACCTAAAACCTCCAGCACAACATCCGAGCCGGAAGCTTTGAAAATCCGCTGGATGTCCTTTATGCTGATGTTCAACTTGCGTAAAATAAGAATCTGTTCGATCCGTCGAACGGCTTCTTCGTCGTACATCCGATACGTGGACCCCTCGCTGCGAGTACTATTCAGTATTCCCATATCCTCATAATAGCGCAGCGCACGCGCAGTAATATTGTATTTACTGGATACCTCTCTGATCTTGACTAAATTATTCATCGTTCATCTCCTTTCCTGACTTACTCCATTATGAAGGCTTACCCAAAGGAAGAGTCAAGCTATTTTTAAATATTTCCTATGCAACCAAGCAGAAGCTTTTACCGTCACTTGTAGTTGTAATCGGTCTCTTTTATAATGAAGCTATCAAAACAAAGGAGGTTCTTGTTTGACTAACTTGTGTTTATTATCGGTGATTTGCTCTTAAATCAGATGAAAATTTCATTTATATGAGGAGAGCAAAACAATGAAACTAACGATTCGAGAAACAACTAAAGTAGACAACGAAACGATTTATCACGTCGAAAAACACGCATTCGGAGAAGTAGACGAGGCCGAGTTGACTGAGAAGCTATTGGCCGACCCAACCGCTCAGCCGCTTTTGTCCCTTTTAGCATTTGATGAGGATACGCCTGTTGGGCATATCCTGTTTACGAAGGCAACACTCACGAATCACGAACAGCTTTCGGTTATGATCTTGGGGCCTTTAGCCGTTATGCCCGATTATCAAAAGCAAGGAATCGGCGGACAATTGATCAAAGAAGGACTGCGCCTGCTACAGCAAAAGCACGTTGAGTTAGTCTTTGTCTTAGGACATATCAAGTACTATCCAAAGCATGGCTTCAAGCCCGCGTTGCCACTCGATTTCCAAGCGCCTTATCCTGTAGAAAAAGGCAAAGAAGAGGCATGGATGGTTCAAGCGTTGAAGGCTGATTTTCCGATTGAAGACTCCGCTGGAACCGTGCGCTGTTGCGATGAATTTATGCGGCCAGAATATTGGCGCGAATAGACGATCCAAACCCTTATACCAAAATCGCGGTATAAGGGTTTTTCTTTGCAGATTTAGCCGAAGTTGTATATAACAAAAGTAAGTAAAGCCTCGCAAATAAGCGAGAAAAGGAGTCCCAGTCATGTACTCATTAGTTCCCGAAAATATGCATGAAGTCGAACAAAAACTAAATTACTTCAAAGAAAAAGGCGATAAAATCACCGAAGAAGAAGTCATCCGACAAGCCGTACTCGATAATAGCCAGCAAATCCTAGATGGCGATCTAGAAGGCCCTTACTGGAAAGTAAAATGGCAGCCCGAAGATCAAACACTAGCCATTTTTGATATTATGAACAAACAAGTCGGTACCGTTGATAGTCTGTCGGGATCGTTTATCGATGACTTCCGCACTAGTGCACCGAATGTGATTCGGCATTTGGCGGAGGTAATTCAGAAGATTGTGAATGATAATTAAAGCGTAATAAGCTGTTCAGAGACCATGATTCATGGCATCGAACGGCTTATTTCTTATTTAAATACTAAATCTCTAAATTACTGGCTTTTCCTTTAAGAACAAATCCTCGCTTTTTAAAAAGGAACGTAGTAGAATCGGTTTAACTTATTAAAAGTAAGTGAATTTAAAGAGTACAAAGGAGGTCATCCATCATGAAAAAAATCGGCTTTTTGAGTTTTGGTCATTGGATGGACCAAGGTTCACTTGTTAAAACAGCGCAGGATTCTTATCTGCAATCGATTGATCTAGCGGTGGAAGCGGAAAAGATCGGAATCGATGGTGCGTATTACCGCGTCCATCATTTTGCGGATCAAATTGGTTCCCCTTTCCCATTATTATCAGCGATCGGTGCGAAAACCAGCAAAATTGAGATTGGCACTGGTTTGATTGATATGCGTTATGAAAATCCTTATATGATGGCAGAAAATGCTGGGCTTACAGATATTATCACTCAAGGAAGAGTGCAATTAGGCGTGGGTCGTGGCTCACCTGAGCAGGTTCTTGATGGTTGGAAATATTTCGGCTATGACTACAGCGAAGAAGAGATTAAGGACATTACTCGTGAACGGACACTGGAATTTTTAAAATTAATCGAAGGCGGACGTTTCGCTGAACAAAATCCGCAGCCAATGTTCCCGCAAGCACCTGGAAAATTACGCTTGGAGCCTTATTCAGAAGGCTTACGCCATCGAATTTGGTGGGGTGCTGGTTCGACTCAGACTGCCGTTTGGGCAGCGCAGCATGGAATGAACCTGCAATCGTCAACGTTGGTAAACTACGAAACCAACGAACCCTTCCATATCCAACAAGCTAAACAGCTGCGGGCATACAAGGAAGCTTGGAAAACAGCTGGTCACGACTTCGAGCCACGAACATTAGTCACCCGTTCAATCCAACCGATTACTACAGATATGGATCGTCAGCTATTCGGTCATCAAGGCGACGATGCAAAATATGATCAAGTTGGTTTTTTGGCTTATCATCAAAATCCTACAATCTTTGGGAAAACCTTTGCGGGTGAACCAGATAAGATCGTTAAGGAATTAGCTGAGGACGAAGCGATCAAAGAAGCGGATACGGTGTTAGTTACGATCCCAAACACCTTGGGAGTAGATTACAATATGCACTTACTTGAAACGATTGTAAAAGATATCGCCCCTGATTTAGGCTGGAGATAAATATACTATTAGAAACAGGAGCAAATCTAATTTTTCAGATTTGCTCCTGTTTTGAGGTTTTAGTATTTATTTTACAATCAATACAGATCCAATATGAACTATCTTATAAGTCTTGTAGGATTGGTCTGAATAATTAAAGGTCATCTGAAAATCCCGACTGAAGTGTGGAATGTTATTTAGAGTTGACTATAGAGCGTTAATTAAATACAAAAACAAATACAGATACAACCCATTCGTTTTCACCAAACAAATTTGTTACGATATCGTCAACACAGAGGTATACTTGTACATAGAACGACTATATTTAGGAGGTTTTCTTAATGGAACAGTTAAAGCTAAACAATGGTCAGACGATCCCTCAATTAGGTCTAGGTGTTTTTAAAGTTCAAGATGCAGATGATTTGAAACGTTCAGTAGCCGCTGCATTAAAAGAAGGCTATCGTCACTTTGATACGGCAGCGATCTATCACAATGAAGCATGGCTCGGTGAAGCACTGGCTGAGAGTGATGTAAAGCGTGAAGACCTGTACATCACTTCAAAAGTTTGGAACAGCAATAGGACTTACGATGAAACAATCGCAGCTTTCCACGAATCTTTGAAGAAATTGCAAACAGATTATTTGGATCTTTACTTGATCCACTGGCCAAGTGACGGCTACAACGAAAAATGGCGAGCAATGGAAGATTTATACAACGATGGCCTGATCAAATCCATCGGGGTTTCTAATTTTGAAAAACCGCATTTGGAAAAATTATTAACGACGGCAAAAGTAAAACCCGCTGTTGACCAAATCGAAACTCATCCCTACTTCCAGCAAAAGGAATTGAATAAGTATTTGAGAAGCTTGGATATCGCTCACGAAGCTTGGGGCCCGCTTGGTCAAGGCAAGAGTAATGTTTTAGACGATCCAACGTTAATGAAAATCGCTGAAGCTCACAATAAATCAGTTGCTCAAGTCATTTTGCGCTGGCACTTGCAACGAGAAATCATTGTGATTCCAAAATCGGTTCACGCAGAACGGATTGCGCAAAATATCAATGTCTTTGACTTCACATTAACAGATGAAGAAATGAGCCTCATCGCAGCGATCGATAAAAACCAACGCGGTTCTGGTGACCCTAATGATGAAGAATTTTTGAAAAATTCAATGAGCAGAGACTAGTCTTCTCTATTTTTAACCCGCAGTCTCTTTGACTGCGGATTTTTTGCTTGATTAACTGGCTATAGGCTTCACTTATGTTAGGATTGTTAATAAGAAAACAACAGGATTTTTTAGAGTGATACTCGCGCTGTGACTATAGAAGGCCAGGATCAATTCAGGAACCCGTTCAGATCTTAAAACCACTTTTCAAGAAAGAAGGTGTCATATGCGCTTTTCTACATTATTTGTCGGATATAGCTGTGTTTTAGGCTTGTTGGTGGGAATCATGTCCGCTGTTTTTTTGTCATTCACAAACCTTATGATAGACGTTGTGTGGACAACTATTCCAGAAACCTTATCGATCCCCTTTTATCCGATACTTGTTGGATTAATTGGCGGCTGCTTGGTTGGTCTTATTCAAACTAAAATTGGACGATACCCGACAACTATGCATGAAACATTAAGTGAATTCAAACAAAAGAAGCGGGTAACCTACAAAAAGCAAATAGGCAAAAATTTCTTGTCAGCAATCATCGTCTTGATGTTTGGTGCCAGCCTAGGACCCGAAGCCGCACTTGCTGGAATTATGGGGGGCTTGATCACTTGGATGGGTGACCGACTAAAGCTAACTCTACAACGCAAAGAAGAACTATTAGAATTAGGTATTGGAACAATGTTAGCCGCTATTTTTCGCGCACCGTTGGCTGGTGTCAGTGAAGTATTTGAGCAAAATAATCCGCCAACAGGTAATGATAAAGTGAAAAAAACGATCCTCTATGCACTTAGTACAGGCTTCGGACTTTTAGGATTCCTTCTTATTAAACGATTATTTCCAGAAGAAAGTATTTTTTCACTGCATTTCCCCAAAAATATTTCTTGGAAATGGCAGGCAATAGTCTTCTCCCCTGTTAGTTGGTTGATCGGTGGTTTATTCGGTGTTCTCTTTTTGGAACTTGAGAAGCTGACTGACCGTCTGGCTGCAAAAATTGATAATCTAGTTATTTCTGCGTTGATTGCCGGACTCTGTATCGGGATATTTGCTTTGTGGTCGCCGTATTTTCTATTTTCTGGTGAACAGCAGCTATTGCCCCTTTCCAAACAGGCACTTCAGCTCTCCTTCATCAATCTATTGTTATTGGGGATCGGAAAGGCTTTTTTGACGAATCTTTGCTTTTCCTTTGGTTGGCGAGGTGGTAAGATTTTTCCGGCAATCTTTTCTAGCACTGCAATCGGCTTTGCTGTAGTCCGATTGATTCCTTATACACCAGGCTTAATCGTGGGTGTAGCTGTGGCAGCTAGTACCACTATTATTCTCCGCCAGCCTTATGTATGTGCCGCGTTATTGCTTTTCTTATTTCCAATTCAATTTTTCCCTTTTATTCTTATCAGCTGTCTTGGTATGAAACGCTTTGAAGAATATCTCCGAGCTAAAAGAAAATAATCAGTCAGGAGCTGATCAAAAGTCTTTGGACTTTCGGATTAGCTCCTATTCACGAATAAACGGCAGCGCCATTCCGGTCCAACGATTTTTCTCAAATTCTCTAGAGCAGCCTAGCCTTTTATGGGCTGTTTTTTTGTTGTGTCATCATTATCTCGCAGCTGATAAAGAACATACCTACAACAAAATTATTGAACAGCTCCCTCGCTAAAAATATGAAAATCGTTCTCTCTCATTAACCGCATTAGTTATACCACCTTTTCTTTGTTTTTACGAGGACAAGAGACATAAAAAGAAAATAAATAAATAAAATTTTCATCCACGCACCAAAACTTAACCAAATATCGGAGAAACCCCACCGAATTAGTATGAAATCGGTTTGGTCTTAGCAGCATTCGCTTTTGCTATCTACTATCGTAGGAAAAAAGTAAGCTAAAACGAATAAAACAGGTCCTGAAATCCCTTCAGAACCTGTTTTTTTATTACATTTCTTTAAAAGGGACCACTAATAACGACTTTTCCTAGCATGTGACCGGACTCCACATCCTTGGTAGCCTGTTTTAAATTCTCTGCATTGATTCCTGTATCATAGATTTTGCTGACAGTAGGAATAATAATCCCTGCATCAGCTAGTTCAACGATCGTTTTTAAGGCATTGCCTTGTGATTCAAGGTCATAGCCAAAGTCGGTCTTCGCGAACATATACTCCCAATCGAAGGATACCGATTTATTTTTCCACTCGGCAAGCTCTAACGGTTCCTTGATTCCAACAATTGTTCCTACATGACCAAAAGGATTGATCATGGATTTGATGATATCTAGATACTTCGTGATATCAAATAAAACGGCAATATAATCAAATGAGTCCGTTCCGATTTCTCTAAGCTGCGCTTTAAGATCCTGATGGTAATCTAACGGATGATCGACACCGACTTTTTTCAGCCAGTCAAAATTCTTAGGATTTGAAGTAGCGAATACTTCTAGGCCAGCCCATTTTGCTAATTGATTCAAAATAGAACCAACTCCGCCGGCACCATTGATCACTAGGATCGACTTTCCTTTTGCTGAATCCTTTTGAGGCACGATATTAAATTTGTCGAATAGTAATTCATACGCTGTCAAAGAAGTTAAAGGCAATGACGCTGCCTCTTCCTTCGTTAGTTTTTCAGGAGCTAACGCCACTATTCGTTCATCGACAATCTGGTATTCTTGATTGCTCCCATGGCGTGTCGTTGTTCCCGCGTAAAAAACATGATCTCCTACCTTAAAGTTATCTACTTCATTCCCGACAGCCGCCACTTCACCAACAGCATCAAAACCAAGTACCCGAAGTGCATTACTTGTTCGTGCCGTTTGACGCAGCTTCGTATCCACTGGATTGACCGAGACAGCTTGAACCTTGACTAACAAATCTCTTCCGACAGCTTTAGGAATTTCTTCCTTCGTATCAATAAAGCTGTTAGGATCATCAATTGGCAGTCCCTCAAAAAAACCTATAGCGTGCATCATTTCTTTTTCAGACATTATTATCGGCCTCCTATGATTTATGATTATTGAATCACTTGGTAAACATCACTTAATTTTTGGCGCTTTTTCTCTGGAATCTCTTGGTCTCTGTAACCAAAACCAGCCATATAAGAAACACCAAATTCTTCTGGATCAACATAGCTTTTTTCAACTAAATACTGATCCACCGCATCTTTATTGAAGCCTTCGATCGGGCAGCTGTCGATATCCAGATACGCGGCAGTTGTCATCATATTGGCTAAAGCAATATAGGTTTGTTTTGACGCCCAGTCGAATAGTTCTCGCTCTGAGGACAGATCAAAGTCATTTTTTTGGAAATTATTGAAGAAAATCGTTTGCGGAGATTCTTCTGAATAAGGAACGCCAAAAACATCCTCAACCATATGTTTGACATGCTCACTATTTCCAGTCAGATTTTTTCTAGCTAAGACGATTAAAAAGTGACTGGCGCCGTTCAAACTATTGCGAGCGCCCCAAGCGATCTCTTGCAGCTCGTCCTTGACTTGCTGGCTTTCGATTAAAAGAAACTTCCAGGGTTCATAACCGAAGGAGCTTGGTGATAAACGACCAGTTTCAATGATCGTTTCCCAGTCCTCGTTGCTAATTTTCTTACTTTTATCGAATGCTTTGGTAGCAAAACGGTGTTTGTGTGCATTTAAAATTTCTGCTCTTTTGTTCATGTGTTTCTCTCCCTACTTAGATTTAGCCGGCTTTTTGCCAATGAAGATCCGGAATAAGCTATATGGTTTTTCCCGCAGGTCTTTGCCATAATGGAAGCCCGCTTGACGTTGTAGCTGATTACTATTGAAGTACAAGTATTCATCCGGACCAATCGATAAAGTGTCCGGCCATAAAATTCGCGGATCGTGAGCGATGGTTTCCATTGTACCATCCGTATAAATCGCGCGAATCCCATTATTTTCGTAGTCACCAGCATAGATGGTCCCGTCAATTGCAGTAATCATGCCATCAGAGGCTCCCTTTTCTCCCCAGTCCTTGACGTGTGCTTCTAGCGCATCGTCTTCGATTTTTTCATCAAAAATGAAATCTGTCTCAATGGAATAAAGATGACGACTTGATAAGGGACTATAATAAAGCAACTTGCCATCTGGTGATAAGGCGATTCCATCCGCGGCTACCTGCCAAGGAGAAGTCTCACCATTTTCGTCACGATTCATTAAGATTTCCCCTTCAACTTTCGGTAGAAAATCTGGATCTACCGCTGTCGATGGCGTTCCATCTAAAATTCGGAAGGCATTTCCTGTATCCAACTCAACCACAATAATTGCGCCCGGTCCGGTAATCGATGAATCGGTAATATAAGCGACGCCTTCTTTACCGCGACGAAGATCGATACGGACATCATTTAAATAGGTCGAATCCAATACCACTTCTTTGCAAAAGGTGTATACACGACGAATCGTGTTTGTCGTAAGTTCTACCGCTACTAATTTAGCAGCTCCTTCGACCGGAACATCAAAATTTGGCGCAGCTGTATCTAAAATCCATAAGGTTCCTTCTCCGTCAGCAACGATGCTTTGGACACTTAAAAAGCCTTTTTCTGGATTCGCTGGATCAAAGGTGTTGGCTTCTTTGCTTGGATAAGGCACCAATTCTCCATCAACGATCTCAACAACTGTGGCTTGAACATCATCGCCCCATTCAGGGAAATTAATAAAAATTCTGCCTGTCTCACTGACACTTACACCTGTGGGCATTTCACCGTAAAACGCATGAACTTGTTCTAACTCACCAAAATATTTTTCTGTAGGTAATTCCATCATATCCTTCTCCTTTTCATTCTGCACATGATAAACACTAACAGGCTGCCGAAATTTTCTTCGCATAGTTTGGGGAAGCCGCCTGTTTTGTACAGCTATCATAAAACCAGCGTCTACAAATGTAAATTAGGGAATTTTTTTATACCTATGACTTTTTTTAATTTTTCTTGTCCTTCGTTTTCGGAGATAAAATAATAGACGCCTGTTTTCGTCTGCGTTAAAAAGATAGTATTAAATTAACAATGACGGCCACAGTCTATGAGGAGGGACCAACATGGTTCGAAAAATTTATAATTGTGAAGAAGGTTGTTCTGTCGAATCCACGCTTCAGCTGATTTCAGGAAGATGGAAAAGTGTTCTATTGTATCATCTTATTTTTGAAGGAGAGCACCGCTATAATGAATTGCAGAAAAAAATCCCAGGCATCACTCGCAGAATGCTCTCACTGCAATTGAAGGATTTAGAGAGTGATGGGTTGATCAGCCGCCAAGTTATTCAAGAAAAACCCTTGATGGTTTCTTACCACATCACTGACTATGTCCATTCATTAAAGCCGGTCATCCAAATGCTGCACCAATGGGGAAATGAGTTCAATCAAATCAACAACGGAACATTGGAAGAAGAGTGCTTGATTTGAAATTAGTCGTTATACATAAAAAAACAGCGGAGTTGACTAAAAATCAACTTCGCTGTTTTAGCTTATTTTTTGACTGGTCTTACATATTTCCAAAAGCGTTCTGGATCATGATAAAAATAGATTACTCGTCCTGGCGTAGTGTCATAGTGATAATCGGTGTTGGAAAAATCGAAGTTTGCCATTGCTTGCTCTACTTTTTCCTCGACACTGCGATTTTCCTGCTCGTAATTAAACGGACCGTGTTCAAAAACCAGATACTCTGCTTCTGGAACATCCAGCATCCGCATTTGCTCTGGTACCTTTCCTTGATAATCAGCAGGTAAACGAGCGCCGTAGCATTCCGATCGCAAAAAGCCCCAGTCACAAAGGCGTCCTTCTAAATCGCTGATATACGCCATCACTTGGCCGCTGCTGCTGTCAGGTTTATGACCGCCATTATCATCTAGCTTTCCTTTGATACTATCCAATAAGCCGCTGATCGTATCACAATCCTGTCCGGGAATCCGACTTTGCTTCTCCCAAAAATCCCAATAGCCATTACTCTGATTGTTTTTGATATACAGAAACTTATGGGCTGGGATCGTCACAAAATACGTCTTGATATCGTCGGTAGATTTCACCATGCCTATCTCTCCTAATCCTAAAAAGTAGCGGTCAAAAGAGCTGATTCTGGTTCGAAGTACCACCGGCTTCGGCTCCCTGCGATACTCACTGGGAGAGACCCCATACATTCTTTTAAATGCACGGGTAAAGGCTTCATGCGAGGAAAAACCATAATCAAAGGCGATATCCAAAAAGCTTTTCTGCTTGTCGCGAACTTCCTTTAACGCAAAAGCTAATTTTCTCTGACGCAAATAATCACGAAAGGACATCCCAGAAATTTCCTTAAATTTCCGCGTCGCGTAAAAATCAGAGTAGCCCATTTTGCGAGCAAGTCTCCGCAGTGTCAATGCTTCATCATTGTAGCCTTCGATACAGTAATCAATCTCCTCGACGATCTGTTGGATCTGCCGCTGCCATTCATACATCCTTCCACCACCCTGTCTTTAGTATAGAAATCAGGAAAGCTTGTCGCTTGATTTGACTTGCGGTGTTAATAAACAATCTTTACTTTGTCATTCATGATCTGCTTTGTTCGTTCGATAAAATACTCACGGGACAAATCCTGCCCTTGATTGACATGGATCATATGCTGATTGGCTAACTCGTTTGTATAATCCTTTAGCGCATAGGTTTTGTACGTTTGATAATTGTCGCCAATATACGTAATGGTCGGCCAAAATTCGACCTGTTCGATCTTGACATCTTTCTGTTTTTTATTGTAATCAATCGTCCAGCGGCCCATTCCGCCCAGCATACGATCATTTTCTGCTTGAGAAGAAATGAAGTTTCCTAAAGAATACATTACTAACGTTTGATTCCCTGATTTTCCTGTCAGATAATCCATCGGCTGAATCACATGGGGATGTCCCCCGACAATTACATCCACGCCAGCATCGCTTAATACCTGTGCTAAATGCGTTTGCTCTTCATTCGGAGTAAATTGATATTCTTCTCCCCAGTGCATACTGACGATTTGCACATCACTTTCCTTCGTTAATTCCTCCATATCCTTTTTGATTTGTTCCTCATCAATCAGATTAACGAGATAGTCTTTGCCCTCTGGCAGGGGAATCCCATTCAAGCCAAAAGTGTAGGACATAAATCCGACATTGACACCCTTGATCTTTTTGACCTGCAGTCTTTTAGTCTCAGGTGATTTTTGTGACCCTGTCACAGTGATATCAGGATATTTTTCCAAATACTCTAATTGTTTGATGATCCCTTCCTCGCCTTTGTCCATCGTATGATTGCTCGCCGCAGACAACCAATTGTAGCCCGCCTGATGCAGCGAATCTAAAACCTGCGTCGGACCATTAAAAGTCGGGTATCCTGACAATCCTAACTCTTCTCCTGCACAAATCGTTTCCAAATTAATATAGGAAACATCTCGATCCTCGTTCAAATAGCGTGTTGGTTCATACATCTCATCAAAACGATAGGTGCCCTCGGGCTGTCTGAGATGATCATAGATATAATCATGGATCAAATTATCCCCTACCGCAGAGAAGGTCAGCTTTACCCTATTACTTGTTTTGGGTTTCGATGCCTCTGAAGTTTTATTTCTCGTCTCGTTTTCCGCTTCTTTGCTCCCGCACCCTCCGAGAATGACTAACACCAACAAACTAATTTTTAAAAAGCGCTTCATAATCTGGTTCCTCTCCCTTTTAGCCTTTACAACGAACAAATGACTCCCTCAACATTACACAGTTCTTTTAACTAAAATTTTACGGCAAATGACTCGATAGATAAACTTTTTTATTAAAAAAAGAAATAATGAAAATGATTTTGTCTTCTGTTTATTCAGCTTCTTTTTGAATCTAGCAGAATATTTTTCCGTTAAACGATTGCTGATTCATTTCATTTATCATAAGATTAGCCCGTAAGCATTTTCTTTCAATTCATTAATGGAGGCAGACTTGTGAAAAAAATCATCTATTTTTCTTTTGGTGCGATCACATGTGCACTAGGAACTTTGGGAATCTTCCTGCCCTTTTTGCCAACGACCGTTTTTTACTTGCTGACGGCCTTCTTTTGGCTGCGTAGTTCAGATAAATATTACAACAAATTCATTCAATCCTCTTTTTATCAACGAACTGTGGATGAGCCGATCCTCAAAAAGAAAATCACCAATGCTGGGATGGTCAAAATGTTTTTAATGATCCTTGTAGTCTTTCTAATCCCAGGATTATTAGTGGATAATACACTGATGCGAATTTGTTTAGCGGTGCTATACCTCGCTCACGTCATCGGATTGACCTGGTATCTGCGGGGGAAAAAAGATACAGTAAAAATGAGCGATTCAAGTAATTAAGCGACCCGCTGCCTCAGAAATAGACGGTTATTCTTTTTGGGGGATATAAAGAGCGATACACATTTAAATAAAACAGATAAAAAGGCTGCTCAAAAACCAAACTACAAGCTTGAAGCGCCTTTTATCTACAGTCTGACAAGAAGATCGGTTTCTTCTTGTTTTTTTGTCTTTATGTTATTTCCTTTGCTTCCCTTATCTTGTGAAACATTCTTAAAATATCGAGTGTTCTTAAAAGACAAAATGACAGACGTTTTCTATACTAGGTAGGAAATAAAAATAAGTGAATGAATGTTTATATTCAAATGAATTGGCTCACAATTATAACTGATGAGTCTTATTTTTTGCTTAATATAGTCTATTCTTTCATAAACATTAGACTTTCGCAGGAGGAATATCATGAGAAAAAAAGTCTTCTTAGTCTTTGGAACAAGACCAGAAGCGATAAAAATGGCTCCTTTGGCCAAACAATTAGCTGCGGATGCACGCTTCAACGTAAAAGTAGTCGTTACTGGGCAACATCGAGAAATGCTTGATCAGGTTTTGCAGACCTTTGGAATCATTCCTGACTATGATTTAAATATTATGCAGCAAGGACAAACCTTAAACGAAATTACCAGTCGTGTCATGGAAAAATTGACCGCTGTTTTACAAAAAGATCGTCCTGATATTTTATTGGTTCACGGAGATACTACAACAACCTTTTCAGCAGCCTTGAGTGCTTTTTACCAGCAGATTCCAATCGGTCATGTCGAAGCTGGCCTGCGAACATGGGACAAATACTCGCCTTTTCCAGAAGAAATGAATCGGCAATTAACCGATAGTCTAACCGATCTTTATTTCGCACCAACACTCAAAAGCAAAGAGAATCTGATCAAGGAAAATCATTCGGAAAAGCATATCTATGTCACGGGAAACACCGCTATTGATGCAATGAAGAATACATTAGATGACCATTACGAAATTCCAGTTGAAATTTCAAAAGGTCAGAAACGGATCGTCTTAATCACGATGCATCGGCGCGAGAATCAAGGCGCACCAATGTATTCTGTGTTCGAGGCGATCCATAAATCTGCCTATGATTATCCGGATACTCAATTTATTTTTCCAATGCACAAAAATCCAGCAGTACGAAAGGCGGCAAAAGAAATATTGGGCGAAGCAGAAAACATTTCGTTGATCGAACCTTTAGATGTAGTTGGTTTTCATAACTATGCTAAACAAAGCTACTTGATTTTGACGGATTCCGGCGGGGTTCAAGAGGAGGCTCCTTCCCTAGGGGTTCCCGTATTAGTCTTGCGTGACCAAACGGAGCGTCCAGAAGGAGTTGCAGCAGGCACGCTCAGATTGGTTGGAACAAAAACGCAAGCTGTTTACGAAACTATCAGAGAATTATTTGAGGATTCCGCTGCCTACGAGAAAATGTCAAAAGCCAGCAATCCTTATGGTGACGGAAAAGCCAGTCTGCGAATCACTGAAGCAATCGCTCATTATTTTCAATTAGCAGACCGCCCAGAAGATTTCAGCCTTCAAGGAGAACAATGATATGAACTATTTACGAAGAATTCGAATCGAGTGGATGTCGATCTTACTAGCCGCTGTCTTCTTGATTCAAAATTTAATTTTAGATGATCGTTTTGGATTTGTTCCTGTTGTAACCCTCTCCCTTTTAGCCTTTTTAGGGCTATTGGTAGGCTTTTTAGGCAATACGATTACCGTCGCAGTTTTTTCTATGCTGGTAATATCTACAGGAATCTTTCTTTTATATTACACTCCGATCCTAATGCCAAATCTGCAAAAAGTCTATTTGATCATTGTCATTCCAGTCTTTGCTGTTTTGGGTCTGATGGCGAAAAACAGCGTGCTGTTCAATCAACGCATGAATGCCTTCCAGCCAAGAATGCGCCATTATTTGACGACCCTGAATGAAACGACAGGTTTGTACAATAAAGGAGAATTCGAATCACGCTTTGAAAAATTTAAATGTGCCATGAATTTGTATGCTAAAACTGGTCGTGGTTTGGTTGTCTCCTTTTATACTGTTGACTTCATTGAACAGCTAAAGTATCAAAATGATCAGGCGACAGATCAATTATTGCAGGCGTTGGCCCAAGAATTAGTTGATATTCGACTACCTGAAGAAGATCAATTTTATTTAGGAAATGGAACCTTCGTTGTCATGTCTCCAATTTATCAATCAGGTGACAGCCTTGAGTTCATCCAAGAATTGAATAAGATTACCAAGATACAATTCTCATTATTTCCCTTCAAAAATGCGGAGCGTTCACAAAATACGATCATTCGTTTTGGTGAGATTGTCATTGAAGGCTCTACAGAGTTGACCGCCGAGCAAGTAATCAGTCGCGTACAACGTCGCTCTGAGGCTGATTTGACCGATGAATACATTTTATAAGGAGGAAAAACAGATGGATCAATTACTCAATTATTTCTTTGAAGCGAGCAAGATTGTCACGGGGATTTTCTTAGTTGCCGCGATTGTCTTATTTTTCTGCTTATTGATCATCAAGGACCGAATTTGGCGTTACTTTAGGAGGCGGGATTACTAATGAGTACGATTTTATTAATGTTTGGGGTCATCTCAATCTGGTGCTCGCTGCTTATTACCTTGGTCATTCTATTTGGAGCTGTTTATTTCTTACTAAAAAATATTCGTCCACCGAAAAATCAATTAGAGCCCCTCAGCTCCTACCCGCTTATCACGATTGTGGTTCCAGCACATAATGAGGAAATTGTCATCCAAGATACCGTAAAGGCAATTTTGAGTATGAATTATCCTCGAGAAAAAATGGAAATCCTAGTATTCGCGGATAATTGTGACGATGAAACTTATGATCGAGTTCATACCATCTTTCAGCAGCCAGAGTACGAGGGCTACTATTTAACTAAAGTAATCGACCGTAGAGGGACTGGAGGAAAAGCCGGTGTCTTGAACGATTCCTTAAAAATCGCCCATGGGGAATACCTCTGTATCTATGATGCAGACGCCATGCCAGAGCAAAATGCGCTCCATTTCTTAGTGGAACGAGCTTTGGAAGACCCAGACCGTTACGGAGCGGTCTTTGGCAGAAATAAAACAAGAAATTATAAACGTAACTTTTTGACCCGTTGTATTAATTTGGAAATTGTCACTAGCCAACGAATTATCCATACAGGCTTATGGCAATTATTTAAAATTGGACAGATCCCCGGTACTAATTTTATTATTCAAACGGAGATGATCCGGGAAATGGGCGGTTGGGACAATGGCGCCTTGACTGAGGACACCGCATTAAGCTTTAAAATCATGAAGCGCGGCAAATTGATCGCTTTGGCTCCACGTTCCGAGGCCTTCCAGCAAGAACCAGAGACTTTATCCGTTTATTACCGACAACGGAAACGTTGGGCTAAGGGAAATTACGAGGTTATCGTAAGCAATCTCAAGGATATCTTCGGCGTCTCCAACTGGCGCATCCGTTTACAAAGTATCTATTATTTCAATACATTCTTTTGGTTTACAACGGCGATTATTCTATCGAATATCATGTTTGTCGCCAACCTAGTTGCAATGCTTCTGCATATTTGGTTTCCTTCGGTCAATGCGATTTTTACCTTTGGCGGAAGCAATCGGCAGATCGGCGCTCTTTTACTGGTGAACTGGGCTTTAATGTTTGCGATCTACTTGCTGCAAATTCAATTGGCCTTATCTAGTCAGTTTGGGCAGGCGACCGCCGCGAATTTCTTTTATGCCATTGCATCTTACTTTACCTATTCCCTGCTATTCATAGGCATTTCCATCGTCTCATTTTTTTCCTATATAGGAGATAAAATGTTTCAACGTGAAAGTAGCACTTGGTATAAAACAAAACGTTTCGATAATTAGGAGGCAATTTTATGCGCAGACGTCCTGCGATTATGTGGTCACTATTGGCGTTGCTTTTTTGGGGCTATATCGCAATGGTACTATTTAATATAAACGACAATCAGAAAAAATTAGAGAAGTCAGCTTATCAGCAATGGCACTCTACTTATGCGAAGGAAAGCTCTGTAGGAACCTTTGTCAAAACAAATCCCAAGGAAGAAATCGATATCTCACTGTCTGAAGGACATGGCTATGGCATGCTGATAACCATGGAAGCTGTAAAACGTGGTTGGGCTTCCGAAAAAGAGTTCAATGAATTTTACCAATACTACAAGAATTTTCAAATCAGTAAGGACAATCCACTGATGAGTTGGCAACAAACCTATGAAGCAAACAAACAAATAAAAAAAGAAGCAACGAATGCTACAGATGGTGATCTAGATATTGCTTATGCTTTAATCGAAGCAAGCAAACAGTGGCCCAATAGCCAAACGGACTATAAAGCCGCAGCGAAAAAGCTGCTTTCAGGAATAAAAGCGAGAAACTATAATTCTACCAACAAATTATTAACTGTCGGTGATTGGGCTACAAAGGATTCTGACTCCTATAACTTGATTCGACCATCGGATATTGTTCCCAGCTATTTTGATACCTTCGCAACATTTAGTGGTGATAATTTCTGGCGAACGCTTAAGGAAAGTTCAGTAAAGACACTGGAAAATTTAAGTAATCAGCACAAAACCGGATTGCTTCCAGACTTTGCTTGGGTAGAAAAAGACACAGCCACTCCGGCGAAAAAGAATCAAATCGCTGGAGCTAATGATGGCAACTATGGCGCCAATGCCTGTCGAATTCCTTGGCGACTTGCTAGCTCGAATGACAAGGATGTCAATCAAGTTTTAAGCAAGATGATGAACTTCTTCTTAGAAAAAAATACGATTAACGAAGGCTACACTCTATCAGGGAAGGCCTTATCATCAAGCCAGTCTAAAAGCTTTTCGGCACCAATTCTATACGCCGCAAACCAAAAAGAAGCCTATGGCAACCTGATAAATTCACAAGGTTGGGTAATAACCGATGGACTTTCTGGCGAGGATTACTACGGTGATACCTTAACAACGCTGATAACTCTGCAAATGAACCCAAAATAAAGACAGGAAGAGCGCTTCTTCCTGTCTTTTCTTCATCGAAAAATCTCAAAATCATACAAAAGATTCTTTAGGTTTTGAACATCCCATGGCAACAGCTCCGCGATGGTCAATCCAACGATCTCGCTTTGCTCTGCAATAGCTTCCATGGTCTCCTTCACTTCTAATAAGGACATCTTTCCGGCTGCAGCAGAATACTCTGTGACTCCAGGTTCTGAAAAATACAACATCCGAAATTCATTAGGATCTAACACATCCAGGTCAAAATGAATAACTACTTTGGTAAACTGTTGTTTTCTTAGCCACGCCTGGATTTCGTTAGGAGCAATCCGCGCTTGATCTTGCACCTGATAATCTATTCCCAATCCTTCCAAAATCGCTTTTTCATCTGAGGTTGGTGTTTGAAGCCCAACATATAAAATATCCTTGGCCGCAAACGGATGCTGAACCTTCTCTGCTAGTACAGGATCACCAGCCTTCAACAAATTTCCCAAAACCATTGCATGTTCATTGTAAAAAACATCCGGCGTTGAAATATCTGGATGAGCGTCGAGCCAAATAATCCCTAATCGCTCCCCATATTTTCCATGCAGGTAATCAAAAGGCGCCTGCGAAACTAGACAATCGCCACCTAAAGTGATGATTTTATCTGGCTTCTCCTCTTGAATGATCGCCATTGTCTGGTCCACATTCTCAGCCACAATACTTTGAGCGGTCACACCATTTTCTCTTGTCAGCGGTTCTTCATACTCAGGAATAGGGACGGCGATTTCTTTGTGCTCCAAATTTTTCGGCACCAAAAACGAAAGCAAATCTGAACCAAGCGAGTAGGTTGGATTATTTCCACCCTGCCATTGAGGAACTTTTAAACGGATTGTCTTGATCAATGGTTTCTCTCCTCTACCTTTTTTATTTTCTCTTGCTTTCATCTTACCTTTTACCGCTTCGCTGGTGCAAATCAGACCGCTTACTTTCCATATTCTCCAACTAAATGACCATATTGCAGAATGTTACCCTCCATTGCAGTCAATAGTTCTTTTTTCCTAGAAGATGCAGGTAAAGCCAACGTTTTATCCAAGACAAAGACATGATATTTGTAACGATGCCTGCCAAATGGCGGCTTGGGTCCGCGATAGCGATGTTTCCCATAGCCCATTCCTTGCACAGCATTATTCAACGCAGCTACTTGTTCTCCTTGCGGTATTTCTGCTGGAATCGTATCCCTCACCGGCAGATTCCAAATCAGCCAATGATTATAAACGCCGGCGAGGGGATGGTCAATGTCATCCATAATTATCGCTAAAGAAACAGCTCGTTCATCTAGCTCAGAAAGATGCAGTTCTGGAGAAATGTCCTTTCCATTTCCGGTGTATTCAACCGGAATCGTGCCATTCGCTTCAAATGCCGGGCTTGTTACCGTCAATTTAGGAACATTTTCAATTACAAAATCCTTTTGACGAATAACCGCCAAAAGGATCACTACTAAAATAAGTAATACAATAAGGATACTCACTAGCATTTTTCGGCTCCTTCTCATTAATTTTCTTCCCTTAACGTCCGCCGAATCCGACTCAAAGATACTGGCGTCACACCAATGTAAGAAGCAATATGAGCATGACTGACGCGCTGATCAATATCTGGAATCTCAGCCTTCATTTTCACATAGCGTTCCGTGGCGCTTTCCGTTAATAAGGCCGTCTCTCGGACTAATTTAACGCGCAGAGTTTCTTCCAGAATGCCGATATAAACTTGGCTCAATGAAAAAGCTTCCAGCATCAGCTTTTGAACCTGCGCATAATCAAAACATACCAATCGACACGGTTCTACTGCCTCGAAATTACACATGACACGTCCGCTAAACACCACATGCTGCGTGCTGAAAATCTGTCCTGTTTCTAAAAACTGATGGGTTATATCATTGCCCTGATAATCCAAATAATACTTGCGGATCAACCCATTCACTAATACATAGAGCTTATTTTCCTCATCGCCAGCCGCCACAATTAAGTCCCCAGCAGGAAAATCCACAAACTCTCCTAAATCAATTAACTGTCCAAGAATCTCTTCCTCAATCGGAATTTTGGCATACCGTTTCACCAAGTTCTTGATAATCTGCTCAATTCCCTTCATCGGCCGCTCCTTCGCTTTTTATTTATTGTAACGAAGGAGGAAAGCTCTGTCATTAACATAGGATAAGTGATTGAATTTGTTGTAAAGCTATAAAATTTTTTTAACCCAACTTATCCCATTCCTGTACAAAAGTTACCAATTAGTAACTATAGAACTTTAAAGTACGTACTATACAAAAATAAACTTGCCAAATATACTAGCTTCTGGAAACGATAAGGAGGCTCTCACATGATTCATTCATTATCAGATAAAGTACCATTTAACAACGGAACAAAAATTCCCGGATTAGGTTTAGGCGTTTTTCAAATTCCTGACGAAGATACCCCTGAGGTCGTTAAAAACGGGATCATCAATGGCTATCGATTAATCGATACCGCTCAAATTTATGGAAATGAAGTTGGAACTGGAATCGGTATCAAAGAAGGCTTGGCCGCAACAGGACTAAGCCGCGAAGAGTTATTTGTCACATCAAAGGTTTGGAACAATCATTTAACCTATGACGAAACAATCAAAGCCTTCGAAGAAACACTGAACCGTTTAGCTTTAGATTATCTCGATCTATACTTGATCCATTGGCCAGGCAAAAATGCCTTCAAAGAATCTTGGCAGGCTTTAGAAGACTTATATGCAGCTGGAAAAATCAAAGCGATTGGTGTCAGCAATTTTGAAATCCATCATTTAGAAGAATTGCTGTCCTTCGCAAAAATCGTTCCCGTAGTCAATCAAGTAGAGTTGCATCCAAAATTAACCCAACAACCACTTCGGGATTTCTGTAAAAAGCATGACATTAAAATCCAAGCATGGTCTCCATTGATGCAAGGAAAGATTCTAAATGAGTCAGTCGTTAAAGCGATTGCTGAAAAGCATCAAAAAACACCTGCCCAAATCGTCCTACGCTGGGATATCCAGCAAGATATCTTGCTCGTTGTAAAATCCGTGCATGAACAACGGATGCAAAGCAATTCGGATATCTTTAATTTTGCATTGGGTACCACCGATATGGAACGCTTAAACAAACTGAATGAAGCCTTACGGAGCGGTCCAGATCCGGATGCATTTGATTTTTAATAGACAAAAGCTGCTTCAAGCTCGTAATTTTCGAGTTTGGAACAGCTTTTGACTTATTTTTTACCTACAATGAATAAATACATTCCTTCTGCTGGTACTAATTGTTGGATAATCGGCAATTGCAGTTTTTCCAAACTTTCCTTCATCACATGTGACGGAATTCGATGCCCACCATTGGCATGCATAGTTTCTGATTCAAACTCTAAAATGACAAACTGTCCATCCGGCTTAATAATGCGCGACAACTCCTTCAACGCCTCTTCAAACGGATGAACCTCATGAATCATCACCGAAACGAGCGCAATATCGACTGAGCTGTCTGGCAAGTCGATTGCTTTAATATCACCACTCATACTTGTGATATTTGTCAGCCGTGCGTTCCTTGCTCGTTCTTGGATCAACTCCAGCATTTTTTGTGATTGGTCAAAAGCGATCACCTTTTCGGCCTGTTTTGCTAACGGTAGGGTTAAAAATCCCGTTCCAGCCCCGCCATCAAAGACCGTTTTCCCAGCTAGTTCTGGCAAATAACCGATGATTGCTTCAGCTGATAATTGCTGCTTGCGCTTTTCACTATCTAAAGCTGCGACAATTCGTTTGAAATTTTCTTCATTGTCTAAATTATGGTGTTCGTGAGTATGGTGTGACATTTTCATCATCCTTTTCCATTTTATATTATAGATATTTTATATCGCTAATTATTCTAAAAATGAAGCATTAAACTTCATTTAAAGCGCAGATAGCTGGCTGAGCTTCATCGAGTCAAAATATTCCCACATTTTATCTTCACCCTCGTTGATAACTTTACTGATTGGACAACTATGCTGATTGTTAGCCAAACAGCTGACTTCATCGGGAAAGCCATCGATTGCATGAATGACATCTAAAAAAGAAATTTCCACTGAATTCTTTTTTAAACGATAACCGCCTTTTACCCCTGAAACCGATGAGATCAAATTTGCCTTTGCTAATTGGGTTAAAATTTTTGATAAATAAGAAGGTGAAACCTCAAATTTGTCCGCTAAGTCATGAATACTCAAATTACTATCTATCTGATCCTTTTGAGCAAAATAGACCATGACATGCAGTCCCATATTTGCGGCTTTGGTAAACTTCATAACATTTCCCTCCATCCCTATTAGAGATATTGTTTATCTATAATATATATTTAATTGAGATTTGTCAATTGAAATAAAAAAAAGCAATCAGAAACACAACTCTGATTGCTTAAGGAAGTCATTTAGGCAGCTTTAACAAAAAAGCAACGATTGTCACCATTGATAATAAAACAGTGAGTACGGACAACATCCCATGAAACCCAGCGTCCTTCTCCCCAGGTCCAAATTTCATCCACAAACCACACAGCAATGTACATGCCAACATAACCAAAGTAAAAATCCCTAAAATTCTCATTAGGCTCCCTCCTTAGACTTCCTTTTTATTCCTTCACAGCATCTTCAACAAGCACTCGACAAAGTTGGTGGCGTTGGTGCTCATTCATCACATCAATTGAAGAATAGCGTTCAAAATCTTTTCCTCGATAGAAAGCTATTTGTAAAAACGAGACTAGTTGATAAGCAATCACGCGACATTCTGTTTCATCTCTCTGATTATTGAAACATTCTTTGATCAACGGCAATATCTGATACGATAAATCAAACTCTCCTTCTAGAAGCAAGTATGGGATTGTTGGTCGAGTTAACTCTGCATATTCACACGTGCTATCCGCAATGGCAGTCAGAAAAGTGATCAATCTTTCTTTAGGCACTTGATCTTTTAGGTCTAGCTCTTCTTGTTTTTCCCCACTTGCCTCGATTAACTGGTTTACAGCAAGGCTTACCAGTTCATCTTTGGACTTAAAGTAATAATTGATCATGGCTAAATTTGCGTCCGCTGTCTCTGCGATTTTTCTAGCCGTCAATTTTTTAGCAGATTTTTCTTTCTTCAACAAGTCCATCGTTGCTTGGATCAATCGTTCTTTGACATTCTCTTCATTCATAACCATTCCTCATCCTCTAATTAAACATGTTTAATACATGATTAATCCTATCAGAATACGCTGAAATGTCAATAACCAGAGAAAGGATTCTTCTCTTTGCTATATGAAAACAAACAAACTTATTGATTTATTCGCACTTTTCTTTTTCATTTTTATACACAAAAAACTTCAAGGCAGCAGATACTACTGTCTTGAAGTCTTCTCCATTTATTTAAGTAATGCCAAGTCTGGCTGCTGCGTACTTTGAGCACCATGCTGACTTAATTCGATTGTACGTTGACCAAATCCTTTCGCAAATTCAAAATCATGGGTAATAATAACGAATGTTATCCCTTTATCGGCGAAATCGACGATCATTCGTTGAACTCGTCGCATATTTCCCGCATCCAAGCCCGAAGTTGGTTCGTCTAGGATTAGTAATTCAGGCTCTCGCATTAGGCCAACAGCAAAAACCAAGCGTTGTTTCTGCCCACCAGATAATGTAGCCGGGTGCTGATCCTTGAATGTCCATAAATTTAATTCTTTTAATAGTTTCTCTGCTTTTGCCTGATTTTCCTCAGTTTTTTTCATCCCCAACAGCAGTTCATTCAGCACACTGTCAGAAAACAGCTGATAATCCGCATCTTGCAATACAAACCAACATTTCCCGCGGCGTTTTTTGGCCGATTGAAGCTGACCTTCGATACTGATCGCCCCTGCCTTTTCTTTGTTCAATCCGCACAGGGTACGAGCTAGGGTGGTTTTTCCTAAGCCATTCCCACCAGTAAACAGTACAATTTCGCCCTTAGGTAACTCTATATTAAGGTTCTTAATCAAACTTGGCGCTAATCGATGGTAGCCGATTGTTAAATCCTTCAAGGATAAAAATGGCTCCTTCACAGCCGTTTCTGCTCTTAATAATTCCGCAAGAGCAATTTCCCGCCTTTTCCGAATGTCATAAGAATGCAGTTGCGCCTCTGATAACTGGCGAAACTCTTCAATCGTCCATTGGGCCGCGATTTCACCTTTTGCCATATAAACAACTCGATCAGCAGCCTCCATCAAATAATGAATGCGATGATCCGCAATCACCACCGTTTTTCCTGTTCTTTTTAGCTGCTCCACTGTTGCTGCTAATTGCGCATTGCTCTGATTATCTAAATTGGCGGAAGGTTCATCCAGTACAAAAATCTCAGGATGATGAACTTCGACTGCTCCCATCGCAACCTTTTGTTTTTCGCCACTTGAAAGCTGTGATAATTTTCGTTTTCTTAAATAATCCATTCGATTTAATTCTAGTACCTGATCAATTCGCTGAGTAATCGTTTCTGCTTCAAGTCGATAGTTTTCAGAGGCAAAGGCCAACTCGTCTAACACATTAGAGGTAAAAAATTGTGAACGAGCATCTTGAAAAACACTTCCGACTTGTTCCCCATATTCCCAATCTGCTAAAGTTGAGGTGCTTTTTCCATTTAATTGAAGATCACCGGTTAATTCTCCTTCGTAATAGTGGGGAATTAGTCCGTTAATCAAACGCGTCAGCGTGGTTTTACCGCAGCCTGAGGCCCCAGTCACCAACACACACTCTCCTTTGTCTATTTCTAACGATAGGTTGTTCAATTGCGGTTCTTCCCCGTCATAACTAAAACAGACATCTGTTAATTTGATCGCTGATTTTCCCCTCATCCTCTAGACCTCCAAAAAGTTGAATGTAAAAATACAGATCGCATAACCGATAAAAAGAACAACCACTAATAAATCTCTGCTAGTCAAACGCGTCTGATAAATGGACGTTCGCTGTCCAGGATGATCCATCCCTTTCGTCATAGCAGCGGCCGTCAATTCATCCGTAATTTTCATGGTTCGCATCATTAAAGGAACAAAGGTGCATTCAAACGCCTGCAAGGGTCGCAGCCAGTTTCTAGATTGAGAATAGGATAAGCCTCGCAAGCGGGCGAACATTTGGATCGTGTCGTTTTCCATCTTGATGATAGGGAAAAAGCGTAACGTCACAGCTAAGGTGAGAATAAAATTTTTCGGTAATTTTAAGGACTGCATCGCAGCCATTAAATGTCCGATCGGTACCTCTTGTAATATTCGCGCCATCATAATGACCGGACCGAACCGCAAGACCAGAAAGCATAAAAAACCGAGAATTTTTATCCACTGCTGATCCGTCGCGACGATATAAAAATATAGTGCTGTTGTTGCGGCGATCACCACACTCATTTTAATCGCCAGTTGAAAAAAGCCTGAATAAATTAAATACAGCAGCGCGGAGACGTTCAATAAAATCAATTGATCCATCCCAGCGCACAACACTAAAATACTTTGAAGGATCAGTAAAAGAAACTGGATTCTCGGATCGATACTTTTTTTCATAAATGTCTCCTTTTAGCTAGGCAGATTTGATAACGCCCGCTTTTACAAAGTGCTTATTCAATAATTTGTACCCGAAGATGCAGCCTAAACAGATCGCAACAATCAACGCTGCGGCAGAAACCATGATCCAAAATGGCTCCGTTAAATATTCAAGCCGATTCTCTGTGTAGCCGGTACTTTCCATCAATGTATAATAGTAGTCAACAGAAATTGCTAAAATAATATAATTTGAAAATCCATATAGAAGATTATAGATCGTGAAGGCCACAGTTTGAGCACCCAACTTTCGGTACCCATTGGTTTTCGCCAAAATCACTTCGCCGATCACCCCGCCGATTATTGTGATTGGCAGGATATAGACGGTTCCCATTATGGCGTAAAATAGTCCGTTAATCGCACCAAAAAGCAACAGCGTCCCTCTTTTGCCAACCTTGTAGGCCATCAATAAGTAGATCGGACAAGTAAAAAACAAAACAAAAGCAGTCGCATAGGGATAAAACCAAGCCATGAACGGCAGAGTCACCATCGACATGACCATCATTACGACGATTTCTACTACTGTGTATAATCCGATCGTTAAATAATCTTTCGAGATAAGCTTATCTGTTTTTTTCTTTTTCATTCTGTCACTCCTTAATACTCCCTATTAGTGAATTACTATTTACTAAATTTCCAATTGGTGGCTTCATTTTGCATATCGACTAATTTTCGGTAAAGGTCGCAGGTTTGATAAAGGTCTGAATGTTTTCCTTTAGCCGCCACTTTTCCTTTTTCTAAAACAACGATCTGATCAGCATTCATGACGGTTTTTAATCGATGAGCAATTACGATCACGGTTTTATCTGCTACCAGATTTTTGATGGCGCGCTGAACGCCCGCTTCATTTTCTAAATCGAGGGCCGCTGTCGCTTCATCCAATAAGATGATTTCAGACTGTTTAATGAAGGCTCGAGCAATACTGATTCGTTGCTTCTCTCCGCCCGACAAGGTTGATCCGCCTTCACCCACCAATGTGTCATAGCCATCTGGCAGGGCACTGATAAACTCATGACAATGGGCCTTTTTAGCCGCTTCTACCACTTCTTCAAAGGTAGCTGTCTGGTTACCGACACGAATATTATTTAAGATCGTGTCTTTAAATAGATAGACATCTTGAAACACCATCGATAGATGACTATAGAGGTTTTCTGGATTCACTGTCATCAAATCTTTGCCACCGATCTCGATGACACCCTCTTGAACATCATAAAAACGCGCCAGTAGTTTTACGATCGTCGATTTCCCACTGCCTGACGGACCGACTAAAGCGGTCAATGTTCTCGGCTGGATTTCTACATTTATTTTCTGCAATACCGGCTCGTCTTTATAAGAAAAGCCCACGTCCTTAAAGTGAATCGTATAATCTTCAGTTAGCTCCTCGGTTCCTTGTACCTCTGGCTGATTGCGAATTTCCATGATTCGTTCGCCGCTGATCAGCGCATACCGCATCTCAGTATAATTGATCATCAAGGTAGTGAAGGGATCGTAAATCCGGCTGGCCACGACAATAAAGACTAGAAAAACGGATTCTACCAGACTTCTTTGTGCAAGCAAGTAAGAACCCATGAAAACTAAGATCGGCAAACCCATCCGTAAAAGCGAGATAGCTACCATGACAACCGGTCCTAAAAAACCTTCGATTCGGATGGATTCCTTGCGCAGTGTATCAAAAGCCTGTTGAATTCTGGCAAACTGCTGCCCGCCTAAAGAATAGGCTTTGATTTCTTTAATTCCCTGCAAATACTCTTGAAGGCGTGAAGCACTTTCTACTTTGGCTTGAATGTGTCGTCCGCCTAATTTCTTCATTAAAATATTCGACCCTTTAACTACCAACAAGACAATCGGCAGCATCGCATACAAGCATAGCGTCATTCGCCAATCAATCAAACATAAAGAAATGAAGGCCATAATCAGTAAAATGACTGCTGCAAGTGCCTGGGGAACCAAATGGGACACCGCGCTTTCCAACAGTGCATAGTCCCCCAACATCATAGTTGTTAAATCACCGGGATCGCGACTATCTAAAAAGCCTAACGAAAGTTTGCGTAAATGATTCGCTAACTTGGTGCGTCCTTTTTCGGAAACATCATAGGCCGCCGTATATTGTCTGTCGTAGGCGATCGTAGAAATCAAGACTTGTACCGCAAACCACACCACACTAGCCAGAATCAAATAGAGATACAGCCGTGTGTCTAATGAACGATTTTGCTGATAGGATTCAAACAGTTCGAAAATTCCATAAAATGCAATCACTGCAGGCAGTAAGCGGGCAATTGATTCTAACGTCGCCCAAAAAGTCGATTGAGCCAATGTTTTCGGTTCACCAGAGGTAATATTGTAAATCGCATCTTTCATCCTACTTGACCTCCCAATCTTTGGTTTCTTCATTGATCATCCACAATTTTTGATAAAGCGGATTGTCTGCCAGTAATTCTTCGTGGGTTCCAGCAGCTTGAATTTCGCCTTTATCACAAACCAAAATTTGATCCACATGCTGAATCGTCCAAAGACGATGGGCAATAATCAAAACCGTTTTTCCTTTGACCAGTTCACTGATTGCTTGTTGAATGTAGACTTCATTTTCAGCATCCGCATAGGCAGTCGCCTCATCCAAAACCAGAATGGGTGAATTTTTCAATAATGCCCGCGCAATTGAAATCCGCTGCGCCTCACCCTTAGATAAGAAAATACCCTGCTCACCGATCATCGTCTCGTAGCCACTAGGTAATTCTTGAATAAATTCATCACAACGCGCTAATTGAGCCGCCCAACGAACCTCTTCTAAGCTGGCTTTTTTATTGCCTAAGCGAATATTCGCCGCGATCGTATCATTGAAAAGCGTGACATCTTGAAAAACAAACGAAACATCCCGCATCAAAGTATCAATCGTTACTTCGCGAATATCCGTTCCGCCGATTTTTATTGCGCCTTCTGCCGGATCGTAAAAGCGTAACAGCAGCTGAGCGATCGTGCTTTTCCCGCCGCCAGATGGTCCGACTAACGCGTTCATCGTATTTGGCTGCAAGTCAAAACTTACTTTTTTCAGTACCTGGTTGCCTTCTGTGTAGGCAAACGAGACATCTTCAAAGGAAATGCGATTGCCGGAAAACTTCGTGGTATCCGCTTTTTCGATTACAGGTGCTTCAGCAAAAATCTCATCGACTCGCTTTACTCCTTCATTGACATTACTAAAGGTAGAGGCGGCATACATCAACTTCATGAAAGGTCCCGTCGTCCCTGAAGCCAAAATGATAAACAGCATCACCGTTAGTGACAAAGTTTTGTCTTGTGGACTTTGACTGATTAAATAGGCTCCCAGCGGCATCACAAACAAAACAACAGATGTTATTAATGTGGTAAATAAAACGTAGCCTGTTCGAAAGCCATTCGACCAATCCATTACCAGGTTTCGATAATCCTTGATACTTTGATGGAATCGCTTAAAATTTCCGACAGATAGACCAAACACTTTAACTGCTGGCATCGCGCGTATATACTCCACACCATTACTGTTCATCGCTTCTAGCGCATCATGATATTGTTTAACTTTGTTGTTCTTCATCGTTTTTCCCATCAAACTAGCATAGATACCAACTGCAAGGAAAAGCGGGACTAGTGACATCAAGCCCAAGCGCCAATCAATCTTCAGCATCAGTCCAATATAGATCAGAGGGAAAATCAAAGCCGAGACAATATCTGGAATTTGATGTGCAATAAAGGATTCCATTTTTTCGACACACTGATCAATGATCTTCATCAATTGACCACTGGATTTTCGCGTAAAATAGCCCATTGAGACCTTTGACAAATGCTGCAGAATATCCATTCGGATTTCATACAAAATATCAAAGGCAGCAACATGCGAACACATAGATGAGGCATATAAAAGAATTACCCCCACCAATACGCTGCCCATCGAGACCAAGCTCCAATGGAACATTCTGCCAGCCGAATAATCTCCGACCATTAGTAATTCAATAATTTTGTAAATACAATAAAAGGGAATGAACTGGACTACGGTTGAAACCGTCGCTAAAATCCCCGAGGTTGTTAACAATCCCTGCTTTTTCTTGATGTAACGAATCAAGACTGATTCATCCTTCATTTATTTAACCCCTTCCTAATTTTTCATTAATCAACCAACAACTACGAAACTCAAATGATAATGAGATTCATTCTCATTTAACCATTTTTTCTGGTTGTTTTCAACATTATTTTGCAAGATAATTCACAAAAGATGACAAAAACTGAGCTTCTAGATAGATTTATTATGGTCTAGCTCGCTTGCTGGTTCTCTTTCACAAGGTTCTGCTATATAAAAAATCTATCTCCCGCCGAGGAGATAGATTCCACTATTTCTTTATTTGATTTCTTTTCGCTTCTTTAATGATTTTCAACGCACGTTTACGCGTCTTGATATTAGGACTTTTCAAACGGCGATAGGCACTTGCTAGATCAGTCTTCTCCATTATTTCTACCTCCGTTTAATGCGCCAGCATTTCCTGTGCAATTTCCTGACCTGTCATGTTTACTGGATAATAGGTTGGCCAGTTATCGAGCTCTTCGTATAAGGCTTTTTGACTTTCTCCACCAAAATAAATATGGAAATGAGCCGCTTTTTCTGGTGCGATCCCGTGATCACTGAATTGAACATACTTGTAGTTTCCAGCATTCGGATCATCGGTTTCAAAAGTGAAACGAACACCACGATTGCCTTTTTCATACGTCAAAATTTCATATCCAGCATACTTATAGGTATATTTGTGATGTTTCCCGTTAACGATGAAATCCATCTGCTTATCAGTAATCTTGATTTCATCAACATCGGTTTTATACCCAGTTTTGTAGTATTCTTTATATTCTGCTGCTGTTTTATCTTTCTTCAGTTTGGCTTTGTAATCAAAAACTTGATCTAATGTACCTTTTTCCAATAACGGATAAACGGACTGCCAATCACCGGCATAATCGGATAACTTTCGGTCTTTTACTTGAGAATCTTTGAAATAGCCGTTATAGATAGTCTGCTCCGCCGCATTTTCCTTTTCAGTCTTTATTTCTTTACCCGCAACATCCGTAGTTTTCTTTAATGCCTTCAAATTTTCTTTCATGACCGATACGTAGTTTTCACCTGCATCCATCTGTTTCTTAGTTAAGCTTTCCAGCGGATTGAGCACTTCCAACTGAACGTTTGTTTCATCAGCAAGTGTTTGTGCGGCTTTTCCTTGATTATTATTTTCGAAATAAATATAGTTGATCCCGTTATCTTCGACGTAGTGTTTCAGCTCCGCAATACGTGAAGGGTCGGGTTCTTGATCTGGATTGATCCCCGAAATTCCAACCTGATTCAAACCGTAGTCTAAAGCTAGATAGCTAAATGCAGTATGCTGTGTGACAAAATTCTTTTGCTTCGCCTCTTTAAGTGTATCTGTATAGTTTTTATCTAGGCCTTCAAGCTTTGCTAAATAGTTTTTAGCGTTTGTCTCAAAAATCGCTTTTTTCTTCGGATACAGTTTGATTAACTGATTTTTGATCGACATCACTTCTTTGATCGCTCGATGCGGCGATAACCATGTATGTGGATCTAACTCATGATGATGCCCTTCTTCATGACTATGATCGTGTTCTTCCTCACCACCTGGCAGCAATAGCATTTCCTTGGTGCCTTCAATGACATTCGGTTTTCCTTTCTTCCAAGAGTTGATTGCACTTGGTACCCAGGTTTCCATATTCTCATTGTGATAAACAAACGCATCCGCTTCTGTAATCTTTGCCATGTCTTTGGCGGATGGTTCATAATCATGGGGCTCCGTTCCGGCGGGTATCAACAAAGAAACTTCTCCTACATCGCCAACGATATTTTTGGTAAAATCATACATTGGGTAAAAGGTTGCGACAATTTTCAGCTGCTTTTCTTTATTTTTAGACTCCGCTTGACTAGCTTCTTTGCAGGCGGCTAAACCGACAAGCGCAAGTAGACTGATCAGTAGAATCCCTAATTTCTTTTTCATTTCAGACCTCTTTCTATCGTTTAAATTTTTCTCATTGACTATTTAAATAAAAAAACACACTTCACCTCTATTCCATTATTTGGATCGAAACCCTTCAAAAGAATCTTAAAAGAATTAGGTCCCTTTCCTTGCTAACCATCCTCGCTGGACCATTACAATTTGCGGATTACAAATCGTAATGATTACGATTCGACAACGATACTTTATCATCCAGTCAAAATAGTGTCAAGATAAAATAACATGAAATTTTATTCATGTGAATGGAGAATCATTTTTCAACGAACGGATGCAAAAAAAAGCGATTAAAATCAAACGATTTTAATCACTGTCTTCTTTATGCTAGTTGCTCTTTTTCAAACTGACTATTATACAAATCGGCATAAAAACCTTTTTGCGCCATCAGTTCTTCGTGATTTCCTTGTTCAATGATATTTCCTTCTTTCATTACCAGAATCAGATCCGCATTGCGGATCGTTGATAAGCGATGGGCAATCACAAAGGAAGTCCGATTACTCATCAATTTGTCCATTGCGGCTTGAATTAATTCTTCTGTTCGCGTATCAACAGAGCTAGTGGCTTCATCCAAAATCAACATTGGAGCATCCTTAATGATAGCACGAGCAATCGTCATTAATTGTTTTTGTCCTACCGACAAACTAACACTATCATCCAAATACGTATCATAGCCTTTTGGAAGTGTTCGAATAAAATGATCGATCCCGACTGCTTTACAGGCATCAATAACTGTGTCATCAGCAACATGCTGTTGATTATAAATCAAATTTTCTTTGATCGTTCCTTCAAACATCCATGTATCTTGCAGTACCATACAAAATTGATCATGCACTTCTTCTCTAGTCATGTCTTTCGTAGAGACCCCATCGATCTTGATTACTCCGCGATTTGTCTCGTAAAATCGCATCAGCAGATTAACGATTGTTGTCTTCCCAGCACCGGTCGGTCCAACGATGGCGATTTTCTGTCCTGCTTTGGCATCTACACTAAAATTATGAATGATTGTCTGATCTTTGTCATAACCAAAGCTGACATTTTCAAAACGAACATTCCCTTCTGCACTACGTATATGCGTCCCTTTTTTTGACTCATCAGCTAATTCTTCTTCAGCAAGAAATTCAAATACTCGGTTCATGGCCGCCCCTGCTGACTGTAGACTTGAAAAAGCCTGAGCTAACTGAGACAAAGGTTGTGAAAATAAACGAATATAAACCGTAAAGGCCACGATGACTCCTAATGTGATATCCCCTCTCAACGCTAATACAGCACCCACAACACAGACCGCTACATAGCCGAAATTTCCGATAAATCCCATTAGTGGCTGCATGATTCCTGAAAGAAACTGTGCCTTCCACACACTACCGTAGAAATCTTGATTCATTTCTTTAAATTCATCTTTCATGTCTTTTTTTGCACTATAGGCACTAATCACCTGCTGGCCTGAATAAGCTTCTTCAGCAAAACCATTGATTTTAGCCAATTTTTGCTGTTGCTGATTAAAGTGGACTTGCGATTTAGCCATAATAACCGCCATCAACACAAATCCCAATAGTACAGCAACCACTGAAGTAATCGTTAACAACAAATTTGTCCGAAACATCATCACTAAACAACCGATAAACAAGGTGATCGATGGAAACAATGTACTTAAGCTTTGATTTAACGACTGACTAACTGTATCCAAGTCATTCGTTACCCGACTCAAGGTATCGCCTTGACTATGGGAGTCAAAATAGTTCAATAGAACTGCATTGATTTTTTCAGATATCTGACGTCGCATTTGTTTAGAAAAACGTTGCGTGACAGTCGCTACAATGAATCCTTGAAAGTAGGAAAGAATTGACCCTATTCCATATAAAATGACCAATCCTAGACCAAGCTGACTGATTCGCGTGAGATTGATTGAACCACTTAAGCCTTGAGTAATCAAATCAGTGATTTCACTTAATCGATTCGGTCCAACGATTTGAGTGATACTGCCAATTGTCGCAAATACGATCGCCACGAGCAGCGGCCATTTATATTGGTTCAGAGCTTTAAAAACATTGTCTCTCAATGGATGTTCCTTTACCGGTGTGTGAGCATTTTCTAAAGTATTATCCATGTGCTAATTCCTCCTTCGACAGCTGAGAATACGCAATCTCTTGATAGACTGCATTTGATTCCAGTAATTCTTCATGGGTTCCCTGCCCAAAGATATGTCCTTCATCTAAAACGATGATTTGGTCGGCATCCATGATGGTACTGATACGTTGCGCCACAATTAATTTAGTGGTATCTGCCAATTTTTCTTTTAAAACTTCTCGTAATTTTTTATCCGTCTTATAATCCAGTGCCGAGAAAGAATCATCAAATAGTAAGATTTCAGGTTTACGGGCTATCACTCGCGCAATTGCCAGACGCTGCTTTTGACCTCCTGAAAAATTACTACCATTTTGCACAACGTGACTATTCAGTTTGTCTTCCTTTTCATTCACAAAATCACTAGCTTGTGCGATTGACAAGGCTTCTTCCATCTTTTCCTCATCTAACGGAGCGTTGCTGCTGATTCCAAAGTCTAGGTTCGATTGGATCGTCCCACTAAATAGAACAGGTTTTTGTGGAATATATCCGACAATATCATTCAAATTCACATGGCTATAAGTATTGATCGGTTGCCCGTCAATTGAGATCCTGCCTTCACTGGTTTCATAAAAACGCGGAATCAAATTCAAGATCGTACTTTTCCCACTCCCGGTTGAACCGATGAAGGCCACTGTGTCTCCTTGTTCTGCTTTAAAATTGATGTCATGAACGACTGGCTCAGAAGCATCTGGATAACGGAAGGTCACGTGATCAAACTCAACAGTCCCTTTAATATCTGGCTGCTTTTTCTCTCCCTCATTCGGAAATTCAACAGAGGATTCCTTATCTAAAACCTCATTGATCCGTTTGGCCGAAATCGTTGCCCGTGGCAAAATCATGAAGATCATCGACATCAAAACAAAACTCATGACCACCTGCATCGCATAGGAAGAAAACACGATCATATCACTGAACAAGGTCAGCTTCGCCATCCCCGTTGCTTGCTGAATCATATACGCGCCGATCCAATAAACTGCTAGTGTTAAACCACTAGATATCAAGCTCATACCAGGGCTCATCAAAGCCATCACTCGGCCAGCAAACAAATTCGTCGAAGTTAGCTCTTGATTTGCCTCTTCAAATTTTTCTTCCTGATAACCTTCAGCATTGTACGCACGTACCACTCGTAGTCCGGTTAAATTTTCTCGTGTGATACTATTTACCTTATCTGTCAATTGCTGAACTTTTCGGAATCTTGGTTGCACAAGTGATAGGATGACGAACAACATGATTAATAAGATCAGAACGGCTACGCCGGTAGTTGTCGTCCACTGCCAGTTCTTGCCAGCGATTTTCAAAATCGCCCAAACTGCTGTGATCGGTCCTTTGATCAGCAATTGCAATCCCATCGCCACTAGTTGTTGAATTTGCGTTAAATCATTCGTCGTCCGTGTGGTCAAGCTAGGGATCGAAAATTGCTGAATTTCATGTGTAGAATAATCCATCACCTTGCCAAACATGTCTTGGCGTACCCGGCAAGTTAAACTCGCCGCAATTTTGGCAACGAACAAGCCCACGATGGATGAAAAAACAAAGCTCATTAAAGATAATAAGACCATCCAGCCACCAGGTTTTAAGATTTCACTGATAGCGGTATTCGGAGTTTGAAGCAGCGTCGTAATTTGCGACATATAATCTGGTACCTTTAAATCCATCCAGACTTGTCCGATGATAAATAGGACACTCGACACTACCAGCAGTCGTTCTTTCTTATTTGTTCTTTTTATTAGTTGTATCATAGGGAACCTCCTTGTTCGATTTTCGTCGTACATCCGTCTGGAAAGGATGTAAAAACGGATAGTGACATCTTATAAAATTAGCATGCTAACCATTTGTGGAAAATGAAATCTGACCGCTTCAACGGCCAGATTAGAGATGGTATTTCAAATTTTGTTTGAATTTTTCCATCGTTGCGGAAAACTGAGTCAGTTCTTCATCAGAAATACCTTGTTTCAAAATGTTTTCGATATTTTCGATTTGTTGCTCTACTTCGATCGTCGTCTGAATTGCCTTTTCCGTCACGATCAAGCGCTTCAACCGTTTATCCTTTTGAGAAGGCGCGGTGGTCAAAAAACCATTTTTGATCATGCGATCCACTAGATTACTGGCGGTTGGCTTCCGAATCGATAATTTTTCTTCCAAATCTTTTTGATAAATTTCTTTGTCGCGATTGTGAACTAAATAGCCCAAAGCAAAGCCTTGAGGCCCTCTAATATGTCCACCATCGCTCATTTTTTCAATATATCTGGCAATTAGCAGTGATAGCTCTCTGACCTCAAAACCAATTGATTCGGACTGATTCATGGGACTCTCTCCTTAAATAGTTATCATGCTAACTATTTTAAATTGTTTTTTATTTTTTGTCAACCTATCTTGTGCCTTCTTTTAAAAATTATTGTTAACGCATCACTGATTAAGGCACAAAGAAAGCAAGCGATGGTTACGATAAGTACTTTTTTATCGGCAGAAATGTCACTTAATTTAAAGAACAAATACAGAATCAAGGATGACCCCGTCAAAATTCCGCCAAATAAACGATTGGAAAACTGCCAGATTCGTTTACCATATTTCAAAAAAGCAATGCCGCGAAAACCGATCCCGCCAGTATAGCCCTGTGCACTAATAAGCATAACCAGCAAACCTAAAGCAGTTAATAATAAAAGAACAGTATCTACCTCCGTTTTTTCAATGATTCCCACGACCATTATTTTTCAGCCCCTTGATTTTTATATAAAGTTCTTCTTTTAAAATACATTATAGATTATCGACTTACAAAATACAGCAAATAAAAAGAGCAATCAAACTGATCAGAATCAATTTGATTACCCTTTTTACTAATTATTCTGCATCATACTCTAAATCAGACACCGCCGATTCTTCCTTACTAAGGCGTCTGATACCAATCGTATAAAGAATTCCCGTCAAAAGCGCTGCGCTTGCATCAGCAAAAGGTGCCGCATGTAGCAAGCCATCCATTCCCCAGGTGTTTGAAAAAAGTAAAATTGCTGGAATCAGTAAAATAATTTGACGAGTCAATGTTAAGAAAATAGCCGACCGGGTTCTTCCTGTGGCCTGAAAGAAATTCGAAGCGACAATTTGGAAGCCGATAACTGGCAAACACAAAAACCATGTTTGCAAGGCCTTCGTTCCAAACGTCAGAAGTTCAGGCTCATTATTGAATAGCCTCACCAACTGTTCTGGCATGATCCTCGTTGCTAACCAACCAATACACACAATCGTCGTAGCGACCGTGATCGCATATTTTTGCGCTTCTTTTACCCGACCAAATTTTTTTGCCCCATAATTGAAACTAACGATCGGCTGTGCACCTTGAATAAGTCCAGTGATCGGCATCAATAGAATCGTTTGAATACTGTTGACGATTCCCATTCCAGATACCGCAATATCCCCGCCGTAGGTCAATAACGACATATTCAAAACGACGTTCAAAATGCTATTTCCCAACTGCAACAGAAAACTAGGCATTCCCAAAGTAGTGATGCGCACAGCGACACGCCCTTTGATTCGCATATTCTTAAGCCGAATCTGATGATGACTGCGTTTACTAAGTAGATAACTTAAAATCCAAACCATTGAAATAAACTGTGACAAGATTGTAGCTAACGCCGCGCCTGCCATCCCCATATCAAAAAAATAGATAAAGACTGGATCAAGAATGATATTGACGCCTGCGCCCATAAACATCGTGATCATGGCTAATTTAGGTTGTCCATCTGCTCGTAAAAAGTTATTCATACCAATACTAACAATCTGAAAAACAGCCCCTGAAAAAATAATCCGCATATAACTGATGGCATAAGGAAGAACGCTATCACTAGCGCCAAAAGTCGCCAACATTGGAGATAAAAACAGATGCCCCATCAGCATAAATAGGAGCCCGCTAATTATCAGTAAAGAAAAGGCATTTCCCATTGCACGCTCAGCTTCCTCTGTTTTTCCGGCACCTAGCTTCATAGAAAAAAGCGTCGCACCCCCGACACCAAATAGAATACCAATCGATAATAAAATAATCATAATCGGAAATCCGATTGTGATTCCCGCCAAACCATTTGCTCCCAAGCCAGGTGCATGACCGATATAGATCCGATCAACTACGTTGTACAACGCATTGACTACCATTCCAATGATTGCTGGAATAGAAAATTGCATTAATAACTTGGGAATTTTTTCTGCCCCTAACGGATTCGCTGCTTCCATTTAATTTCCTCCCTTTAAATCATGTTGTTCGGTTTTCTCGACCATCTCCTCTAATAATTCAAAAAGCAGATTACGCTTAGATTCATCCATTCCCTCTAGCATGATCTTATTCCAACCGACAAATTTTTCGACCATCGCTTCTCGCATATCCAGACCCTTTTGTGTCATAGAAATTTTATTGCAGCGTTTGTCCTTTTCATCCTTTTCCTTTGTAACCAGACCCTTTTTAATCAGCGATTGAACTGTCCGAGCCGTCAGTGCCTTATCTACTTGCAAGTAAGTGCTGATTTCCTCCTGAGTCACTGCGTTATGTCGATAAAGATACATCAGGATCGGCTGTTCTGCCGTAGTAATGTTCAACGGCTTCATCGCCGCATTCAAATAAATTTGATTTTTTCGATACAAAATCGAAATCAACCGTCCGACACTTCGTTTCATAATACCCTCCGAATCTTTTAAAAAACAATAGTTGACTACTCAACTAATTTACCAAGAATTAGTTGAGTAGTCAACTATTGTTCAAAAAGAAATTTTAATAAATATGAAAAGCGAGCTTTCGCCGTGTTACACCTGTAACTAGCAGTTGGTAAAAATGTAATGGATTCATTTTCGCCTCATATGCGATTTGACTAAATCTCTTGTTCTTTTTTGATAAAAGCTATATCTACAACTCACCCTTAATAAACTGCAAAAAGCCAAACTCGCAGCTAGCTCAATAGAATGATAAACATTTTTCGAAATACGCGAAAAATGCTCTTAGTTTCGCACGCATACGATTTAGCTAAACCACTTGTTCAGTTTTTTGTAAAAAACGACATCCTCGTCTCAAGCTTTATAAACTGCGAAAAGCCAAACTCGCAGCTAGTTCGTATTAATGGACTAACTTTTTCAAAAAGCGAAAAAGTTAATCTTATTCTCACTGCGCATACGATTTGGCTAAACTACTTGTTCAGTTTTTGATAAAAAACGACATCTTCATCTCAAACTTTATATACTGCGAAAAGCCAAACTCGCAAAAAAGCGATTAAAACCAGCTGGTCTTAATCGCCTTGAATAGATTCTTTATGCACGCTCAGTATTTGAGCTTTTTGGTGTCTTATCACCCGTTGATTTCGCTAAACCTTTAATTGATCCGCGAATGATCATGGAAGCCGCAAAACCAACCAATGCTAAAACAGCGAATATTCGCAAAACATTCGTATATGAATGGAACATTTCAGTGATCTTCCCTAAAAAAATCGGACCGAACATCCCAGCCGCTGCCCAGGCAGTTAAGATATACCCATGAATCGCACCGACTTCCTTTGAACCAAAGACATCGCCAATATATGCAGGGACAATCGAAAAGCCTGCACCATAACAAGTCATCAACAAACAGATCAATGCGGCAAACAGCAGTGGCGAGCTTACTACTGATAAACTTAACAACACAATAATATCAATCACAAAAAGAATCGTGAAGACATTCTTACGTCCCAAGACATCTGAGATCAAGGCCCAAACCAACCGGCCGCACCCATTGAATACACCCATCACACCGACCATCGTAGCCGCCATGCCAGCAGTCATTCCGGTAATTTCTTGGGCCATTGGTGAAGCTTCTGAAACAAGCGAGATTCCGCAAGTAATATTTAAAAATAGCATAAACCATAATAGCCAAAAGGTTTTTGTTTTAATCGCTTGATTGGCGGTCAGTTGCACGCCGCGATATTGAATTTTCACTTCTTCTTTTGGATTGGGCGCTTCAAAGCCTTCTGGCGTCCAGCCAACTGGCGGTTTTTCCAAATACCGTGAAGCGGTGAACATCACTAAGAAATACGCAATCCCTAAAATATAAAAGGTCGAAGGAACACCGACACGCACCATCAATTGTTGGGCGATCGGTCCAGTGATCATAGAAGCAAAACCAAATCCCATGATGGCAAGTCCAGTAGCCAAGCCCTTTCTATCTGGGAACCATCGGATCATGGTTGATACTGGTGTAACATACCCAGCTCCTAAACCGATTCCGCCAATAATCCCATAAGTCAGATACAACATTGGCAGCGAATGACTAGAAACCGCAAAGCCAGTCGAGATAATTCCCAAACCGAATAAAATCGAGGCGACCGTTCCTGTCTTTCTTGGGCCAAATTTTTCTACAAATTTCCCCATAAATGCCGCTGATGTTCCTAAACAGAAAATCGCTAAACTAAATGCAAAAGAGATTGATGATTTATCCCACCCGGTCATCTCTTTAATTGGTTCCTTGAATACGCTCCACGCATATGCTGAACCGATAGATAGATGAATCGCTACGCCTGACAAAGCGATCAGCCATCTATTTTTTTCCCTGCGCATCTTTTTTCCTCCTATTTTCCGCTGATTTATGTGTTTGAGTGTGACAAAAAAAAGATAACAAATGTTATCTTTTTTTGTTTGAAAAATATTTATTTTTAGCACTCAATAAACACGAGTATACGCTCTCATTTCGTTAAATTCAACTAAAATTTTGATATATTCCGAATATTGAGATTGTGTTAAAAAAAAGAATTCTATTTAATTTCTGTATGTATCTATCCCTATACAGATAAATGCTCTTATAAAATAAAATTCTTCATATTCCTCGCCTATTTCCGCTTTAATAATTTTGACTCTTTCTTCACTTTTTAACCTTGAAAAAAAGACTATCAATCGAATTTCCCTTGATAGTCCCTAGACTCAGAATGAATCCCTTTTCTCACTCTTACTTCTTCATTTTTTGAATAGGTACATAAAATAATACCTTACCTACGCCTGTGTACTCTTCTAAATTAAAATTTCCGGCAATTTGGAAATCTTCACTTTGAGCCAATTCACCATAGTTGCGGCCGATCAGTTGATCCAACTCTACTTGGTCTGTATAGTTTAGGTCAAAACAGGCATACGTTCCCGCAGGCAATTCAAACTCAGATGGACGAGTTTCTGTGGTTTCGGTATTTCCAATCAGATAACATTGTTCACCATCGATAACTGCGTTTACAGCTAACAGATTCTCTTCAACCTTTGAGGCATATTCTTCTTTTGATCGCATCTTCTGTTTACTCATTTCTGCCAATCCATTCGCAGAATTCGGCGCATTCAAAGTTGTAATCCAACCGTAAACCGTCACGGCCTCTCTTTCAAAAGTCTTAAACATGACTAGATTCCTTCTCTCTTTGAAGTTCTTTCCATTTTTCGCTAAAAAAACAGGGAGTCATCCGTTACAAGCTAAATATATAGTCCTAACCTAGTCAATGCAATAAAGATGCCTGTAGAAACCAACATCGTCTGTTTAAAAATGAATATAGCCCAGCGCAGCTAGAATCAAGATCGTTGTGCATAAAATTATGAGAAACAACGTAACCAGCAAAAACATACTAACAGTGTTTTTAACCGAAGGAGTCATTACATCCTTCAGATTTTTAAAGTGGATCACACATACCCAGCCCATAGCGATCGTTAACAACAGCTGAATCGGAATGATTCCAGCCAGACTTCCGCCATTGATCGCTGCTACAAATCCAGCAAATGAAAAAAACAGCAGCACACCAGCACAAATTACAGAAAATAAACCCACTTGAAACGACTGCAACAGCTTTGCCTCTTGCTTTATCTTAGCCATATACTTCACATCCCCTTTCATCAAATAATCAAGAGAGACTTCATAATAATCACTGATGGCAACTAGCGTTGGAATGTCGGGATAATTTTTCTCATTCTCCCAATTCGAAATCGTTTGGCGTGTCACGTGAAAAATTTTTGCCGCCTCTTGCTGTGTAAGTCCCCGCTCTTTTCTTTGCGCTTTTAAAATCTTAGCGATCATGATGATTTCTCCTTCCTAACTTGATGATAGGATCTCTAACTAAATTATACTAGAAAGCACCACTTACTTATTGTTTTTGTGACGCAAGAACTATTTGACATTGCCAATTTTTGCAACAAACTTCTCTTTTCCTGCAACAAACGAAAAAAAGATTCTTTCTGCTGACAATCCTTGCTATGCTTAAGTCACAGAAGGGGGAAACATATGAACATCAACTTTACCTGGGTAAAAGAAAAAGCCTTAAACGAAATTGATATTTTTGCGAATCCTGAAAACAGAGCCAAACTTGAACGTCTTGAAAAACTGCTGCAACAAGAACAGGAAATTGTGGCAATTGATCCCAAAAATAACCGTTCAATCAAATTACCGCTAGACCAAATAGTCTCTTTTGAAACCATGGGGCATTTAGTCAACGTTCATTTAATCAATCAGCAGAACTATCTCATGCAAAAACGGCTTAAGGAATTGGTTACTTTAGAGAGTCAAAATTTTTATCGCATTAATAATTCGCAGATTTTAAATCTAAACTGTGTTCAATCCTTCCAATTAGGAGAGCACGCGCGTTTAGAAGTTCACACCAAAACAGATTCTACTTATATTGTCAGTCGTCACTATGCCAAGAAAATCAAGGAGGAACTATCATGTTCAAACAATTAAAAAATAATTTCTTTCAAGCAGGCTTTGGATCGTTTATTTGGATCACTATTCTTTGCTCACTCACGGATTTCTCTTCAAAAATTCCTTTTCATTATATCTGGAATCTCGTTGGAATCAGCGTTCTAATCGGCCTTTTATTCGGGATCGTCTATCCTTTTTTATGGAACTATTCGACCTTTAAAGCTTCAATCAATGTTGTCATCTGTACAGTGTTAAATACGCTTTGCGCTTATACAGGCGTGTATCTTTATTCGACTCAGATGTTTGACCTGATCCGACCATTCTTTATCGCCGTATTGCTGCTTGCATTAATTCTGCATATCATCACCTTTTATTTCTACTCAAAACACGATAATAAAAAAATGGCCGCAGCATTAAACAATCTGAATGATTAAAAAAATCCCTGACTTTGTTTTCAAGTCAGGGAGTTTTCTATGCTTTTAAAATGTTACGATCTTATCCGCCCACTCCACCATTTCGACACAATCAAACATCGTTGAAATTGGACAGGAGGTTTGATCCTCTAATTGTCGAGATTTGAGGCAAGTGCCGCAAGCCAATAGCTCGCCGCCTTGCTCTTCCAACTTCTGCATTTCCGCTGGCACATTGTATTGATCGTCTTCAATACTTTCAACTTCCACGGCTTCCCCCATAAGGAAAAATTTCACCTGATGCCCTTTCTTCAAAGCCGCTACACCAAATCGAAAAGCGTTCCAAGCTTTCTCATGCTCTTTGGTTTCCAAAATAATCGCTAATTTCATTTCATCCGCTCCTTTAGTCTTATAGTTTATACAGTGGATATTTCTACCCCAATCACTTTAAAGTATAGCCTTAAAAAAAACTGAAAACAATCCGCTTTTTACTATAAAAATAAAAGGTACCAGCACACGCTGATACCTTCATTCTTTTAACTTATGAATAGATTAGTCTAGAATTTTCGTTACATCTTCTTGCATTTTTCCTTGCGCAAGGATATTTACTCGAGTTTGCAACTCTTCATACATTGAAGCAACCGACTGACGAGACTCGTTTACTTCTTCAGAAATCTCTTTGGCTTGCTCGTTGATCATCGCCAACTCTTTCTTCGCTTCTTCTATAATCCGATATGCTTCCATCTTGGATTTTTCTACCATACGATTGGCTTGTTTCCGTGCTGAAATCAACACTTCACCGATTTCCTGCTGTGCTGAAACTGCTTCTTGTTTTAATTGTTCATTTTCTGCACGAAGCTCGGCAACTTTTTCTCTTAGATCTAGGAGTTCTTTTTCTTGAAGCTCTTTCGCTTCTTGTTCTTCCGCCATTTGGTCCATCGCTTGGTCTTTTTCAACGATTACCTTATCTAATTGAGAATATTCTTCGTCTTTCTCATTGATCTCTGCAATCAATTCATCGATCTGGCCTTCCAATTGATGGATTTTTTCTAGTCGTTGGATTTCTTCATCTTTTTGCTGGGCAACTAGCGCTTGATGTTCTTCGTGAATTTCTTCCAACTCCTGTTCTACAGTAGCTAAATGGGCTACCGAATCCTTTAATTTTTCATTTTCTGCTAGAGCTTGTTCCAACTGCTGTCTCAACTGATCCAATTCTTGTGTCTCTTTCAGTCGTTGAACTTCTTGACGCGCTCGTTGGACCTCTGCTTCTAAATCTTGGATTTGGCGGCGATTTTGGGCCTTTTCTTCTCCCATCCTTAATACAGATTGACGATAATTTTCGTTTTCTTTGGTTAACTGCTGAGTTTGTGCCGACATTTCCTTTTTATATTTCTGTAAAACTTGTTCCTTTTCAAAAATCAAACGTTTTAACTCTTTGATTTCTTCCGCTTGCTTTTCTGGAGTCTCTGGAATTGTGTTATCAGAAACCATCTTCAAAGCGGGAGCAGGCTTCGCTTGTGTTTGCGCCTGCGCTGCCGGCGGGGTTTGCTCCTCATTTTCAACTCTCTCTTCTGGAACAGAATTGATCTCATCGATAATGTTCTTGTTGAAAAACCATCCGCTCTTTTTTTGTTGTGCTACCATTTTTTTCCCTTCTTTCCGTTAGTCTTCTTCTTGAATCATTAAAAATTTATCTTCTCCATTCTCACGAGAGAAAGTACAGCTATAATCTTGTTTCTGCTTCTCCCCATCCCTTACATTTAGCTGGAAGGTGATCTGTGTTAGATTGGATATCCCCTCTGCTTCAGCAGCAAAGGCTGTGATATTGTCTTTAATTTGTTGACGATTGTCTTCACTGGTCAAGTCACCAGCCAAGGCAATATTCAACGTTTGAGTCGGTATATCTAAGACGATCAATGTCGTCGGTAACCCAAAGTAAGGACTGAGTTTGCTGGAAAGATCACTCTCCATTGCGTATTGGTTTTCACGACTATCATCAGAAAATAATTCGTCCCACGCATAATCCTGCAAGCCGATTCCCTCTTGCGGGTACTCTTTGACAGGCAGCTTATTGACTAATTTCTTTTGTTCCTTTTTCATTATTTGGACATCATCTTTCAGTGTATTGTTCTGCTCATTCATCGCATACAGCTGATTTTGTACCTGAAACAGGCTGTATGTGCTTAGAAGCATTCCCACTGCGAGACAGAAGATTACGAATAATAACGCCGATACATGCTTTGATTGTTGAATTTGCTTAACATAATCCAACTTCCGCTGAAAAGTCGCCGATGCATCTCTTGGTGGCTTAATCATCTGCAATCGAACGTTGATAACCATTCGATATAACCACACTAGGAGCACTAAAATGATGAGCCCTACACAAATCCAGTTAATGATTATCACGTATTTTCCCCTTTTCTTTTAGTATTCCAATTTAGCGAGATGAATCGCTGGAAAACGGAATTGGACAGTTCCTTCGATTGACTTTCGATGGACAAAACCAAACGACCGGCTGTCCTTAGAAACATCCACATGATCGCCAATAACGAAGTAAACATCTTCTGGAATTTTGTTTAACGTTTGAAATTCATCTGCTACAGTTGGTGACAACTGATACGTATTCGTTGTTTCAAAATCACCTTGTTCTCCGAGATCTAAAACCATTCGACCATTTCGAACAAACATACTGTCACCTGGTAAACCAATCACCCGTTTGACAAACATCCCCTCTTCCTTATCCATTGAAAAAGCAATAATATCGTAACGTTGAACTTGAACATTTTTTTTAACGAGAACTTGATCCTTTTCCGTCAACGTCGGAATCATCGAAGTACCTGAAATCGTGTGGACACTATAGTGTTTTTGTAATTGTCCTCTCATAACAAGCAGCATCGTTACAGATAGAATGATAAGAAGACCGGCAGTTAATAGTATGGCCCTCCTGTCATTCGACGGATCCTCTGCGTGCCCGTGTCGCTTATTTGCCATGAGTGATGGCACCCCTTTATTTTGCTTTAATATAAGTAACCAAATCTGATTTCGCTAAGTTCGAATCAATGACTCGATATGAAATCACCGTTCCTCCATAAACATTGCCTTCTGAGATCAAAATTCCCTCTGGTCGAACCACTTCAACAAAAGCAACATGTCCATAACGCGGGTCTGAGCCAGCTGTGCCTGGTGTAAAGGAAATCAACCAGCCAGCTTTTGGTTCACGGCTGACTTCATAGCCTAATGCTTTTCCTTTAGTTCCCCATTCACCGCCGTTTCCCATAAAGTCATCGACGCTCTTGCCTAATTGTTTCACGCGGTTAAAAGCGTACCAGGTACATTGCCCGACTGGATACGAACCAGAAGTGTTGTAATTGACTCCGTTATAATCCGGGTAGCGCATCATCGTTCGGTATTCTTCAGGAATCTCATCTTTTCCTTTAATGAAAATCCCTGAAGACTGATCAACTTTGACACGATCGTATTGTGTCAGGTTGTAGACAGCAATAATCGAGTTTAGCTTTCTATTATAAGAAGTATCCGTAGCATACTTTCCAGTTAAGGCTTGTGTCGATCGTAAATAATTCTTTGCGGTAGAGCGCCACGTATCTTTATAGTATCCGTCATTACCAGAGATTCCGCCCCGTAATAATTGAACGTAATCTCCTAATGAAGCAGCATAATTAGGATACTTTCGAAAGGCCGAATTAATCGAGTACAGCTCGCCATTCCCACGGTCCTCTTGAGTCGCCATTGAAACAGCCTGACCTTGATAGGTTCCCTTTACACCAAATAGATTGTGATTTGGCGGCAATGACAAACTGCTTGTCCCAGAACCACTTTCCAATAAAGCCTGTGCGATCATCACTGATGCAAAGACATCATATTCTTGTCCCAGCTTACGTGCATCCTCCGCGATGGTTGAAATAAAATTCTTCGCTCCTTCATTTTCAGTAAAATTAATAGAAGCAGGATATTCAGCCAAGATTGTTTGGCCATATTCAGTCAATTCCACAGTTGGCAAAGCTTGAACCAACAAGTCTTCATCGATACTCATTGGCTGAAGAACGACCTGTCGCTGTTTTTCCTTTTTATCTGACTCTTCATTCTCAGCCTTTTCTGTATCAAGCTCTGTAACTCCATCCGTCGCAGTTTCCGTTGATTCATCAGAAGCATCAATTTCAACATCTTCAACTGTCAGATAATACTCTTTTCCAATATAGACACCGACTAATTCAAGCTGGTCGTTTTTCTTTTGGTAGAGCAGACTGCCGACACTGATTTCTTCGCTTGCCTGTTCTGGAGTGCCTGTGATCTCAATCGCAAACAAATCGCTATAAAGCTTAGCGGCTAATTGTTCCACGTTGAAATCCTGCTCCTGTTCCGTCCCAAGCTTTTTAATACCGTCATAAATCAAAGCGGCCTGTGCTTTGTTTTCAAAGCTTGACAGCAAGGGTAGTTCATAGCCTTTTAAATCGGATTGTGCAACTTCAGATGTCTTCAACTCACTTGGAAGCTGTAAAGTACTCGTCTCTGAAAAAGCAGCTGGCGGCTGTTGAATAGCATCAGTATTTGTTTGAACCTTAGGCTCACTTGGAGCCGGAGGTGTCGGGGATGGACTTGGAACTGGTCCCGGCGTAGACGGTGTACTAGGCTGCGGCTGTTCCTGACCAGAACTTGACGGTGTCGTTGAAGAACTGCTGGTCGTTCCTGTTGAACTACTAGTAGTAGAGCTAGTCGATCCACTAGGTACACTGCTGCTGGAAGTCGATGACTCACTTGGTGCAATAGTCGAACTGGACGTAGTATCTGTTTGGCTCGTCGAACTCTGACTTGTCGAACTCTCACTGGATGTACCACTATTTGTGGAACTTTCACTAGTTGAACTATCGCTTTTCGGTGGTTCTACTGTGCTGCTTTGTGTAGGCATTTCTGGGATGGTATCTGTCGGTGCAGGTTCTGCCGGCTGCTGTTCCACAGGTGTCTCTGATGCAGCAGGGACTTCTGATGCTGGTGCAGCTGGCGCTGGTGTTTCAGTAATCGGCTCCGATGCTTTCGGTACGGATTCAGGTTCAACCGGTAGAACGGTAGAACTTTCAGGAACTGTCGTCTCTATGACAGAGGATTCTTGAAGTAAATTATCCGCTTTTAGTGCCCCACTTTGCAGACTAGCAACTCCCCAACAAACTACTGCTATCCCGCAAATTACCATAACGATCTTTTTCATGAACATTTCCCCTTCTTTCTCTCTCAAGTCAAGCTAAGTATTTAATGAAACACTAGGGGCAACCAATGAATGGAAAAAAATCAAGGATGCTGAAAATAATCCGCATCCTTGATTCATTCTTCAATAATGATGCATCCACTTAAATTTTCCAATGAATGCTAATCATCTGCCGCCGCTCATCGCTAAACCTTTAAATAGCAACTTGATAAGTCACACTATTTCACTGACTCGCGGCACTTTAGCTTCTCCTCGCATAAGGAGAGAAGCTAATCAACATGATCCATGATTGAGTGCTTATCAACCTTCAGCATGCTGTCAGTAATAAAATTACAATGACCGGATCTTTATATGTATTTTTTATTTTTTGTATGAACTTTTATGAGTGTTATCGTTCGCTAGTAATTTGCATCAAATTCCTTGCATTAACACCATAAAAAAGCGAGAACTCCTTCATTGTACGCACCATTGGTTACACATATTATTCTACCTGCATTTATAAGGAATGTCTCAGCCATTTTTGAAATATAAAATTTAATTTTTGGATAAAAATAAGGAATTTGGGTTTTTGAATTCGCTTACAAATTTGTAATAGCCTAAATCTAGCTAAATATGAAATTATTAAGAATAGCAAAACAGAAAAAATCTTTTTTTGTTTTTTCTTTTTATTTTTTGAATAAATAAAGAAATATCGACTTTTAAAGCCGATATTTCTCTTCGCCTACGCTGATTCTCGCTTTTTTGTTTGTAATTTTAGAATCGTTGAATGCTCCTGCAAAAGCTCAGCTAATTCCAGTAGATTTTTAATACAAAGATCCGCCCCATGATGATAAAAGATTTCCGCTGTTTGTTGGTTCAACCGTTCCATTTCTTCTTTTGAGAGCTGTTTGTACTCCTCTAAAGAAAGTCCCATCACTGAGCTTCCCTCAGTGACAGCAATACTCAAGACCCCTGCGTTTTTTCCTTCTTGAATATCAGCGATTGTATCTCCTACTTTAATCACTTCTTCCATCGAATGGTTTTGAAAATGGCGCATATTCTCAAAAATCATAAATGGATATGGCCGCCCCAATGAATCAACCTCATCTGGTGTTACGACATAATCAGGACGATAACCTTCCATCGTGGCCGTGTTTAATACAACAGCCATCATTTCTTTGGTATAGCCAGTCGTAGAGCCAATATTATAGCCTAATTGCTTAATTTTTTTCATCGCCTGCTTGGTTTCCGGTTTTAAATGACTGTTCTCTGCGAGATCCGCAAACAAGTATTTCTCAAAATCCTGATAGATACTTAGCACATCTTTCTCTTCAGAAAGACGTCCATAAAGCTCAAGCCATTGCTTTTTTACTTGCTCAAGCGAAAGCAACTGTTTGATATGCTCAATTTTAAGCATCCCCATCGGTTTTCTGATTTCTTCATTGGAAAGCTTGATGTTCTTATTTCTAAATGCTTTTTTGAAAGCATGAACCGGTGCCATACAGCCGAAATCGACTGTTGTCCCAGCCCAGTCTAAAATAATTGTTTTAACTGACATATGCTACCTCCGAGTAATTTTCAATTACTTTGACTACCTGATCAATATCTTCTGGATAAATCTCGCCGATATTCCCAATGCGGAAACAATCGACGGTACTTATTTTTCCTGGATAGATCACAAAGCCATTTTGTTTCAAATGCTGATAAAAATGGTCGAAGTTAAAGGCACTCTGCTTGGGATATAAAAATGAAGTGATAAATGGCCCTTGATGCTGCTTGATGAAGGGCTGATAGCCCAATTCACTCATTTTTTGCCGTAGCAGTCGATTATTTGTTAAATAGCGCATATAGCGTTGGTAGATTCCGCCTTCTGCATCTAGCTCTTTTAAAGCTTGATGAAAGGCTAAAACCGTGTGGGTGGGTGAAGTAAAGCGCCACTTGCCGTCCTTTTCCATCGTTTCATACTGATCATAAAGATCTAAAGACACCGTTCGTGAAAACTCTTTACGTTGCTCAAGCTGTGCCCGTTTGGCCAACGTAAAGGAAAAGCCTGGTACTCCTTGAATACATTTGTTCGAGCTTGAGACTAGAAAATCGATGGACAATGCCGTAACATCAATTGGAATTCCCCCAAAGCTAGACATTGCGTCCACGATAAACAGCAGCTCATTGTCTTTGGCAAGTGCAGCAATTTCTTCTAACTCATTTAAAATACCAGAAGTCGTCTCACTGTGAACCATCGCAAGCGCAGAAATGGTTGGATCATTCACGAGAATGCTTTTTATGTCCGTTGCTTGCGGAATTTCATCTTCTGCGACTTCATAAACGCTGTAAGCCAAATGATGCCGTTCGCACATGCTGACCATTCGACGCCCGTAAGCGCCATTCACACAAACGAGCACATGATCCGTCGGTCCGATCACCGAGCTTAGAACTGATTCCACACCAAATGATCCGCTTCCCTGCATTAAGATCGTCGTATATTCTACTGGGGAGGCACCTGCTAAAGACAATAGCTTTTGTCGAATTTCCTGAGTAATCGTTTTATATTCTTCATCCCATGTACAATGATCCACCATCATTGCTTGCTTAACCGTCTGAGTCGTCGTTAACGGTCCGGGTGTCAATAATTTGTAGTCCATGCTAAGCTCCTTAATCGATTAATTTTTGGTGCTGCTCTAATAATTCTGCGGTTAATTCTGTTGGAAAGACTTTTTGGTCCTTCGCTACGTGTGCGCTATCTACCTGCTCATCCTTGTACAGTGCGCTTGGATAGATTTCCAATAAGTCTTTACGACCCTTTTCCAAAATCAAATCCAGCATTTTTTCTGCTTCAGGATTGGTTTTGTCGCCTTTATTAATCACCGCCAAAGATTCAGTTAATGTATACGTTCCTTCTGAGGGTTCAACAAAATCAATCGGCAATCCATCCTGTTTATCTTTGACTGCCTGATGCCGTAATCCAAATCCGAGCGCAACCTCACCTAGCCGAACCTTTTTCAACGGACCTGAACCAGAACTTTCTAAATGATCCCCTGCATTTTTGTAGATCCCCTTCAAGATCGTTTTCGCTTCATCTTCTCCGTAATTATCAACTAACGCTTGGAACAGCAGCCACGCTGTAGACGATTGTTTGATATCTGAGATTGACAAGGCATCCTTGTATTTCGGATCGGCTAAATCTTTCAAACTAGTTGGAATTGGTAAGTTCATTTCCTTCATGACATCGGTATTATAGAAAATTGTTCCTTCTTGAACGGTAAAAGGTGCCGTGTAATCCGGAATTTTCGTTAACGATTCGACTGGAAGCGTTAATTCTTTAAACATCTTGTCTTTTTTCTGAGCACTATTTAAATAGAAGGTACTCATCGTGACTAAATCCGCTTCAATATTTTTTCCTTCCGCTAAGAGCTTTCCGCCTAGCTCAGAAGTGCCGAATGATTGCAGCGTGTATTTGCCCTTGTAACCGTTTTTGTCTAAAACATTCTTGATTACCTCCACCGGTTCTTCGTCAGCGTTAGTATAAATCGTGACTTTCTCGTCAGCCGCATTACTTTTGCTGCAAGCGCCTAATAATAGAAGGAAAAGCAAGCTTCCAAGCAGTGCGAGTAGTTTTTTTCTGTTCATTCATCATTCTCCTTTTTCATATTAATGGATTAATTTTTCTTGAGAAAAATTAGTCCGATTTTCAAGCCGTATACCATTCCTCTATACTTTATTTCTTTGAATAGCAGTTAATTTTGTAGGCAGCTTTTTACCAGCTGTCTGACTGGGAAAAGTGGAACTGGCAATCCTTTTAATAATTTGAGTAATTCCTTGCATAATTAAATTGATTACTAGTAAAAACAGCGAGAGCATAAATATATCGTTAAACCGACCAAAATGCTGAAGCTCTTTTAATTTGGCGGTAATAACCATCGTATTGGCACTTGTTAAGAAAATGACCGCACTGATTGTGACCATCGAATTGAAAAAGTAATACGCGAAGATATCTACAATCGTTACCTTTGAATTCGGGATCAGAATTCGCCAAACTGTTTTTAACCAGCTATCTCCCATCAACTTGGCAGTGTTCTCCCAGTTCAAGTTCATCTTTTGCAGTGCCTCTTTCGCCATCTGATACGGTGTTGAAAAATAATGGACGACCGTCACAATCACTAAGATTAGTAATGTATTGTGCAACTGACTGCCACTGAATAGCAATAAGTAAGCCACCCCCAAAACCATCCCGGGAATCGAATTCGTAATGGTGGCGATACTGTCAATTACTTGATTGACCTTATAAAGCTTCCGCTCTCTGGAGGTCAATATCGCCGCCGAATAGGCAATAATTGTCCCAACTCCCGCCGTCAACAAAGCCATCAGCAGTGAATTTTTCAAGGTTAAAATCAAGCTGTCATCTTGGATAAAGCGGGCGAAATTATTGAAGGTTGGGGTCAATTCATAGGGCCAATTGCTCACCATTGGAATAATAATCAAGACCGCGAATACTCCTAAAATGAAAAGAGAGATGCTGATGAAAAGTAGTCGAAAACACCAATCTCTTACCGGATTCTTTTTGATCACTGCCTGTCGTGGACGCTCATAACGCACCACCTTCTTCTGTAAATAGTTCAAAACTAAAATACTGATGATTGACGGCAACAACATCGTTAACGCTACTAAAGACCCAAACTGAAAATCGGGAATGGTTCCCATGAATCCTTCATATAATAATGTCGTGATGAACGGGGTTTGTCCTCCTACCGCGCTGGGAATCCCAAAATCTGTAAAGGACATAAAAAAGCCCTGTAGAAAAGCCACCGCCAACACGCGAGTCAATGGATTCAAGATCGTTATATAAAGCGAACGATACCAGCTATCCCCCATCAGGCGTGAAACAATGAATAGCTGAGTATCTAAATATTTCATCGAATTGTTGATCAAAATGAAGATTGGTGGCAATGTATAAATGATGAATCCCAATAAAATACCGATGGAGCCATAGATATGGAACAGTTCCTGTTGAAAAACTTTGCTCCACAATCCCTGCTTGCCAAAGGCATAAATAAGGACAAATCCGTAAGTAATCGTTGGTAATAGCATCGGAAAATGCAAAACACTTTCATTTACCTTTAAAAATCGCCGATTGATTCGAGTAAAATTATTTCCATAGGCCAAGAAAAAGCCTAAAATTGTTGAACAGCTCGTAGCCGCTAAAGAATATTTCAAGCTGTTAGCAAATGATCGCTGCCATTCTGGAGTGAAAATATCCAAGCTGCTCCCGTCGGATCGTGGGAAAGCTGTTAACACGATTTGAATGATCGGATAAGCTAAAAATAAAAAGAAGAAGATCAGCACACTCCAGCTAATCACTCGTTTCAATGAAAAAGCCGCTCTCATGAGGCCACCATATTGACTGATTGCTGAAAGATTTGCTGAATGTTCTGTTGCTTGATTGCCAACTGATTGACAATAAACTCCTCAACAAAATGACAGGAAGCCTGACTCATAATTTCGATTGGTGAACTGCATTGAGCAATTTTCCCTTCATCTAAAACAACGATCTTGTCTGACATCGTCAAGGCCTCTTCCGGATCGTGCGTAACAATGATGATCGTCAAATGCAGCTTACGGGCAATTTCTTGGATTTTTTCTTTGATTGATTCCTTGATTACTCCATCCAAGGCACTCAACGGCTCATCCAACAAAAGCAGCTGCGGCTTCATCACTAATGTTCGGCCAAGTGCAACCCGCTGCTTTTGTCCGCCTGACAATTGATGAATTGGTTTTTCTAGGTGCTTTTCCAGATTCAACAATTGAATCAGCTCGTCTACCTCCGCTTTGGTGGAGCGCTCTTTTTTATTGCGTAGTCCGTAGGTCAAATTTTGATAAGCCGTCAAATTAGGAAACAAGGCATAATCCTGAAAAACAATATTAAAGGGACGTTTTTCCATCAATGTATGGGTGATCTTCTGATTATTGAAGAAAATTTCTCCCCAACTTGGCTCATCCAATCCTAAAATCAGATTTAATAGCGTCGTTTTTCCTGAACCTGATTGTCCCAGGATTGAAACGATCTCACCAGACTCAATTTCTAAATTGATCCCGTCCAGTACTGTCGTCTCCTGAAATTTTTTCGTGATATTCTCGAGTTTTAGCACCTGATCCACTCCTTCTTTCGTTTACCATTCTTTTATGCTCTTAGGCGATTTTCTAGCGAGTTTAACTTTTGCTTGCTCATTGTGAGCTGACTTTCTCTAATAAAAAGTATAGCGAAGGAGTGTAAAGGCACCGTCAAGTTCCTGCAAAGATAAAATAAAGATTGTTGTTTTTATGTAAAGAACGTAAATTTTCGTGCATAAACAACAGAAAATTACATCTGCCACTACTTAAATAGAGAAGGAAATTATTTACAGCCCAAAAACGTTGCACCCGCAACGTTTTTCTTCTATACTGTACTGTGCTTGTTTACACGCGAATTCGTAACTACCAAGGAGGAATAATTAGGTGGATTCTTTTGTAAAAATGATTAATCGTATTGCGCGGCTTTCTGCTTTGTATCGCGAAAAAGAATTTAAGAAATTAGATTTAGGGGAAATGCATCACGCCTACATCTTAAGTATTTGTGACGAGCCGGGAATTTCACAAGAAGCCTTGGCCTGCAAAATCTTTATCAATAAAAGCAATGTCGCTCGCCAATTGGCACAACTGGAGCAAAAAGGCTTCATTACGAGACAAAACGATGAGAAAGACGCACGTCGTTTACGAATCTTCCCCACAGATAAAGCTTTGGCAATCGAAGCAGAAATCCGTTCGATCCTAGCAGACTGGAATCAAAAGCTGTTAGCGGAGATTCCGACTGAACAGCAACAGAACTTATTATCCGAATTGCAAACGATCGTAGAGAAAGCCGAAACAGAAATGTGTAAAAAGGAGTAAACATGAAATTAATTCTTAACTATCTAAAACCTTATCGTTCCCGTGTTACAGTAGGTGTTATCATCAAATTTTTGGGGACCATGATGGAATTGGTTCTTCCGTGGAATTTGGCCTATATTCTAGATCATGTGATTCCGCAAAAAGACCCAAAGAAAATTCTCTTTTGGGGCGGTGTCATGTTGGCAGCTTCCGCTTTTTCCTTATGGGCGAATATCGTCGCTAACCGCATGGTCTCACGAATCGCAAAAGATACGACAAAAAATATTCGCGGCGATCTATTTCAAAAAATCACCTATCTAGACACGACCCAGATTGAAGATGTGGGGGTCTCTTCATTAGTTTCACGTGTAACATCGGACACCTACAATATTCATTTGACCCTTGGTGTTATGCTGCGTATGGGAATTCGCGCGCCGATCCTTTTGGTCGGAGGGATCTTGATTACTACTACCTTAGATCCGATTTTGACATTGGTTTTAGTCGCTGTAATGCCGATCATCTTTGTAATGGTGACGCATATCTCGAAAAAGGGCGTGCCCTTATTTGGAAAATTGCAAAAGCAAGTTGATAAACTTGTGTTGACGGTGCGGGAAAATGTAACAGGCTCTCGCGTGATTAAAGCTTTATCAAAAGAAGCCTACGAACGCCAGCGCTTTGAAAACGTCAATCAATCGTTGGTCAATGCGGAAACAACCGCCAATGTAACATTGGCTGCTTCTCCAGCTTTGTTAGATCTATTTTTAAACTTAGGTTTGACCCTTGTGATTGTCGTTAGCGCCTATCGTGTAAATGCCGGACTGACACAACCTGGCGTGATCGTTGCCTTCTTGACCTATTTCACGATTATCTTAAACGCAATGCTTTCAATTACTCGAATCTTTGTCCTGTATTCTCGTGGTCTAGCTTCGGCAAATCGAATCAATGAAGTATTGCGCAAGAAACCAACCTTGGTCCCAGGTACATTGGATCAAAGAAAAGCCACTTCTACTAAACTGGTCTTTGATGATGTGACTTTTTCTTATCCTGACGGCGGTCATGCGATCGAACACATCAGCTTCAGCGTAAATCCTGGTGAAACATTAGGGATTATGGGCGCGACCGGCAGCGGGAAAACCACGATCGCCAGTCTGATTTTACGACTATACGATCGAACTTCTGGTCAGATAGTATTAGACGGACAAGAGATCAAACATTATTCTCTTGATGCACTGCATCAAAAAATCGGTGCTGTCCTGCAAAAGGACGTACTCTTTGCCGATACGATTCGAGAAAATATTTTGTTCGGTCGTAACTTTTCAGAAGAGCAACTCCAGCAAGCCATCGATGATGCACAAGCTCGAGAATTTATCGACAAACTTGCGGATGGTCTGGAGCACCGCTTGGAAGCAAAAGGACAAAATCTCAGTGGTGGGCAGAAACAACGCGTGCTCTTGGCTCGTGCTTTGATTGGGCAGCCTGATCTGCTGATCCTAGACGATTCTTCTAGCGCGCTGGATTATCATACCGATGCGAATCTACGAAGGGCTTTGCGAACACATTTCGGTGATACTACCAAGATTTTGATCGCTCAGCGAATCAGTTCGATCCAACATGCGGATAAAATTCTACTATTAAATAAAGGGAAAATGATTGGTTATGGCACTCATGAAGAGTTACTAACTGAAAATCCAACCTATCAAGAAATCTATCAAGGACAGACAGGAGGGCAAGCCATTGAAGAATAAAGGCTCACGCAGAGGTACACTGCTGCGTTTATGGGGATATTTGTATCAATTCAAATGGCTGCTGTTTTTAGCTGTCGTCTTGACGATTGCCAGTAACCTATTTGCTTTAGTCGGTCCCCTATTGTCTGGGTACGCGATTGATGCGATCCAGATTGGCAAAGGCAATGTCGCCTTTCAAAAAGTTTTCTTCTATTGTAGTTGGATGGTAGTTTTCTATGCGGCTTCCGCAATTTTAAGCTACGGGATCAAACGATTGATGATCTTTCTGAGTCAAAAAATCGCGTTTCGTTTACGGAAAGATTTGTTTGAGAAAATCGTTTCGTTGCCCGTTGGTTATTTTGATCAGCACCAAACCGGTGACATCGTCAGTCGGATGAGCTACGATATCGATACGATTAACACTTCATTGGCTAGTGACTCCGTTCAGGTTTTGAGTAGTCTGGTCACGGTTATCGGCTCCTTTGTCATGATGCTGGTAATCTCGCCAGTGATGGTGACGATCTTTTTAGTTACTGTTCCCGCGTCGATTTTACTGACCCGTTACTTAACCAATAAGTTCCAGCCTTTGTTTAGACAACGTTCTGCCAAGCTTGGTGAATTAAATGGTCTGACTGAAGAACTGCTATCCGGTGAACAAACCACCAAGGTCTATCATCAAGAGGAAACAATGATCACCCGCTTTGGCAAGAAGAATGAAGAAGCCATGACTGCTTATTACAATGCAGAATATTACGGCAGTATGACTGGTCCTTCTGTCAACTTCATCAACAATGTTTCATTGTCATTGATCAGTATCTTAGGTGCCTTTTTATTCCTTTTTGGTCACTTAACATTAGGAAAGCTATCCTCATTTGTGTTGTATTCACGAAAATTCTCCGGTCCGATCAATGAATTAGCAAATATTTTCAGTGACCTGCAATCGTCTATTGCCGCGGCTGAACGAATCTTCAAGCTATTAGATGAAGACCCTGAAGTTCAAGACGTAAAAAATGCTCATGTCTTTGAAAAAGCTCATGGAGACGTACGTTTTGACCATGTTTCCTTCGGCTATCAAGCAGATCAACCAGTCATCAAAGATTTATCCTTTGAAATTTCTGCCGGCAGCGTTGTCGCCATTGTTGGTCCTACCGGTGCCGGAAAAACCACAATCGTGAATTTACTGATGCGTTTTTACGATCCGGATAGCGGTGCGATCTACTTGGATGGACAAAATATCAAAGAAGCAACCCGCAGCAGTCTGCGAAAGCAATATGCGATGGTCCTACAGGATACTTGGCTCTTTACCGGAACGATTTTTGAGAATCTGACCTATGGAAATGTAGATGCCACGTTAGAAGAAGTGATCAAAGCGACAAAAGTCGCTCACATCCACGATTTCATTGCACAACTGCCAAAGGGCTACGACACGGTGATGACCGAAGATGGTTTAGCAATCTCACAAGGGCAAAAGCAATTACTGACAATTGCCCGGGCAATGCTTTTGAATGCCGAATTATTGATTCTCGATGAAGCAACGTCGAATGTTGATACACAGACCGAATTGCACATTCAAGAAGCGATGGGGCGTTTAATGGTGAACAAAACCTCCTTCATCATTGCTCACCGCCTCTCGACCATTCGTGAAGCTGACTTGATCTTAGTCGTTAATGACGGTAATATCGTCGAACAAGGCAATCATGAAGAGCTGCTAGCTAAACAAGGACGCTATTATCAACTGCATCAAGCCCAATTCGAAAATTAAAAAGACTAGAGTCTCCACGATTTTTTCGTGGGTGCTCTAGTCTTATTTTTTATTTTCGGCAATTTGCTGAACCGCCTCTACAAAGCGTTCTGGTTCGTTGATCCAAGGATTGTGACCGGAGTGTTCAAACCAAATGATTTCCTTGTTGGGAGCGTCCAATTTTTGATAGTAATCTTCAGTTAAGCTAAGTGGCGCATTGATATCGTGCTTCCCTAGTAGAAAATAGACGGGAACATCTAATGTTGAGTACTCCTTCCGCAAATCTACATTGTACAGTTGCGGATACACATGATTGAAGGTTTGCAGAATGCCTCGCAGATAATTGACCTTATCCAAGATGCCATACTCTTTCGCCGCAAGATCCCGCATCGTTTGGAAGCCGCCATTTTGAATCTCAGGATTTCCTGCCATCTTTTGACTGAGATAGTTAAGATAGGTCGCGCTTTTGGTGGTAACAGAATTTCCGTAATAAGGCGGTTCGCCATTTTTTCTTAGCGTATCCACGACCTTTTGATCTCCATTCTCTTTTGCCAGCTTCATCGCCAGTGCGTAATCGATTTTCTCCGTTTCTTCAAATGCTACCATTTGTCCGGTGCCTATAAAGGCATGGTAAAGCTCCGGTTGTTCTTTTACCATAAAAATTCCTAGTGCACTCCCCCACGATTCTCCTAGCAGATAAAGCTTTTCCTGTTTGAACTCTTTTAACAACGAACGAACCAAAGCCGTTCCATCTTCAACGTAAATTTCAGGGGTCAAATTTTTCCGCGGGATCGCTGAGTAGGATTTTCCCGAACCAGGCTGTTCCCAGTTAACTACGATAAAATCCTTTTCTAATTTTGCAAGTTCATAACGTGTTGCTGCCAGCTGTGATCCCCCCGGACCGCCCGCTAAAAATAGAAGTACTGGCTTGCTACGGTCTCCTCCCCGAATGCTGATCCATTCCTTACGCCCATTCAATTCAACCTTCCGCAACTCTGCAATACTATTCTCCTTAGCGATTTTCGGAGTCGCTGCCGTCAGCTGAGTGAACATTATTAAGACAATTCCTAAAACCAGAACTATCAACATCCCTAACAAACTTCTTCTCACTCCTTTTGTTGCAAATAGGACCTGTCTTCCGCGAAATCGATTAAACAAATAAAGCACCCCTTTGATCAGTAATCCTACACTGAACAAAACAAGTACCAACACACTGATGATAAATACACCTAACACTAACAAAATAACCCCTCCTTTGTTTTTGACCATCGTTCAACATTTTCATCATAACAACTTTTTGAACGATGGTCAACTTAATATGCTATACTATTTTTGGAGGTCGATGTGATGAGTAAACGAGAGTTAATTTTAGATGCCTTGCAGGAACTGCTTTACGAAGGAACTGCCGGTACTGCTTCTGTTCAGGATATTGCGAAAAAAGCGGGAATCGCTAAAGGCGGGCTCTATTATTATTTTAAGAGTAAAGAAGAAGTCTTAGATGCCCTAGTTGAACGGCAATACAATCATGTGATTGAAACTTGTCGGACAAAATTAGCCGCTGTCGAGGCTCCGGCCTTAGAAAAAATAAAGCTCTTACTGTATTTTTATCGCAGCACCGCTGTCGATCAAACAGTTGATAGTGCATTGCACGAACCGCAAAATGCCGCGATCCATCAGAAATCAATGGCCTTTATCATGGGACATCTGGCGCCAATCGTTGGTGAAATTTTGCAGCAAGGAGTCGAAGAAAACGTCTTTGTCTGTGAACACCCCGAACAGCTAGCGGAAATTTTACTGTCGCCGATTATTTTTTTACTCGATCCCGGCTTATTCTCTTGGACCGACCAAGAAGTACAAATGAAGCTAACGGCTTTAGCACAAATGCTAGAGGCTAGTCTTCAGGCTCCAATCAATTCATTTGCTTTTTTGTATGAGAATTGGACAACTCAGCGGTTAAATAAAAAAAGTTGAAGGCAGTTCAGAATTATCTGCCTTCAACTTTTTAACTATTCAACATGTTTTCAACCATTTCTTTTCCAAGGAAGGTCTTCTCACCTAGTTCATCCACAGTCATTCCATCAGCAGCAAGGCGCTTCACCATGACCGTCAGATCTTCTCCGACTTGGATTACATGCTTATCTGGATCATAAAAGCACGCAACCTTTTGCCCCCACTCCATCGTAGCGACGTCTCGTAAAAAATCTAACTCTTCTTCCTTTGTCCGCTCGATAAAGCCATCAAAGTCCTTCGTTTCAAAATAGAACTCTACCGTATTATTCTGATAGTTGAATGACTCTTTCTCACAGCCAGTAAATCGAATCCACGATTCCTCCGTTTGTAATGACAAGCCGCCATTGAAGGTCACATTCTCGCCAAAATCAGAAACGATATCCACCTCTAAAAACTTACGATAGAATGCTTTTGACCGCTCCATATCCTTCACTACCAGCATAGGTCCCCGATATTCCATCACATTCCTCCATCCTTTTAAACCGTTTACATTATTGTATACTATATCACAAAAGACCAGCTTACTGCTTCTGTATAAACAAAAAATCTTGAAGCTTTTATAGCTACAAGATTTTTTTCGTTAATTTACTTCTGCATAACTAAGCTTTTTACCGGTCATTTCCTCATAATCCTTAACCATGATCTCCCAAGCTTTAGCGATATCTTCGTCTAAACCAAAGAGTCCGCTGCGCCCGACGATATAAATATCTGGCCCGGCTGCATCAATCCGTTTGAAGGATTTACGGTTGGAGGAACCATCCATTTCGATTACGTAATCGTACCCTTTTTCTTCACGCAATTCACGGAGCGCCACGATCTTATCTAAGGTGCTTTCAATAAAGCGTTGACCAGCAAAGCCCGGATCGATCGTCATAATCGTAACCTTATCAACCAGCTCGATATAAGGGAAAATCGTTTCAATCGGTGTTTCAGGATTCAACACGATCCCAGCCTTCAAACCGGCGTCGTGAATTTGATCAATCAAACGAAAGGCTAAACCATCTAACACCTCTGCATGCATACAGATCCATTCACACTGCAAATCTACTAGCTGCTGTACCCAAAAACTTGGGTCTGTCACCATCAGATGCGCCGACATCGGCAACATGGTGATTTTCCGCAATTCTTCAATGAACCAAGGTGATAAGGTAATGTTCGGCACATAATGCCCGTCCATAATATCAATATGATAAGAATCTACCTTGTCATTCAAAAAGGTAATCTGTTCTTTAAACTTATCTAAATCCATCGTCATTAGTGATGGGGAGAATTCTACTTTTTTCATGTGTCACCACTCTTTCCGGACTAAAAGATTTGAATATCTTCTAAGTTGATGTCCTCTTCTTCTTTTTCAACCTGCATCGCTGCATCTTCTTCTGTCACATTTTTCTTGATTACGGCTAAGACAACTGCTGTTACGACCACGTTTACTAAAATCGCGATCACACCTGCCCATGGTCTCGACATCGTTGGAATCATCAGCACACCACCAAACGGAACGGTCGCATCTGCGCCTAAGATCATTGTCGTTGCGCCGCCAGCAAAACCACCGATAGCTGTTGCTACAACCCCTCGCACGATATCGTTCATAACTAACGGAATGACTCCTTCAACGATATTGATCACACCCATTGGGACTGCTGACTTCAAGGTTTCAACTTCTAATTTCGTGTAGATGTTTTTGCCAAATAATTTTGCGATGAAGAAGGCTAAGCCAAATCCAATTGGTGTTGCTGTATTCACTAACTGTAAAGCAGTAATCGGACCGTTCAATCCTTCTGCTTGCATCGTTAATACAAAAGCGAAAACCGTTTTGTTGATCGGACCGCCATAGTCAACACCACTTAACAGACCGATCACACCGCCAAATACTAATAACGAAGAATTGCCTAAACCATCCAAGAAGTTTGTTAATAATGATGTTAATGCCGCAATTGGTGCCCCAATGATATAAACCATGATCAACCCGCCGATGATTGAGGTTAAGAATGGAATGATCAGCGTTGGCATTAACCCTTTTGCCCAATTTGGTAATTTCACATATTTTAAAATTGCTAATACTAGATAACCTGCTAAGTAACCACCTAAGATTCCGCCGATAAAACCAGCACCGATGGCATTTGCGGTCAAACCAATGATGAATCCGGGAGCGATCCCTGGTTTGCCGCCGATTGAATAGGAAATACCCGTCGCAATCACGACTGGCAATAAGCCTAAGCCTTTACCACCCATCGTTGCTAAGGCATCCCAAATTGTAAATTTCCCTTGAACCAATGCATCCTGACTTGAACCGCCAAAGGCCATTCCGATGGCGATCAAGAAGCCGGCACCACAGACGATCGGAATCAAATAAGAGATCGCCGTCAATAAGTGTCCTTTAAGATTTAACTCTTTAATTTTTTTCATTTTTCTTCCTCCATTAAGCGAATGCTTCAACAACATCTTCAGGCTTTTTCGCCTGCAATAGATTGCCGACCACTTCATCATTTCCTAGTTTTCTGGCAAACAGTGACAATAATTTCAAATGATTGGTCGCGCCATCATTGTCATTACCTACCGCAAAAAGAATGATCCCTTTCACGCCTTTGCCATCTAAACTTTCCCAAGGAATTTCCTCTTGATTGATCCCGATCGCCACGCCGATCTTGTTGACATAGGCGCTTTTTCCATGAGGGATCGCGATATAATTTCCAATACCCGTTTGGCCTTCCGCCTCTCGCGCGTAAATGTCTTTGATAAATCCTTCTACTTCAGAGATATAGCCATTCCTCAGTAACTGATTCGCTAGATCGTTCAAGGCATCATCCTTGGTCTTAGCGGTCATATTGGTTTTGACGATGTCTAAATCCACAATGTCCTTTACTTCCATCTAAATTCCCCCTAAACCTTTTGAGCAACAACCTCTTGGGCTTTTTCAATCAATTTATTTGGTGACTTAACGGCGATTTCTGTCGATACTTGAATGATTCGTTTGCCGTCAAAACGTTCTCTGCCGGAAATCTTTACATCGATTGCCAAGATTACGATATCCGCTTGATCAATCTCTTCTTGGGTTAATTCATTTTCGATCCCAATCGTACCTTGCGTCTCTACTTTCATTTCACAACCCGCTTTTTTCGCGGCATTTTCTAATTTTTCTTGTGCAATGTAGGTATGGGCAATCCCCACTGTACATGCTGCTACTCCAACGATTTTCATCATTTATTCCTCCTATAAAATATGGTAAATTGCCGTTTCATTTTCAAGTCTTAGTAATTGTTCAATAAAATCATCGTCTGCTAAGCGCCGTGTGAATTGGGCAATTTTCTTCTTCATTTCTTGGCTCTCATTGCTCTTCAATAGAATAGTAATTATCAGCTGGACTGCTGATGTCTTCTCGTCAAAATCAATCGGTTCTGCTAAACGGATCAGTAGGACCTGACTTTGTTTGATCTTCGGGCTTTCTAAATGCGGCAAGATTACATGCTCCGCGATCATCGTATTCCCGACTTTTTCCCGCTGCTGCAACAGATCAATCAATTCTTCCAAATCAGCCGGATTAGCGAACTCCGCAATAAAACGTTGCACATGTGCTTTGTCTTTAAATGGCTGGTCCAAGAAAACTTGGAAAAAATTATCGTTCATCATAAATCGCCTCGATTTTCTTTTGTAGTCGGGTTTGATCATCTCGTGTGAACATCGCACTGACTAACAAGGATGGGATAGGGATCATATCGCTGACACTGATCGTGGTTAAAATCAAATCGACGCCTGGATATTTTTCCGTAAAATGCTTTGCATCCCTTGAAGCTATGACATCAACAATCTCCAACTCAGGAAATTTCTTTTCGATCTTGACTCGCAGCAGCTCTGAAGTACCGACACCTGTCGTACACATGATCACCGTACGAATTGGTAATTGGTTCGTTTCAATGATTCGTGCGAAATACAAAGTGATAAAGCCATTCTCGTCTTCGTTGATCTTCGGCAGTTCAAAACACTGACTCACCTCATCTGAAACATCACTGACATCTGAAAAGATGGTTTCATAGGTCATTTTAATCTGATCCAACAGACTATTTTTTACATGAATCCCATGTTCCAAGCGATTAAGCATAGGCTTGATGTGATTCGCTAAATCAAGAAAGATCGAATCGCCTTTCGCCGAGATATTCAGCCGCTGACTCATGCTATCCAGATAAGTATTGGTGATTTCCACGACCTTTGAAGAAAATTTTGTTACTTTACTTAACGATCCTTGCATCCGCGATGAAGCTAAGTATTGATAAAGATAATAAACCTCTGATTCTGGCAGCTCGTTGTGCAAATACTTTTCAACATTTTTAATCGCGGACTTAGCGACCTGATAAAGCGCCTTGTCTTGCTCCAAACGTTCCTGTTCCTTTTTAGAAAGCGGACTCATTTCTTCGTTCGGAAGTCTATGGACCTTGCGCAAACGGCTGATTAAAATATACAAATGAGAAAAAATATTGACATTATAGGGATACGGGATCGTCAATTGCAATTGCTTTTCAATCAACTTCAGCTGGTCTAAAATAAACAGCACGTCATAATTATTGAAGTTCAGTTCTGAATGATTCTTTAAATCATCGATTTCAATGATATTGTGCACCTGAATCAAATCAGCAATCGCTCGCCGCAGATTCGCCTCTTTCCCTAAAATTGCCAACGTCCGCTGCTTGCGTTCCAATTTCAACTCGTAACGCTGCAGGTGTTCAGCGATCACTTGCTCATCACTGAAAATGACGGACTCGCCAACATAATAGTCTTCAAACAGGTCGTAAACATTTTTCGCATTCGGCGATGATAGCAGTAGTTCCTCCATCACACGATTTCTACGCTCCTGCGGAGAATATTGACTGCGCTGACTGGGTTGAATGTTTGCTAGGCTGATATATTTTTCGTAGTTTAATTTGTAGCCTCGCCCCTTTTCTGACTGGATCAGTCCCTCGCCATGTGTTTCGTTGATTTTTTTAATTAGGCGATAAATTGTTTTTTGCGAAGTTTCTAGATGCTCCGCCAATTCCTCGGACGTGATATAATCATGTCGTTTCGTTAGAAGTAGTAACAGCCGTTGTTCACGATTTTTCTTTGCTCCCATGGCTATCAACCTCCCCTTCTTGTTTTTATCATAACCTGTCAGAAAGAAAACGCTTCACTCGTTTTTGACCGTTGCAACGGACAAAAAATAAAGCGTCTCACGTTTATTATAGTCAGGAAGCACTCCTAAAGCAGAAAATATTCGAATCCTTCACAAAAATTATCCGCGTTCGTCCGCATATCCAGCAAAAAGGCTTCACGGATTCTTTTTAAAGCCAGACTCGCAGTAGTATCCTAGTTAAAGGCTAGCGAAAAAAAAACGTGAGGAATCCCCTCACGTTTTCTTCAATCCTATTCACTTACCAGCCACCAGAAGCGCCCCCGCCGCCGGATGAACCGCCGCCGAAGGACCCCCATGAGGAGCCACCACCTGATCCGCTATTATTATTATCGGACCAATTATCAGAGTTATAATTCGATGCTAGATAAGCCGTTGTCAGGATATCGCCGTTACCAGAGTATAACGTATCGCCGATTAATATCCGACCGAACATTTTCTTTTCTGCAGAAGGATTTCGCAACAACCTTCCTTGAACAATCGCACGATTGACACCTTTTACTGACATTCCAATCAGCAAACCGCTTAATAAAATGTGGTAGAGTTCCGTGTGTTTAACGACCCGTTGCATCTCATCGTCACCAGTAATCGAAGTAGTTTCCGATTGATATTTTTTATAGTTTTCTTTGAGAAAAACACGAGCCCTCAATAAATTTACTACTAATAATAGACTGACAAAGACCAGCAAGCCTAAAATTACTACTCCTGTCCAGTGGAAGAACATCAATTTTGTCCGCTGACTTTCGACGTTTTTAATTTGCGAATCCACTAAAGCCGTCTTCGTATTCATAATTCCGAATACTTCATCCACAACCTGGCTGACCCCTGTATCGTAATCCTCATCCTTGAAGGCATCCACTACATCATCATTATTAATAATGTCATCGGCTTTACCATCAGGAATCAGACCTTCTAAACCATAGCCAACTTCTAAACGAAATTCTCGCTCGTCCAAGGCGATTAAATATAAAACACCATTGTCTTCATTCCTATCTCCAATACCTAATTGGTTGAAGATCTTATTGGCATACGATTCAATATCTTCCCCACGAGGCAATTCCGGGATTGTAACCACTTCTAATTGCGCACCATTGGTACTTGCTGCTAATTGTTTGTTTAGTTGATAAATTTTTTCCTTCATTTTCTGACTCAGCATATTAGCGTTGTCAGAAACAAAGATATTGTTCTTATTAATGGTCAAATGACCATCCGTTTCTTCAATTGCCACATCATAGTTGTTGGCTTTCTTCGGATATTCTTTCAAGTTAGCCAAATTATCATTTAGAGCTGTTTTGAAAGATTTGTTAACTGTCACTTTTTTACCAGACAAAATGTCTTCTCGTTCCTGATTCAACTTCGTCAATTGCTGATCGTAGGCCGCCTTTTTATCTCCATAGCCATTGTTCGTAAAGAGATTAAACAAGCCAAACCCGCTGACTAGCAATACAACAATTAAAATTAGGGAAAAGACCCCATTACGTTTACGTACCTTGCGATAGTTCTCAACAACCTCCTGATGGAGCCGTTCCCCTGAAGCACGCTGTTCCCTCTTCATTTTTTCTCACCCATTCTTATTCAAAACTGACGTCTGGGACTTCTTTCGCACCTTCATCAGCCTTAAAGTTCGCCTTTTTATCAAATCCTAATACCTTCGCTGCCATATTTCTAGGGAATCGAACCAAGCTTTGGTTATAGTCATTGACTTGTTCGATATAGTTTTTCCGTTCAACAGAGATTCGATTTTCTGTACCTTCTAGCTGGACCATCAAGGTTTTTACATTTTCATTAGAAGCTAGTGTTGGATAACTTTCTTGAATCACGTTCACCATCGTACCTAAGCTTTGATCAATTTGATTGTTTGCGTCATTTTTTTCCGATGGTGTCTTGGCATTGTTGTATGCCTTCCGAGCATCTGTAATTTCTTTAACGATCTTTTCTTCATGGTTCATACTACCTTTGACACTGTTTACTAAATTGGGAATCAAATCTGCCCGGCGTTGCATCACATTTTCCACCTGCGACCATTTTGCATCCACATCGTTTTCTGCTGAAGCCAATGAGTTATATGTCGTTACCAAGTATGCTCCGATTGCCAGAGCGATCACGACAATCCCAACAATGATACCTGAACCTCTTCGTTTCATTTTTATCCCAACCTTTTTCTGATTTATTTGTTATTTGTGATTGAGCTAATTATAGCATTCGGGTAGGGGCGCGCCTCAGACTTTCGACTGATTTTTTAGCTCAACGGTTGACAAAAAATCCTCCCGATTTTTTCCTTCATATATAGTACGAGAAAAAGTATTTAAGCTTTTTCTTTAAAGCCTTCGAAAGCGTTTGATTTTTAGTTAAGATAAACTGGTCGTGCTTCGATATACCCTCGATAACCCTGCGGTTCTAATTGAATCCGTGGTCTCTCTTTTTCTGCCCACTGACAATTATTTATACTAGGATCATATGTATCGATCTGCTCCATCACTGCTTCAATTGCTTCATCAAAACGTACTTCATCATACGGATCACCTTGAAATAGCAGCATCGTACAAGCAGACAGTTCAATTACATCAAAGTCCTCTGGAATAAGCCCTTGATAATCAACTGGAACCTCTACACCCTGAGCATAGACAGATGTTTCTTCCGTTCGCATCCTTTCCGGTAACCAAAGTCCTACTGGTTCATACAATGCTTCCTTGATACTGGCAAGAATCCCCCAGACATCACAACCGACTTCCTGTGCATATTCGATATAGGTTTTAGCTTTCTTGCCCCGCAATAAAATCAGCTTACGAGCGGGAAACTCAATGAGTCGAACATGTAGATTCTTCGATAATGGCGGTAAATCACTGCGTTCCTCGCCCATTAAATAGTAGCTTTCCACAGGATATGGGGTAAATAACGGGATTGGCGGTGTCTTCTTTTGATATGCCTTCGGAGTAACACCGAACTGTTTACGAAAAGCTCGTGTAAAGCCTTCATGAGAATCAAAGACAAAATCCAAAGCAACATCCACCACTCGCAGATCCTCATCACGCAAAACCAAAGCCGCCTTGGATAACCGCAGCTTGCGAATGTATTCAAACGGTGATTTATCCGTGTATTCCTTAAACATTTTAGCACAATGCCATGGCGAATAGCCGGCCTGTTGAGCCAAAGCATGTAGCGTGATCTCTTCGTCTAAATGTTTTTCAATAAATGTCTGCATGCGAGTAACCGCCGCAGTATGCTCCAAGTTTGCCATAATACCTCCTAATAGCTTTCAAATAATTCGACAAGTGCACAAGGAAGGTCAAGAAATCCTCCCGCTGCTCTCCTATACTTATGGTATCAACTAAAAGGATCTCAGTCCAACTTTTCCCAGTTTAATTAATGCAAAAGGAATGGCAGGTGAATCGAGATGGCATTACGGTCAAACGGTATAGTTGGATGACATTCGGCTTGACAATCAGATTTATTTTTCTGGAAGAAAAATAAATACTTTAAAAGGAAAAAGGAGTGTTACAAAATGGAATTTATCAAAAACAGCTTAGTACGTCACATGGAAAAATTATGTCAGGAAATCGGTCCTCGAGCGACAGGATCGGCAGGAAATAAAGCAGCAGTTGACTACGCAGCGGAGACGTTTCGTTCTTTAGGCTATGAGGTTCGATTGCAGGAGTTTCCTTGTATGGATTGGCGAAATGATGGTGCAGAACTAATTGTTGATGGTCAAACAGTGGAAGTAGCGGCTGCGGAATATGCGATGCCTTGTAATGTCAGCGGCGAGTTGGTTTGTGTCCAAACGATCCAGGAATTAGCAGCAGCAGATTTAACCAATAAGATTTGTGTTATGTATGGCGAGCTTTGCAAAGAATCGATCATGCCTAAAAGTATGGTCTTTTGGAATCCCGAAGAGCACCAAGCAATTATTCGGGAATTAGAACAAAAACAGCCATTAGCCGTGATTACAGTGAGTTTTCTTGAGGATGTTCCAGTCCCGATTATCCAAGATGGCGACTTCAATGTTCCATGTGGAACAGTCAAAGGTGCTCTTTTATCTTCGCTGTTAAATAGAAAAACCGCTACCTTACGTCTGATGACAGAGCGTAAACCAGCCACTGCCGCAAATGTGATTGCCACTTTCGGCAAAGGAAAAAAGCTTGCTTACTCTGCTCATATCGACACGAAGCCTACCACATCAGGTGCGTTAGACAACGGTACCGGAGTTTCAGTTCTGCTGACGTTAGCTGAACAATTGATCCAAAATGAATTAGACAATCAACTTGAATTTGTCCTGTTTAATGGTGAAGATTACTATTCAATGCCCGGGGAAATGATCTTTATGGAGCAATCGTTAAACCACCCGGAAGAATATGAATTCGCCATTAACGTAGATGGTGCTGGAATGCAAAACAGTACGGTATCCTACTCACTTTACGAATGTCCAGACCAACTAACCGAACAGTTGGAAAACTTTGCGACTGATTATTCAACCATCGAAAAAGTCGAACCTTGGCCAATGGGCGATCATATGTTATTTGCCGGAGTAGGAATCCCGGCGGTCGCGATCACTTCAACACAAATCTATCTATTGATGGAAGCGGTCATGCATACACCAAAAGATAACTTATCGATCGTCGACTTTCAGCGTTTAGAAGAAACCGTCATTTTCTTGAACAATCTGACCACAGCACAAATGAAGTAACTAAAAAGCAGTCTACCGCTTACCGGTAGGCTGCCTTTTGTGTCTTTCCGATTAATCGGCTCATTAAAAAACTGTAACAATTCTTCTCATTATGAAAGGCCTTGCCGTTCATTTATTGCTGCTTACTCCATTCGTAAATGAATTCCCCACATTTCACAATATCATCAGAAGCGCTGGTTTTTCGTCGGATGAGATAAAAATTCCGCTTGTAGCTTTCGTCCAATCTCTGATGTGGAATTCCTTCTACCGCTCGTTCCGAAACTAATGAACAGCCAAAGCCTTGCTTCAATAAGCCCACAATCACTTCATTATTTTGGATTTCCATGACTGGGCTGTCTATATCCTTTTCCTCCAAAAATCGTTTTGTGTAATAATAGACTCCGGATGTATTTTCTCTCACCAGCCATGGACCCTTTTCTAGATTCCCTGCTAAAACTAACTGATCCTCCATCAATGAAAAACGCTTAATAGTAGGAGCAGACAAAGGCTTCTCGATAAATCCCAGATCTACTGTATGATGCTCTACCGCTTGTAAAACCTCTAAAGAGTTCATCATTTGAACACTAAAACGAATATGTGGAAATTCCTGCTGCAATTGGATTAGAAGCGACGGCAAGACATAAGTGGCAAATGTATGGGAAGCCCCAATCACGCAACGAATAATCTGTTGTTGATTGGTTTGAACAGCTTGATATAAATTTTCCCAATCGTTCATTAAATCAACGGCCCGTTCATATAAAATATCTGCTTGCGGTGTTACTAACACTTCTTTTCTTCCGCTACGGATAAATAATTGTGTTCCAAATTCATTTTCTAATTGCTTGATTTGAGCTGAGACAGTTGGCTGGGAAATAAATAAAATCTCTGATGCTTTAGAAAAGTTTTTCGTCTCATAAACTACTTTGAACGTTTCTAACCATTTGAACATCGCAATCACTTCCATTATTTTTTTCTATTTAAGGTATTATATCAATAAATTATAATAATGGAAGATATCGGTTATAATTTATCATGCAAATGAAATACCAATGAAAATCAATTGATTTTTTATGTAAAAAAAGCTTTTTAATAACAAGAACTATCTAATTTCCAGGTGGTTTCACTTGCCCAATAAGTAGTTACCCTTCAATTTTATAAGAAAGAGGTCAAACGATGTTTACAAATTTTTATGCTAAAACGAAACCGATTTTACCTGGCTTGAGCTTATCTATAGGAGTAGCAATCATTGCAAAACTATTCGCTTTGTTTTTACCTAAGCTTGGTGGTGCCACTTTAGCCATCCTATTAGGAATCATTTTGGGAAATACCTTCTTTAAACAACCGGCTCTAGCCGCTGGGACGAAGTTCTCAGAAAGCAAATTACTAGAATATTCGGTGGTACTGCTTGGGCTCACCGTCACCTTCCAAACGATTGGAGAAATGGGCATCAAAGGATTGATTTTTATCCTGCTAATCATGACTACCGTTATCATCGGTGCTTATTGGATCGGTCGTAAACTTGGGTTTAATGAAAAAATGGCTTTGATGATGGCTGGTGGAAATGCCGTTTGCGGTTCATCAGCGATTGGTGCGATTGCACCGGCGATCGAAGCAAACGATGAGGAAAAAGGTCAAATTATTACCCTTGTTAATTTACTAGGAACAGTAATGATGCTGACGCTGCCCTTTCTGGGAATGTCACTATTCGGAGATGCACTATTAAGTAAAAGTGCACTGCTTGGTGGAACATTACAATCGGTTGGACAGGTTGTAGCAGGGGCAAGCTTGATTAATCCCGAAACAGTGAAATATGCGATGCTTTTCAAAATAACGCGTATCATTTTCTTAGTCGTGGTTGTTTTCCTATTTGAACGCAAAGCCAAACAGGATGACCTAGTAACAGTAAAAGGATCGAAGAAAAAATTTCCGATCCCTTGGTATGTTACTTGCTTTTTAATTTTCTGTGTCCTTAACAGCTTCGTTACTTTGCCCGCTAACTTTGATGAAGGAGCTCATTTTATCAGTACTTGGTTCGAGACGACCGCGTTAGCCGCCATCGGTCTGCGTTTGGATTTTCGAAAATTTCTAAAAGAAGGACCGCGTTTCTTAGTTTACGGCCTTTCTGTTGGTGCTGTTCAAACAGTTGCTGCTTTAGTATTCATTTTTGTTTTGCACATTTGATTTAGAATAACTAACCCGGACACTCATCGTTTTCGCTAGAAAAATGAGTATCCGGGTTCATTTTGATATATTTTTCTCAATCACGTTTACTCAACAACCGCAATAATCTCAACTTCTACCAAAGCATCCTTTGGCAAGTTTGCGACACCCACACAAGAACGACTGGGTTTTTCCTTATCGAAAAAGCTAGCATAAATTTGGTTAAATGCTGCAAAATCAGACATGTTTTTCAAGAAGCAAGTCGTTTTTACTACCTTGTCGTAATCTGCTCCAACAGCCTTCAATACCCCGCCGACATTTCGTAATACTTGATACGTTTGGTCTTCAATCGTTTCTCCGACTAATTCTCCGCTTACTGGATCTAACGCGATCTGACCAGAAGCATACAGCATGCCGTTTACGACTTTTGCTTGGACATATGGTCCAATTGCTTGTGGTGCCTCCGTTGTTTCCACCGTACAAACGGATTTCTCTTGAAAGTTCACTTCTGTTACGTTATTTTCCATTTTCTCCACTCCTTTTTTTTCATTACAATTAACCAACAAATCATTCAATCGAAACAAGACTATTACTCTGCTAAACTGAAAAAAGCATCTCACCGATTGGTGGGATGCTTGGAGAATCCCACTCAACAAATGTCAAACAGGACTTCAAACTGTTTTTCCAAAACAGATTTCAAGTCCTCAGTCTAATAATAATGATCATTTGTCTAGTAGTCGTCGCGTTCATAGAAATTCTCCTTTTAAAATTAAATTTAAATGGCATTTAAATTAATTTATGATTGTAATGATAACGGAGGTTCCATTTATTGTCAATGAGTTTAAAGAATTTTCTGACATTTCCATCTCACATTTTTGTAAGAAGTTTGTTCGCTCAATAAATGGATGAATGGAAAAAATTTCGTTATCCTCTTGTTAAGAAAGAGAGGATTTTTTTATGAATAAAGGGATGAATGGTTTCCAGTTAAAAGTTTTAGGGGTCGTGACCATGGTACTCGATCACATTGCAGAGTTTTTTCTATTTTTAGGAGTGCCCATATGGTTTCATTGGATTGGTCGAATCGCCGCACCAATTTTTCTTTTTGAAAGTTCAGAAGGTTTTGTCCACACCCGTAATCGAAAAAAATATATGTTTCGTTTATTAGCCGGTTTTTGGCTGATGGGAATTATCAATATGATTTTGAATCGCTATTTTGCGGTTGGAGACGCAATTGTTATTAATAATATTTTTGGCACGTTATTCTTAGGTACTGTCTACATGCAAGCATGCGAATATATTAAAGAACGTAAAGTGGCTAAGGGAGTAATTTGGTTCCTTGTTCCAACCCTTTTAAGTGTTTTAGCAATCGGCCTGTTGTCTAGCGGATTACTTGATTCTAAATTCGGCATGCTTTTTTTCCAAGCATTTAATTTACTTGTACCAACACTATTGTTAACTGAAGGCGGAATTCTATTTGTTTTATTAGCAGTTCTATTCTATCTTTTCCACGGCAAGAAATTTTTACAGGTTGCAGCACTTGTTGTCATTGCGTTAGTAACCTTGATTTTCGGTGGCGGTATACAGCATGCGTTTACGATGAATTATCAATGGATGATGATGCTTTCAGCAATTCCAATCATTTTATATAATGGTGAAAAAGGTCGCAGTATGCGGAATTTCTTCTATATTTTCTATCCCGCACACATTGCAATTTTTGCCATTATCAGCTTTTTGATCCAACGCTAAACTTGACCTTCTCCATAAAAAGCTTTAAAATGCTTTTTGTGAATAAATCGTACAGATAACACGTCATGCGTGTCGAGAGAGAGGCGGTTTCTATTAATTTAGAAACCACCTCTCTTTTTGTCAGTTCTGCTTTTTGCAGTTAATAAATACAAGCAGATTCATAACCAAAAGCGTTGAGCAGTTTAGCAGAATGCTATGCGCAATGAAAGAAGTGCCTGCCATTAAAGCTGCTTCTTACTCTGGCAAAATAAATAATGGATACGCCCGAACTTAAAGTTATTTGTCGAATTAAAGTGAGGTTATTATATGAAAGAAAAGAAAATCCATTTATTACTAGCTGTCCTTGCCACTGGGATCATGTCCTTTGCCGGAGTCTTAATCGAAACGGCCATGAATGTGACCTTTCCCACCCTGATCAAGCAGTTCGGAATCTCCACAGGTATGGTGCAGTGGGTCACGACCATCTATCTCTTAGTTATCTCCATTATGGTGCCTTTTTCCAATTATCTATTGAAAAACTTTTCGATTCGAAAATTGTTTATCATCGCGAATCTTTTTTTCATTGCTGGATTAATGACAGATTTGTGGTCTCCTTCTTACAGTATTTTGTTAATTGGACGCTTATTGCAAGGGATTAGTACCGGAATTGCGTTACCCTTGATGTTCCATATTATCTTAAATTTCACCCCTATGCATAAGCGCGGAACGATGATGGGTGTGGGCACACTGACAACGTCCATTGCTCCAGCAATCGGACCAACCTATGGCGGTATTATGACTGCAAGTCTTTCTTGGCATTCGATCTTCTTATTTTTATTACCGATCTTAGTGCTTTCACTAATCATTGGTCTTTATGCCATTCCAGAAATATCTGTCAAAAAAACTGGTGCATTAGATATTGTCAGTCTCATTGGCGTTGCATTGCTATTCAGCGGACTATTGATGTTCTTAAATCAAATTGGAAGTTTAGCGAGTCTACTTTCATTGGCAGTTGGTATCCTTGGCTTATTAATCTTCTATCGGCAAGCGACACGGGGAAAAAATCCATTAGTCCGAATCACTGTTTTGAAAAATAAAGTCTTCGTACTATTTTTGTGCGGTTTTTTAGTTTGTCAGTTCTTATTATTAGGCATTTCCTTTGTCTTGCCGAACTTCGTTCAAATCGTTTTAGGTAAAGACGCCTTTATCGCTGGCCTGGTCATGATGCCTGGTGCGGCTGTTGGTGCAATCTTAGCACCAATCTCTGGGCGTGTCTTGGATTCATTTGGTGCGAAAAAACCAATCTTACTAGGCTTAAGCTTTGCCACTATCGGCTGGATCGCGTTGACACTGTTATTACGTTCGCCATTTTTACTTGGTTTTATTGCAGGCCATGTTTTTTATATGATCGGTATCGGTTTTTCTTACAGTAACCTAATGACCACGGGGATGAATTTACTATCTGAAGATGAGTACGGCGATGGAAATACGTTGTTCAATACCTTGCAGCAATTCTCTGGCGCGGTTGCTACCGCGATGGTTGCGACAATCATCAATTTAGCACAGCAAGCCCAATCGAACTTTATCGCTGCCACCATTACAGGCTCACAAATTTCACTGTTGTTCTTATTGGCTTTATTGCTTGCCGTGTTGATTGCTTGTTTGGTTCATTTTCGTAAAGCAGCCACTCCTGCTTAATGTTAAAGTAACGGGCAAATGTTCAGCTGATACTCGCTAGTTTTTACGTCAAATCCTGCTAGACTTAACTTATCAAGTTTGGAGGGAAACAACATGACATTAGGAACGAATTTCTTCAATGCACGGAAAAAAAGAGGCTTGTCACAAGAAGAAGTCGCAGAAAAACTCGGTGTAAGCAGACAGACGATTTCAAAATGGGAACTGGATGAAACTTTGCCTGATATTAACCAATCGAAGAAATTAGCCGTCACATACAAGGTGTCTTTGGATGAATTGATCGAATTTGATCCGGATCTTAACGATATTAAAGAAGTGATTGCCAAAACGAGTGAAGAAAAACAAGCGAAAGTCGATTGGACGAATGTCTGGGCGGAAAAATACCCTATTTTAGCGACTTATCAAAAAGAAGTCGATTTGAATGATTACATCCCCAAAATAGAAGATATGCTTCTGCTTTTGAAAAAGAATTATGGTTATAACGATCAAGATGCCTTTTTAGTCTTGAAAGATATTCTGGCTCAAATTTGGAAGGATGCAAAGAAGCCGTGACGAGTGTTCGTCACGGTTTTTCTGTTATTCTTTGCATTCGGTCATTTCATTAGATGCTTCTGGTGATTCACTTTTCTTCACCTGCACAATCAAGAGAATCGCTAACAATACAATCACGGCTCCAAAAATAGGTGTGTAGGCGATGCCCATTTTCCCAGTTACTTGCGCTCCCACTGTCGAACCTAGTGTGATCCCGATATTAAAGGCGGCAATATTAAACGCCGAGGCTAAAGTAATGTCTTGCGGCACATATTTCTCCGCTAACTGTACAACGTACAATTGCAAGCCTGGTACATTCATGAAGGCAAACAAGCCTAAAAGCAGTGCCGCCAGCAAACCTAAAATAGTATTTCCAATCAAAGTAGTCACAAATAAAAATACAAGAGCGGCCATTAAAAGACCGAACATTTTAATCAATGAAGCTAACGGTTTTTCATTGGCAAGATGCCCACCAATCGTATTGCCAATCGCCACCATCACTCCGTAAACAATCAAAATAATGACAACGGCACTAGCTGAAAATCCAAAGCCTTCTAAAATAGGAGACAAATACGTATAAGCCGCAAAGGTTCCACCATAACCAAAGGCAGTGATTAAGAAGGACATGACCAATGGTTTATTGGTAAAAATCCGAGCAAAGCCCTTCAAATCGACTTTACCAGGAATCGGCAACTGACGTGGTACTAAGCAGCTGCTGGCAATTAAGCCTAACAGTCCAACCACTGCAATAAAGATAAAGGACATATTCCACGTGGTTTGTTGACCTATGAAAGTCCCCAACGGCACTCCGGTTACGGTCGCCACAGTCAAACCTGTAAACATGATGGCGATCGCACTAGCACGACGGGAAGGCTCTACGACATCAGCCGCAATGACGGTGGAAACCGACATAAAGATGCCATGAGCTAGCGCCGCTAAAATACGCCCCAGCAATAAAATCATAAAGGTCGGTGCAAAGGCTGCTAATAAGTTCCCACTAATAAACAGCAGCATGATCCCGATCATCAGATTGCGACGATTCCATTTTCCGGTTAACACCGTTAATAAAGGGGCTCCGATCGTGACGCCTAACGCGTATAAAGAAACGGTTAAACCGGCTTGAGCTAATGTGACATTGAAGCTTTTAACGATCATCGGCAAAAGCCCTACACTAATAAATTCTGTTGACCCGATCGCAAAGGCGTTGATTGCGAGAGCCAGTAACGTTAAGTTTGGTGAAATTTTCTTTTCCATGTTGTTCCTCCTTAGAATGGTTTCATGAACTCCTTCAGCTTGGCCAGTTCCACTTCGTGCTTCAGCCCGATTAGCGGATTGGTAGGCGTGACGACAATCAAAGCCACTTTTCGCCCTTTTGAAAAATGGTTTCTTAAATAAACGTTCGCTCTGAGCGATAAAGCTAGTTCATGAAACCAGCCATCAAAAAAATATTTGTAACCCACGAGAAGATACTATATACTGTTGATGACCTTTTGATAAGTACCCACTTTTTTGTACTATAGGTACCTTTCAGTAACTTTTGGATTATATCAAGGTTTTTAGGAGGAAATTTGTTTTGGAAAATCGTACATATATGATCGGTGTTGAAGCGACGATGGATGTCATCGGCGGAAAATGGAAGCCTATTATTCTATGCAACCTGCGCCATGGAGCCATGCGGCCTAGCGATTTGAAGCGCGGAATCACGGGCATCAGCCAAAAGATGCTGACGCAGCAGCTGCGTGAATTGGAAGAGGACAATATCATTGATCGCAAAGTCTATCAGCAAGTCCCGCCGAAAGTGGAGTATTCATTAAGCGACTACGGCCGCAGCCTATCAGATATTTTGGATAGTCTGTGCAATTGGGGCGAACAGCATGTCGCTCACCTGCAGGAACAAGGACAAGCTATTTGCTTGAAAGCCAATTAAAAAGGAAGTTGAGATGACCTCAACTTCCTTTTTATCTGATCAAAATGTCATCAGAAATCTCTGCCCAATGATTCGTTGGCCCGTGACCATGCCCAACGAAAATAGGTTGACTAATTGCGGCTTGAATAAATTTCTTTCCAATGATGATCGCTTCCTTCAAATCTTTCCCTTTTGCCAACTCAGCGGCGATACAAGCCGAAAAGGTATCGCCTGTTCCATGAGTATTGGCGGTCTCCATTCTCGGAGCGCTCATCCAGAAGCTTTCTCCTGATGCTAGTAAAACAAAATCAGCAGCCTCTTTATTTTGGCTATGCCCACCTTTAACAACAACGTTTTTCGTGCCCAAATTTTGCAGCTTCTTCGCCGCCTCGATCATCTCCTGATCCGTAACGATTCGCTGTCCGATGATCACCTCTGCCTCTGGTAAATTCGGAGTCACGATGGTAGCTAACGGCAATAGTTTCTCATTAATGGTTTTCACTGCATCATTTTGCAACAGGTGATGGCCGCCTTTAGCCACCATCACAGGATCTACGATTAAGGGACCGAAATCGACTTGCTTCAATTTCTTCACGACAGTTTCCACACGTTCGACATCCGCCAGCATCCCGGTTTTTGCCGCACCAATCGTAAAATCCGCGGCTAGAGAATCAAACTGCTCTTCGATAAAACTACTGGGAATCGCCATACTATCCTGCACTCCGTAAGTATTTTGGGCTGTCAATGCTACGATGATACTCATACCAAAAGCTTTTCGAGCTTGAAACGTTTTTAAATCGGCTTGAATTCCAGCGCCACCGCCAGAATCAGAACCTGCGATCGTTACGACTTGTGGTGTTGAATTGATCATACATGTTCCTCCAATACCTCTGCTATTTTTCCCCTTAGAGCCTGAACTTTTTTACCAACATTTTCCGCTAACATGATCTCACTAACAATCGAAACACCATCAATCCCTGTTCCGCGAAAATCAGATAGATTTTCTTCTTTGATACCGCCGATCGCAACACTTGGAATCGTCACTGCCTCATTAATCGCTTTTAGCGTCTCAATCGAAGTCAAAGCAGTGTCTTTCGTTTTTGTCGGGAAAATAGCACCAATCCCTAAATAATCCGCTCCTGCCTTTTCAGCCTCTAAGCCACGATCCACAGTTTTTGCTGATACCCCTAGAATTTTTTCTGTACCAATGAGCGAACGAACAATACCCACCGGCATCTCATCATCTCCGATGTGCACTCCTGCTGCGTCGACTGCCAAACAAATGTCAACACGATCATTAATAATTAAAGGAACATCGTAACGATCCGTAATAGCTTTTACCTTCAAAGCCAGCTCATAAAAAGCACCCGTCAACAAAGTCTTCTCTCGTAATTGAATTAATGTCACGCCATTTTGACAGGCTTCTTCAATCACCGCTAAAAATTGATCGTCGTGAAAATCATACCGACCAGTCACTAAATATAAGGTTAAGTCCACTGCATTTCCCGTCCTTTCACTTTTGTCCACCAGTTCTCCTCCATCAATATTGAAAGCTGATTCAACGTCTCTTGCCGGAAAGCGGCTAAACCGATCGTATCTCCTGCCTGCTCACCGCAAAGATTAAAATAGCTAACCGCAGTTACAGCCGCATCAATCGCTTTCATTCCGCTGCCTAATAAAGCTGCAATCAACGCACCTACAACATCGCCTGTACCGGTAAAACGATCCAACGCAGACACACCATTCATTAAATGAAAAATACGTTCTTGATCGACAATAATATCTTGAGTACCTGTTGCTAGGAACGTGGTCTTCGGATAAAGAGCCGCTAACTTCTGCATAGCTTCCGATAATTCAGCAATTGCTTCCTCACTTTGATCTAGCTCACTACCATCCACTCCACGAGCTTGACTCGACAGCCCGCAAAAATTCCGTAGTTCAGAAATATTGCCTTTCACTACTGTTGGATTTTCCGCCACCAACGAACGCCCTACTTGATTTCGAACCCGACTGACGCCATAACCGACCAAATCTACCACCGTTGGCTTATGAACGCTATTTGCTAGTTTGCTCGCTGCCAACAGACTGGTCCCACGTTCTTCCGACAGATGTCCGATATTCAGCAGCAACCCATCTGTTTGTTGAAATAATTCCTCAAACTCCCGAGGATCAGAAGCCATAATCGGCTTTGCACCAACGTAAAGCAGTGCATTTGCGACCGTTTCACAGGTTACTTCATTGGTTATACAATGAACTAACGGAGCATTTTCTAATGGAAATCCCTTTGAAATATTCGTTTTGATCATCCAAACATCCTTTCACTTGAAAACAACCGCTGCCAGCGTTTAAAAATCGTTGTTTCCTGCAATTTAACCAACACAACAAAAGCAATCGCCGAACCAATCAACGTTGCTCCGACAAATCTCGGAGTGTAAATCAACCAGTATAGCTCATTTTGACTCCCTGTAAACCAGACCATTACAGGATAGGATAAGAGCGAACCGATGATTCCTGTACCCACGATTTCACCCAGCATTGACCAAATCAGTCTTCCTCCTAAACGATAAAATAAACCAGCAAAAAATGCACCAAATACTGCACCCGTCAATGCTAAAGGCGGAATCCCCAACATCGTCATCCGTATCAATGCACAGACTAACGCCATGACTGTTCCGTAAAATGGTCCTAGCAACACTCCAGCGATAATGTTCATCACACTGGACATCGGCGCCATCCCTTCGATCCGCATCAAGGGAGACAACACAACATCTAATGCGATCATTAGAGCCAATAACGTCAACTTATGAATTTTACTTTTTTCCACGACAAATAACTCCTTTCTACAAGAAACAAAAGGAGTAAAAGACAGAAAAACCCAACCAAAATAAAATGGTCGGGTACAATCAGTCAACTAGCTACATTTCCCTGCGACAGTTTTAACTGCATCAGGTTCCATGGGTATAATCTCAGCCAAAAAGCACCCCAAATGTTTCTCTTCAATTGATTGGAGTATAACATACTTTTTTTATTCCAACTAGCTTATAATGAGAAAAAAGGAGGACCTACTCATGCAAAAACCAGATTTTTCTGCCATCCATCACGTCGCTATCATCGTTTCAGACTATCAAAAGGCACGACATTTTTATGTAGATATTCTTGGTCTGCCAATCATTCGTGAAAATTTCCGACCAGAACGCCAAGATTATAAATTGGATTTACAGCTAAATGATGCGGAATTAGAGATCTTCGCTATTAAAAATCCACCAAAGCGTCCTAGCTTTCCAGAAGCAGCAGGCTTACGCCATCTTGCGTTTAAAACAACGGACATCGAAGCAACAGTCGCTTATTTAAATAGTCACGGTATTGATTGCGAGCCTTTGCGAACCGATGATTTTACTGGAGAGAAAATGACCTTCTTCTTTGATCCAGATGGCTTACCGTTGGAATTACATGAATAAAAAAAGCAGAAAATTCTGCTTTTTTTGCGACTTAGTATCGAATATCTACTCTTTTTCTACCGGATATTTAATCGCATTCTTCTTCAATTTCTCACTAATGATCTCGTTAATATCAAAGTCCAAATTATCTGCCATCATGTAAGAATAAATCAGTACATCCGCTAATTCTTCCTTCAATCGCTCCGTTTGTGTCCTCGCTTCTTCGGAATCTTTCCACTGAAAAAGCTCTAATAGTTCAGCCGCCTCCAAGCAGATCGACAAGGCTAAATCCTTCTCATTATGAAAAGGACGCCAGTTTCGTTCATCGCGAAATTGATTGATTTTTTCCATACTATTATTATCCATACTCAACCTTCTTTCGCTACTATTCTATCATAGTGACCAAATTCCGTTTTTCTTCAAGCTCACTGATCATTTCTTGTATCCAACGTGTACTTTGACTAGTTAAAAAAGGATCAATTACGACTACGGGATAATCATTCGGCAAGCCTTCAGCTGAACCTGTAGTAATCAAGCAATCATAATTTTTCAACTCATAATGCAACTGAGCGATTCCTCCTGATAGATTCTCAAAATGATTGATTATGAAGTTTCCATAAATTGTATCAGAAATTTGTTTCGCTAAAAAGCTTTCTTCTGTAGGCGTCAAATCAGATAATAACAAAACTTTTAATAGTGGTTCTTGATTTGCCAACCATTCCATACACCTTTCTTCCATCGTAATCAGTAGATAGACATAGTTACGGATAAAATCTTCTTCCTGATACATCTCATATTTCGCTACAAATCTTTTTACTAAATTCGTTATTTTTTCTACACCGCGACTATACATTTTTGATGCTTCCGATAAAAACATAGTTCTGTTACGCCATAGTAAACAGACATATTGCCCTTGGGGATCATACATATAAAAATCATTTGATAAAACTGTCGCTAAGTCAATTCTGCTTTGTTTTTCTAATCGATAGCCTAGCATCTCATTGTATTCTTCCACGAGTTCATAATGACGCATAAATAGCTGCTGATAGTTTGCATTATCTGTCATAGCAAGTTCACGGTGTTGAAAGCTGAATACGATCGAATCAGAAAAAATTAACCATAGGCCTTCCCTCACCATTTCTGGTGTCAATTCTAGATCTAAACCTTCTCGAACGGCTTGTCTTAGTTTCTTATACTCGATATCCATAGGCAAAAACAATCCTTCAGTCCGCAGCTCTCCTTTTGGATAACTATGACCATTTTTCACTCGCCAAATACTAATATAGAAATTATAAATCAAGCGCTTTTGAAAAACATATTTTTCATGAATTTGATTCACTCTGACAAACTCTTCTACATATTCTCCGATAATATGGTAGTGCTTCGTTGGTAATTTCGGCATCGAGCTTTCAAAAGCATTTTGTTTCTCACTGTAAAATCGATAATAAAAATTTCGGATTTCTCCTTCGTTTCCCTCTACTCGCAATGGTCGATAACATAATTCCATGCCCGCCAATGATAAGATTTTCTCTAGCTTTTTCAAATAACGCTGTGTATTTGAAGAACTGAGGTACAGTTTTTTAGCTAATGCAGTAATATTTTCGCACTCCTCATACAAAAGCTCTTCAATAATCTGGAATTCTGGACTAGTATTCAAAATATTCGCGTATAAATTCCCTAGACTAACTCTTTTCCCCACATTCAATCGATAAATCCCTTTTGTTTTCGTAATTTGAAAACTAGGATATTCATCATTGATCAACTCAATATCATTTAATAAAATTGGCAGCGAACAATTCAGCTCGCTTAATAATTGATCGCTCGACCACCCATCACGACGATAATAGAGTCGTTCTAATAATGCTAATCGCCGTTTGTTGCTTGTTCCTAAAACTGAACGAAAATCCATGATCATTCTCCTCTCAAAAGAACGACTTGCTAGTAAACTCTCCCCTTTAGCTGACCGTCATCATCCGCCATTTCTTCATAATTTTTGTACTTTGATAAAAAAATGAAAGGCTATTGATCAATAAATCATTTTCTCAGTAATTTTCCATTTTTAAAGTAAAAGAAATATCAAACACTTGAAATATTCTAATGTTGTTAACAAATAATAATATAAATAGATGGTGGTGACAATTTTTAGTCAAAATCATTCAAAATACGTAATTAACAGATTGATTTTTTTAAGATGAAGAGGAAAAAGTAAAAAAATAGTGAATTCAAATCAAATTAAAAAACGTTAAAAGCAATTTTAAAGGCTATTTATTTGTTAATATCATCATTTTTGAGCATTTTCCGTTAAAAAATTCATCGATTATAGGTTATCCCAATTTTTTTCAAAAAATAAAAAAGCAAGGGCTAAAGTAAGGACCTGACACAATAACCTGAAATGAAATAGAATTACCTCTTTATTAACTCAACAAAAACTAGACTGCCGATCTCCGATAGAATTTCGGAAATCAGCAGCCTAGAAAAATATTTTTTATTACTGTCTCAATCTTTTAGGTCAGTTCTTAAAGACCATTTGTCTTTATTTCTATTAATTCAGTGTTATAGTTATCCAATATAAAGGCTAATATTACATGATAAAAGTATAATCCCAGTACCAGTGATCAACAGTAAGAAACTGCCTTTTGACTATTAAGAATTCTTTGCCTCTAATCGCTAGCTAGAAGCCGTTTATGCTCACATCAAGTTTCACATAATTTAACCTGATATTCGTACTCTCTAAAATTTTTAGTTAATCAGCGCTAGATAATGGTTTTGCCAAAATTTTTCAGTCACAACCTTCTCACCATCATCAAACTTAAATTCACCTTCCACTGGTACAACAATCTGCTCATCTGGCACATGGTAAAGCCGGCGTTGCCCCTTAATTGGAAACGGTTTGATACAACGAACATTCTCAAAAATCCATGCATAAGAATCGTCAGCCAATTTTTTTACATCGGTTAAATCAACAATACAAACAGCATAACCTGAAATGCAACCAGGAGTCTTAATAGCTGTCGAGCAGATTAATAAAGGTCCTCGATGATGGGTTGTCCATGATCGGTATTCCTCTTTTTTCTTTCCTAGTAGAATATCCATTACTGGCTCAGGATGAATCGAGATAGCTTTCAAATTGTTCGCCTCACTTTTCGCTTATTTATAGACTAGTTTATCACTTTATCCAAATTCTGATAAAAATAATTAATCGCTTTCATCTTTACTATCACGTTTAATTTTCTTAAAAATTTCCAGCCAAACGTCATCAAATACAATCACTTGAGTAGCAATCCTTTGATTTTCAACTCGATTCGCTACATTGTATAAAACGCGGGCTGCCGCTTCTTTGGGGTACTGATAAATGCCTGCGCTCAATACCGGTACTGCAAGTGTTTGTATATCATTTTCTCGTGCCAATTGGAAAACAGCTTCATAGGCTGAATACAATAATGTTTCTTCATCATGTTGGCCATCAATATAACGTGGACCTACCGCATGGATTACATACTTTGCTGGTAAATCAAAAGCTGGCGTTATCACGGCTGTTCCCGTAGGAGTTCCACCAATCTTAGCCATCGCTTGCTTCAATTTTAGACCAGCTGCCTGATTTAAAGCGCCGTCTACACCTCCACCAGGAATTAGGGCTGTATTTGCGGCATTCACAATCGCGTCTACTCGATTAGCAAGACGAGAAATATCGCCTAATTTTACTTCGATCATAAAAACACTCCTTGATTTTTTAGATATGAAATATGCAATCGCTCCTTTCTATTATACCAAGCTAACAAGAATCGTGGGAATAATAGAACCTAGATCATTACCTGACTCCTTGAAATGAAAAAACGAGTGGCTAATCCTGTTATTTACTTGCAGAATCAGCCACCCTTTTATTTTTTTATCACAAATGACACTTAGAAAATTTCTTCATGCTGTCTTTCAAAATCAGCCAAAATCTCTCGAACCTCAGCGGTTGACTTCGTATTCATTAAGCTCACCCGCAAATCATTTGCACCGGGGAATCCCTTAACATAGATTTTAAAGAAACGATGCAATCCAACAATCGAACGAGGAACCTGCTCCGCGTACTTGTCTTGCAAATCAAGCTGTAATCGCAGCAAACCGATTAATTCTTTCGGCGAATGCTCTTGCGGTTCTTTCTCAAAGGCGTATGGATTCTTAAAAATCCCACGCCCGATCATCAAGCCGTCCACACCATATTTTTCAGCAAGCTCCAGCCCCATCTGACGATCTAAAATGTCTCCATTAATAGTAATCAATGTCTGGGGCGCGATCTCATCCCGCAGCTCTACGATTCGAGGAATCAGCTCCCAATGCGCAGCCACCTTACTCATCTCTTTACGCGTTCGCATGTGAACCGAAAGATTCGCAATATCTTGCTTCAATAAATGACTGATCCATTCCTCCATCTCAGCAGTGTCAGTAAAACCAAGCCGTGTCTTCACACTGACTGGTAGCCCACCCGCTTTGGCCGCTTCAATTAATTCTGCCGCAACCTCCGGACGTAAAATCAAGCCGCTGCCTTTGCCACGCTCCGCGACATTCGGTACCGGACAACCCATATTCAAATCAATTCCTTTAAAGCCCATATCCGCTAACGCGATACTCATCTCACGGAAAAATTCTGGTTTATCTCCCCAGATATGCGCCACCATCGGCTGTTCATCCTCTGTGAAGGCCAATCGTCCACGAACACTTTCGATTCCATCCGGATGGCAAAAACTATCCGAATTCGTAAACTCCGTAAAGAAAACATCCGGTGCCCCCGCCTCTTTTACCACATGACGAAACACCACATCCGTCACATCTTCCATCGGTGCCAGTATAAAAAAGGGCTTTGGCAGCTCCGCCCAAAAATTATTATTCATTATGTATACTTCCTCCTAAACATCAAAACAACGTCATTATACTAAGATTTTAAGGCAGAAGCAAAAATACAAATTCCTGACTAATGAAAAAACTATCCTTAGTGCAAACTAAGGATAGGTAATTTCATTAATATGTTCTTTACTATCATACCAAAGCTCTTCTGGTGAATAGAAATCCGTACCATTTAGAACTACTTCACCCGACTCTTTGATTTCAAACTGCGAACCGATCCAATTATAGGAATTATATTTTCCAAACATCAATGGTCCACGTTTCCCCTTTCCTCTACTTGGAGAGAAAAGATCAATCATCCCCTCAAAAAGATGCGATCTTAGATATCGAATCTCATCATTATCAAAAGTAATCCGTAGAAATCCAGCCATATTTTCAACATTTACTGCTTTAGGAACCTTACCTTCAGGATATTTTTTAATCGCGATCGACTTGTCCATGTTCTCTTCTCCTTTGATTTTAGAAAAGAAAGAAGCCAAAAATGACGGTTTTGACTTTCCTAAAAGTTCATCCGTAGATATCTGAAAATAGTTGCTCAATCGAACCAGCATGTCCAAATCAGGATAACTTTTCTTTCTCTCCCACTTTGAAACAGCTTGCGGAGTCACATTTAGATAATCAGCCAAATCCTTTTGCGACATTTTTTTCGCTTCTCTCAACTCTTTGATTTTAGCTCCGATCTCTACCATGAATATACCCTCCAGTATTCTAACAAACAATAAACCTTCTGTTGAAATCATAAAATTTGTGCTCAACTATTAGTTGAATACTTAAATTTTACCATTTTCAGAAGGTTTAGCTAAATAATAGTCACTGTTGATTGATTCCTTAAAACAGCTGTTTAAAAAGCAGTAGTTATTTCAATATATCGATCAATTCTTTTTTTGCTGCAGCTGAGGCCGGTAAATAACTAAAGCCTACTCCGATCAAAACCGAAGTCCCGATCGAAATGAATACCGTCATCATATCAGGGCGAACAGAAAACGGCAGTGCAAAGGACGCACCAAAAGCAATCAGAATACCTAAAATATAGCCGATAATACCGCCGCTTACTGTTAAAACAATTCCTTCAAACAGAAATTGTAATTTGATTGATTTGGCATTTGCCCCAAGTGCACGCCGAATCCCAATTTCCTTTGTTCGTTCTGAGACCGAGATATACATCATATTCATTACACCCACACCCGCAATAAATAATGAAATAGCCGCTACTGCGCTGATAAAAAGAGTCATCTGATCTAGCATTGATCCTAGTTGTTTAATTTCAGAGCTTGGATCATAGCTTTGATATTCTCCTAGCGTTCGACTCTCACCATTCATGTTGAGCTGTTTTAATACCTTGGTCATTGCCGCTTCGTTATTCGCTTTCGCATTGAACTTAATAGCTAAAACGGAATGATCCTCTTTTTTTCCTAAATAGCGTGTGTACGTCTTTTTTGGAAAAAAGGCCAATGGTTCATAGTTTTGTGGTCCGATTTCACCCGAAGTATTTGCAGATACACCAACAACTGTAAAAACTTGACCATTTAAATCAAAGCCTTTATTCAATGCCGCTTCTTTTGAACCAAAAAGCTGTTTTGCTACAACCTCATCAAGAACGACAACCTTATTCAAGCTATCACTGTCCGCTGCATTCAACTGACGTCCGTTTAAAATAGATAAATTTGTTTCCTTCGTCGGATTAACGGTCATTGACAGCTTCGTATTCTTATCATAAAAATCCACCGTTGGATTACTATCTTTTTTCGTTGCTTTATAATAAGAAACATTCTTTACTTCCGGCAAGTTTGCAACCATATCTTTATCAGTCTGCGAGATACCGCTATTGTCACTGACCAAATTATCAAAATCATTGTATTTAATATTGATGTATTTTGTTTGTCCTGTTTCATCTGTACCAGTTGTCTCAGATAAAATGTTTCGTTTAAACCCATTTCCTAAAGCAACGATCGTGATAACTGCGGCAATCCCAATAATGATACCCACCATTGTTAAGAAACTACGACGTTTATTTTTAAAAATGGAGCGAAAGGCGGTCCTCCAGAGTATGTACTTTCTCACGACTGCAGCACCTCCTCGATCATTTTCCCATCTCTGATTTTTAATAGCCGATCACAGTAGACAACTGTTTCAGGGTCGTGTGTTACTAAAATAATTGTTACACCTTCATCGTTAAGCTGCTTGAATAGCTGCATGATTTCATCCGTTGTGTGGGTATCCAGTGCTCCGGTTGGTTCATCTGCAATAATAAAATTTGGCTGATTAATCAACGCTCGCGCTATTGCTACTCGCTGCTGCTGTCCACCAGATAATTGTTTAGGAAGCTGATCCAGTTTTTCTGATAATCCGACTCTTGTTAAGGCGTTCTTCACTTTCTTTTGTGTTTCATTATGTTTAGCCCCTTTATATAAAAGAGGCAGCTCAACATTTTCAGCTACTGACAAATTTTCAATCAAACTAAAATTTTGAAAAACAAACCCTACAGAACGATTGCGAATCTCAGATAATTCTTCATCCTTGAAATCTCCAATTTCACGTCCATTAAATAGATACCTTCCATCAAAATGACGATCAATAAATCCTAAAAGATTAATCAATGTCGATTTTCCTGATCCAGAAGGTCCCATAATGGCGACAAACTCTCCTGCGGCAATTGAAAAATTGACATCTTCTAAAACAGTTAACTGTGTGTCCCCGGTCTCATAATATTTATACACATGCTCCAATTTAATCATTCGCAGCTACCTGAATTTCCGAACCGTCCTTTAGCTCATCATCTGGATTTTCAATGATTTTATCATTGGCTTTCAATCCTTTTTATACTATATTATGCCCACTGACAGTTACTATTTGAATCGCTGTTTTCTTGACCTTGCCATTTACATATCTATAAACATATTGTTCATTTTTTGTTTTCTTTATCGCAGAATCAGGCAACAAAAGCTGCTTTTGCTGCAAAGTTACTAAAGTTGATAAATCATCTGTCCAAGGAAAGTCCCCTTCTACAATAAATTCGTAGGAAGCGACATTGCTGTTGTCCCCGCTAGTTGGTAACGCACTAGTAGCAATACTTTTAATCGTTCCGTTAACTTTTTTATCATTGCCGACCGTCGTTACTTGAACTGTTTGACCAGGCACCAATTTGTCTAAGTCATATTCCGTAACAATTCCTTTGACCTGCTTCTCTTTGCTAGATACCGTTACTACAGGAACTTCAGGACTGCCTTTTCCTTTTTCATCCACCGAGGCAATCCCCGCAATTTCTGAACTGACTGTCGATGATGCTTGTTTCTGTTGTCCAGCTAATACATCTTTAGCCGATTGAACATCCTCATAAGCACTTTGTACTGCAAAACGTGATTGACTCAATTGATCATTCGCTGTTTGCAATTCTCCCTGCTGCTGTTTTAACTGTTCATTTAAAGCCGTCTTTTCTTCTTCTTTTGCTTGTGTCATTTTTTGCTGTGTATCATTGATTTGATTGGTAATTGTTTGTACTTGTCTTTCATTTGCCGCTACAGTCGCCTCTGCTTGTGAAGCATCTAATGAGCTTTTTTCTACCGCATGCCGCTGTGAGACTGTTTCATTTTCCACGGCTTCATTCTGATACTCAATTAATGGCGTTCCGATTGCGACCTCTTCACCGTTACTTACAGGAATATTTTTAATTCTCCCTTTATTTCCATCAAAAAAATAGAGCTGCTTCTTAAGTGGTTCAACTTTACCTTTAAGTTGTAACGGATCAGCTGCTTTTACTGTAAAGACATGATATGGCGATTCTTTCTTTTTAGAATTTAATGCAAAAAAGCCACATCCGGCTAACACTACACCGATCACTCCGACTAACATAAGCTTCGTTTTCTTCTTCATAAATTTCCTCCAAATAAACTTTCTATAGTCAGTTTACAAGGTCAGAAAATTTTTCAACATCGAATCAACATAGTATAAACTAACAAAAAAGTAATGCCGAAAAAGTTTCTAAGTCTTTTCATTTATAAAGCTAAATATACTCGTGAGATCGATGCGAGCTTTTATAATTAACAACGAATTATAGGTTATGCGTTGATATCCAATTGTGTTTTATTTAAAAATTTAATTTATGAATTAAAAAAATTAAAAAGAAGGAAAAAATATTTAGCCTATTTTTGATACTGTAAGATTGCAGTAATAACAAAGAAATAAGGCGAATTTATTAATAGATGATTTTAACTAATCCCTCAATATTTATTCGCTGATAGGAGTGGTATTTATGGCAAGAATATTAATCATAACAAAAAATTTAATGGTTGAAAGAGATTTGCAAGCAATCCTACAACGTTCAAATGATGAAGTATATTGTTCTTGCGATTTATTAAATGATGCTCAATTTTTTCCACAAATTATCAAGTATTTCTCATTGGTCATTTTTAGTGACACTGTCTCTACTTTAGATATTTCGAAGTCTTATGCCTTCTTCAAGAAAAATGGTTTGTTTATTTTGAGAAAAGGGAATAAAGAAGATCTAACGAAGTCAGAATTTTCTCATTTGATCAATGTAATTGATGATTGGATTGAACCCGAGGCAACGGATATGGAGATCACGGAAAAGATTGCTAAACTCGCAAGCGAGCAGGAACATACAGTTTTTGCTGCTGGAAAGAATCATAGTTTACAAAAAGAAAAGAACTCTGAGCTATTCTTTTTCAGTCTTTCTTCAAACGAAAAAAAATTATTGTACCATCTCTATGACTATCAAAAAGATGGGAAAGTGCTCTCTCGAGAAAAGATGTGCTCTTTAATTTGGGAGACAGAAGCAACAAGATCCAATTTATGCCAGCTTTCTAACTTAGCCAATCGAATCAAAAAGAAACTAGCTATCTATCAGTTTCCTGATGGCGAATTGACCACGTCTTGGAATAAGGGATACTTTTTAGGTGACTTATTATTTAGTGAAATAGAAAAAAATATGAGCTAACTAAGTCTAAGAGGCTTGTAGAAAAAGTTGATTACTCACCTCATCTTCACCATAACAAATAGAAGGATGCTTATTTTATTAGGTTTAACAATATAAGGAGACAGTTCATTGATAGACAATTTTATAGAAAAAGATATCCTGCGCAGAGTTAAAATCACTTATGTACTATATGAATGTAGACAAATAAAAATAAACGAGCTGGCCACGAATATAAATACTAGCTTTAACACAATCAAAAAGGATTGTTATACGATCGCCTCTAAATTAGAAAACGACTTAGTTTCCTATAAAATATCCCGATCAGAATTATCCTTTCAATTTAAACCGGACACTAGCTGTTATGAGTTGGTTCGCAAATTATATTTAGATTCACTTTTTCTGAGAGTATGCTACCGATACCTTTTGGGAAAAAATAATTATACTTCAATCTCTGAGGATGAATTTATTTCAGTGACCAAAGTGTTCAATTTAAAAAAGAAGTCTGAGAGATATTTTCGGCAAAGTTTAGGACTCAATTCTGAAGGAGAAATTGACTTCGATAATAAATTGAAAATAAGGTATATTTTTTTAGCTATCTGGATGCGGGGAATTGGCATTAGTGAGCTTAATAAAAATCCGCTCTTCTTCCAATCTGAAAAAATTGCGCTTGCTATAAGTGAGCTTTTAAAAAACAGACTCAGTAAAAAAAGTCTGCTTTATCTGCAATACTCAATTTTTTTAAGTCTTACAAGAAGAGATACTCTAATGATAGAAGCCGAAACGATCGCGTTTTTGAAGACAGGAATTATTTTTAATAGCATCAACACTTGCTTTTTACAGCAAAACGTAGAGATGGATGATCAAAATTTAGCATTCATTTCTTTTGTTTATAAAAATTTGCCTTACAACCCAGAAAGCTACCGATTAATTGAAGTAGACTATCAATACTATCGTACACGTTTAATCAAAAGTCATCCTTCTGTTGTTCAGCTGATCAGAAATTTCGAGGCAGGATTCGAAATGAATCTACTCGGGGAAATGGAATTTGAAAAACCCTTGATGGATTTAGTCTATACCACCTCTTTCGGAATTAATGAGTTTTTACTTAACCAATACTTTTTTATAAACAGCAATGATTTCCATATAAAAGAAAAAGTAAGTAAAATCATATGTGCTTGGTTAAAAGAATACTTTTCAAATACTATCACCATGTCTGAATCAATCATTTTGCAGTTTTGTCAACAAGTCATGCCGCTTTTAAAAAAAGGTGAAAAAAAGAAGATTCCCATCATAATTGTTGCTAAAGATGAATACTCTCATATGTTGTTTAGGAACAATATTAACAAGATCATTTCAGAAAACTATTTTTTTATCAATGATGAGATTTATTATTCCATCGACGATATCCCTGAATTATTTTTTAACATTCATTGTTTTATCGTTTGCGAACGTTGCTTACTAAATCAAGAGCGAAAATTTATTCTTCCAATCTCCATCAATAACTTGACCAACGATTTAAAAGATATCTCAAATTACATCTTCACATGCGTTTTGACAAAATAATTATACGCAACACTACTCCATCTGAAACGAAAATACTTTTAGAAAAAAAATGGACCTTTAAATAGAAAAAAGACACTTCCCAATTGGAAAGTGTCTTTGAATTTCTGTATAAACGAATTAACGTTTTGAGAATTGTGAAGCTTTACGAGCTTTCTTAAGACCTGGTTTTTTACGTTCAACCATTCGTGAATCACGAGTAAGTAATCCAGCGCGTTTTAATGGTGCACGGAAATCAGGATCTACTTCTAATAAAGCGCGTGAGATACCGTGACGGATAGCGCCGGCTTGACCTGCGTAGCCCCCACCGTTTACGTTTACGAATACATCATATGAACCAGCTGTTTCAGTAACACCAAATGGTTGGTTGATTACTAAACGTAGGTCAGCATGTGGGATATATTCTTCAACGTCTTTTTTATTTACAGTAATTTTACCAGTTCCTGGTACTAAACGTACGCGAGCAACTGCATTTTTACGACGGCCTGTGCCGCTATATTGAACTTGTGCCAATGAATTTCCCTCCTATTAAATTAAGTTTGTGATGTCTAAGACTTCTGGTTGTTGTGCTGCATGTGGATGTTCTGCTCCACCGTAAACGTGAAGTTTCATGCCTTGAGCGCGACCTAAAGTGTTTTTAGGAAGCATACCTTTAACAGAAGTTTCGACCAAACGGCGAGAATTTTTAGCACGCATTTCGCCTGCTGAGATTGATTTCAATCCACCAGGGAAGTTTGAGTGACGGTAGTAAATCTTGTCAGTTGCTTTCTTACCTGTCAATTTAACTTTATCTGCATTAATTACAATTACAAAATCACCAGTGTCAATGTGTGGTGTGAATGTTGGTTTATTTTTTCCGCGTAGCATTGATGCAACAACTGTTGAAAGACGTCCTAAAGGAACATCAGTTGCGTCTACTACGTACCATTTGCGATCTACTTCGCCTGGCTTAGCCATATATGTTGTACGCACGTTTTTTTCCTCCAATTTCGATTTCGAATGTTTGACAAACACTTGAGTTTCCGGGGCTCTCGTGGGGCAAACAATACCATTTACCATAATACTTGCAAAGCCTTGCCATGTCAATGTTTTTCTCTTTGAAAACGCAAAATATTTTCATTTTCTCTAACTTCTTCTACTATTCACTATCCTTTCTTTTATACAGGTCAAAATGAATAAAGAAACGTATTTTCAAAAATATTTTGCATAAATATTTAAAAAGTGCTTGCTTTTTGTATTTTACGATGCTAATATGACTTCAACACATTAATTAGAATTTAATGAAAAAGCGATAAGGGAGCAATCAGGATGAAAGAAAAAGTGATTTTAGCATACTCAGGTGGTTTAGATACTTCGGTTTCAATCAAATGGCTCGTCGACGAAGGCTACGACGTGATTGCCTGCTGTTTGGACATTGGCGAAGGTCGCGACACCGAATTTATTAAAAATAAAGCATTGCAGGTTGGGGCAACAGAATCCTATGCAATTGATGCCCGCGAGGAGTTCTCGCAAGATTTTGTTTTAGTCGCATTGCAAGGCAATACATACTACGAAAATTCTTACCCGCTAGTTTCTGCTTTGTCTCGTCCGTTGATTTCAAAGAAATTAGTTGAATTGGCTCACCAAACAGGCGCAACGACAATTGCTCACGGATGTACTGGTAAAGGAAATGACCAAGTCCGTTTTGAAGTTTCCATCGCCGCTCTTGATCCGAACTTGAAGATCATTGCACCGGTCCGTGAATGGAAATGGTCCCGGGAAGAAGAAATCAACTATGCAGCTGAAAAAGGAGTACCGATTCCAGCGGATTTGGATAATCCTTATTCAATTGACCAAAATTTATGGGGACGTGCCTGCGAATGCGGCATCCTAGAAGATCCGTGGGCAACTCCGCCAGCGGGTGCCTATGCGATTACTGCTGAACTAGAAGATACACCAGATAAGCCAACGATCCTTGAGATCACGTTTGAAAAAGGGGTACCAACTGCATTAGATGGAGAAGAATTATCATTAGCTAAATTGATCATGAAGCTAAATACCATCGCAGGTGTACATGGCATTGGTAGAATCGACCATATTGAAAATCGTCTGGTTGGGATCAAATCAAGGGAAGTATACGAATGCCCAGGTGCAGAAGTATTGATGAAGGCCCATAAAGAATTAGAAGATTTAGTATTTGTTCGTGAGATGGCGCACTTCAAACCAGTTATCGAGCAGCAATTATGCCAAATGATCTACGATGGTCTGTGGTTCAATCCAACGATGGATGCCTTGATCGCATTCTTGAAGCAATCACAAGAAGACGTGAACGGCGTACTCCGTGTGAAATTATTCAAAGGCAATGTGATCGTTGAAGGACGTAAATCTGACAACAGCTTATACAACGAAAATTTGGCGACTTATACATCTGCCGATACGTTCGACCAAGAAGCAGCAATCGGCTTCATAAAACTATGGGGCTTGCCAACCAAAGTAAATGCTGAAGTGCAAGCTGAAAACAAACAGACCACTGTACAATAAGAAAAATTTGAAATCATGAAAGTGCAAGAGAAACCAGATGTGAGGCGGCTTTTACTTGCCGGTAAATAAGGCCGTCCGGTTTCACATCTTGCCATTGCTCATAGGAGAGTTTCTTTTCCGGTCAGGAAATAAGGAAACCAGCAATGTTTTCATCCTGAGGTATCTGAAAAGATGCCTCCTCCCTAAAAGAAAAGCGCGAGATATGCGCTGAAAAAAGACCGTTGCGACGGTCTTTTTTGTTAAAAATCCATAGACAAAAGTGAGGATAAAACAATGGCAAAATTATGGGGCGGACGTTTTGATGGAAAAAACGAAGCGTGGATCGACGCTTTTGGTGCTTCGATTCCCTTTGACCAGCAATTAGCAACACAAGATATTACCGGCAGCTTAGCACATGTCAAAATGCTCGGCGAAACGGGCATCATCACAAAAGAAGAAGCGCAACAAATCACTACGGGTCTCAATATATTAGCAGAAAAAGCTGCGAAGGATGAACTGACCTTTACGATTGAAAATGAAGACATTCATTTGAACTTGGAAAAAATGCTTCATGACGAGATTGGACCTGTCGCTGGAAAACTCCACACTGCTCGCAGCCGAAACGATCAGGTTGCGACAGATATGCATTTATATTTGAAGGAACATCTAACTGAGATTATTGAGAAAGTCCACCATTTCAGAGCGGTCTTAGTTAATAAAGCTGAAGAGCATGTCGAAACAATCATGCCCGGCTACACTCACCTGCAACATGCTCAGCCGATTTCTTTTGGGCATCACTTAATGGCCTATTATGGCATGCTGACACGTGATCAGGCACGTTTGGAGGAAAGTATGAAGCGTGTGGATATCTCACCGTTAGGCTGTGCAGCTTTAGCTGGTACGACATTCCCAATTGATCGTCAGATGACCGCAGATGAGCTAGGCTTCAGCGACCTATACATGAATAGCCTTGATGGCGTCAGTGATCGTGACTTCATTTTAGAATTTTTAAGCAATAGTTCGATTTTAATGATGCACCTTTCACGTTTTTGTGAGGAAATCATATTATGGTGCAGCCATGAATTTAAATTTGTCGAACTGACCGATACCTTTTCAACGGGCAGCTCGATCATGCCTCAAAAGAAAAATCCCGATATGGCGGAATTAATCCGCGGCAAATCAGGACGAGTATTTGGTGATTTAATTGGCTTGCTCACCGTAATTAAGGGCTTACCGCTGGCTTATAACAAAGATCTGCAAGAAGATAAAGAAGGCATGTTTGACACGGTCCACACCGTAGCGACAAGCTTAGATATCATGACTGGGATGATCGATACGATGACCGTCAACACTCAAATCATGCACGACGCAACAGAAAAAGATTTTTCAAATGCGACAGAACTAGCTGATTATTTAGCGACAAAAGGCATTCCTTTCCGCCAAGCACACGAGATTGTTGGAAAGTTGGTATTGGAGTGTACGCAAAAAGGAATCTACCTGCAAGACGTCTCATTAGAAGAATATCAAGCCATCAATCCGGTGATCGAAGAAGACATCTATGATACGCTAGCTTCAAAAACAGCAGTTACTCGCCGCCATTCATTAGGCGGAACTGGTTTCGACCAAGTCAAAAAGCAAATCGAACTAGCTAAAACAGCCTTATAAAGTGTTAAAAGGACTATCCGCAATGGACAGTCCTTTTGCTTATGCCTTTGTATAAACCGAGGTTGCGGTTTCTTTTAAAACTTCATTTAATTCTATGATATTTTGTTTCCCTTGTTCAGATAGCCAAGAAATTGCCTTTTCTTCGCTCTCTTTCACAAATGGTTCGACGCCATTCGCCCAGGTTGCTCTGCCGCATAATACGCCATTAAAGGTTGAACCTGACTGCTTCGCAAAACGTAACGTTTCCTGAAACAACTCGGCACTAACACCAGCGCTCAAGAAAATGAATGGCAACTCGGTTGCATCAGATTGTTCTTTAAAATACGCCGCTGCTTCTGCTTGTGTATAGCAAACTGTTTCGCCAAACCCTTCAACAAAATTCATATTTACCGGCACTTCAACTTTCAACACATCAACCTGATAACGTTCCTGTGAAAATTCCTGCATCGCGCCAATCACCTTACGTGGTTTTACTTGAGCATACTCCTGGGAAGTCGCATCTGCGATCTCTGCATCATAAGAAACAATCTCCAAGAAAAATGGAATACCTTCTGCTGTACATTCTGAGCCGATTCGTTCCATGTACGCACGTTTTTGTTCATTGATCTCTTCTGGTTCATCCACGTCATAATAGAGTAAGAACTTACAAGCATCTGCCCCAGCCTCTTTCAAACGTCTCACTGACCAAACATTCAATACATCAGGCAAGCGCCCCGGTGTTGTCGCATCGTAGCCAGTTTTTTCATAAGCCAGAAGCAAACCGCATTCGGCGTCGCGCACCTCTGCTGCTGGCAAACCGTATTCCGGATCCAATAAGATCGCTGAAGCATAAGGCGTGAGCTGTTGAGAAACCAACTCTTTGAATTTGATTACATCATCCGTTGTCGCTTCCTTATAGTTACCGATCATTTTCTTCAAAGCGCCCCGTTGATCAATCGCCAAAGCCCCGATAACACCATTCTCATTCGTTAGCTGATCGAGATATTTTTTCTTTCCTGCACTGATTGTCTTCATTCATTTTCACCTATTTTTTCATTTAGTAGTGTCGCAATTTCCGCTTTTGATTGCGCAGCTTTTAGTTTTTCAGTCACTTCATTGCGCATCAATAATCGTGCGACCGCGGATAATAATTTCAAGTGTGTGGTCCCTGCTTCTGTGTCTGGAATAAATAGCGCAATAATAAAGTCGATCAATTGTCCATCTAAACTATTCCATTCAATTCCTTGATTTAATGTAACAATGAGAATGCTTGGCTCGCTGATCGATTGATCTTTCGCATGGGGAATGGCAAAGCCATCCATCATTCCGGTAGTGCCTTCATTTTCTCTTTCTATTATTCTTTGATAGACTTGCTTCTCATCTGCTGAGATCCCCGTCTCTACCGCTTGATTGGCTAAAAATTCAAAGACTTCTTTTTGTGTCGTCAAAGACTGATTTAAAAATATTTTTTCTTCTTGAATGATCCCCATCATGTACTCCTTTACTTAGCCACTGCTGATTTTTCTACCTGTTCTGTCGTCTGCTTTTCTTTTTTAGCTACACTGTTCTTTTGGATGAGTCCTAAGATCACACCGCCGACAAGCGCACCAATCAAAATCGAAGCGACCCACTGAATTTTCCCTGTAACAACTGGCAACACTAAGAATCCACCATGAGGTGCAGGCACTTGAACACCAAACATATAGGTAAGAACAGCAGCAATCGAAGAACCTAGCATCATCGTAGGTAATACACGAATCGGGTCTTTTGCGGCAAAAGGAATTGCCCCTTCGGTAATATGTGTAGAACCTAAGATAAAGTTAACTAATCCGGCATTACGATCATTTGTATCAAAATATTTTCCAAAGAATAATGTCGCGAAGCCTGTAATCAACGGTGGCGCGATACAAGCTGCTGACACACCGGCCATGAAAGTCGTATTGCCTTGCGCTAATAACGCCGTTCCCGTAACATACGCTGCTTTATTGACTGGTCCCCCCATATCAAAGGCACACATACAGCCGACGATTACACCAAGAATTAACGGATTAGAATTTTCAAAGCCGGCTAAGAAGCTCATCATACCTTCATTGACAGCCTTCATCGGATCAGCTAATAGCGACATGATAATACCAATTACTGCAACTCCGATCACTGGATATAAGAAGATTGCTTTTAAGCCATCCAGTTGTTTTGGTAAGCCTGCCATCACTTTTTGCAGAAGTAAGATCAAGTAACCCGCAAGAAAACCTGCCAGAATTCCGCCTAGGAACCCGGTCCCTCCATTAGTTGCGACAATTCCACCGACAAAACCGACTACTAACCCCGGTCGTTTAGCGATTCCTTCCGCGATATAAGCTGCCAAGACGGGAACCATCATTCCCATTGCTGCATCACCGACACTTTTCAGCATCGCGGCCGTCGCATTATATTGTGCATTCTCTGGATCGAAGGAATAAATTCCCCAAACAGCAAATGAGATTGCGATCAAAACACCGCCTGCCACTACGAAAGGAAGCATGTGGGAAACACCATTCATCAAATTTTTATAAATGCTGCGACCGAAACTTGTGTTAGTTCCCGTCTCTTCTTCTAAAGTGTCCACTGCTTGATTCTCTGCTGCTACTGAGCCTTTTCCAGCCAAAGCGTCATCAATTAAACGTTCCGCATCTTTGATTCCGGTACTAACCGACACATCAATAATTCGTTTCCCGGCAAATCGTTCTGGATGAACATCTTTGTCTGCCGCGATAATAACGGCTTCTGCATGCTTGATTTCTTCAGCAGTCAGTTCATTTTCAATCCCAATCTGACCATGGGTTTCGACTTTTATGGTCACGCCTTTTTTCTTAGCCGCTTGTTCCAATGCTTCTTGCGCCATATACGTGTGAGCAATACCTGTCGGACAACCTGTTGCTGCGATTAATTGATAATTTCCCATGTTTTTAACCCCTCTTCTTTGATTTCAATTTGTTTACTTAGTTCTTTTACATCCGAAAAATCAGTCAGCCCCTTGCGAAATGCAGTAGAACTTCCTGCGGCTAAACTTTTGCGTAACGTCTCTTCCAGCGGCTGCTCTGTTAAATAACCAGCCAAAAAGGTTCCTAATAATGTATCTCCGGCACAGGCTGTGTTGACTACTTTTCCTATTGGCGAATTCCCACGAATAATCTTAGTCTGACTGAAAAAAATTGCTCCTCCACTGCCAAGTGATAGCAGCACATTTTGCGCTCCTGCTTTTATCAATTGCTGTCCATAAAATAAATAGGCTTCTTCTGAATCAATAATTTCGCCAAACCATGAAGCTAGCTCCTCTTCGTTTGGCTTCAGTAGAAAGGGGTGGTAGGGCAAACAGTCCATGATCTCCTTGTAGCTGCTATCAATGATCAGATGAACATCACGTTCTTGACAAATCCGACTAATATCGACTAATATTGTCGATTCAATCCCCCTCGGCAAACTTCCCGAGATACAGAGATAATCTTCAGCCTGCAAGTTTCTAATTTGATCCAAAAAAACTTCAACCTTTTCCTGCGGTATTTCTGGACCTTGATTGACTAATTTGTATTCCTCCTTTGTTTGATTGACTTGAGTAAACACATTGATCCGTGTCATCCCAGGAACTTCAATAAAATCAGTGCTGATCTCCTTTTCCTGTAAATAATCTTCTATATAATTCCCAGTAAACCCGGCACGAAAACCTAGTGCAGTTGTATCAACTCCCAGCATTTTTAGGATCAGTGAAACGTTGACTCCTTTTCCATTTGCTTGGATATCATCATCCTTTGTTCGGTTTACAGTAAAAGGCTCCATAGTATCTGTTTCAATAAATAGATCGATTGCTAAATTCAAGGTACAAGTGTAAATGGACATAAGTGACGACCTCCTTGACCTTATTATGAGGCAGTCATAGACGAAAAGGTTTTCATATTTTAAGCTAATGACTGAAAAGCTTTACATCTTTTAATTACTCGTGATACCTTTAACTCGTGATAATTGAAAGAAGGTTAATGAAGCAATGGATCATAAATTGAGCGACACAGAACAATACCTTTGGGATTACATTGAAAGTCACATTCTCGATATTCCCAACTACTCGATCGTCAAACTTAGCGAACAGGCCAATGTTTCTACGGCTACGATTGTTCGCACAATGAAAAAGAAAGGCTATGAAGGATTCACTGCCTTTAAACATCATCTAAAGGAACAAGAGAATAAAAATATCAATTTCTCTTCATTAGATAAAGTCGATAAAGGGATTCGACGGGCTATTCTAAAGAATGAACAGGAAGTCGTCCGAACCATCAATATGATAGAAATTGGCAATATTGAAGATGCCATCCAAAAAATCAAATTCGCGGAACGAGTAATCATCTTTGCTCGAGGATTCTCAGAGATGATCGGCCAGGAAATGATGGTGAAATTTCAATTGACGGGGAAGAACTGTCAAATGCATAACGACCCAGAGATTATCAAAAATATCAGTCGAAAACTAACCAAGCGAGATATTGTCATTTTCATTTCATTAAATGGAGAGACTAAAGAACTCGTTGTCGCCGCCAAAAATTGTTATGAGTCCGAAATCGGTTCAATTTTATTAACCGCCAACAATGCCTCCAGTCTAATGAACTATTGCGAGATTGCTTTGGTCGGCTTCAAGTCTGAAGGATCTTATTTTCCTGATTATGAAGTTCGATCGAGGCTCCCCTTACAAATCATCGCGAGAATTTTATTGGATTCCTATGCTTTACGAGTTGCGGATAGTTAATATGTAACAACATATGTTCAAATAAAATGGATTAATTTAGTAAAAAGAATTTAAGCAACAGAAAAGGCACACATCATTAATGATGTGTGCCTTTTCTGAACGAATTAAGCATCGATTTCTGGTGCTTTTCCTAAATGAGCTTGGATCATCCAAATGCGTTTTTCAGTGGCTGTTTTGAATTCGATGAAGATATCTTGTGTTGGATCATCGCCTTCTTCGCCAGTAACGTCAATCCCTTTTTGATAAAGATCAGCCAAGTAACGATAGTTCTTAACAAGAATTGCTAACCGTTCTTCCATCGTACGATCCCAGCGTCCTACTTCATCAGAAAGTTTTGTATTATCTGCCATTTCGCGTAATGTTGAATAAGGTGAGCCGTCTAATGTAATCAAGCGTTCTGAAATCTCATCCAATTGATCATTTACATCATCCATAAAATCATCCATCATTGGGTGCAATGTCAAGAAGCCAGGGCCGCGCATATACCAATGAGTTTGGTGAATGACCATAGACATTTGACTTAAATCGGCAACTAATTGGTTCAATACTTCTTTGGTTTTCTCAAATTTCATTCCTTTGTACCTCCTAATTTTTACTCTAATAAAAGCATAATACAATTATGATAAAAGTACAAAGAAAATGCTGGTAAAGTGCTTTTTTTTCGTATCTTATTGAAAAAGGAGGTGAGAACAATCGTAAATTTCATTTTTGGTACAATTATTGGCTCATTTTTAGCTGTCGTTTGTGTTCGCATTCCTTGAAATGAGTCTTTGATTTATCCGCCTTCACATTGTGATCATTGCGGTCACCCGCTTCGAGCGATTGAACTGATTCCGCTACTCTCAGCTTTGAAGCAAAGATTCCATTGTACTCACTGTCAGCAAAGATTCTCTGCGCGAAGTTTTTGGTTAGAATTATTTTGCGGGATTCTCTTTGTAATTTTTTTACAGGATTTAGATTGGAAAAGCCTATGGCAAGTATTCTGGTTATTGAGCTCCCTTGTTTTAGCCGTAATCGACTGGGATCATATGATTGTCGAGATGAGAATTTTTGGGGGAACGGGAGTGATTTTATTAATTAGCGGAGCGGTTCTATTTCATCCGCATTGGTTCCAACCATTAATTGTTTGCGGAGTATTTTTCTTCAGTCAAAAAATACTCCCAGACAGTTTAGGTCTGGGAGATCTTTGGGTAATTGGATTATGGAGTTTCTTTTTATCTTGGTATGAATTGTTACAGGTTCTATTTATCGCTTCACTCAGTGGTTTGATTTTTTTCGGTTATCAGACCTTGCGTAAAAAGATTCCTGAACAGCTGCCGTTTTTACCCTTCTTATTTATCGGCCTTCTATTATTCCTGCTAAAAAACCGTTAAGCGTTCCAATGATTACGGATAAAGCCCTTACGTCCCGAACCTTCACTGTAAGCATCGTAGTGTTCGGGATTTTTTCGATAAAAATCCTGATGATACGCTTCAGCAGGATAAAAGGCTTGAGCCGGTTCAATCGATGTTACGATTGGTTCTTTGAAACGACCGCTGGCTTGTAGTCGTTCCTTCGAAGCTTCCGCCACTTCTTTTTGTTCTGGAGTAGCATAATAAATTACCGGCCGATAGGAATCTCCCCGATCCGCAAATTGACCAAAGGCATCTGTAGGATCGGTTTGCTGCCAATAGATTTCTACCAGCTGCTGATAAGAAATCACCGCTGGATCAAATGTAATTTCTACGGCTTCCGTATGGCCTGTCGTACCACTGCAAACTTCTTCATAGGTTGGATTTGGTACATGTCCGCCTGTGTAACCGGAAATAACTTGCTTGATACCAGGCATCTGGTCAAATGGTTTCACCATACACCAAAAACAGCCTCCAGCAAAAATTGCTTTTTCTTCTGCCATAAAATATGCCTCCTTTTGATCTCATCATAACCCTTTTTAGAAAAATTGAAATGAATCTGCTCAGACACTCGTAAAAAAAAGAGAACGTCCCAGATTATTGAGTCATGAACCGACCCCCAAAAGTTAGACCAAAAATCTAACTTTTTGGAGGTCGGTATTTTTATGACTGAATATGGCTTTG
>SKEY01000206.1_pt1 | contig 105776 bp, 135 predicted proteins | sample 4843871 | NCBI WGS metagenome assembly SKEY01 (sample SAMN11008797, study PRJNA524170) | human gut metagenome | biome: Human fecal sample; material: Feces; isolation source: fecal sample from pouch patient p36 | host: Homo sapiens | place: Israel: Tel-Aviv | collected 2016-12-04
ATATAAAATAGTTTCTAATATGTTTCGGCTTTTGCATTTTTTCAAACATACACTCCCTATTTCATCACCAACACGACTTTTTTAAAAATGCATCATTTTTACATATCTGTAAAACATAAATTTAATAAAAAAGAGCATAGCAAACAAGCCATCGAGAAATGGCTTTTAAAAAATCAATATTGAATTAAGTCGTTTTATGCTATGTATCTTCTAAAAGATGCTTTTACATTAGATTCACTTACAGTTACATACATCATGGTTGTATCCGGCTTTTGGTGTCCGGCATAAGCCTGAATCTCTTGTAGCGGTATTCCTCTACTTCCAGCATCCGTGAGTAGGGTTCTTCGGAACTTATGCGGATGCGCATGAATATCTGTCTTTTTACCCAGTTTCGACAGCATTGACCATATAGCTTCCTTTCCCATTCGATTATGTGGTTTTCGATTTGATACAAATAACGCTGGATTCATATCATCCCTTGACATAAGGTACTTCTTGAGATGATATGCGCATTCATCCGTCAGATACACTTTTCTCTCTTTCTTTCCTTTTTCTCCGTAAATGATTACTTCCCTGTTTCCCCAGTCGATATCACTACGATTCAGAGCTGTTACCTCACCGATACGTGCTGCTGTGGAGTACAAAAATTCCATAATTGCCACATCTCTCTGACTCTTAGCATTGCAACGTAGATGCTCCCTCTCTGCGGATGTAAACGGCTTTTTAATGCGCTGTGGCACTTTCATGTGCTTGATGCGTCTCATTGGATTCTTGCTGATAAATCCCTCGTCAGAGAGCCATCCAAAGAATGATGAAAAGTATCTTCTAAGCGTGTCCATGTACGAGATAGACACTTTCCTTGTCTCTTGATACATGGCAAGGTAGTAGCGGATATCGTTTGTAGTTATGTCCTCAAATCTCTTGTTGAGATAGTTGACTAGCTTGGTTACACAGTCCACATAGCGGTCAATCGTGCCTTGCGAACAGTTCTCCAAGCGTTTACTTGCAATGAACAATTTGAGAATCTTATCCCAGTGAGATCGACTTGTTACCAATGAGGTACATTCCTCTTGAAGTTTGACTCCGTGGAACGAAATATACAGCACATTCTCCAATTTGTGCATCTGTTCTTCGGTCAGTTCCTCTTGCATCATGTTTACAACATTTTTGATTATCATGTTAATGTCTTTTTCCATAAAAAACACCCCTTTCTAAGCCAATTATGACTCAAAAAGAGGTGAAATTAAATGCTTTATTTCGGTTCATGAAATAGGGAGTGTATGTTTGAAAAAATGCAAAAGCCGAAACATATTAGAAACTATTTTATATAGAATAATCATTCGATAAATTTTACTTTCTTCCAATCATCCCATGTTGTTGATTTAATTTTCATATACACAGCTTTATTATATGAAAAAATAATAATCATACCATAATCTTCAGATTTACTTTTGTATGCAATTCCAAAACCACCACCTCCGTCAGGAGAACCATTTTCTACTTTTACTGTGCGTGGTATTGCATAAAAACATATGCCAGTTCTGCCACAGTTTGAAAACATATATTCACAAAGATTAGAAGTGTTTTCAATTGGCATAGCAGTATTTTGTTTATTGCTATTTTACTGAAGAGCTGTCCAAGAACACCACTTGCCAGCACCGTCAGTTGTTCGAAACCACACAGAACATTTTTGGCTATTCGATACTCGTCTTTCGAAAAATACGCATAATCTACTAGTTTTTCCATCACTTGCCATAATGCAAAAACCACCAGTACCTCCTGGAGTGTCTTTTGCATTTACGCCTACATAGGAAAAACCGTAAGGAATATCGTTTATGGATGTCATCACTATTGGCAAATTTTTATATTCGCTCATTGCACTATTGCTATTTTATGGTTTTCCACCCGGTAGATGAAACGTATTGAGCAAATGCCACTGTATGTTCAGCATTGGCTATTCCTATAAAATTGGCACTTCCGTTATTAACCATGACAATTCCCCATGCCCAGCCACCGAATAATCCGCCTATAGTTCCCCAAACAGGAAGAAACTCGCATTGGTATTTATTATTCTCAGTGAAAAAATCGTTGATATTATCATCTAAGCGTTTTGCTTTACAGAGCATCTTATTGCTATTTAATCTTTAGCGTTATAATTTTGAAAGTAAAAGCCCCTGTTGGACTGTTGTTTACAAAGCATAAAGACCAATTATTTGTTCCTTCTGTACCACTCACACCTCGTGAGATAGTGTATATCCATCCATTTCTATCTATTGATTGGATTGAAATAATCATGTATTCATCTGCATTCACACCTAAATCATACGTATCTTTTCCAGATTCGGCAGTGATAACTTTGTTAACAGATTCGATTATAGGAATATTGCTATTTTACCAAGGATTTCAATATATTATTTTACAATAAGATGACATTGTGAAAGTTACTGTTAAATTTTCACCGTCACAAATAACATTTTTATTCCCAGTATCAAGTATATACGGAATCTGAAGTTTATCATTACCTCTGTAACACCCATAAGTCATTTCGCATCTACCAGTACCCCAGTCAGTAAGGATAAGAAGAAATGGAATACTTTGACCGTTAGTGCTTATTTTAGATACATCAACAGAAATAGAATCAATATTATTTTCATCTCTTGCATGATTTAGTATGTTTTTACAAGTGTTGCTATTTAATTCATTAACTGCCCCGATCAAAGTCTTGTTAGTTGTTCCTAACTTCGCGATAACTGCCGTAGTCATCTTATCGACAACATAATCCCATATCTTGTCCATCAAAGTACGCTTGTTTGCATTTGCGTCCTTGTCGAGAATCATTAACTCATCATTGTCTTTCAGTGCTTCTTTAGTTGTGTACTTTGTCCATTCCATGATTAATTCTCCTTTATTGAATCATTTATTAAAAGGGTAAGAGCATTATTCATGCCCTTACGCCTCGTCAACCTTGTTTACTGTGATAAATTTTCTAATCGCATCTACATGAGTTTTGAGTTCAGCATCAACGATATAGAACGATTTCTTATTGTTGTGCGATACAAGATTTCCGCTCTCGTCAATCTCGTCATAAGTAAATGTCGCTCTATCCATTCCATTTACATTTAAAATTGAAAAACCACTAAGCTGTTTCATTTAAAAGTTCCTCCTGTTCCTTAATCAAGGTTTCTAGTTCCGCGTTTAATATGTTCTCAGGGCTTCCAGGTAATTCTTCTTCCCTGTCAACATCTTCCTCAAGATTTACATATTCGTAATCTTTCTGTTTTGCTTTCAGTTCCCATGCAAATTTCAGATTCGGAGTTCCGTGCACAATGAAGTAATTCTCTTCCTTCTTTTCAATCCACAAATCTCCTTCCCCTTCTTTCTGCAAAAACACTTGATACTCAATGCGTGTTGTTACGGTTTCCGTGAAGATATCTCCGATTTCAACGATACATTCACCGTTCTCATCAGTAATTCCTTCACCGATATCTCCAAACATTGGCGAAGCTGTTTCGTAGCAATATTGAAGTCTGTTTGAATAATTCTCTGTTGGAACAACACGGTTTTTAGTTCCAGTTGTTTTTATTTCTCTTGGGCTTATATCTACATAATCATTAATATAATTACTTCCATTAATTCTAATTGAAAGGCAACCTGTTGAGTTCTCGCTAATGCTGAATGTGTACGATTTTACTGGTGACATTGCATCAGACCATCCTTGTAAATCCTCAGCCCATCCAATAGAGAAGCATTCTGGGGAAATTGAAGAACCGTATCCCCTTCCATTATTAGATGCTTTCATTCTTAAACCATGAAACCAACCACCCATAAGGTCAACAACCATACTGTCCGATGCGAGAAGTCCCATATTAGTATTATCAATATGCATACCCATGCTTCCGATAGTGAATATTTCTTTCGAATTGTTACGGCCAACGATGAGCGCAGACGCTTTTTCTTTATCTAAATATATCGTGCTTCCATAAATCGAGCCTTTTTTGATGTTCAGTCCATCTTTATCCCATTTACCAACTTCCGCTCCTATGGCATCTAGTATCTGTATTGAGCCATTTTCATTGTTTACACCTCCCAATGTAAGTGTACCGCCCTTGCCATAAGAGAAGTTGATATACAACTGATCGCCTTGCAAATATATCCCTTGTTTCTTCCCGTTATCAGTAAGTCTGTTAAACACTTCTTCGGAAGTCAGAGCTTTGTTTAGCTTGTCTACCGCGGAATCATCTGTGTACTTGGTAGCCTTAACCCAATCAGATGAAACATAGTTGCCACTAGTTCTTGAGGTTTGACATCTCATCAAGTCACCAGTATTTCCTTGCGTCCAAAGGTCACCGATGTCATAAGGTGGAACTGGAGTTGTGATAAAGTTTCTACGCTTGCCATCAGCAGTGTCTTGAGCCTTGCTTGCGTTTTCAAGTGCCTTTTCAATATCTTTGTCTTTTACGTTGTACCATTGCCATACACCGTCAATCTGGACAAATCTATAGCACATTCCAGTGGACTTCCAATAGAACAAATCTCCATTATGAGAAGCTCTCTCGTTATCAGTTGTCCATTCATTCGCTGGATAGTTGTTTAATTCCGGCTCGTAATCTTTAAAATAAGAATCAATCTTTCCGTCAAGTTGCTCCATTATATCATTCGGGAGCATAACTCTAACCCAATTGCCGCTCTTGTAGATGTATTCAACATTATCGGAAGTATTCTTCCAAACATCATCTTCGTGAGCTATCTTTTCAGATTCAACCCTTATTAAAATTTCATTACCATCTACATCAAGAATCGGATTTCCATCAATATCGGCTAATGCTTCTTCCGTGATAGTTGTCCAAGAAAGAGAAGGGTCACTTGATTGATAGTAGTTTGCGTTCTTTGTATCAATCTTTCCATTGATACCAGACATATCAGACTTATAAGTCCCTTCGACAAATGCGTCTAATTGCCTTTTAGAAATTTCTTCGATTGAAGTTCCGGATAATAAAAATGACTGCGCCTTGATACGAACAACACCAGTGTCGCAATTAACATAGAACACTTCATTGCCTTTTTCGTCAGCAACCTTAAATTCGCCTGTGTTAATCCAGTTAGCTCTAACTCCAACAGCATCAAGAATCCGAACAACGGTATCTCCATCTACTGTCATGCCACCATTCCAAGTATTACCGCCATCCGTGGACACTCCCCATGCTTCAGCAGTCATCTTCCAAACAATATCTGAATCGCTCAGCAATGCTTTGTTATGCAGATAATAAACCTTTCCACCGCCTTGGCTTTCCTCTACTGTTGTATATAGGCCTGACGATTGACTGATTCTCTTAGATAATTCTTCAAGCGCCTTTTCTCTATCTGAACGTTCTTTCTGTAGATTCTTACGATTTTCAACGATTGCCTGAGAAGCTAAACTGTATTGCTTTGCGCTATTTCGCGCTGCACTTTTTGCTCCGCATTCAATTGTCTGTTTATTCCCAACTTGGAATATCGTTGATGTAACAAGACTCTTGTACTGATTACCTTTTCTATCTGTAATAATACAGATATCACCAGCTTCGGCCAGCGGATTATTCATCATTGACGCTGAAAACGGTCTAAATCTCATTCCTACAATACGTTTGCCTATGATTGTAGCGATATCATTACCTTTTCCTTCGGCAATTAATTTATTGTCTTTAATTTCAATGACATATCCATCTTCACCATACTGATATGACACAGGGCTTTCATCTGTAGATACATTCTCTTTATATTCAGTAACTTTAATCCCTGTAATAACGACATCTTCATTGTTGATTGATAAACTATCGTAAGATTCTACGGAAACAAACTTGTCTTCATCAATATGACTAGATTCATAAGATTTCAAATCATACCAAGCGATACATAATCTGCCATAGGAATCACATCTACAAAACTGTCCACCAATCTGAGCAACCCACGCGAGAACTTGTCTGAAAGTTAGTTGCTGGTCATCAGGTCTTGTTTCAATAACATAATCGTCATTATCAAATGTTACTGTTTGTAACTGAACTCCGCACACGTTACAAGCATCTCTGATGATTTCACTTCTTGTTGCCGGATATTTCAGTTTACTTTCCGAATAATCACGATCAAACTTCATCATGTTATCCTGACAAGTTAGTGTGATAATAGAACTGTTCTGATACGGAGCTTCAACAACTGTCATTGTGCAAAGGCGAATCTTCTCAGTAACAGCGTCGCTGTAGAGCAATAATATCTCATTGCCATTTGTATCTAATATTGGGTTTTCGCTAATATCGAGCCATTTCTTTTCTTCCGGGAATACCATTCCAGTAGGAGATATAGCTAAGCCGACGTATATGGCGATTTCAGCTCCTTCAAAATCGTAGTCGGTAAAATCATCATAGATGTTATTTAAAGTGACGGTAGCCTTATTTATGATGGCTGAACCCATCTTAAATTCAGAAGAATCAGACACAGCGTCTTCTACTTTCAGTCCGAAATTCCAAACACTATCTTCTCTTAAATAGAGAGCAGTTCCATCTTTTAAGGTAATATCTACCCATTCGAGGTATCTCCTGTTGTCATTATTCAGTTCTTTCTTAAATGATTTTGAAAGACTTCTCATTAAATTACCTCTCTATAATATTAAAAGAGATACTTTCGTATCTCTTCTGATTTACTGTCCATATTTTTACCGGTGCTTTTTTATCTCCGGTGTAAAAAGTTCTTGTTTCTACTTTGCAATCTTCTGCATCCCAATATGCGACTTGCACATACTCCGGTGCGAAAACCTTTAAAATTTTGCTTGTTTCTTCCGGCGTGGTTCCGCTCCAGGAAAGGTCAAGCGTTCTTTTATCACCGACTTTATTCTTGTGCATAATCGTATCGTCTGTACGACCAGCATCGGAAGCTGAGATATCCTGTTTTCCCCACGACAAAGAAGACGGGGATTTTATCTTTACCCCGTCCACAACAAGCATATTCGTATTGTTCGGCATATCATACCTCCTAGTAAGCAGGACTCGGATTGAATCTACTGCTTCTACTTGCCCGTCCTTTTTCAACAGCTCTCGCCAAGACTTCGTTATCCTCTGTCTTAAGAACTGCGTTAATGATGTATGGAATTGTACCGTTGCTGTCTGCTCCGTTACTCTGTGTAGCCATATAGACTTCCATCATGCCATCAATGACAGCCTGTTTAATTCCATCTGTAATCTGCTGATTATTCGCCACAACGTGTTTATTCCCCATGCGACCAATATATTCAGAGCCGAATCCGTTTTCATTCGCAATGTATACTTCCCCGTTTACTGGCATACCGCCATTCTTATAACCCTTGTATCCTCTTGCTGTCCATCCTTTATACAGACTTCCGTAACGAGATACTGTATATCTGATAGATGCAATCATATTGGATAGTGGGTCATAAATATCTTTGTTATATGGTGACATTGCATAACTACGAAATGTAGGGTCAATTACCTGCATAAGTCCTTTTGAAGGAATACCTCTCTTAGCATTGCTATCCCACAAGTTGATGGCTCTAGCGTTTCCACCTGACTCATGTTTCATCTGAGTGAGCAATGCATTAAGGTTTGACTCTGTGTACTGACTTGTAAGCAACAGAGCTGTCTTAGCAAGATTTCTCCACTGTTCCACGCCTGATGTGTTATAGCCACCGCCACCACTGCTGCTAGAACTACTTGTGAAATTGCTAATAAATCCTTTGATTTTACTCAAAGCCATATCCTTTACAGCACTGATAGACTGCTTAGCGATTGACAATCCAGGCTCAACAGCATCACCAAACGATGTGAATTTATCAAGTCCATACTGTAATAGCTTTGACGGATGTGCGATGTAATCAATGATATTGAATACTCCCGCACCTTTCTTGAAGTGTGGCATACCATTCATATTCATGAGTTCTTTTGTCTGTCCGGCTGGCATTACCTTTGTTCCTTTAGGCATTGGCAACACTACGTTACGACCTTTAGGAATAAATGCTTTTCCATTAGGGAACTGAACAAGCTCACGATAAGTTCCACCAGCTTGGTCATTGACCATACCAAACGTATCATTCAGTACACCATTCTTCCCAGTACCAGTAGCATACTTAGGGATAAGGTCTTTACTTCCACCAAGTTTTTTGTAAATCCAGTTTACAGCGCTACCAACACTATTGATGGCTGATTTGACAGGAGATGTAATCCAATCTCCAACATTTTGGAAATATCTTCCGATTCCACTGAAAGCACTTGTAACTCCGTTGTATGCAGTTTTAAATGTGCTGCTAAACCATGTAGAAATATACTGCATGTTGGATTGGATGTCGTTTCTTCTTGAACCGAACCATGAACCTACGCCATTAAACGCCGCGTTTACATTGGAACGTGCGCTCTGATATTTCGTATTGAACCAACCATTAATGGAATCCATGTTAGACTGAATATCGCCCTTGCGACTTCCAAACCAACTTCCAACATTGCTGAATGCGCTATTGACATATCCTCTAGCAGACTGATACTTTGCATTGAACCATGTGTTGATACTGTCCATATTTGTTTGAATCTCACCCTTACGAGTTCCAAACCATGCGCCAACATCTGAGAACGCTGCATTGACATATTTGCGAGCATTTACATACTTCGTATTCATCCATGAATCAATATCTTTTGTTCCGTTCTGAATATCATTCTTTCTACTAGTGAACCATGAACCAACATCGTTGAAAGCCTTATTGACATTTGTTCTACCAGTCTGGAATTTTGCGCCAAGCCAATCCCCGACATCTTTCATGCCAGTCTGAATATCGGACTTCCTCTTTCCGAACCATGAGCCAACGTCTGAGAATTTTTCTTCTACTTTCTCGCGAGCTTTCCCAAATTCATCTCCGAGCTTGTCTTTCAAATCGCTGAATTTATCAACAATCTTATCCTTTAAATCTCCGAAGAAATCAAGAACCGACTGTAACTTATCTGTGACTCCATTGAGAAGTCCGGCCATAATGTATCCGCCTTGTTCGGCCATGACGGTTGAAGGTGAATGGATACCGAAAGCATTTTTAAACCAATTAATAAATGGTGTAAAAATTTTTTCTCTTATGAATTTACCAGGGTCTTTCCATTCTCCGCTCTGAATTCCTTCAAGAACTCCTTTGATGATATCAGAACCGAGAGCTGCCAATCCAAGTCCCGATAGTGACGGTAAAACAAATTTAGGTAATTTCACTTTGACTTCTTCTTCACTCATGTCGAATACATTTGTGAAAAATCCTATTGCGATACCTCTTAAAAGATCATTCGGCAAATTAATGATTGCGTTCGCAAGCGATACCAGGAGTCCTGATAAATCCCATGTGATTTTTCCCCAATCAATACCGCAAATAAAATCTACGATTTTTTGCCCGATTATCTCAAATGTCTTATCTCCTTGCAATCCATCAATTGCGCCCTTCAGTGCTTCAAGAACACCGCTGACAAAATTACTGAATGTTTCACCAGTTAATTTGGCATCCCAAGTTTCGAAAAATCCTTTGATACCACTTGCCAATGAAGTACCAAAATCTTTCCAGTCAAAATTAGCTGCAAACGAATTGAGTGCGTGTAGCGCAGTATTAATTGATCCAGCAATTGTCTTTCCTAAATCATAGAACAATTCAGGAGAAATCAATCCATTAAGGAATGTTGCAAGACTTTTACCAAAATTATCAGCAGCGTGATATACGCTATCCCAATTAATTGATTCCATTGCGGATTTAAGTTTGTTTCCAACAATTTCACCAATTTCAGTAAAATCAGCATTAGCAAATGCCTGTTTAAACTTGTCTGCAAGTTGATTCATTGAGTTAGAAACTTCAATCGTTTCAAACATATCTGAAGGAGAAGGCCCACTAGAGCCACCACTTCCGCTTCCACTTGAGCCACTTCCAGAACCAGTATCATTTCCATTAAGGATATTTAATTCATCGAAACCAAGAATTGTTTTCTGTAATTTCTTAGCAGAATCATTTGCTTTATCAGTTTTCTTTCCAGTATCAGCAATGGATGCTCCATAGTTTTTCCAAGCCTTCTTAGCCTGTACAACATACCCCTTTCCTGTGAGAGCTGCTAGAAAGTGTCCTACAGCGTTCAAAGCACTAGATACCATATCAATAAATGATGATATGTACGGAGCAACGACATTCACGATTGGAGCAAACGCAACAGCCCAAGCATTTTTCAAATACAGTAAGGAAGATACCATTGAAGAAATGCTATTGTTATATGAGCTACTGTACTGTACAAGGTTGTCCGATCCTTCCTTAATCGCTTGCTTAATCTGACTAATCAAACCGAAAATGGTAGAAAACATAATTGAAGAGCCTAGCATTCTTCCGAATGGCATTCCATTATTCTTCTTTTTGCTTTCAAACCCCATCAATTCTTTTAATGTTTTGAAAGGATGGACTGCTTTATTAGCAATATCCCTTGCGTTTTGTATTGTTTTTCCTACTTTTTTAAAGCCTTTTGAAATATTGTTAATCTTAGAGCCGAAACTGCCGAGTCCTTTTAGCATACGTTTGAATTTACCGCCTTGTGCAGTAGCTCTCCTAAGAGCTTCCGCTGACTGGTCGATTTCTTCTGAATTCACTTCTGCTTTTACAGATTCTTTCATTTCTTTCTTATATCGCCTGGAATATTCCTCAAGCAACATAATCTTGCGAAGCGTATTGTCAAATTCAGGGTCTCCTTCCGACAATCCTTGAGAAGACAGATCAGAAAGCGTTTTCTTTAATTCCCTGATTCTTGCTTCATACGTGACAACTTCCTTGTTGCCAAACTGCGTATTAAGGTTGTTTAATTTAGCAGCAGCTTCACTCGCACTAGCTCCGGATTGCTCAAGTTCTTTTGCCAGTTCGGATGCGCCATCACCAAATGTCATATTGTAGAGATCGGATACATTTCCAACATCTATAGGTTCATTTGAAACTTTACGCTTTCTCGGACCATTATTGAAATGAGATAAATCCGTTCTTGCAGAATCCAATTCACTCTCAAGCTCAGCCAATTCTCGGATAGCATCACCGAAATCTATTTCATTTTCAGCCTTTCTTGCAACCTGATATAACTCTTCAAACTTATCATTGAGATCGTCAATGTATTTGATTAATTCTTCCTCTGTATCAAAAGACGGTGCTGGAATTTCGCCAACAGCTTCCTTTGCTTTTCGCACATATTCATCGATTGCTTTTGTCGATCTATTGGATTTCTGCGAATCAACTCCACCGGATAAAAACGAATTAGCATTTAAGCGTCCTAATGCTTCTGTAGCATCATCAATGGCATTCTCATACTGATTTATCTGCTGAATCTTTTTATACCAGTCTTTACCGCCCAATTCATCTGCACCCTCAAGCTCAATCATATTGTTGATAGCTTGTTGCACTCTCGCATAAAGCCTTTCATTTGCGCTAATACTAGCTTTGAGCTGTTGGATATTCATTTTGGAAAAGTCAGTGTCAAGCCTAGAGTCTTTAAATTTCCTGTTAATATCCTTAAATGGTTGAACCGGATATTTTAAATCAGAACGAGTTTTCTTCTGAGCTTCTGTGCGATTACCTCTCGTGATATTTCCAACAAGAGCTTCTGCACGCTCAAGACCTGATATATCCATTCCGGCACCAAGCATCTGAGAGAAAGACTTGCCTGATTCTTCTGCATTTTTTAATGCATCTCCGAATTCAGTGACTCCGGTTTTCGCATCATTTACACCAACTCTGATATCGTCAACTCCGTCAATGATGGTGTCCCAAATGTCATCTTCCATCCATTCAGGAGTATAGAAAGAATTTGCAGTCTCGTAGAATTTTTTCAGCGCGCTATCCAACTGGTAAAATTCATCTTCGACACTGTATGCTTCTTTCAAAATAGCTGGAAACTGCTCTCTCATTTCCTGATAGTAGGAGTCAAGCTCGATTCCGTCTTTCGTTGAAAACTTCTGTTTCATAACAGGAGTTCTGTTTTTATAATCATCTCCTAAAGATCTAGCTGTCTCAGGAGTAATCTTGATTTTCCCACTCTTTTTAATCCAGTTATATAATTCCTGATAATCACTGGAAGTAGACTTGGAAATTCTACCGTTCCGCTTAACGACATTTCCAAGTGCTTCCATATCATCGGCAAGGGTTTTGTAAGCCTTTCCTGGACTATCAGCCACGCCAGATGCAATCTTATTTGTCAGACTTTTGATTTCGCCAGTAACGTTCTTTCCAGCAAGACCGAGATTGTAGTTTTTAATCAGGTCATCCGCAAGTTTCTTTCCTAAGTCCTTTGCGGATTTCTCCATTGCTTTTCCGGAGAACAGCTTGTCTATGTTAAGTCCTTTAAGAGACACAGCACCTTGTGCAACGAGCATACAACGCTCAAGTGCTTCTGTAACAGCATCTATTCTTTTTTCAAGACTACCCATTGAACGATTCGCTTTTTGCGCTTCCGCTTCAATGATTATTTCCAACTTATCAATTTCGGCCACTGTTCTCACCTCTGTTCTCTGCTATTTGCAACCTCTGCCCATGCCGCAAAACTAGCTGCTGCAATCTGCGTATTTTCATGAACGATTTCCTCTATTTCTTCATCTGTTAATTCATGCTCATTGAAATCTTCAACAATCATATGAGCTTCAGGATATTTAGCGTCTTTCGATGTAGCACACGAAATTACTTGAAGAACATAAAAACCATTCATCCAAGCTGAAATGTCTTGCATGATGGCTTTCTCTCTCTCTTTATCCTCTTGAATCTTTTTGTAAACGTTCATTTCTTTCGGAGTCATCTTCCAAAACTCAGAGCAACTAATTCCGCATTGCGCAGCCATAGGCAACCAATATTCATATATGAACTGCGTATAGCTGGTTGGAATGATTACTCTTCCTCGGCTGCTTCTTCCACTTCTTTCTTGGACTTCGTAGCTTTCTTCGGAGTCTCCTGCTCGTCCTGAGTCATTCCGAGCATCTTCTGGAAAAAATCGGATTCATTAACCGCATCTGCAAATGCATTAGTGATATCAACAATGTTTCCACCACCGAGAACATGCTGAGTGATTAAATGCTCTGCCTCATCTCTATCGCAACCAATCACTGCGCAAACAAATCCCATAGCGATAAGTGTCATCTGCTTCTTTCTGAAAGCATCAATAATTGAGAACCCCTGTTCCTCCATCTTTGTGTACTCAGCAAATGCCATTTCCTTCACGTTGTAGTTTTTTCCATTAATTTTTACTTTGACCATTGTTATTCCTCCATTTTTCAATCAAAAAAAAGAGCCGCAATTAAGCGACTCTAATAGTTTTTCAAAAATATTACATCGTCTTCCGTATCCTTGACGCTCTCATTCAGAGTATCAAGACAAGGACTATACTGCGGGAAACGCTGTAGCTGCCGGCTCTGATTTAACCGCAGAATCACGAACGATTGTCAGTGTCATCTCACGAGCACCATTTACTTCGCCACCGTTTACCTTTACAGACATCTGTCCACTCCAAGAGAATTTACCGTCTGCTCCGTCAGCACCGAAATCAAGTTCAAAAATCTGCTGTTTTCCGCAAACCGCAAGAACTGCCTCGTAAGACTCTTTTGTATAGTTTGCTGTGAACTGCATGTCATCTGCTGAACGCACACCTGGTACAGAAGCTTCATCTGTATCTTCAAGGTCTGTTACAGTGATTTTTTCCGGATCACCTCCAAGATCAGGATAACTCTTGATCGCACAAACCCTTTTAACCGCCGCCCCAGTTGCCCCGACTTTGAGAACTGTGTTAATTGTACTTAATGCTTTTACACTAGCCATTGTTTTCATCCTTTCCACCGCTAATTAATGCGGTTAGCGAATACCTCTAATTGGTATCCGGTACAAATTTAAAATTTTGCTATATCATCAACTGATGCAACAAGGCGTTTAAGCCTTGCAACCATTCGGTATATATTTGTGTCTGACGCATTGTCAATAGGCTTCGGACCATACGCTCGAGCGTATCCCATCTTCCGCATAGCATCACAACACTGATTTATGATATTCTTCGCTTCTGTGATATTCTTGTTTGAATAGCACTGAATTTCAATTACGGACTCGACAGCATTCTCACTGTTTTCCAAGTCCATGCAAGCATCTTGATTGTCAATCTGAACAATCGATACCGCTGGAAATGACGGAGGACTTTTACTGGAATAGTTTGATACATTCTTACAAGTATCTTTCACATAAGTTTTTATGTTACTCAGCACTCTGTTTGACACATCAATCACTTCCAAACACCTCCTTCGCAATATGGCTTATAACGCTCATATCTCTTAAATACTGCGCTGTCTCATACATGAATGGTCTTGATGGCATTCCTTTTGTCCAATGGCGTTTACCATCTTTGAAATAAACCCATCCAGCTTCACCGTGGTCATTTATATCGTATTTCCAACCAGCTATAGAAGTGTCAGGATGCGGAGCGTTCTCTCCCACCACACCCGTTCCAAACTCAACGTAGCAAGCATACGGGCAATCCGTATAAACACTAAATGAAGCTCCATCATAAATGATATCTCCAGGCATGATATTCAGACTTTCCAGCAACTCTCCTGTATAGATAGCATCTTTAGTGCCTATCTTCATTTGAGCTACAGCAACGCCCTCTTCTGCAAGTTTATATGCAAATTCCTCACATTTCTCTTGCAGACTGTTTCTGTACTTTCGTATGTCAGCTCTCAGTTTCTTAAACCCACTCACTGACAATCCGGTAGAATATCTAGGCATCTTTCGCCCTCGCTTTCAATGCAACGACAAGTCCATTCAAACCATCTGCAATACCAACTACGGTATAGTCTGCCGAATCAGAATCAACAGTACCATCCGTATTCAGTGTTGGCTCGTTCACCCATATTAATGATTCTTCTTTAATAGGAAGTTTCTCTACCGTTGCAAGCGTTCTAGTATAGCTTAAATTCGTTCCAAACATGTCAGCATAAGCATTACCTCTACTTGCTGATAGAGTCGCTGAAAACGTAACAGGAGTGGTGTAACCGCCAATGTAGTCTCCTGTTTCATCTCCATTTTCATCGACAATCGGAACTTTGCCGTTGTAATTGGAATACCATAATTTCTTAGCATTTTTCTTCAAGTTTCTCAATGTGCCATCCCTCCACCTTTTAATGCACATAAATCCCTGCGACCATTTTGCTGAAATCGGCAATATGGTCACGCACAATCTTCTTTCTACTTAACCCAGTAGACGGGAGATTACGGATCACCATTCCTTTCTTAAATTAGTGTGCATATAGCAACAACTCCTTCAAGATACGTATTTCTGGAAAACCACGTTCGAGTTCCAGTATTATCATTGTGGGAAGATTCTCCCTCAACTCCAATTTGATTGTAGTCGTATAGAGCCAAACCGCGGATATTGGAATAGAAACGTTCCATATCTTCAGCAACAAACTCTTCTGTGTATGACTTCGGGTAATTCCGTATCACGCATACTTCTTTATATGCGTTCTTTACTTTTATTTTCAGAATGGATAAATCAGATTCTTCCGATATACCCAATTCAGTTTTTAAATCCTCATATATCTCTTCAATCAACTTATCCATCTTCAAACACCTATTTCTTTGTCTGTCTCACTGTTTTTGGCTTAGACTCTGTTGCCTGTGCCTTTTTTACAGTTTCTTCAACACGTTTCCAACCGCAAGAGAGAAATGCGGAAGCCTGAATATCAGACTCCACACTCATTCTCACGCCATCTTTTTCGAATGTAAACATTTCGATCACTCCTTAGCCTGCTGGGTTCTGGCAAACACCGATAGCATCTTTCTTCTGGTCGAGTACGAATGCATCGTAACGGATACGTCCCTCTACAAGATGCCCAGAGATACCAGGTGCATCATCGTGAATCTTGTACTCTGTCAGCTTAATCGGTGCTGGCATAACAATTGGGTTTGTAATAAGGAAGTTTACGTTCTCCGGGAAGTAAGACTTCGGAGCTTTGATGATATAAACACCGTCAACCTCACCAACAAGTCCGTTGATTGCGATTTTTGTTGCCATATCACCTTTTTTAGTAAACGCCTCATCCAGTTTCAGCATGTTGTAGTAACCTGGCGTACACATACAGATTCTTCCACCAGTAGGAACTTTCTTGTTGTCAAGAATCTCCTGTACTGCAAGGAACTTCTCATAAGCGTTTGCTTTTGTTACTGCAATATCCTTAATAACATTTGCTGCTGGAGCACCTGCTACCAGTTTAGAGATACGGTATGTATCAATCTCTGGAATGATAACCTCATCAATCTGACGGGCAAGAGCTGCGCCAGCTGCCATAACTCCCATTGTGTCATCTTCACTCTTCTTATCGATTGTGAATGTGAAAGAACGGTCTTTCGCAAGTGTCATTTCCTGTACTTCATTGTCAAGCTCTGCCGGTGTACCATAACGGCTAGAACCTGTCAGAGTGTAGTCGTTCATTTCTGCTGTTGGTACGGAATATACCTTTACAGTAGAAACACCAAGCCAATCATAGGCGTAGTTTACAAGTGCTGATGTCAGCATTCCAAGTCTAAATCTCTCATCCACCTTTGGTGAATATTTCTCAGCGTAATTAATAGCCATTTCAATTCTCCTTTTCTAACTTTTTGAAATCAGCGAACACATCTTTATGTGCCCGGTATATACTAGGAAGATTAACCGTTGAATCCTTTCAGGAATAAATCAGTTTCTTCATCTTCGCCCTGTCCGGCATTTACTGGCGGTCTACTCTTGAGCCATTCTGTCTCAGCCTCTTTGATAGAAGCATCCCTGAACTTTGCCATGTTCTCTGTCACTTTCTCCATATCATTGTCAAGCTCCGCCCTGGCCGTATCCTTCGCCATGTCAGCAGACATTCCAAGTGCAAGATAGCGTTTCTCTGCCTTTGTCATATTAACTTCATCTTCAAGTCCTTTGACATATCTCTTCCGCTCTTCCTCTGCCTCGCGTTTAGCCTCTTCTTCCTGCTCCTCCGCAGTCTGTTTAGCCTTTAACTGTTTTCTGTAGTTGGCGGCTTCTGAGGATGCCTTATTGTAGTCATTCTGCAACTTTGCACTGTTGGCTCTTTCCTGTGCTAACTGCGCCATCAGTTCTTCTACAGTAGGCTCTTTCTCTTCCGGTGTGTTATCCGGATCCTGATTCTGCTGTCCCTGTCCTTCAAGGTTTTTGTTTTCTTCCATAATTATCATGTTCCTTTCTTTCGCGTTTAGAGTTCTCTCTCATAGTTACGTTTCGCGATTATAGACTTCTCTGTCTTTCGCGTTTGATAAGGCACTTCTCTGTGCCATGTATGAAAAACAGCCACATTTTTAATGGCTGTAATTTCTAAAAATATATTACTGCGCAACGGCAATTCACAATCTGATTTGCAGATGCTCCTAAGGATGTGTCCTTTGGAAATAACATCCATGAATCACCAACATGGAAAGCCTGTCCAATCGGAATATATTTTCCATTTACTTCGATGTGGTCTTTTCTAGTGACCTCATCAATGATTGATTCCCACCGCTTCATTGTCTTGCCAACATTCACAGCTTCTATATACCTAGCGTGGTTTATTGCCGTATTTACTTCGTTTTCAGCCATGAACCTTGCTCTATCCAGTGAATAGTAATAAGGATCATTCTTATGCTTTTTCGTGCTGTCTATGACATCGTAAGAAAAGCTCTTAACGTATGTCTCTAAGTGTCTATCCACGCTTGCATACTTCCTAAGCGTTTCCCAATAGGAATCTTCAATCTGTTTTCTGATAAGTTCATAATCAATCTTATTTGCTTGAGCCATCGTGAACAGAAGCGTCATTGTGACAATGAAATTCTCTTCCAGTTCTTCTGCCATTTGAATCCTTTTAGATTTTTCTTCTTCCGGAAGATTCATTTCTCCGAAATACTTTTTGAAGGACATACTGCGCTCATTTTTCACAAGCGCATTCAATTCATCAAAACTAAGATTCGTGAACATCATTATCACCTGTCTTCATTCCATCAAGAATCGGAGAGTTTCCCGTCTGATCTGATAAATCAGGCATAACTTTCTTCTCTCCTGTCTGTGGCTCACTTTTATGAATCAACGATTTTTGATATTCTTCGATCGTTTTCTTGCTGTCAGCCCATGCCTGAGCTACATCCGGGAATAAATCAACCTGTTCCATAGCAACACGACCATTTACACCCGAGTTAATCATTGCCACCATTGAATTTACCTTTGTAGCAAGGTCGTATGTTTTGTTACGGATAAATTTAGGCTTGATATCCGAAAATTCCAGTGAACGAAGCGGACTGTCGAATGGAATGTCATTTGTGCTCTTAATGGCGATCATCTCAAGTTCAACGATTTCAGCCTTACCCCGTCTAAGAATCTGCTCTTCCTTGCAAGCACTGTTTTCCGCAGCACTCCATCCTGAGGACATATTCATTGCAGAGCCAGTTGAACCACCGCCAGGGTCGGTCTGAATCGGAACGTATGCTTTCTGCAAAATCGTGTTTCGCTTGCTTACAATATTCTCTTGCACTCCCTGATAATCAAATGTACTGGATATAGCCTTTAATGTTGGAGTTCCACCATTTCCAGTATTCCTAGCAAGAATCCACTGCCCTCCAACTGGAGCTTGTACCTTTCCATCTTCTCCAGGAGGTAATTCGAATCCAACTCCGAAATACACTTCCTGAGTTGTCTGCGCAACGCTGTTTGCAAAATCTGATACTTCCACGTTCAGTGCGTTCATATCTGAAATCTGACGCTCAAAGCATCCTGTTCTATCTGTAGAACGATTGAATTCTACAATCGGAATCTTCTTGAATGGATTCTTCTCGCCATTTCTTCTCATGAATGACCATTCATTCTTTTTTACAGTGCCATTTATGACAGTCTGCATATTCTTAATCTCGTAGCGTGTATCAGGAGTGAATACCGTGTAGTACACATCCCCGTTCTCTGTTCTACGGAATGTTACTCCGGCTAACTTCTCTTGAAGTGCTGAATTTCTGTAGATGCAGAATGTGAACAACGGATTAAGTGTCACAAGGTCAAACGGAGCAAGTCCGTTATAATTCTTTTTGATATCGACAAACTGATAACCGATACCGTTGATTTCAACGTATCGTCCAAGCTCTTGGTCTTTTGAAAAGGCATACTCAGAATCATTCAGCTCATTCAGCATTGAAATTCCATCATCTTGAATCTCGTTCTGAGAATCCGTAGAACTTCTCAAGTCTTTATTTCCACGCTGAACATATGTAATCGGTTGCCCCCATACATAACCGAGCTTGAATTCAGTAATTTGGTTCGCAAGGTTATCTGAAACCTTAATGTTTACTTCCTTGCGGATAATCTTTTCTCTGACAAGTGGCTGAATGCCTTTCTCGTATCTCATGAGAAGCGTCATTTCATTGGCGTTCTTCATGTGAATTACCATAGCTTTTTCAAGCACCTCGAAAATATTGTCTCTTGTGATTTTATCTACGTCTGAATAAATCCGGCGTCTGCCAGTTAATTCAGGATATACATATGCTTTATTGTCCTCGGACACCGAATTCACCTACCTTTGTGCAAAAAGAAAGAGCCTCGCGTGATAGCGACACGCAAGACTCAATCCTTGAAAAAATGAACGAATTACAATTTCTTCGATTATAATTATACCCCTGTATTTTATGAATTTTATGCAAATTCAGTCGGAAACGTATTTTTTTATTCTTCTTGACACTAATGACTGGTCAATACGCAGCTTCAGTGCAATCTCCTGTTGAGACATTCCATCTTTCGTAAACTCAAGAATTGCTTTATCCTCAACATCTTTCGCGTTCGCAATCACTGTATCAATCGCTACTTCCAATTCATTCAGTCTACGAATATCATCCTGAATCTTAACTTCCATTTCACGGCATTTTAAGTCCCATTCTTTCCTTTGATGAATTTCAGTATCCATGCAACCACCGACCGTAAATCCACGTGCCTCATAAGGGAAATTCGGATTAGATCCGTATACCTTGCCGGAATACGTAGACGGCTGTTTTGCAATATAGCGGTCAAGTTTTCTCTGGTCCCGTTCAAGGAGGACCTTTAACAATTTATAGTTTGCAATATCTCTTCTAGTGATTTTCATGTTGCCCTCCTTAAACTGGACTTTGAATGATTGATGCCGGTCCGTCAATATCTCCATAAATTTTCATTGCTAACTGAGTAATCCCATCTCCGGCATCGTCATGTTCGTTATCACCAATCTGTACAGTCATATTCAATTCATCCATTGCATCGCTGTATTCTTGGTCTTGGTGTTCCGGATCCAAGAATATGAAATGTTTCTTTACATCACCGGAATACGCAACCATCTTAGTCATTTTTTCCATGTTCCCCGGAGCTTTTTTATAAGAGCAGCTGCAATGGTAATTATGCTTTTCTAGTTCTGTACTTACCCTGTCTGAATACATATCTCCACCATTGTTCGCTTCGAACTGTATTTCTGTAAGCTTTTCTCCTATGATTTTTCCAGTAACAAGAGGAATCGTAACTTCTTTCTTGCCTTTATTGAAAATCCATGAAGGAATGTACACATCTCCATTTGGATATTCATAACCGATAGGCATTGAGAGGCTGTCTCCACCACCCCACGCAACATCACATGCGCCAACGACTCTATGGTCACCTTCTGGCAGTATGCCATTGTAGTATCTTAATTCGTCTGCCGGGAATAATAATCCTTCACGAACAAATGGAGTCTGCATAAATTTAGCCATCCACTCGTTCTTATCAAGTCTGTCACGCATATTATGATAGTATTTCGTTGAAAATCCTTTTACCGGATAATCAAAGTTGGATTCCCCTTTTTCATTAAGTGCCGGAAGTTTTCTGAATTTGTATCTAGGATTATTCTTATATTGTTTTTCGATTCTTCCAAGAGGGTCAGCTACATTCCATCGCGTACCAACCATCAACTCTTTTGAACCATCGTTTTTACGGTCAACAAGGATGTTTAGATAATCTTGATACCTTCCTTCCAAACGCTTTAAACTTAGAGATTCTTTACGATCACGCACCAAGTCATCCACGTAAAGATATCCATCTTCACTAATATCTACAGCACCAGTCCATGTACCATCAATACCACGGCAAGTTGTAGTTGCAAAACTTTCAACTGCATCGTAATACAGTTCATTTTTTTCTGATGATTTACTTACGAGCTGAACATCCGGGAAAATTTCATGGAATGTATACTCTTCATTTTCTGTTAGCTTAATCAAGTCATTATGGAATCTATCTGCAAGAATACCACTGTGACCACTCATGGCATTATGGCTTGATGGACGCTTACCGATTATCCATGCATAGAAGAAAATACAAATCGTACTCTTACCTACACGGGGCGGCATAGACAATCCATAGAAGTCATATTTGCCATCTTCCAAGTCCTGCAAGTCTTGAGCAACAATGCTAAGCGGATTCATTCTAGGTTCGTAGAATTTCTTTTTGTACGGCCTGTTCTTCTCCATATACAGCAAGAAACTCTCAAATCGGTTTGGAGCTTCCCATAAAAGAACATCCCAGTATAAGCTATTCAATGCATCTGACTTCTCAAGAAGTGGAATAACCTGTTTTATATAGCTAGTGATTTTCAGACAGTAAGAAAGCTCTGCATTATCCTCTTTGTATACAGCTCTTGCCATATCGAAAAGGTCACGCAGAGTTTCGCAGCACACAGGCTTTTTCTTTATTGCGTTTATAATTCTTTTGTTACGACCTGATATCACTTAATCAATTTCCTCCAAAATAAAAAGAGCCAATATCTGTAATTTCTCACAAATATCGGCTCTGGCTCTTAGGCTCTGGCTCTAATTATTCTTTAGTTTCAATAATTCCATTCTGATCAATGATTTTAATTTCAGCTCCCCAGTAAGATTTCACGTATGATTGCATTCCAGAAATAATATTTCTTAGCTTTTCATTTTCAATCAATAAAGAACTCATATCATCTTCAAGATTGGCAATTTTCTTTTTAAGTTTCTTCTTTCCCATAAATCTTCACATCCTTGTTCGCCGAACAATCTGTTCATACATTCTTCTACATCTGTCCGCATTTTTACAACGAATATCTGTAAGATACGATTTCTCTCCAAATGTGCTAACATCCATCTTTTCAATATTGGCTTCAAAATCTCCGCACCTATCGCAATACTCTTCTAAATACAGACTAAAAGTTTTATACGTACTCATCGTTTTATCTTCCCATCCTTAATCACCGGATAATACGCTTTCTTGCAGTGTTTACACCATATCGGCGTATTCTCAATATTGGAATTCACTTCCACTCTCTGACCAGCCTTGTGACCATGTGGACAGTAGTACCAATTTTCTTTTATCTGTTCCATTGCTCTAACCACTTATTATCCAAATAATAAAATCCACATACAACAGCTCCAATCAATCCAATCCAGAAAATCCAAAATAAAACTTGCCAAAACACTTCTTTTGATTCTAAATGCTCAACAGTTTTATCTATAGTTCTATCCTGATAAAAATGTGTATTATCTGATATTGTTTTGTCTTTTAATTCTGTAAAAATTGTTCCTTTGAATCTTGTTCCAGTACCATAATACTTGTATCTCACGCGACTCGATTCTTTAATTGTATCAATATAGTCTGCATCTGGAAGTTTTATTTTACCGCTATCAAATACTACACAGCAGAATGATACTTCTTTACATTGTTTGCTCTCACTACCAGCGTAATCCCATGACCAGTAAATCTCTGTATGAGTCGTTGTATGACCTTTTCCATCGGTGGTTGTATATGTTCTAGTATGTCTGTTATAATGCTCTTCTTCCTTCTCAACATACATATATTCTCCACCGATTTCCGGGAAAGTTACTGTATCAACAGCTTCTAATTCACCATATACAAAGGCATTCCCAACGTTTGTGTCCATCCCATATCGGAAAAGTTCTTCATCCTCAATCTTAACAGCCTTATTGTATCTTTCATTATTATCCATAATACTGTTTTGAATCTTGCCTGATATAAGAAATCCAATCAAAAGCATTACAGCCACGATAGATACACTTGCTAAGACTTCACGCTTTGTAATCTCCATTTATTTATCTCCGAACAAATCTTGTGGTGCATCTTCTGATACATCGTATTCAAGGTAAGAATAAGACTGTTTCTCATATCCAGTCATATTCAAGAAAATACTTGTCGGGAATTTACGCACGTAACGATTGTACCGCTTCACCTGTTTATTGAAGTTGCTTCGATATTCAGCAATCATATTCTCTGTAATTGACAGTTCGTTCATTAGCTGCTTGTAATTTTCATTCGACTTCAACTCTGGATATGCTTCACTTACTGCCGTAATAGCTGTAGTGACATTCTCAATATTCCCAGTCTGCCCTCTTCCATCGACAACGGCTTTCAACGTTTCTGCCTCATGCGAATCATACTGTTTCACGCAATCCGCAAGATTATACACAAGGTCAACTCTTCGTTTTTCTTGCACCTTAATATCCGACTGTGCTGTATTTACTTGCTCTTCCATTGCAATAGCCTTATTCTGTGAGCTGTATACTCCAAATACACACATCAGAGCTACAGCAACAACGCCACCCAATGCAATTAAAGCTACTTTCCAATTACTTTTCATCTGTTTACTCCTCTTTATGGCATGTATTGTAGATTTTCACGTACACGTCCTCAAAAAGTTCCTGTTTATCTCCATTATATGTATATTCAGCGTAGAGTCCATCTCCACTGAACATTGTGCCGGCAAGACATTTGTAATTCTGTAAAGTCTTGCAACTCCAAACAATATATACATTACTCAAATCAATTTCCGCATCTGGTCGGTTCTTCCGATACCATTCAACAAGATTCTTTTTGCATACACTCTGAAAGTGATCCATTCCTGTGATAATCATGATTAAGCCTCCTACTCTGCAAATACCCAATCTTCTGCAAGCATATCTGCCTGACTTGCAAGCCATCCCATCTGTACTCCTGATGTTCCGACAAATGCAATAGCCATATTTCCAATAGCATCATGTTCACAGTTTACAATTTCTCCATCTGCTGTTTTGTAAGAAATACCAGTGGCAAGCTGAATGTACTGCTCCTTTCCATTCCAACCTTTACGAGCTACTTTACGTCCTTTCTTTAATTGCTTAATAGCTTCACCGAAAGAAAAAGTTGCTTCACCACCAAGTGCCGGACAGTTCGTGTCATTCGCAAAAATCCATTCATCGGAACAAATATTTGTAAATGTGTAATCCACACACTCGGTGCTACGGACATCAATGTCATTACCATCTTTTGTATGCATCAGAATTGACTGTGCCGGAATACACCAGAACCAATACCCAGCCCATGATGGAAGTTTCACCTTTGCCCCATGTTTCATTGCTTCAAATGCTTCTTTAAATGTCATCGTTCATTTCTCCTTTCATTTTGCTACTTTTACCATGCATCTAACTTCTTCACTTTCGTATTCTCGCTCCATTACTAGTTCATATTTTTCAACTTCGTAATGGACATTCCCTGTTATATTGTGCTTTTTCTTGTATTCATAAATGGCTCGATCTATAAAAGAGCTTATTTCTTCTCGGTTCTGCTTTTCTGCATTAGCATACAGCTCATCTCCGTGAAGTAACTTACTGCCACTTATTTTTGATTTCACATTGAACGCAAAAACAACTTCCGGTATATATATTTCTGAACATGTAATAACAGCATTTGTTCCCATATTTGTTTCAAATGGCTTGGCCAAAATATCAGAAGGCATTATTACACGTTTTTCAGGAAATCTTATCTTGAATACCACATACTGAGTAATACCAGTTATTATCGTTCTCTTTTCTTCCTTGTACACATCAGGATGAAGAAATTTTAATATTGGCAGTATCATTTCGCAATCACTCTCCTTGATCGAAATCGGAACGGGAGGTATCGAACCTCCGACACGCTGGATATAAGCCAGTTGCTCTACCACTGAGCTACGTTCCGTTAGCAGGTGGACAGTAATCAAACCACCTCTGCTACGGTTCTTTAGACAGTACGAAGAAAATAATAAACACTGTGACTATCGTGCAAAAATGTGAATATTAAATCTTTGACGGAACTCCGCAGCTAAAATCCGTCTGTTACATTTTTTCAAACATAATTAGGTCTTCACCTTATTCAATCATGGTAAAAGTCATATTCTGCCACTGCGATGATAGGTCTGAGCTTCCGAGAGCGACTCTTGGCTTCCTACCACTGTCAAAGCACACATGGGATTGATACCCACAAATTTCACGGTTCTTTCAGATCATGTTTTTTCTACTTGCATTCCTTATTCCATATGCTAACATCGAAAAACTGCTTATTGAAGAACTTGCCATACCGCTACTTTAACGAATTTCTTGTGTTATACTCTGATTTCTCAGATTCAAGGCAAATCAGCTTATTTGAGATTTCCAGCTAGTCTGTGGTCTCTCACACCATCTTCACATCACCGGATTATTCTTGCACTGCAAGCGTCTATTCTACGCTGACCACAAGGATTCTGCATTTGACTTCTCTATGATGATACACTGCAAGGCATTGTTGACGGTTTCCGTCTTCACCAATGGAATCACTCCCAGTGGAAAGAATCAGCTTATCCAATATCTCGAACAAGCCTATCTCGTCACCATTGCATCTCGGCATGACTGAAAAATCACTCTTCACCGAGGTAATCATATTTGAAAATAACCGCATAAGGATTCGAACCTCAATCTTTCACTTGGGTAGGGGTAGAATGAACGCTTTACCATTAAGCTATACGGCTTCCAACTACACTGTAGTAAGGAAAAGTTATGAAAAAAGTTTTTTCTCCGAAACTCGGAGAGAGCTACCGTTCGGATTCGAACCGAAAACCTGTTGATTCGTAATCAACTGCTCTATCCATTTGAGCTATGGTAGCATATCGCGGTTTTTATATTTTGATTCAGGGTGGGGAGTCCGAAAAAATATTTATCTGAGAACCGCGAAGCTCAGAAATAGCAGATGCCGGAGTCGAACCGACTATTTCAAGATCATGACTCTTGCGTGGTATTCCGTTCCACTCATCTGCAAACGCCGTATGAAGGATTCGAACCTCCAAGTCGTTTCCGACTGACTAGTTAGCAACCAGCTCCAATACCATTATGGGAATACGGCATGCGATGGCGCAATTCTTAGATACTCAGCTCACAAATTCAACCCTGCGCCTGCCTGAAGGTGTGGTTCCGAGTAAATGAAGTTGGTGGAGTGAGATTCGAACTCTACAAACCTATAGGAACCGATTTACAGTCGGCTTGCTTTTCCAATTGCATATCCACCAATGTCAGAAGTGCGTTTTTACTGAACTGTCACTTCTCATAAAACAGGTTCCGTGATTTTTCATGTGTATACCCACTACTGTGCTCACGTTCGGCTACAGCTTATTACTGCCAGTTCTTCGCAAAGATACTGAGTTGATTTCCACCTCGCTAGAAATGCCATGCGAAAACTAGCCAAGCATACTCTAAAAGTCAGGCTATCAGCTGTTGCCTACAACTTCGCCCTCTGCTCTTCTCTGCTGATTATTATGACCTCCACGGCTTTTTTACGCGAATCACTCGCAAGACTCGTCAATCCCGAAAGCAATTTGCGCTGATGTCAAAGAGTGGAATCGAACCACTGCCTGTCAGCCTTGTTGTCGCGCGCTTCTGACCGCTCTTTCCAATGAGCTACATTGACTTAACCGCCATCTGACGGTTAGCAACAATATTTATCGTGCCGTGCGTTGCACTAGATTTTATAGTCTTTACTGACTAATCGTCTTCACCCCATATCAATGGAAACGATATGAAGCCTATGAGCCATATACAACACGCTACAAACAATCCGTAGATACACTGGAAGAAGATTATGCCGCCAAGAACCCAAGTCATTGCGTGAGCATCTAGCACACTCAGAAGAGCGAATATAGCTCCTATAAACATCTTTCCAATTCCAACGTATAAGGCAAGTATGGTAAAAGCCACCAGCATAATTCCCGCAAGCCAATGTCTTATTTTCGCTTTATTTTCTTTCCGCATCGTTCACACCTCCACGTATGCTCTGTTTTCCATGATCCATCTGACTGCAAGACTAAATCAGTATATGCATGGACGGTTCGCTCATGCTTACAAAACAGCTGCCTTATTATCTTAAACATTTCTTCCTCCGCATATTAATTCCATGAAGTTTACGCCAGTTATTTGAACCAATCGTGTAACATGGCAAAGTGTTTACATTAAATGTTCCAAACGTTCCATAGAAAACCGCAGATGCGTCCAATAAGTTGTCTATGTTTCTCATTTTCTGTTTTAGCATTGAAGTTGGTATTGTTGCCAATTCTTCGACCATATCATCACAGATTAAATATGAATCCTGTTGGATATAAAGTTTCCCTGTTGGTGGAAAGCCACCATACGCATATCTTCTCTTATCTTTCTCGCCCATCATTTATCTCTCCAGCGTCCACTATTCCCCAATAAAAACGAAAATGTTTCTAATTCAGGCACTTTCACACCGCACAATGCACATGTCAGCTGAATTGCAGTATTCCGATCTCCGCATTTCTTGTAAAACTCTAAATAAACGCTATAAAACATGCTAACTGCTTCAATTATTTCTTTATTGCCCATCAAACAACCCTCCAAAGTGTTTTCACATCATCAAGTCTGAACATGGCCTGGACTGAATCTTTGTTGCTGAAAATAATAATCCCATCATCCTGAGCAATCTCGCAACAATAAGCCTCTACGCAATACGTTGCATCATCTGTGACAACATGGTATCTCGGCTGAATTGGTTTAACTCCGTCATAAATCAGCATCTTTAAATACCTCCTTAACAAATCCGGGTAGTTCGCCTATCCCTCCTGCCCCTATCAGCATCTTGCAACCTGCATAAGCATTGAACCAGAAGCCAATCTTCGGAACAACTACCTTTGTAAACTTGTCATCCATAATTTCCAGTGGTTCGTTACACTCAAATCGAGGAATCCAAGCCATTTTATACATTTCTCTGTTAAGTTTAGCCAAAGGCTGTACGATTTGTGTCTGAACAATGACTTGAGCAAATATCAATCTTCCAGTAACTATCTGACCAGTAGATTCTACCGTTGCCTTTAAATTTTCTATTATGCGTTCCATGATACCTGACTTCCTACAAACATTCTTTCTCTGCCTTCCACTTAGTCACTCTGTCGCACATGATTTTTCGAACCTTTTCCTGAGGCATGTCTTTTGGAAATGTGGCAGATATTAGAATTCTGTACTTATGATCCCGAAGTTCTCTTTTAATTTCATTTCTACCAAATGAATAAAACGGGTCGCACCAATATATATTTTCCAATGTTTTATAATCAAACGCTGCATCATAGCATAAATTAACATCCTCATTGGTCTCACATTGAATTTCGTCTGTGTCGTATTCCTCAATTGTAGCTGCGTCGCTATAATATCTTTTTTGACTATTCAGCATTGCACATATCTGTTCAGCTTTCTCTCTGCTTAATGCAACTGTCCGTATGTAATAATCCGAATACTCTCCGGAAGTAATCACATATACTTTCATAGCTAATCTCCTATCATGTAAAATAAGGCCTTTTTGAAAAAAAATTGCTTGATGGGGTGAGGTATGTACCGGGGCGTCCTGTCCTCGTAACCCCCACCCGGATCTTTTCAAGGTCAAAACCGTTTCAATGCTTCCAGCCGGTGCGATGTCTTTCCAACGATTCGAACATATGTATCTATACGACAAATAGCAATTTGTTATATAGCTAATACACAATATCTTGCGTCTGTACGCTTTATTGTGCTATATCTTGTGGAAATAATAGTTTTAATTGATTGATATTAAAAAAGATCAATCGGAATCCGGCAAATCTGGAAACTTTGGAAGCTGTCGAGCTGGCTCTTTTTGTCCTATTGCATCGGTCACGCCGTACTTTTCCGCAATCCCTGGAAGATCAGGAGCTTTCTGCGCTGCTGTCTGCCCTCTCGGCTGCCCCATATTCCAACCATAATGCCTGTTGAGTATGCCAAGAATGCCAACCGGATTGCCTTTCCCGGATGCTAATTTATTACTCAGAGATTCCTCTCTTTCAGCTTGCAACTTTTTCGTTACCTCGGACGAACCGCGTTCAATTTCCGGATTATTAACCCATTGATATAGTGTGTCTATATGTATTCCAGTCATTTTACTAAATCCCATAACTGATACTTCTTTTGAATACTCATAACACATAGCTACATATATATCACATACATTGTCAATTAATTCTCTATTACTGTAATCTATATTACTTTTTTCGTTATATCTTCTGGTTATTCCGTCAGTTTTACATGGCTTAAATACTGATCTGTAAATATATAACAATACACTATTCCATCTCTGTTGATCGAATGCATATATATCTTTCATGTCTATATCGTGATCTATGCAGTAATTAGATATAGCTTCCTGTATATTGTCCGTGTATACTTCTGTTTTCTGTTCTGTTGTATTTAGCTCTTGTCCTTCTACGCGTTCCATTTTCTGCATTCTGATCACCTCCCAGCAACGAAAAAAAGGAAGCAGCCACGCCCGATCTAATCCGATCAGGTTATTAGCTACTTCCCTATCAATTTTCTCTGTGTTTCTTAATGACTCAATTATATATTTATTTTCCGTGTATGTCAATTTATTTTTTCGCCCGTGTGAGCGAATCACGGCGCCCATAACTTTATAAGCGACAGGAGAAGAACATCATAGGAGCTGGAGAACAAGAACGGCAAACAGAAAGAAAACAGTCCCCAGAAGAACAAAACCGCAAGGTTTTTTCTTGTATATTCTTTTTTCTTTTCTTCTCTTCTCTTTTCCATTCTTCTCTGGGTTTCCAAACGGTATACCAACCGGTTACAAACTGGTATACCAAGCATAAACTCATACACATGATACAACGCTGGAAGACACAAAAAAGACAGCCCGGGGAGGCTGTTGACTTTTTAAAAATATAAGCTATAATATAACTATCAACATTTGTTGATTCCAGATAGACCATGATTCTATGCGGAGTCGTTCAGATCAATGGCTGAACGTTGAGTTGAAAAACATATGGGAACGTATGCAAACGAGAGAACAGCGTAGCTTTTTGGCTACGCTTTTTCTCTTTTAGATTCCGTATATATCATTCTCTAACTTCCAACTTTCTCGAACATCTGGAACTTTTACTCCTGCTTTTTCTCTTGCTTCTTCCAGCATCTTTTCAACATCTTCAAGGCTTCCATAAGTGCAGAACCTGGAATCTATTTTATTTCCTTTCGTGATCTCAACTCTGTAATTTTTGTAACCGTCTTCGATGACAATATAATATTCATCACCGATCTTTTCGCTGTATGAAGTCCATGCATTTACTTTGATCATTTTCTTTCTTCCTTTCTTCTGGAATCTATTTCCGTAGAGCGGTACAAGACCGCCCTATTTTTTTTGTGTCTGATCTGCTTTTATTTTTCTTCTTTCGGTTTGAATTCTTCTGATCCGCTTTCGATGTAAAGCAGGAAATCATTGATTTTCTTTTCTTCCCATCCGGCTGATCTAAGACCTTCGATCAGTCTAGCTATTTCTGTCATTGTCATATCTTCCATGCTTTCTCCTTTCTCCAGTTCTCACTGGTGACTTGTAAGCTGTGCTCCTTACAAGTATTATTATATATTTATTTGTGCCTAATGTCAATATATAATAATATAAATATTTGTGCTTAATTCACTTTTGCTTTCTTTCTTTCTATTTTATCCAGTTCTTTTAATATTGTTTCTTTTATAAATGCGTTGCAGCTTTTCCCGGTAAGCTCTTTTATTCTTTCTTTAGTTCCAAGCGGAAACTGACAATTAACGCGATCAACTGTTTTCATATATTCCGCAACTGCTTTTCTACGTTGTTCTTTCTGCTTCTCTGTATATTCTGGCATCTTTCTATCTCCCTTCCTATTTTCTTTCATTATAGTATATTAACGCCTTATTTTCAATGCTTATTTGTGCTTAATAAATAATAGACAAAAACGCTATTGTATTTGTGCCTAATATTTGTATAATGTGCCTATTGTATTTGTGCCTAATATCATGTATTATAATAACTGTAAACGAGATACAGAAACAGCCACACAGGACAAACAACCGGACGCCCTGAACCACTCAAGCCAATGAGGACATAAGCAAGCGATCTGATTAATTGCAAAACCTGAGGCAGTAAGAAATAAGGAGGAAACGAAATGGAAGAAAAAAGATTGTACAACTTAGCACATGACGCGTTGCTTATGAAGTGGGGGCGTGAGCATGATTTTTTAGAAAAGTACCCGGATAACCAAATATCAAAGATTAAAGAGCGACAGCTCTGGAATGAGTTGATAGAACTTGAAGAAGAAATGAAAACAAAGAAATTTGCATAATAAAAAGCCGGTGCGAACCTACCAAGCGAACACCGGCACCAATCAAAAAATATTAAGAAAGGTAAGCCCATTATATCAGGGCGAAAAGGAAAAGACAATGAGTAAATTTTTTAAAGCTGTTAAATCATATGAGGACTTAAAGAACCAGTATAAAAAATTATTGAAAGCCAATCACCCGGACAACGGCGGTAACGTTGAGACAATGAAAGAAATCAATGTCGAGTATGACGCACTTTTCACAGTCTGGAAGAATAAAAAAGAAGTTGAGACAGGCGAAGAGATCAAAGAAACCGCAGACAGCACACGAAGTCAGTTCTATACAATGTTCGGATGGGAGGGAAGTAATCACGATTGGAACAGATCACTAAAAGAAGTCGCTCAGATCGTCCGCGCATACGTTAAAGAAAAATATCCAACTTATAAGTTCAGCGTTCGCACTTCTTATGCTTCTATGTGTCAGGAGTTGCACGTTGACTTGAAAGAAAGCCCTGTAGAAGTATATAAGACAGTGGAAGAGCTCACAGATGACGACAAAATTAAATTCTTAAATAAGGCATCGCGCAATAATTACTGGACTCTTGACAGCTGGAGCGATGATGAATTTAAAGAGGAATATAACCGGATTACATCCGAACACGGTAATTTTTTCAAAGTAATGAACGACATAACAAGCGCAGTTGTGGCGGACGTTGACGGATTCGTGGACTCATACAACTACAGAGATTGGGACGGGATGATAGATTATTTCCATGTTGATTTCTATTACTTCGGATGCGCTCAAAATAACGGCATGAATATTAAGATTGTACCGAAAACGGCAAGAATTAAGAACAAGAAAGCCAGTGTTAAAGCATCCAGCAAGAAGAACGAACAGCCACAGCCGGAGCAGATCGAAACAAAATCGGACGGCATCAGCTACAAGATTACGCAGGGCGAAGACACGCGCGACGGTTCCGAGTTATGGCTTGTAAGAATTAATGAGACACTCACAAGGGAGCAATATCTTGCAGAAAATAAGGCAATGAAAGACCGTGGCGGATACTATAGCAGATTCAGACACGCTTTCATTTTCCGAGTTGACCCGACCGAAATTCTGAAAGGAGAAAAAACAGCATGAGTAATATCTGTATTAAAAAAATACCATGTTGCGTGTGTCCTAATATGGACACTTGCACTCTTGAGAAATCAGAAAATCTCTTGAAAGAATTATTTACGCGCTACGGAAGTTATACCAAGGAAATGAGCGAGAAAACAATAAGAATTTACGAGCAGCACCCGGAGAAGCTACACACAGAAAAAGACATTCTTCGCTATTTCGACAAGGCACAAAAAGACATTGAACAGCTTGAAAGGGTTATTTTGCAGCTGAAAGCATACGAAAACGCATTGACTGAAAGATATAACTTCATTAAGACAGCACCGACAAAGCAGAAAATAAAGCTATACCGGGAAAAGAAATATCAAGATAAAGTTTATTATTTCATTCTTTTCTATTCTGTAAATTTGACAGACGGACACGAAGAACTAATACAATCTATTAAATACACTGGAAAAGAACGCCGGAAGGCTATAGAAGACTTTGAGCAGCTCCAAAAGGAAAAGAAGAACACTATTTTTGAGAAAGACATAGAAAAGCGATATTGGGAACGCTAGAAAGGACTTGAAACCATGAAAAAGGTAATTGACGTTATTCTATTAGCTCTATTAATTGCGGCGATCAGTTCAGCCGCTACCCGCACTTATATGATTAGAACGGCGCAACCTTCTATCCCGTGCAGTATCGCATGGAATGACGAAGTACACGACTACAGATAACAACCGCCCGCCACGGAGGAACGAAGGCAGAAAGGGAAGAAATGAGGAAATACGATTTTGATAAAATGGGGAATCTATGGAAGGATCACGCGCAGGAAGCGGCGGCGCCTGCTCCGTATGGTGCGGAGTTAAGAACCTGCGCGCCCACCTTTACAGACTTAGACAGATACGCGAAAGCGCCGGACTCATTCCGGAAGACTGGCAGAACGTCAACAAGAAATTTTTTGAAGAAATGAAAATAGCATAGCCGGACGCGTTCCGGCTTTTTTAGAAGGGAGATAGAATAAAATGAAAAATAGAGATATCGCGGAAATGATTTTCAATACTTTAAGTGATGGATACGACAACGAAGAAGAACGCCCGGAGACGGTCGCAGAGCTTGCCGCAGAACTTGACAAGTTGGAAGAAGGCGCAACGCTCAAAGCTGCATTAATTGCACTCTGTGAACGTGTCGAAGATTTACAGAGCTAGGAAGGGAGGCGGCGCACATGGTAAGAAATACGGAAGGCGGGAAGATCGCATTTTATCAGGCGTGGACAGATGACAATCTATTGATTTTTGAGTACTGCGGAAGGGTTCAGGCGTTCCGAGTTATTCCAGATGGCAAATATATAATAGCCATTGAAGGCGGAACGATCCGAGCCGATCACGGCGCGAAAGGGTTAATTGAAACACTGGAAGCAATGCCAGCCGCAGACCTTGAAAAATTTATCAATAGAATATTTTGAACGATACAAGCCCGGAAGCCCTCCGGGCTATTCGTGCACCCGCTCAGGAGTTCCAGCCGGTTCGATTCCGGCGGCGGGTTTCTCTGTACATTGACAATATAACGTGCTATGCTATTGATATATAACGCCCTTATTTGAGCTTTTAAGGCGTTTTATTTGCGTAGCCTAACAACTCAGCGCAGACCGAGCAAAAGACCGTAGAACAAGCGCGTACAGAGCCACAACAGCACAACCGCGCCCGCGTTCATTGGATAAGCTGGGGAAGGTATAACCGCGCCACAAGTGCGCACTGATCCCGGGAAGGAAGGCGCAGACAATCACGCGCAAATCTGCGGGAGTAATGAGCACCCAGCGCAAGCCATAGCACGCCCATAGACCGACCGCAGACCGTAAACGGTAAAAATATAGCATAATGATATAAAAGCCATAGAAACAGCAAAACAGAACACCACAAGGCAGAACCACGCCCCGGAGATATTACGCAAGAAAGAACCGCCCGCAGATCATAGCAGGACGGCAACAGCCGCACCGGACCAGTAGAGCGGACCAGCTGCTGGAAAGTTATTCACACGACAAAATCCCAACAAAAAAGGATGCCGAAACTAACTAAAATTTCGACATCCAGATTCTAGCCCTCTTTGAAAAAGTACCGATCTCTTTTTTGGTGGCATTTTTTTTAGGTTCGGAAAAAACCACCTAAAAACGCGCGACTTTTTAAGATTTTTCAAATAAATTCATCTGAGAATTAACAAAGCTCACTCTTTCTTTTAAGACATACGGTGGTTCATATGATGCAATTATATTCAATGCAATATCTACTTGCTGATGCTTTATTTCTTCGTATCTTTTTACATCAAAGTTTCTCCGCAACGTTCCTTGAATATCTGCATACACACTTCCACGGACACTGTTATCACGATACGCATTGCTATCCCTGCCACCCATCACTTCAATTCCACGTTTCCGAACAGCGTTTTGAATATTCTTTGCGTCAATAGTAAATACCGGCATGTCACGTTCCATTTTGTCAAACCGCTCTTCCAGTGCATCAACTTTTCCAATAGCATGATCTACTTTCTTATCGACCTGCTTCACTGCCTGATAATGAAGTTCAAGCATTTTCATTGGGTCTTTCTGCGCTTCACGCATGGCAATGACCATTTCTTTTGCTTTATCTTCTACCGTGGTAAAATATTCCCTTGCTTGCTCTCCGCGCTCTGATTTTGACATCATGGACAGCTTCTTTGCGAATTGAGCAGTTAGACGATAATCTTCACGCTCCACTTTCCCACCGGTCGGCGTCTCGTCTTTTATGACGAGTCGCATATAATCTATATTTTCCTCCGCAAATTGATTTTCAGTGATATTCTTCTTTGACCATCTTGAGAAATTATCCGGTCTCAACTGTAAGAAAGCATACAACTTTCTAGCCGTTGTCATTCCCTCTTCATCAATTCCAAGTGCAATCTCAATTGGCGTCTGCAAGGTGGTAGTATTCATAATTTCGTTCATTATGCCATCGCCCCCTTACAAATTCTTTCAGCTTCTTCGCAATACATTTTTGCTGTACGAATAAACCACAAGATTCTTTTGTGATCGTACAGGAAACGATAAGCCAGTTCCCCTGTTCTATTTTCAGCGTCTCCTGCTGCATACTTTTTTAAATCCGGCAAGTTGAAGGCTAGATTTGTGTCATAATCATTTGTTAGTTCATTCAATGCCATCATGAGTTCTTCTAGTTCTAACCCAATCTCATAAAGTGCTTCCTGCGAATCATCAAATCTCGTTTCTAATGTTTTTGTTTCTGACTCCATAATAATAAACCTCGTTTCAATTATTTTTCTTGAAAGAAGTTCCTTGTCATGCTAAAATATTTCATGGAAGGAAACTTCTAATGCGATAGAGATTCAAACTACTTTGGTCGGTGGGTGAATCTCTATTTTTTTAATTCATCGTAAACCTTTTTAATTCCCATTCTTACTATATCTGTGCGCTTTTTTCCAGTGGCTTTGCAACAATATTCCAGCATAAATTCCTCTTCTGCTGATGTACGTATTTCAAAACGTCCCTTTTTAGGATTATCTGTTGGTCTACCTTTCGGACTCATATAATCACCTCTTCTCTTTTTGTCCGTACATTTATATTGTATCGTGTCCGTACAAAAGTCAATACCAAAATCAAAAAAGGAGAAAGAAATTTTCCCTTCTCCTCGTAACATTTTTTAATTTCTTCCAGTGCTTCCGAATCCACCTCTACTAATTTCTTTCAAACATGTTACAGCTTTGAACCATAGTCTCGGTTGATTTCTTATGACTCTGAACTGACAAATCCTGTCATCTTTGCGAATCACTGTATCACGAATCGCATAAGCCATGAATCCCCACTGGTCATCATTCCCATTGTAACTGTTGTCAATGATTCCCATACTGTTCGCACTAATGATACCAAACCGTCTAGGTGTTGACGATCTAGGCAGCACCCATGCTTCATAACCATCCGGAAGAATCATGCCGACTCCAAGCGGAATCAATCTCAGCTCACCTTTTTTCATTTCCACATCTTCTGCCGCTCTCAGGTCAATCCAGTCTCCATTTGTTACTCTGAAAATTTTTCTCACCTTGTCACCCATGCTATTCGCAAAATACTTAATACTAATTTCCATTGTAAAAATCCTCTATCTTTCTTTCTAGGTTTATCCCGACTCTCAACATTCATTCTTCAACGCTTTCAGAAAACAACTCACTTGATTTCCGAATCAGTTCACAAGCCTGATATGCAGGACGATGAAAATTCTCACTTGCCTTTTTATCTGTTGGCAGCTCAGCTAATCCACCGTAATGTCTCTGAGAATCAGCGTTAATTTCCGCCGGACTTCTTCTTGTTTCTGTACTTCTTTTCACTGTTCATCACTCCAATCCAATCTCTGCCCGCAACCGCTACAATATTTTCCATAAGGCTTGTCTATTCCTCTAACTGAAACCCTATCCTAATCTTCTCCACTTACAATGTCTTGTGTACATCCAAATCACTTGTCCTCTTTCTTCATGGACAACTAAAATATCACCTATATGTCTCTTTCTCCGTCTTCTGTTGCTCCACGCGCATTCCGGGAAATTATCTTTCCTCGGTCTGTATCTTCCGAAAGCTCCATGATGCCACACGTTAATTTTTTTATCATCCATCATAATCTTCTCCTAAAACCGCGCCCAAAGAAACGCAAGCGCAATCACAATTGCATGAAAGCATTTCCATAATACCCACGCAAGTTCACTTTTTTCGTTCCGTCGATTATTAATCAGCCACATCCATATTGCACTATAACCGATTATCCCAACCACAATGCTTGCGATTCTCAAGCCTAGCTTAATCTGTTCCATGCACATTCTCCTCTTCTAACAGTTCAGGATTGTCAAATACGTTTCCGACAACTTCCATCTCATTTAACTTGATATACGTGTCCGTAAGTGGCATCGAATAACAGAACGGCTCGCATTTACTTAATTCATCCGTTGGAATCACTTCATAATGCCATCCAATTACACTGTCTATTACTTCTTCGCTTTCCACTTCTATGACGTTAAACTCTCCGAATACTGCTTTTACAAGATCATCCGGATTACCATGACACATCAAAATGTCGTTTTCCCATATTTCCTCGCCTTTTAAATCAGTCAAATTCGCATATAGGCAAATCGTATTTTCATCAATCAGAAATTCACCCTCAAGACTTTTATCGTAGATATAATTCTCGTCACTAAGATAGCCATGCACCCATGTTCCATTGAGATGCTCATTACCTGGAATTGCATGAATATGTTTCGCTCTGAAAAGCATTTCTCTATTCATAACTGTCAACCGCCTCCAACTTTTTCAGATCCTCGATAAGCCACGGTTCGGAATCTTCCCATTTGACCATTGGAAAATCAATGTTAATACAACAATTATCAAAACCAAAATATTTACCACAGCTTATTGTCCAAAAACTATCATATTTGACTGGCTTCGCGTCGTATACATATAACTTACCTGTCTTGTCTCTTGCAATATATTCATACTTTCCAATGAGAAAATACAAAAACGCTCTATCTCTCTTTGAAATCACCGGATGCTCAATATGCTCCGAATTACTCCTATCCTTATCGCACTCATCACAATCACCATTCGCAGCTCCGAAGCAACCGTAACAAGCATTTGTCTGCTCTTTATTTTTCATCTACTCCACCTCGATTCACTTTTTTATTCATAACAGTTTGAATCATAATCTGAATATTCCATGAATACTTTTATTTCCATCTCCACATAAGATATGGATTATATGTTTTACAATATGGGTTACAACATCTCTCTACTAATATGCATTTACCATTTTTCCATACAAAATCTTGTATAACGGATTCCCTCCCGCATATATAACACATTTTCATTCTCTCACCTCTTCTAATAAGCCGTTCACAACCAATTCACACTCAATCTCGGTTACTGTCCGCTTGTCACTGAATTTACAGTTTGGATTCTTGTGTATCCTTGCATCTTTGATCGGCCATTCAGATTCCGTAAAATGCTTACTGTCCACAAACATCACTCTGTGTCCATTTTTAACGCAGAGGTAGTAACTCTCTGCGCTTTTCGGAAGTCCTCGGCAAGGCTTGAACCCGAACCGCATAAACTCACTTGCCTTTACCTTTGGTCTTAATCTCACGATATCTCACTCCTTTTTCATACTTTGTACATTCCGACGGATCACAACCACGTTCATGGTCAGTGATTAAAATATAGTCGCAGCCTTTTCTTGCGTCAGATGCACGGTATTTACAAGTTCTGCACAAATGCCTGTCTCCGTTGAAGCATTTCTTTTCCCTCTCAGCTTTCTTAATCTTCCCACCGTATATTCCGACAGTTCCAGGATGGATCCCTGTTTCTTCCGAAATCTGCTTATATGTCTTTCCCTGTTTCATCAGCTTTTTGATGATCGCTTTCTTTTCGCTTGGCTCTTTCATTTTTTCCTCGCTCTCTAAATCTCATCATCTGCTGGAAACCGGAATACCTTCGGATGGTCAAGCATGCAATTACCTTTTGTAAAAAAGCCTTGATATTTTTCTCTGCACATTTCCATAGCCTTGATTGCTTTCTCTTCACTGGAATATTCGCCTAAAATATAAACTCTATCTCCTTTGCCAATGTCATTCCCCGGAAACGTTCCAACGATTGTTGCCATATTTTTTGAATATGAGGAAATTGCAAGAAGTTCATAAGGCGCATCCAGTAATCCGCTCTGACTAATGATTCTCATAACTAACTTCACCTTTCGTATCCCATGCGCACATATCGCAATCCTCCGGACATACATTTGCCTTTATTGCTCTTTTACACATCTCTATTTTCAATTTCCTATCATCCTCAATGTCCTTGATAAAACCGAGTTTCCTCAAGATTTTATGAATCAGTGATTCTCTTCTCACTTTATCTCCTTCTTCCTCTGTGATACTTCACTTTATTGTTTTTGATTGCATCCCATACAATCTTTTTAAATTCTTCATCTGTAATCGCTATTACTTTCCCATGTTCCAATCTTCTTTCTTCAACAAGATATATAACGTTGCTCACCTTGTCCAAATCAAGTATTGCGATATCTTCAGGATGCATAAACAAAATGTGTTTATTTGACAGATCTATTTTTAGCCTTGCTTCTTCAAGCGCTCTTACAAAGTCTTTACCATTCATCTTTTCTTTCCTTTTCAACCAACAGTTATAACCGCTGGATTTACAACACCGTCACCGTCATATCCATATTCTTTGTTGTGCCATTTTCTTAGACATTCTCCGTATTCCCAGTATTGAGAAAGAATACTGACGGCTGCTCCGTACATAAATCCTGTGATTCCCTCTTTATCCGCTTCATGGCTCAACTGCTTTGCATTATCAACAATAACTTTCATTTCATCATCTTCTGATGCTTTTATCTTCTCTTCCATCATTCCAGCCCATCTTTCAGCATATGTAAAACACGCTCTACCGTATGGATTACTGTTTTTTTCATACCAGTCTTTATATTCCTGTTCTTTACCTTTTACAATTTTCATCTTCATTCTCCTTTACATAATCCGGACATTCTTCCATGTATTCATATTGGTCTAAATCATCACACAGAATATTGCATTCTTCGTGCTTCTCGCATTCCATACAGCATTTCCGGATGCCTATGTCTACGATACATATCAGTTTACATCCCATCTTCGTTCTCCATCCATCAGTACCAGGATGCTTCCGGTTCAGCTTCGACCTCAACATCATCATCGTGCATCTCCATAATATCTGTGATATCGCAGAATGCTCGATCTAACCGCATCACGAAAATGTCAAATTTATCTACGTATCTTAATGAATTGATATCAAGTTCGCTTTTGAATCCTGTGATACGGAATCTATTACTTCTTGATTCATATAAATGGATTCCCTTTGTCAGCTTCTCATCCTCTACACACTTAAAAACTAAATCGCAAAATCTTCCTCCGAACATACTATTTCTTATATCCACACTTACTCTTACTTCCACATTTTGGTAACTCGGTTCATCGTCTGTGCAGATTTTAAGTTTAGATGTATCAACATTCTTGCTGACATATTCCTTGTATTTCTCGAATACGTCTTTTAAGCTGATTACATCTTTATCCGGCTCTGTCATAAGGCTTTTGAAGTTTCCTAAAATTTCCTTGTTGTCAACTAAATTCGTGCTGTTGATAATTTCTGTGAGAACTGCATCAAGTTTTACCACATAATCATCCAAACTTACTCTTTCGATTGCCGGTGTCATTACTTCTTTTACTTTCTCATCAATAACATTTCTCGCATCACCTCTCCATGAGAGCTGTTCTTCGATGCTACTTTTCAGTGCTTTAGTCACGGCATCAGAAACAAGTTCCTCAACTGTTCCGTCATTCAATTTATCTGTTACTGCTTTCGCTATTCTTTCTTCAAATGTACTCATAATTCGTTCCTTTCTCCTTAAAAAAGCGTAAAAAAATACCAACCACCGAATATTGATGGTTGGTAGATGAAATTATGCTTCTTTATACCGTTTCAAATCTGATTCGCCTAGCTTTTCAAAAACAACTCCGCAATCAAGACATATATACCTTTGCGTACCAAACGACATTGTATATGCAGATTCTGTACAGGTTACATTCCCTTGCTTACTTGTTTTTTCTGGAATTTGTTTTGTTATAACTGTGCTTCCACTAATTCTTTCGGTATTTTCGCTTTTACAAAATGGACATTTCATTGGCATTTCCTCCCGTATATTTTATATGGAAATTATACCATTCCAACCATCAATATTCAATTGTCAAGGTGCTGTTATTTATTCCAAGTCAGAAGCTGACACGCTATCGTGCAATCTTCCATGACTTCTGTATTAATGTTTCCTCTGTTTGGTTCTAATTCATCTAGGAATACACCATTTATGCAGCTACGTCCTATCTCACGTTCTTGCTTCGCTCTACGCTCAAATACTTCCGGAAAATCTACCCGAATTTTATTCCAATATCCCATGCCACCTTTCACGCAACCGATACAGTTATTATTCGGATAACCCATGTCGTACATGATAGGTCTTTTAAGTCCGAGCTTGTTCGCAATGCCGTGAGCTTCTTCTTTCGTGAGTCCATTTTCTATAAGTGGGAATTCGTGATCGTAATCACTTAATGCCTTGCAAATTCTGTCTGCCCTGTTCTGTTCGTTGACATCATATCCCCAAACATAAGTGTGATGGTCAGGATTTTCTCTTTCCCATTTCATCCGCACTCTTTTCTTGAGCTTATCAGTACACGGAGCACCGAACGGAGTATTGATACATCTTGTTCTTTCAATCACATCGTCAACACCTTTGTATTCTTCCGACCGGATAATCTTTATTTCTCTTCCGAGTAACTTCTCGCAATCGTGTAAGAATCTCAAAGAATCAGGATGCTGATTCGGTACATGAGTATAAATAATCTCATCTACATCCTTTGCTAAATAACATGCTACAAAACTGCTTATTCCTGTTGAAAACCAACATACTTTCATAACACCACGCTACAAATCCATGTATCGTGGATAGATTAACAATCGGCTTGGATGCATTATTAAGTGCTTATTTAGGCACAGCCACTCCGTCAATCTTTATGTACCAATTCACCATACTAATCTTGATACAACCTCGGTTTACCGAGGATTCGTTATTCCTTTCCGTACTTCTCCATAATTTCCATAATTGTTTTCATGTGCTTTGATGCTTCCATGACATCTTCATCACTTATCGCTTCAAGCAGACCATTTCTATTCAGCTCTACAAGTTTGTACATTTCATCCTGTAATGTCTTAAAAGCTTCTGCCAGTATCGTTTCTTGTGCAGCGTCCTCGTTCAGCTCATAAAATTTTTCGTATTTATCATGTTTTCCGAATTTATCAGATACGATCTTCGTCCTCTTCGGAGTGATTTTTATGATTTTCACCGGAATAATCTTGCCATGTCGGAACCAATGCCATCCACATTTGATTCCTCTCGCTACGCCAACTACATCCCCGACTTTCAATGTGTCTTTGTCTATCTCTTTTAATTCAATGCGCAATCTTTATACCTCCAATAAAATCAAATATATCCATTTGCCCCATCTGCTCCCATGTTTCTGTACCAATTCCGCATGTTTCTAACGCATCTTTATACTTCACCCCGTTGTTTTCAAGGTTCATGCAGATTTCATAACATTTCGGATGTGTTACGGACATTCTCTGGAATCTGTTTGGCTCTTTTTCCAGGTGCGCTCCGAATCCACAGAACATACATCCTGTTCGTTGTTCTCCTGTCGTATAATAGTTGCCTTGCTGATCTTGCTTAATATCTCCGTACACAGAGCATATTTCCACATCATTTTCGACCACGTATCTTAATACATCCTGTCTGTTCCAAAATCCTAGCGGCTGTGATTTAATTTTCTTCCCGTCATACACATTACAGCCTGTGCTTGCGTATAGATGCGCTCGCATGAATCCCTCATCCTGTGTTGTGCCGATATATGGTTTTCTGCCGGTGCGCTTTTCGTATTCTTTAAATGGTTTCTTCTTCATAATGTGACAGCACTTCTCAGATGTATCAAATTTTGCGTCCAACAGAAACTTCCATTTTTTTGCCAAAACTCCGAACTTTCCACGCTCGTCCCCGTTCAGCAGATAGTTTCTATACCGATCTGATAAGTTCCCGTGTCGCAACTTATGTATTTTCAATGCCGTTTCTTTCGACACAAGCGGGAATCCGTATTGGTCAACGACCTGTTTAAATGTAATCCTCTTCCCATCCTTTTCTCTCGGGTATATCTCTTCAAACTCTCCCGGTGCTTTCCTTGCAAATCTCACGATTTCTGGAAATTCCAAACCTGTATTGGAGAATACAGCCGGGACATCATTTCCTAATATTTTTCGGATCATATGTAGTAGCACCGTGCTATCAAGTCCAGCAGAATAGCTTAAATACACTTGTCCATCCCAGTTGTAATGCCATTCTCTTATACGGGTTTCTGTGAGCCGTAGCTTTGTTTCATATGGCAGGTATTTTCTTTGCGAGAACTGCCAGTCATTTAGTTTCAAGTCATCTTCTTGTATATACATCTTCTCGAAAGGAGCCGATATATCTTTGCCCGGCCGGAGCTCCGTCTCCTTTCTGTATTCTTTTCTAAAATTTTCTTATGTTACTACATGTTCCAATCTTGCCTACTTCCAGAGTTTCCAGCAATCCCATTACTGAACGCTGTTGTTCTTCCGTTTGCGCACCATGCATAGTTGAGTCCTTTATCTCCACTGACTCCTTGCCAGTGCATATTACCTTCATGCAATACAATCAGATCATTCGTACCGTAGTCCTCTTTCGGATTCAACTCTACATATTTTTTAGCTCCTGTTTTCGTGCCGTATCCGCAGCTCTGTACAGTTCTTACGAATTCTTCTGCATTCATTTCTTCTGTACCTCCATCAGTTTCTTCACCAGTGCTGTCTCATTGGTCTCACAATCATGCAGATGATGATAACCTGGCTCCAACAGATATGATTTTGTGTACGTGCTTTCCGGGTTTTCGTCTGTATATCTTTCTTTCCAAGCTACATACTGCTTATACTCACAAATAACGATTGCACTTTCATCCGGAAGAATATATCTGTAATAGATTTCCTCTGCCTGTGGTACTTCAAACCATACAAGCCAATCTCTGTAAGTTTTCAAGAACTCTTTTCTCTGGTTATTGTTCTTAAGTCTTGGCAACTCTGGCTGTGCTTCTCTTTCAACGTCCATTGCCATTTCCGGTTCTTCTTTATCCATGTCTCTTGGCTGTCCAACCTCGATGCAGATTACTTCTTCGTCTTCAGGGGCAATCATAAACATAATCTCCGACTTATACATTTTTCTGTCTTTCGGATTTGCAATTATAATACTTACGTCCGAATCCTCGTTAAATTCACCTAAATATTCTTTTAATAACTTATTTTCCATTTTTCTTATCAGAGCAAAGATATCTTTTCTGTGCGCACAAATCTCCTGCTCCTTTCTGTAATTTATTTATCCTGTTCTTCCATCCATTTAATAACATTGACCATGTTGTCAATTCCTAATGTTTGGTATGCGCAATGCGTATGTACTAACCGATGTCCGCGACAACTCATACTGCTATCAATGCTTGCTGGCTCTCCGCAGATTACACAGCGAAAACGGTTCTCGCTAAAACGTTTCAAGCCTGTCTTATTAAACACTTCAAGATTCTCTCTGTCGATGCTTACATAGTCCTCATGAACTTTGATATCCATTACTTCACCTCATTCGCAAGCTGGAATCCCATTCTTGCCACATTCTTCAAGTTGTCTTTAATTAATGCTTTGTTTGGACTTCTGTGTGTATCAAGGAACTTCCACAGCTCTAACTGTTCACTTGGCATGTTTGCGACATAATCAGCTGTGTACTCATACTCAGCTTTTGCAACTTTCAAACACTGAATCATGTAATCTATCTTTTCTCTAACATTCATGCCTACTCCTTTACCTCATATCTACATTCCGCAATAGCAAAGAATTTTCCATCATGCTCTTCGCAATATCTTTTCAGCACTTCCTCGCAAGAATCATGATTGTCAATTTCCTCTTCGTGAACAACCGTTCTTTTTTCGTCTATTACAAGGCAACAGGTTTTCTTCACAACTTCAATTTCTTTCTTTTCATGGTCTTTCTTGTACTGTTTGAGGACTTCGATATATCGTTCAGGATGTTTTACCGCTAATTCATTACAGGTAATACCCGTGCCATTGTTATAGGCACTCAGCTTGCAACGACTGCAACTCCTTCCCTCACACATTTCGCCTCTAAGTATAATTGCTTCTTCCGCTGTCAGTTCTTCCTCTACTAATCCCTCAAGCATTTCGTCTGTCCAGCTCCATCCTTCCTCATCTCCTTCAATCTGGTAGCAAGTTTGGCCAACTTCCGAAATCGTTACTACATTTCCCTTATAGTCCATCATTTCTTCCACAGTGCACTGACTTCCGTAACTGACATTATTTTTCAAGTCACTTCTAACTCTTACCTTGTCTCCAACTTTGTATTTCATTATTTACTTCCTTTCACCTTACATAACCGCTCTATCTCATTCAGGACAGCCAGTGCGATATTCTTCGCAAATTCCGTCTTTCCGTTCTCGTAATATATTTTGTCAATCACTTCGCTAATCTCAACTTGAACCGTATCTGAATAATCGCCGTTCTTCAAAAATTCATTGAACGTAAGCCAGTTTTGTGTAATCACTTTGTAATACTTTTTTCTTTCTTCTTCCGTCATACTGCCACCTACTCGAATGGTATCTGCATCTGATCTGTTCCAGTAAATCCATCAGCATTATCGCCCCATCCGTAAATCTTATTTTCCGTAAAGCTGTTTTTCAGTCGCTTGCTTTCCACCTCGTAATAGAGTGGAATGAAATAGTCCTGCAATCCACCATCACGGTCTTTTGCAATCTCAATCACGTTTGAAGCTGTGTACAACTCATCATCTGTTTTCCAACCAAACATCTGCATACTGAGTCGCTTGAAGTCATTATTCACTCTGTGAACGATAAAAGCATTGTCTACAGCATTTCCAATATCTGCAGTTCCCGAAATATCATCTAATCTCAAGAATCCCATTGCCTTTCTCGGATGGGCTACAAACATGATATGAATATCGTACTTCTGAGCCATCTCATGCAATGTCCATGTAAATGCCGTCTGAGCCTCGTATTTATTATCAGAAAGGCTTTTTATGTCGAAAGCCATCAAATTATCGAGTATGACCAAATCGGGCTTATTTCGCTCAAATTTGCGCTCTAGCTGATCTTTGATTGCCAAGAAGTCATTTCCATACTCATTGTTGTACAGTGAGAAGTTGTTTGACAGCCATTCAGCTATCTTCTCTTGATTCTGCCTTGACACATTGTAGTAACCCTCAAACTGCGTAGGTTCTGCATACGCCTTGCCCGCAGCTTGCAAATTCATCCACCGCATGAAGTTCTGCGGAGATAACTCTCCGGAGTAAACATCAACCTTATTTCCAGCTTCTACGCAATCCAAACATATCTCTGATATCACACTTGATTTTCCGCTAGCTCTAAGCCCTGAGATTACTGAGGTATATCCAGTCTTTAATCCTCTCATACGCTTATCAATGTCATTGATTCCAGTTTTGACGAATCGCTCTGCTGGTTTCGGCATGGTTAGAATATCTTTAGCGGTTAGGAATACTGGCTTTCCTTCCTTTTCTTCGATTTTCTTTCGCTCAGGCTGGCTCTTCGGTTTAGCGTATATTTTGCGTTCATACTCCTGCTGTTTCTTTTCGTAAGCATCCGGCTCATACAGTAACCGAACATCTTTCCAAGTCTTGTCTGCACAGGAATTGTGAAAACAATGGAAACCAATCGCTCCATTGGAAGACTTGAAGATACAAGCATCTTTCCCATTGTGGTTGCTATCAAACGGACAAGCATCTAAGATATACTTTGTTCCGCCTGAGTAAGAAGTTTTTCGATACCGCAGTCCGTACTTATCGAGCCATTCATCTAAATCAAATTGTGAAGGTTGATAGCTGTTATACTTCTGTGGTTTCTCTTCTTTCGGAAGCATATCCGCTAACTTTTTCAGATACTCAACATCATTCACCTTGATTTCATTAGCGTCTCCGATAATATGGCTCATTCGATGCGGTCTTTCTTTCGTGTCAGCTCCCTTTTGAGCTTGCGTTCCATACAACTTGCAAACTCTTGCCGGATTGAAATTCTTCAAGTCAATCTGTATATCTTCATTCGAAAAATACATGTCTAATACTTGCAAGCACTTCTTTATCAGCTCTCTTCTGTCTTCTGTATTCTTTAACTCAACTCTATAAAGTAGATGTACTCCGTTTCCGCTAAATCCGAATACAGGATCATTGAAACCGATATTTTTCATGAATGAAAAAACTTTATTTCCGGTTTCTTTCGCCTTAGCAACTTGTTCATCACTGGATGATGTGCCAGTAGGCCTGCTTGGATCAATGTCAATGAACAGATACTCATATCCTTCAACATCATTGTCACTTGTTGTTATTTTGATATTTTTGATAAATTTATTACTCTGATCGCGACTATAGCAAGCCTCATTCAACGCATTTAATGTGATATACATATTACATTTTGCATATTCACGCACATCCCTGTTCAATGCAGTTATCAAATCATCTGCACTTTTGAAATATCCGCTATACATTTGCTTACTGCTATACATGACACGAACTTCAAATAACTCTCCATCCGGTTTGAGAATGGATATTGCCTTCCGGATTTCGCTTTCATCAATCATTTATTGCCACTTTCTACCGGAAGGACTCACTTCCGTATCGTTTATTGTTTCTGTTTTCTGTTGCTTTGGAAGTCTGCCCAACTTATCCCATATCACACCTTGATATCCACAAGCCATGCATTCATCAACCACTGTACGCAATGCATCGATTCCGTAATCACGATAAGCCGATACAAATTGTGTAATTGCTTTCTTCAAACCCATTTCCGTGAGATGATGTGTTGACTTAGGCTTCTTTTCATCCTTGTATGTCATCCATTCTCTTAAGCAATTCAGCAAATCATTGTCAGATAGTACAACTTCGCTTTTCGGATGAATTCCGTTATCGAGCAAATATTCCAAGTTAGCAAGATTAGAACTTCTTCCAAAAGAGTGTACCTCTCCGATAGGAGACTCTATACTCTTATCTATACTATTCTTTTCTTCTCTATTCTTATCTATTCTATACTGGGTATCCGACTGGTCTACCGCTGGTATACCAAGTGGTAAATCGTCATCAGATTCCGCAGCATTTCTAAGGGAATATCTACCATTCGGCTGTACTGTTAGGCAAGCTTTCTCTTCCTGATAAATTGTTTCCGTGTATCTGTCTTTCCTTAAATAATTATTGATTCTCCAATGCTTGATTACGCATATCCCGTCTGGAAACTGGATAACAAATGATTTTGCAACAAGCAGATCATAGTCATTCTGATTCGCTCCGATAATCTTCATTACTTTCTTTGCATTATTGAGGAATCCATCATCGTCAGCTCTCATGGATAGATGGAAATACAATGCCTGAGTGGATAGTGGCATTTCTAAGAAAGCATCTGAATCAATAATCTGTTTGGAAAACATTCTCTTCTCTGCCATCTAAACACCTTCTCCCTGCAATAACTTCAATACCATTTCGCCCTGATCTCTGTTGTGGCAGAACACAAATTCAACGCCATATTTCTTCTGCATGGTCATGCAAGCTTTCATAAGCGTTTCGCCTTTAGTTGCCGTAGGATACCTCTGTGTGCGCCTGTATATTGAATTTCCGCTCTTGTAATGACCAATCACATCATTTGTACGCTTCATCACAAAAAGTCTCGGATTTTTCCATTTATGAAGCTCTTCCAACGTTCGGATTGTCGGATTATATATATCCTTTGTCCCCTTAACCAGCCCACCGGCGTTCTGTACTAACACATACAGCTTAATGCCATTGTTCTGAGCCAAGATACATTCATCACGGAATCTTGCGTGTTGCTTACCGCATACATTCCCAACAAGCTCCTGAATATCCTTTTTGGTGTCTACTGTTACGTTGTATGTCCCGAGGAAGTCCATCTTTTTCACTGGAATCCCTCGTTGCTCCTTCCGAAAGATCACATCCATAACTTTGTCATTCGCTAAAATATAATCACCGGTCGGCAAAGGAGCTTCTATCACTTCTATCCCAAGCTCAGTCCAGTAGCGTTCTTTTTCAGTGTGCTTACCGTCCTGCTGCCCCTTATCGCTAATCAGTATCACCGGAATCACCTCTCTTGTATGTTCGTTCGCTTTCTAAATAGTCCTCTTGCTTCTCCTGACGCTGTATCGCACCTTTTAATCGCTTCAACGTGCTTTTGTTGTTCTCCGAGTTAATAAACTCATATACAAGCTCGTAGAGATCGCAGATATCTTTATATTTACGTCTTTCCAGTCTCTCATGGTGATACTCTGTAGCCAGTCTGTTTCGCTCATTTCTGTTGTTGGCAAATTCAAACTTATGCGCCCAGTAGATATGTCTTTCCATTGAATCAAATTCGCCTACTTTCTTCTTGGCTGATTCGTAGGATTCCTTTGTATCCTCCAGGAATTGAACGAAACTTTTTAATTTCTCAGACGGTCTTGTTTCCGTTTCCAATCAATCCTTCCTCCTTTCTTCTTAAATACCGCAAATGGTCATATTCCTTACGTGATAATCTTCTAGGACACCACTGCGGAGATAATGTTACTTTTTGCATTACTAAGTGCATTTCAACTATGCACAATCTTTTAAAATCCGTACCTTTATCATTCTTTACAAGCACACAATGCTTGCATTCATCACAACGTGGCTGATGCTCTCGAACCTTCGCCCGGTAATCTCTCTGCTTTTGTCTGTAATATTCCGGGTTCGCTTTATACCGCCTACGCTTAAGGAGGGCTTGAATCCCTCCATCCATGATGCAATCATCGTATGTGCAATTGAGACAATCAGGATACGGACAATCCTTTGTTTCTCGCATTTTCTCTATCTCGTATCCTTTGCAAATACTTTTCATAACTGATGCCATCCACCATATTCACATCCACGACTTCTCCACCGACCACTCTCCCGTAAATACAATCAGGATATGGACAATGGAAACAATCGGGATGTACACATTTCTCAGGCTTCTTGTATGGCATATGCCATCACTCCTTAGTTAAACGGTAACTCCTCATCGATACCATCTGGGATATTCATGAAACCGTCACCTACATCTGCATTTGGTGACAGGCTCTGTGCAGACTGATTCTGGAAACTTGCTCTGTTCGCATCGCTTTCAGCCCTGCTTTCTGCAAATTCCTGCTCCTCCACGATTACTTCTGTCGTGTACACTTTCACGCCATCTTTGTTCGTGTAGCTTCCTGTCTGGATACGTCCTGAGATTGAGACACGCATTCCCTGACGGAAATACTTCTCTGCAAATTCAGCGGAACGTCCGAATACAACACACGGAATGAAATCCGCTGTCGGCTCGCCATCTCTCTTGAATCTGCGGTCTACAGCAAGTGTATATCTCGCGACTGCTGTAGCGTTGTCTCCCTGTGAATATCTCACTTCTGGATCTCTTACCAACCGTCCCATCAAAATAACTTTATTCATGTTTTTATCTCCTTTTTATTTAAAATGGCATAAGCCTAAATTCTTTCTCTAAACCTTTTTCAGCAACCCAAATATCAACATCTGCATCAACTTGACTTCGCATCTCGTCTCTAAACCGCTGTGGATTTCCATTGCAGGCACTCAAATGTACCAAGCCTATACTTCTTAGGTTATCGGTATTAATGCTCTGTACAAGCCTTTTACACGTTTGTAGCTCCATGTGAGTTTCTAACACGCGTCTGTTTTTCACTCCATCATCTTCCAAAGTGATGTAATCAATAGAGTAATTACATTCAATCAGTCCGTAATTGATGTTCATTTTTGAGAAATCATACGGGCAATACTCCGCATCTGTGATGAATAACAGTTTGCCTTCCGGCGAATCAATCAACCAACCGTCACAATCTGTCTCTCCATGTGGTACACGGAACGGAATCACTGAGAAACTTCCTAGTTTCTTCTTGTTCATTCGTTTTATGCCCTCAATCTTTTCACCGTAAATCAGCTCAATATTTGATTGCACTTCGTCCGAACCGTAAACCTTGACGCCATATTGCGTGTACTGTTTGATGTATTTCGCATGATCGCCTCAACCATGCTCGTGAGATAACAAGCAACCAACCACTTTTGAAGTCTGATAATCAATCGTTTTCAGCATTTCTTTTGCTGGCACACCGCACTCCAGGAGAAGAATTTCTCCCCCGGAGACAAGTGCGTAATTGTTACCTTTACTTCCAGTGGCAGTAGTTTTCACTAGCATGAAACCACCTCCCTACTCACCGAAAAATTCCTCCCTAACATCGACCACTTCATACCTTGTGGCTTTCATCTTGAATGGCTTTTTATCAGCCTTACAAGTAAACTGTCTGCATATCTCTGGCCTTACTGGATAGATTCTGCATTTTTCTTTTAGTTTTGAATCGTCCATGAACGGACAAGTCAGGTCGTAAACCTCTTTAGATACTGGAAACAAGTGTCTGTAAGGCTTGACATTGTGAGCCTTGATATACTGCTTAATCGTAATAATTTCTTTACTGGATAAAGGCAGACATCTTGAGCAACACGCCCCACATTGACTACACTTCCCATCAATAGTCATGTCATAAGTGCCATTTTTCATATCCTCAATGGCTTCACTTAACCACTTTGTTTGAGCTATCATTCTTTCACAATCTCCACTTCATATCCAAGTTCTTTGCAGATTTCAGAAACAGTCATTTTTCGCTTCTCATCTCTCGTCCAAATACAGTTACGTTCGTTTTTCAGCATCGTTCTAAAACCAGATAACGAAGGACAAAAAACCTTCACAACATCAAGACAAGAATCAGTAGGCCATGTCATATCGCTTTTATAAGCATATAGGGAATTAAACGTTATGTAGGAATTCTCTCTGATACCACTTAATTTTCCAGCTTGATTAATAACAAGGTATTTATCACCATTTCTTAGCTCCACAACCATACCAGTTTTTAAATCTTTTAATTCCATTTCTTTACTCCTTTGCAAACTCTGGTGTTTCCACTTCAACAGCTTCGGATTCAGCCACTACAGTTTCTTCTTCAATTGCAAACTCTTCTGAATTTTCGTTCTCAGCAATCTCTTCCTGTGATGCCTTATACGCTTCATCAAGCTGCAATAATGAACTGGATGCCATGCTATTAAGATTCTTTGGAAATTTCTTAATTGCATTGTTACGCATTTTGCGGACAATCATTGCTTCCGGCGTATCAAGCCAAGCTGCACTCACATATGGCGTTACTGCATATTCGCATTTCAGCATATCATCTACCGTTTCACACGCTCTGAATACTGAAAGAATTTCATCTTTCTTAGCTTTGATTTCCGCTTTCTGCTTATCAGTAGATTTATAGCGATTTTCACAAATACCAAAAGTCTCATTCATGAGATTGTTTCTGATATGAGCGATCAAATTTGTTCTAACTGGTTCTCTTTCTGCAATCAGATAATCAATCGTTCCGTCTTTCAGCTTTACCGGGTAGACAACTCTTACTGTTTTGTCTGACAATCCTTTAGGAGTCCACTCCGCAGGCTCAATCTCAATACCTCTTCTGCGAGGATATGTGAAGTCATCACCCTCTTTTACAAGCCACACTGGGTAAACCGTATCAACATTGTTACCGAACTGACGAAGCAAGCTGTCGTTTCCATCGCCCTCGATTCCCATTTCAACCATCTTCACCCACTGACCGTTAATCTGTTTACTTCTGAGCTGGAAGAAAACCTCTCTCGGCATTGCATTGGCATTCAATTTAAGGCTTGCACACTGTGCTACAACTTCTCTCAGATTGGAAGTATTAAGGTTATTCATATCAACCTTGTCTGTGTTCTGTACGGTCTGAAAAATAGCTGACATTGCGTTCATGGCGCACTGTTTAGAATATTCATCATACTGAACGCCGTTTTGCTCAAAATCTCTTGAAACAAGTCCAGTGATTATGTTTGTCCACTGGCTCAGACCAGTGGTAAAATCTTTTTTAGCAACTTCATTTTTCTCTGCCATTACTCTTCTCCTTTATTTAACCTCTCTGCACCATTCAGGAAAGATACTGAAAGTGCCGATAAGTCCTAACATACTGCTTTTGACAATTACTTCTTTCCCATCACAATCGTTAATCCATACGTTGGCAATATTTGAAAGCGCTCCCATGCTAGATAAATCCTCTCTGCAAAGCTCGGCATCAAAGACATATTTCTTACCATCTTCAAAAGTCTTACCTTTATCGAACATATTCATAAACGCTTTGAGCAGTCCAGTAGGTTCAGATTTCTAAAATTCATTCTCTAAATGCTCGTCAATCACACTGTGAACTTCTTCACGCAATCCATCTCTTGGCTTATCGCTTGAAAGTATATCGAAAACCTTATCTCCATCTTCTTTTCCGAATTTCTCAACAAGTATTTTTCTCATACCTTTAGCAATTACGTTATAGTCATTCATCAAATCATTGAGTGTACCACTCATTTCAAGTGTTCCTGTTTTTTTACCTTCTACGCGTCCTGTTTTAATCATCTTTTATCCCTCCATTACTTTCAGTTCTTTATCGTCAGTTACCGTTAAATAAATCATCTGAGCATCCATCTCAGGTACATTGAAATCATTGATACTTTCCGCATTATCTACGAATATCGGACAGCTAACACCGTACAGATTCGATAATGAATGGATAATATCGAGGCCTGCAACGATTCTATGACCGTTATTCAGACTGGACAGTGGAACGCCATTTACAGTACATTCACAAGTCTCTTTAAGTCCGCCATTGATCTGTTCTGCGAACATTTTGAAGGACACAATCTTGAACATTCCATTGATTTTCTCCGAGATCATATTCATTTTTGTACGGATGAAGTTCTCCGTGAGGTCAATCATCATTTCCTGATCGGCAATCTTCTGTCCGACTTCCTTCTGCTCAGCTTCCAGTTCAGCAATACGCTCTTTCACTTTCGTGTTGTCTGCTGCCGCAATCTTTACAGTAATCTCGGAAATTTCATCTTTTAAAATGTCCCTCTTAGCTTTCAGCTCCATCGAAGAAGTATCTTTGCTCATTTCTTCAATCTCTTTTTCAAGTACCGAGATTTTCTCGTTAGTTGCTTTGTATTCTGTATTTTCCGAAACATCTGCCACCTTTGGAATCCCATCTACTGCTTTTTTTACAATGTCATAATTTTTTTGAGATTCTGCCAATTTAATATTGAGAACGTCCACTTCTTTGCGGAGTGAATCTTCCAAGGCTTTAAATTTATCTCTTGATTCTGCCGCGGCTTTACCGTCAGCTTCAATCTGTTTGAGATTTTTAGCGCGGGTTTCTTCAAATTCTGCCTTGTCCTTTGCATATTTACTCTCATATGCTGTCTTTCGTGCTTCATAATCAGCAATACGCTTCTGCTTCACTTCTTCTGGCAATACTTGTCCACAAGTAGGGCAAATGAATGAATCATCTGTAAGCGGTTCTAATGGCGTAAGAGCCGGATATGCTTTCGCTTTTTCTGATTTCCATTCCACCAAGAGACGATTTTTTTCTCGTTCTTGCAGCTCATACTTTCTATGAGCCTCTTGAATTTCATCTGCTTTATTTGCAATTTCACGCTTGATTTTATTTAGCGTAATTTCTTTATCTGACAGTTCATTTCGAATATCTCTTGAACTATAAAGAAGTTTCTGATTCTCTGCATTCTGAATCTCTGAAAGTTTGAACTTAAGATTCAGTACTTCTCCACGCTTAGCATTGATTTCTTCCCGCTTACCATCGCTGCCGGAAATTTCTTCTTCCACTTTCTGCAACGCTACTTCTTTCGCTGTCTTTTCTACTTCCAATGCACCAACATCAGCAATTACAAGTTGCTTAGACACCTCATCAATACGTGCCGGAATCTCAACCATTTCTTTATTAAGAACATTCTTCGCTTTGGTGTACTTTTTCAGAATGTCATCTGTACTAGCCATTTTCAGCTCTGGAATCAGCTTTGCGTATTTATCTCCGAAAGACTCCGCAATCTGCACATCCGAGAAGCTCTCTACAAACTTCATAAGGATTTCACGCTGTTTCTTCCAAGCTAATGCATTGAACGCTGTCGGATTCGTAATCAGATTAAATACATCCTCGTCAACGATTTCAGAGATAAACTCTTTAAATTCTTTCTGACTCTTCGGATATCCGTTAATCTCAAACTCATTCACGTTGCCCTGGAACTCTCGTGTATCGGTTCCACGTTTCTTAACCCATTTCTGCTTCTGAACCTTTTTCAGTTCAAACTCTTCATCATCTACGGAGATTCTTGCTTTCACGCAGATTTCAATGTTATCAATCATCTTTCCGTCTGCGTCCAGTGGTCTGATATCAAAATCAGCACTTCCAAGTGAATCCCTGTTGAATAAGAGGAATGTGAACGCATCAAAGATAGTTGTCTTTCCAGTAGCGTTCGCACCGCAGATTTTTGTCTTATCTGTGAAATCAATGGTTTTGCCAGTACATCCTTTGAAATTCTGAATATCCATTGACAGTAATGTAATTCGTTTCATTGTCTCGTTATCTCCCTTTCTTTCTTATCAATAATCACTACTGCTCTGTCTGTCTTGCAGATCACATGAAGATAATCGTTATCCTCAAAGTAATTCATCCACTCCGCAGGATTCATTCCGACTTCACCGAGTAGCTTTTTATTGCTTAAAGTTAATTTCTTAGGTTGCTTCATATTTCCTCCCGTGTTATTATTTAATTGGTTTTATAGCCGAGTGCCTGAAGGTTGCCGCCTTTGTTATGGCACTCTTTTTAATATCCACAGATAACCCATACCGCTGTCATAAGCATTGGTATTGCTACCGCTATCACTCCAACAAGAAATGGTGTCAGGTCATCGTTTAAGTCCTCTTCTTCAATTACTGGACGCTCTCTGCGGATATCAATTACATCAAGTTTCTTTCTCTTGATATCAATTACATCTAACATTTCTCATTTACTCCCTTGCAAACCATGAGTGAAATGTTCAGCGATTCACGCTTGATAGCTGTGTTCAGCTCTTCGATGGAGTTAATTCCCAGTTCTCGGAGCTTTTCTTCAATACGCTTAGCTTTCTCGTTCACGCCCAACACCTCATTCCTTAACAAACTTATATCCGTTCACTTTAATTCCTCTCGGAACTCCGTGTACTTCAATGAGTCTCAGCTTTTCCAAGTCATTGAGATGATATCTCACCGTACTTGTACTCAGATGGAAGTGGTCAGCAATTTCTCTGATCGTTGGCGGATAACCAACGTCTGAAATGAAGTTAATGAGATATTCATAAATCTGTTCTCTCATGTTTCTGTCCTACGCCTCCTGTTCAATCAATGGAACGTAACCATGCTCTTTCAACTTCTCATACAAGAAGAGTCTGCCCTTCTGAGTCCATTCCGTCTGCATTGTTACATCAGCTCTTCCGTCAGCTCTCGTAATGTCGATTGTTCGGCTGTGAACATATCCATTCCTCTGATAGCCTGAATAAAGAACCCATTGACCACCGACTTTGTACTGAACTCTCAGCTCTTTAAGAATCTGATTCATCTTTCTTCCGCTAAAACCGTAGTCCTTTGCAATCTGTGTGATAGTTACCAGCGACTTTGACCGGAGAATCATATCCACATAATTTGCTTTCGGCTGTAGCTCTGAAATGATCTGCTGTTGCTCAACAACCTGATCTCCAAGGAATTTGCATCTGTCTTTCAGAGATTCGATTGACTGATTCGCCATCTTGAGTGCCCTTGCCATAATCTGCTCAGGAGTGTTCCATGCTTTTTCCAGCTCAATGAAGTATTGGCGCATCTCTTTTCCTTTTTCTGTTTTAGTCATCATGGAAATATGTTTTGCCATGTCTGTTGATAATAAGTAGTCATCAATCGTGCGTTTCGCACCGTTGTTTACAACCGTAGGTTTGCCTACGCTCTGGTAATCTACTTCATTCTCAAATACATCTGAGTATCTCGAGAACCACAAGCTAAATCTTTCTCTGATTCCAAGAGCTTCATGCAAATCTCTCGCCGAGACTGTTGGAGTTTCAGTGTCATAATTGACTTTTAGTAATTCGTTCATCGTTCTCCTTTCTATGCGCTCTGCTCCAAGTACGCCAAATCTTTTACCGTCTCTAAACGCTTCTTGCAATCTTGGTAAATCTCTTTGTAATGTTTCCCATCAATAATTCCAGCATCGATTACACATAAAATTATGTGTTCCATAAGAGACAGATTATTGAGTTGCATTACCGTAGCTTCATCTCTCTTGGAAACTCCTGCCATTTTGTTTGCCAACTTTGAATAGGTCATATACAACTTATCTGAATGTTGGCTACCTTGCCCTTTTGCATACTCGACGAGATTCTTGATAGTATCTGTTTCCGCTTTGCGTGTCAGCTTGCCGGCTTTTCTAGTTTCAATCCATGCCTGAGTCTGTTTCTCTTTGATGAATTTCTCCATCTGATTGAAAGCTTTAATGTACTGCAATTTCCACTCCAATGCTTTCTTACCAGTGAATCCCATTACTAACAATGAGAATCCATCTCTGTTCATTAAGTACATTGGATACTTCTGATTGTTCTGTTCTTCTATATACGAACTCTTTTTGAACATTTCATGGGTTCCCTCATTTTTAAGGAGACCCCTTATTGACTGCATCACATTGTCATGCCTCTTTCCAAACTTTTCAGCTACTTGCAAGCTACTGCATACTGGTTCGTCATTTTTCAGATAGACTAAATTGTTCATATAGCATCTCTCCAATCTTATTTTCTAAGATTCTTTGACAAAAATATAATCCATTGGAATTCCGGATAATTCACTTATCTTCCTAAGTTGACTTACATCAGGTTCTGTTTTCCCGGATTCCCAGTTTGTTATTGTAGCAAGAGAAACGCCTAATTTATCAGCAAATTCACGCTGGTTACATCCAGAATTAACTCTTGCAGCTGCAATTGAAATCCTCACTCTATTCACTTCCTTTCTTTGTCACCCGACAGATAATACTATAATCTTATTTTTTAAGATTGTCAATACAAAATCTTATTTTTTTAGATTTTTAATTGAATAAAATCTTATTTTATACTATAATAAGTGCACAAGGAGGAAGTGCTTATGACGGATGATGAACAGAAAAAAATATTTTCCAAGAATTTAAGCTATTATGTATCTTTAAGTGGAAAACAGCAAAAAGAAATTGCTGACGAATTAAACTACAACCAAAAAACTTTTAATGGTTGGTGTACAGGATTATCAATGCCTAAAGCTGGAAAAATTCAAACGCTTGCTGATTACTTTCATATTGATAAATCCGATCTAACAGATAAGAAGAATTTGACGCAACTACGCTCAAAAGAATATGAAAAAATATTAGATGTATGCAATATGAATTACAAAGGTGTGCTTCATTGGTCGGAAGATATGAAAACAGAAGACGAAACATGTATTCTCAGGAATCATTTTTCTGATCTGTTATTAAAATATAAATTTTTGATGGAGCATTACAATGGAATGAAATTTAGATGGGCTAAATTCGGAGATGATTTTTCTAAAATTTATCTTTCCAAAGACCCCAACATTACTCCTGAAGAAATAAAAGAAAATTTTATTAAACAGGAACTTGAAAAAGATTTAGAAGATTTATCCCATTGGATTGAATCTTTTCCAAGTTGGATTAGTCGTAATCTTAGAGAAGATAAAGAGGAAAATCTCATACCACTTGCAGCTCACGAGCGCACCGACATAAAAGTAACTGATGAAATGAAAAAACATGATGATGATATCATGGATAATGACGACAACTGGAGCTAATTTTTTCCGGGAGGTGGCGCAATGAATCCATATGAAGAATTAGTAGAGAAAGCTCGTAAAGAGGGATTGATTGTAAAGGAATTCCCACTAAAGTCCAGTGATGGAAGAATAAAAGGAAATCGGATTGCTATCAGAAACGATATTCCAACCATACAAAAAGCGGATGCTCTCGCCGAAGAGCTGGGTCACCACCATACTACTGTTGGAAATATTATAGATCAGGAAGATTCCAATAGCAGAAAGCAAGAGCGACAGGCTAGATTTTGGGGCTATAATGCACGGATTGGTCTCAGAGGTTTAATTAAAGCATATGAACATGGATGCAAGAATAGCTATGAAATTGCAGAGTATTTACAAGTAACTGAGGGGCAGCTTGTTGAATGTATCCAGTGTTATCGTGATAAATACGGTGTGTTTAAGAGATACTGCGGATATTATATCTATTTCATTCCGCATTTAACTGTTATAAAAACAGACTACTCCTGTGAATTTGTCGAAGAACTTGATGTTGTGGAAATGCCACAAACTTCAATCAATAAATGTGAATTAGCGATATGACCGCTACGTGCGATTATATATAAGCGTGTGGTGCGCTTAGGAACAAAGGCTGAAAATAGAAAGGATGAAAAAGAACAGATGATATGTCCTAGATGTGGAGCAAATAATCAAGATGGAAATAAGTTCTGTGTTAACTGCGGAGCGCAGCTATTTAATCCAAATTATAATGTTCCACCAATGCAACAGAATTATAATCAGTATCAGTGGCAACGCCAAAAAGGAGAATTTTACAAGAAAACATGGGTTCTCGTGTTGTCATCAATCTTTATACCACCACTAGGAATCATATTCTCATGGATGGCGAGTAGACCTAAGAAGACGGCATTAAGAATACTTCTTACAATTCTTCTAACGATTTCAAGTATAAACTTTATGGCAATTGGTAGCCTAATTCTTGATGGAGATTCTACAAAGCAAGAAACTGTTGCAAGTAGTGAAGAGAATCATGGATCCGAACAGGAAGAAGCTGTTCCGGAAGAAAAAGAAGAACCGAACATGATAGATACAGATATTAGAGATTGTCATGTAAAATACGTCAGTTCTTCCATTGAAACCAACTATGTCGATGAGCCTTGCTTGGTCATCTATTATGAATTTACAAATAACTCAGATGAAAATAAGTGCTTTGATTATACGATAGGCACTAAAGCATTCCAAGATGGTGTTGAGCTGAAAGGTTCATACTTCCATGTAAACGATGAAACAAAAGACAGCTCCGTTGAGATTCAACCTGGAACAACCGTTACTGTTGCATCTGCTTATACACTTAGAAATGATTCATCCGATATTACACTTGAAGTTAGCACATGGCTTTCAGACAAGCCAAAAGCATCAATGACAATATCGGTTCCAGAACAATAAAATAAAAAACCGCTCCTGCGCCAACAGGAACGGTCAATCGGGGAAGCACACGCCAATGTGCTTTTGAAATACCTCCGAAGAGATACTTTAAATGTGCTATATGCACTCCGTACATGAATATTGTATCATCTTCGGACAGCTATCGCAAGCAGAACATCTGTTCTCTGCTAGCTGTTATTTTTATACTCATTTTTAGGAAGGTGGTACTATGCCAGAAGATAAAAGAATCGTAGCATTGTATGTCCGTGTATCTACTGGATATCAGGTAGATAAAGACTCTCTCCCATTCCAGAAGAAAGAACTGAAAGCATATTGCGAACATGTTCTTCATATCGATAAGAAGCGCATCGAGATATTTGAAGATGCTGGAAAGTCAGGAAAGAACACCAAGCGTCCGGCATTTGAACGAATGATGGAGAAGGTAAAATTAGGGCAAGTGTCTCATGTGATCGTGTACAAAATTGACCGAATCTCAAGAAACCTTGTGGACTTCTCTCTCATGTATGATGATTTCAAGTATAACAAAGTCACATTCATATCGTTAAACGAGCAATTTGATACCTCTAGCGCAATCGGAGAAGCTATCTTGAAGATTATCCTAGTGTTCGCAGAACTCGAGCGGAAACTGACCTCAGAGCGTGTTACAGATGTAATGATAGGCAGAGCACAGAGCGGATTATGGAACGGAGCAAGAGTGCCATATGGTTGGGATTGGGATGATGAGAAGAAATGTCCAGTACATTCTAAAGTGGAAGCAAAATATGTCAGACAGATGTATTCCGACTATCTCAACGGTGGCTCAAGCGTATCAATCGCCAAAAGCTATAATGCGAACAAGATTCCAACCAAGCGTGGAGGCGAATGGACTTCCAAGACGATTGCTGATGTGATTCGCAATCCGATGAACAAGGGAGACTATAGATATAATTTCAGAGAGTCCGCTAGAGGGCGTAAAAAGCCTCAGGAAGAAGTTGTTTATATCAAAGGTGTATTTGAACCACTTGTGCCTATAAATGACTGGGAAAGGGCAAATAAGCTCATGGACGAGCGTGGTTTAAAGATGAACTCGAGCGGACAGACAATCATGAATAAAAGATGTAATGTATTCTCAGGATTAATTATTTGTGGGAAGTGCGGAGAAAACTTCAACGTTAGAAGTAAGGATTGCAGAAAAGGCATTGGATTCCGACCATCATCTTATATATGTGGGAAAAAAGCACATAAAGGAACTTGCGACAATCCGAATGTCAGTGATGTGATAATCGCTCCACTAATGATAAATTACATAGCTGCTATGGTTGACGTTACAAAGCATAAGCGACAGATCAAGACAACGAAAGAGCTTGAGCAAGTTATACTTAAACGAATCAGTTTTTCAGATATCGCCGGAATTGCCGAGGATAGCTTGCAAGCCACTTTAGATTTACTATATGGGAAGAATGGAACTCAACTTTGGTCAGCAAACGCAGTAAGCAAGGAACAAGACTCAGAAAACAAACAGAAGCTAACCGAATTGCAGGAGAAACTCAAAAAGACAGGCAGAGCTATTGAGCGACTCAAGAAAGCATTTCTATTCGATGACGATGGAATGGACGAGAAGGAATTTCTCGAAATGAAATCATCACTTGAAATTGACCGAGTAAAGATTGAAAATGAAATAAAAGGAATGGAGACAGAATCAATCTCCGTAAATGTGAATCAAGTAGAATTCATAAAGACAGCATCTCAATATCTGCTCATGCACGAATTGAACAAAGATGAAATTATAGACTACAAAGAGCTTGCAGTTACAGACGAGGAATCCATAAAGATTCTTTTCAACGAAGTCCTTGACCATATAGCCATCATTGACAGGCATGTGACCGAAATCGTATTCAAAAATGGACTCACACACAAGTTACTCTATAAATAACAAAAAGCCCTAGAAATCAACGTTTCCGGGGCTTTCTTTATGTTCTTACAGATTCGGTGTTGCCAGTACCATCTGACAACCAAATGTCGTCACACACGCAGTTAATGGATGCCCCAGTTTCTCAGACATTTCAGCAACATATTCTTTTGCTTTTTCCATAAAATAATACTGGCGTGCAGGTTCTTCCAACGGAGCATTCTCCACCAGCTTTACATTTTCAATTATTTCTTTCATTCTCATTTCCTTTATACAAACTGATTGCAGGATGCATCATAAGCATAGTCAATCAAATCTAATTTATCTGTAAGTTCTTTTTTATTCACTTCCATCTCTTTACATAACTGATCCAGTGATGGATAAAAATCTCTGAGCTTTGTATTTATGACGCTCAGAAGGATGACAGGATCCTGTGGTAAATTCTGTAACATGATCCTAGTTTCCTTTCTTGTTCATATATTTTTCGCCATACTTCTCACCAAGATTAACAATACTTCCATCTTTTTGTTCCATGTCAATATTGTTCAGCTGGCTTCTTAAGTTCACTCGGATAAGTTCCATATATTCTTTACGAAGAATCTTCTGTTCTTTCGCTTCTTCCGGAGTGAGTCCTTCCGCTTTTGATTTTTTATATAATTCATTGATACGATCAATCTTCTTTTGTTCCATCGTCTATCTCTCTCCTTTTTCTTGTTCCGTTTAATGTTGCGATATTCTTTACTGTTCACTCCCGTGTGAACAGTAACCGATATTCTTCCGCTGACTCTGTATTATACACGATTCTGTGCACTTCGTCCACTTTTTTAACTGGAATAATTCTCAAGAAAACCATACAGTTCTTCGGCAGACTTAAGATAGATTCCATTTTTCAGATCCTGTTGTACTTCATCCGGCAGATTATTTACGGATAGGCTGGTTGTTTCGTAAAGGGTTGTCCCATCTTGCAGATAGACAGCAACATATCCATGCAGCTCTTTCAGATAATATGCATCATCTGAAACAGACTCTCCTTTGGCTGAACTGCGTCTGGTTTGAATGGAATCATTTTTTTCATTTTTAGTCAGTTCTATAGCTTTTTCCTTTTCCAGTAGATTGTTGTAACTAACCTGATAACCTGCAATCAAACATCCGGTAATCAGAAATAAAACAGAAAAAAAGCCAATCATGTATTTTTTCATCGCAAATCGCTCCTTTTTTCATACAGTATTGGCTTTTTTATTTTTTTTATTCTTCTACTTTTACGGCTGGAAGCAGATGGAATTTCTTAGAAATTCTCAGGATACGTCCACCCATTGGAAGATCAAGGATATCATCTTCAGAAAGTGTTCCGATCTTCAACATAACAACCGCATAAACAAGTATTGCTACAAACAGTGAAATGCATACTGGAATTACACGACCGCCGATCAGTGTATCAAACAGTCTGAATACGCCGAAAGTTACAATGCCCATCACTGCTGCTGCAGCGAATGGTTTTCCGAAAGTGCTTACAAAATCGATTTTGAAACCGCTGACTTTTCGAATCTTGAGCAGGTTCAAAATACTCATTGCAAGTGCAAATACAATATTTCCACCCACCAGTGCATAGACGTTCATCTTGAATACAGTCATCATCAGTACAAATGCTACCAGATGGATTCCAAGAGCTGCTGCAGCATTCTTTGCGGGACTTGTCATGTAGTTTAATCCATGAAGAATGGAATTCGTTACAGAGGAAAGTCCATACAGTACAACAACGATAGCTCCTGCCATCAACAGATGCGCCGGTGTTGCACTGGAGTCATTGTACAGCAGAACCATAATTGGGGAAGCAAGTACAAAATAACCGATACAACTCGGAATAGCAATTACCATTGTGAGACGTAATGTCTGGTTAATCTTACTGTGAACCTGTTTCTTTGTACCTGCTGTAACAACAGCTGTAAGACTTGGCACAAGAGATGTTCCAAGTGCATTCGCAATTGCCATCGGGACATTGATCAGGGTGTCGTATTTACCGGTGTAAATACCCTGAAGAGCCATATATTCTTTCTCTACATAGCCTTGTGACTCCATAACATGATTAAAGATTGTAAGGTCGATAATCTGGTTAATATTATATACAGCGGTACTGAATACAACGGGGATTGCTGTTAAAAGTAATGCTTTCAGAAGGAAAGAATAACTTTCAACATTCTGGGTGCGGTCTCTTTTAAGCTGTTTGCGTATTATGTTTTTATATAAAAAAATGACAAACAAAAGAAATAACAATCCAGATAAAGAGCCGATAACCGTTCCAAGTGTACTTCCGGCAGCACCGTAAGCAGGTCCGAGAAGCTCCTCTCCGGATTTTTCTCCTGCTTTTGTTCCGATGCCAAAGAGGACACTTGCGCCGACAATACTGATCACGGCATTAAATACCTGCTCAATGATCTGTGAGATAGCTGTTGGAAGCATTGTTCCCATTCCCTGGAAATATCCACGGATAACAGCCATAACTGCAACGATCAGAAGTCCCGGGGCAAGAACACGAAGTGCGTAAACGCTAAGTGGAGATTTCATTAAATGTGTTGAAATCAGTCCTGCTCCCAAAAAGATTGTCAGCGAGATGAATAATCCAACACCGATTGCAAAAGCAAGTGAACAGATAAATACACGGAATGCATTTCGTCTCTGACGCTTTGCAAGTCGGATCGATACCAGCTTGGATACGGCAGTCGGAAGGCTGAATGATGAAATCATCAGAGCGATTGCATAGACCTGATAGGCATATCCATAAAATCCGTTTCCTTCATCTCCTAAAATATTCGTCAGCGGAATCCTGTAGACTACGCCTATGATTTTTGTAAGTACAGCTGCTGCTGCAAGTATCGAACCCTGGACAATATAATCATCCTTTTTCGTTCGTTTTTTCGTTGTTTGTGCCTCAGTTTCAGACATAACTTCCTCCTAGTGTCCCATTCCTTAAAATCTATTTAATATATGTATCCAATCAGCGGAAAATACCGACTTTTTCCATGATTTCTTTCTGTTTTGCTTCCATAACAACACGCTCTTCATCAACCATGTGATCGTATCCAAATAAGTGAAGCATACTGTGTGCAATCAGGAAAGCATACTCTCTTTTGGGTAAATGTCCATATTCTTCAGCCTGGGATAACACTTTTTCCTTTGAGATAACGATATCACCAAGCATCAATTCTCCGGATTCCGGATTAAAGGCTTCTGCACTTTCTTCATCAATCACGGAAAAATCTCCCGGTTCTTCGTATTCAATCATAGGGAAAGAAAGTACATCTGTTGGGCGGTCAATTCCACGTTGTTCCAGATTCATTTCGTGAATCTGGGCATTCTCAGTCAAAAGAAGATTGATCTCTGCTTCATAAGGACAGTCTGCAAGTTCTAATGCAGCGTCAATAACTAATGTGGCAATCTCTTCTGTATCAAAGTCTAACTTTATATTCCCCTCTTCTTCGATAAAAAGACTCATCCTTTTTTCCTCCTGTTTTCTCTCGGTCTGGACGATTTCTTCTCATAGTCCTCATATGCTTTTACAATTTTCTGAACTAATGGATGTCTTACAACATCTTTGCTTGTCAGCGTACAGATGTTGATCCCTTCCAGATCTTTTACAACCTTTACAGCAACATCGAGTCCGGATATTGTTCCGGATGGAAGATCTTTCTGCGTAGAATCACCTGTAATGACAACTTTGGATCCAAAACCAATTCTTGTTAAGAACATCTTCATCTGGGCCGGCGTTGTATTCTGTGCTTCATCAAGGATAATGAACGCATTATCTAAAGTACGCCCGCGCATATATGCCAGAGGAGCAACCTCAATCAATCCTTTTTCAGAATTCTTAAGAAAACTGTCAGCTCCCATGATCTGATAAAGCGCGTCATATAAAGGTCTTAAATACGGATCAATCTTGCTTTGCAAATCTCCCGGAAGAAATCCAAGCTTCTCTCCGGCTTCAATTGCCGGGCGCGTCAGGATGATTCTGCTTACTTCTTCGCGTTTGAATGCTGTGATTGCCATTGCCATCGCAAGATAGGTCTTTCCTGTTCCGGCAGGTCCGAGACCGAAAGTGATCATTCCATTTCGAATTGCATCAACATATTTTTTCTGACCTAATGTTTTTGGCTTTATAGGTTTTCCCTGAAGTGTATGACAGATCAGATCTTTATCAATAGAAACAAGGGCTTCTTCCTGATCTTCAAATACGAGCGAGATTGCATAGTCCACATTCTGTTCCGTAATCGTATTCCCTCGTTTAGCAAGTTCTACAAGCTGTGTAAGTACACGCTGGGCTTTCTGTGCAGCAATTGTATCTCCTACAATCTTGGTTGCACCGTTACGTGAAATCAATGTGACATGAAAAGTTCTTTCTATTTTCTTTATATAAGTATCAAACTGGCCAAATACATTCATCTCGTATTCAGCCGGAATATCAATGATCAGTTCCGACAGACTCATCCGGTTCGTTCCTTTCTAAAGTTATTCTTTCGGTCTCTGTTTCCTCTTCAATCTGCTGATTCAGATAGAGCGTACCTGAAGCCGTTGCCTTTTCGGCAGATATATATATCTTAACATTTTTTTCATTAATTTGAATACCCTTTTCCTCTAAATCTTTACAAAAATAGCGAAATCGACTGCTTAAAATTGTCTGCATCTCTTTTTTTGTATATTTTATTTTCTTGAAGCCGTATTTTTTTATTGTTTCATGCCCATAAAAAACAGGAAGTGAAAAATTTTCTCCCAGTTTTAACTGATGCTCTATACAAAGTTTTTCAGAAGTGTCAGATATTTTTGGTTTCCATGTTTCTAACCGGACAGATCCGATTTGAATAAATCCGGACTTTTTGGTTTCTTTTGTATATACTTTTTTATTATGATAACAGGAAATTATATCCAGATAAGAAATCTGTGTATCGGCGAAAATATCTGCATCAGCATGCGTATATTGATATCCGGTAATTTCACCACTGTCATTCAGGATGTCAATCCGTCCAGATACAAGTAAAGTTCCTTTCGTTACAGAATCCCCGATATGTACCTGGGGAATGCCGGTGCGTGTAATTAAATTTGTAATGATTCCATCAGTAGAAGCAACAAGATCAGCAGGTAAAGGATCTGTCTTGTTACTCTTATCTGTCTGAGTAGATGAGATGATAGGAAGCGCATCTTCATTTTCTTTTATCTGTATTTTTAACCGGCTGCCATCAAGAGAAGCAGATGCCCAAACGATATCATTATATTCCTTTCGAAGGGCTTTGACAATCCCCTGACAATCTACATTTTGCTTTTGCATTCCAGGATAAATCCCCTCTTCTTTCAGAAACGTTGTCAAGGTCGTGTCGGTCCATCTTTTATTTCCCTGAAAATGAATATCCCATAGAAATTGCGAGTAACAATCGATTAGAAAAATGCATAGGAAGATGCTGATAAAGAATAGTTTTCTTTTTCGGTAGCGATAAAGAAAAAAAGGAAAGCCATACCGTTTTTTTAGTATGACTTTTGTATGTGTTTTTCTGACAAAAGGACGAATCTTTCGAAAATCAGATAAACTCAAGTATAATTCATAATTTCTTCCGATACGGGTCAATCCCCAGAATCGGATGCGGTGATAACAGCAGAGATTCAGAAATCGTTCTGGGGAGTATCCTTTGATCTGAATCTTCACATAACCGGACAAGTAGCGGATCAGGCAATGAATCACCCCGGATTCCTCCCCTCGGTAAATTCTAAAGATGATAATGCTCCAGTTACTTTCATCTCATCATTTGTGTAGTATTGAATCCGGAGTCGTTTTCCCTGGATCCGGATCTGTCCTGCCCGCGTCTGCACACGGATCAGTGTATCTGTGTATTCAATAATGCCCCGATAATTTTCAATGCATAATTCATTTCGTCCTAAAATGGTTATAACAGAAGCATTCTGAATCACATCTTTTGGGAGATCCATTGCGGATACCATCTTTTCTTTGATCTGCTCTCGGTTCATTGAAGTTTTTTATATAAAAATCCTTTGTCATCAGTATATGAATATATCACGATGTCCTATACCAGTTGTTTTCTGTGACAGATCTCTATTTATGATAAGGTTCACCGTTGATGATCCGATAACTTCTGTATATCTGCTCTAACAGAATGACTCGCATCAACTGGTGTGGAAAGGTCATCTTGGAAAAGCTTAATGCATAGTCCGATCTTGCGAGCACTTCTTTGCCCAAACCAATGGATCCGCCAATGATAAATGTGATATGGCTTGTTCCCTGAATTCCAAGTTGATTGATTTTTGCAGAAAGTTCTTCAGAACTAAGAAGCTTTCCGTTAATCTCAAGAGTGATCACATAGGTATCCTCTTTTACATATTTCATAATGCGTTCAGCTTCTTTATCGCGAATTGTATTTTCCACGACATCACTTGCATGGTCAGGTGTCTTTTCATCAGCTACTTCTATAATCTCCAGTTTGCAGTATCGGCTTAATCGCTTGCTGTATTCTGCGATTGCATCTCGCAGATATTTTTCTTTTATCTTTCCTACGGTTATTAATGTAATCTTCATTTTTCTGTTCTTTCTGAATAAATTTTAATCATGCATGCCTGTTAACTGTTATTTTGATAAGCTGTCAGCAATTTCGTAAACATAGAGTTCGTGAAGAGCTCTTGTTGCGCAAATATATTCCGCCTGATTTTTAAGCGGATTTTCTTTTGCACCGCGAAGTGCGAAAACCTGGTCAAATTCCAGACCTTTTGCAAGATAAAATGTCGTTACTGTGAGTCCTTTCTTAAATGCGGAACTGTTACGATCTACATAGGATACGTTGATACCACGAAGTTTCAGGAGACGGCTTAAGTCAAAAGCTTCTTCTTCTGTTGTTGTGATCAGGGCAGCAGTTTCAAAGTCTCCCGGACATTTTAAATGACAGACAAGTTCATCAAGCAATTCCGTATCTGTGTTAAATGTCTTTTCTACGACTTCTTTTCCATGGCGGTCCAGTAACTCAAGATCAGATACTCCACTGACTTTTTCCGCATACCGGGCAATTTCCAATGTGTTCCGGTAACTCTTTTTGATTTCAATTGTTCGGATTTCACGTCCAAGTAATTTGGGAAGAAATCTCAATACATCCTGTTGCTTTGTATCCAATGTCTGTGCACGGTCTCCAAGAATAGTCATTCTACAATGAAACAAGGATTCCAGGATGGTGTATTGCAGATAAGTGTAGTCCTGCATTTCATCAATGACAAGATGCTTAATGTTCTTATGAGTTGAGTTCCCACCGGAAAGACGATATTTCAGATAGAGCATAGGAAATACATCTTCATAAGGGAGCTTTCGTTTTTCGTACGGAACTTCCGGCAACAGATCACAACCACAGTCATCGAGCATCCAATTATAAATGGTGTAAATATCTTTCGTTGTGTACATCTTGTCGAACTTCATCTGAAGCATCTCCTGATCATCCTCTGAAATATTTCTGCCTTTCAGAGTTTCCCAGGAATCGATAAAATAGTCTTTTACAGCGTCCATACGTTTCAATAACGGAGTCTCTGTAAATTTATAATAGAACAATTGGATCAAGTCTTCTTCTGTCAATGTCATTCCACGGAACTCAATTTCTTTGAATTCCATCAGACGATCTTCCAGAATCGCAAGGAAACCTTCTATTTCACCAATAAAATCTTTGGATTGTTTCCAGTCAAAACGATTCTGAGCTGATTCATCCGGAAACTTCATCCGACGTTCCAACTGATCATAACGATCCTCACAGTCTGCAGCGACACCTTTTCGAAGCTCTTTGTAGGCGTAGAGATCAAAACTCATCTCACGGATATTCTCTTCTCCTAATTCTGGAAGAATATGTGAGATATAATCTGCAAATACGCTGTTCGGTGAAAGAATCAGTATGTTGGATGATTTCAGAGTGTCGCGTTCATGATATAAAAGATATGCAATTCGGTGTAAAGCAATCGAAGTTTTTCCACTTCCGGCAGCTCCCTGGATTACAAGGATTCGATCTTTCGTATTTCGGATAATTGCATTCTGTTCTTTCTGGATCGTGCGGACGATATTTTTTAATTTTACATCACTGTTTGTTCCAAGTTCTTTTTTCAGAATATCATCATCGATCTTTGTATCACTTTCAAAGGCATAGACAAGTTCTCCATTCTGAATCTTAAACTGCCATTTTGAAAGAATCTCTCCATCCAGTCTTCCGGCAGGAGCCTCATAGCTTGCAGGGCCTTTATCATAATCATAAAACAAACTGCTGACCGGAGCTCTCCAGTCGTAGATCAGCGGCTGCATGCCTGTTTTTTCGGCAAAATTTGCAATCCCGATATAAAACGGTTCTGGTTCGTCATCTCCATCATACATAAAATCGACACGTCCGAAAAAAGGTGCATCTAACATTTTCTCAAATCTATGTTTTAATTGCAGCTTCTCATTATTAGCGTTGACCTGATGCAGAAGTGCCTGCTGATTATCATAATCTTCGTAACCATATTCATCCATCTCCGTATAATTTTCCCAGTAATATTCCTGCATATTATCAATCTCTTTCTGTCCATCAGAGAGAGACTGCCCTATTTCTTCCAGTCGTTTTTGTAACTTTATCTCAACATCTTCAAGGAAGCATCTTCCATCAAATCGATTGTCATTGCTGTTATAATTCGTCATATGTTTTATATTTCCCCCAAAATAGATTTTTGCTTCTTAGGTTTATTGAAATTTGCAAATATTTGGTTTATTATTTTACCATATCTTCGAACAGGTTGTCATCTAATTTGAGCAAAATTGCTGTATGTCACAAAAACTTTTCCGTTGTCTGCCTCAAATTATAACACGAACAAATTCATTTTTAATATATTAAAAATATCCTGACAAGCACAGATTTTTCTGTATCCTGTCAGGATATTCTGTTTTCAAATTCCGATTTTCTCAAAGAAGCTTATGCTCCTAGGTGCAATCTTCCTTCTATTATTTATTTCTCAGATATTCATCGATACCTTTGGCACCTGCTTTACCAGCTCCCATAGCAAGGATAACTGTAGCAGCTCCTGTAACAGCATCTCCTCCGGCGAATACACCTTCTTTAGATGTCTGTCCATTCTCTTCCTCTGCAACGATACATTTTCTGCGGTTTGTCTCAAGTCCCTTTGTTGTAGAAGAAATCAGCGGGTTTGGTGATGTACCAAGAGACATGATAACTGTATCAACTTCGATGTCGTACTCAGAGCCCTCAATCTCAACCGGACGTCTTCTTCCGGATGCATCTGGTTCGCCAAGTTCCATCTTGATCACTGTCATGCTTGTGATATTACCGTTCTCGTCAACGTTGATCTTCTTCGGATTAGTAAGAAGATCGAAGATGATTCCTTCTTCTTTTGCATGATGAACTTCTTCAGCTCTTGCAGGAAGCTCTGCTTCACTTCTTCTGTATACTACATGAACTTCTGCGCCAAGACGAAGAGCTGTTCTTGCAGCATCCATAGCTACGTTACCACCACCAACAACAGCTACTTTCTTACCGGCAGCGATCGGTGTATCGTAATCCTCACGGAAAGCTTTCATGAGGTTACTTCTTGTCAGGTATTCATTTGCGGAGAATACTTCGTTTGCATTCTCTCCCGGAATTCCCATGAACATTGGAAGTCCGGCACCGGATCCAATGAATACTGCCTCGAATCCTTCTTCTTCCATCAGCTGATCGATTGTTGTGGATTTACCGATAACAACGTTTGTCTCGAATTTAACACCGAGCTCTTTTACTTTCTCGATCTCTTTTGCAACGACTTTCTGTTTTGGAAGACGGAACTCAGGAATACCATATACAAGTACTCCACCGAGCTCATGTAATGCTTCGAATACTGTTACATCATATCCGAGTTTTGCAAGGTCTCCGGCACATGTAAGTCCGGACGGACCAGAACCGATAACGGCTACTTTATGGCCGTTCATAGTCTCAGCACCTTCTGGTTTGATATCGTTCTCAAGTGCATAATCAGCAACGAAACGCTCCAGTTTTCCGATAGAAACAGGCTCACCTTTGATTCCACGGATACATTTTCCCTCACACTGGGATTCCTGCGGGCAAACACGTCCACAGATAGCCGGAAGTGCACTGGATTTACCAATGATCTTGTAAGCTTCTTCAATGTTTCCTTCTTTTACCTGATGGATAAATGCCGGAATGTTGATGGATACAGGACAACCCTGGATACATTTTGCATTCTTACAGTTAAGGCATCTTGTAGCCTCTTCCATTGCTTCTTCTTTGTTATAACCGAGACAAACTTCTTCAAAGTTTGTTGCGCGTACTTTTGGATCCTGCTCTCTTACAGGTACTTTTTTCATCATATCAGCCATTATTCGTCACCTCCACAATGTCCGCATCCGCCGTGATGTGTATCGCCTTCCTGAAGCTTCAGCATTGCGCGTCCTTCTTCAGATTTGTACATCTGGCTTCTCTTCATTGCCTGATCAAAGTCAACAAGGTGTCCGTCGAACTCTGGTCCGTCAACGCATGCAAATTTAATCTCATCTCCAACCTGAAGACGGCAGGCACCACACATACCTGTTCCGTCTACCATAATCGGGTTCATGCTGACGATTGTCGGAATCTCAAGTTTCTTTGTTAAGAGACAGACGAATTTCATCATGATCATCGGTCCGATCGCAACGCAGACATCGTATTTATTTCCGTTGTTTACAAGTTCTTCTACCATAGTTGTAACCATTCCTGCGTGTCCGTAGGAACCGTCATCTGTACATGGGTAGTAGTTTCCTGCAACAGCTTCCATCTGATCTTCAAGGATCAGCATATCTTTTGTTTTAGCACCAACGATAACATCAGCATCGATTCCGTGTGCTTTCAACCATTTTACCTGCGGGTAAACCGGAGCAGCCCCAACTCCACCGGCTACAAACAGCATCTTCTTATTCTTAAGGGACTCAAGGTCTTCATGAACAAACTCAGAAGCGCATCCAAGCGGACCTGTAAAGTCACGGAAACTGTCTCCGGCTTTGAGTTCTCCCATTTTCACTGTAGAAGCTCCAACTTCCTGGAAAACGATTGTGATTGTTCCTGCTTCTCTGTCATAATCACAGATTGTCAGCGGAATACGTTCGCCTTTCTCGTCCATTTTAACGATGACAAACTGACCAGGCTGACAGTGACTTGCTACACGTGGTGCATGAACATTCATCAGATAAATCTTATCAGCCAGTTTTTCAGCTTTTAATATCTTATACATGTTTTTCCTCCTTGTAAATAAATCGACGTTATTGTCTCCAAACATTGTGTAAACAATAACAACTCGCTCTTTGTTAATAATACGACACTTCAGCTATGAATTCAAGTAAAACATACGGGCAGACACACAATTTCATGCATCTACCCGTATTGTTTAAGACAAGTTTACAGCGTTATCTTATTTTATAAGAACACTGAAACCTTTATTAATTTTTGATTTTAGAAATCAACTTCTGTTCCGTAGTATGTACATGTAAGAAGTTTAGCCATAGCAGCTGGATCGATTGCACGTGGGTTAGATCCTGTACAGGCATCTCCTACAGCCAGTTCTGCAATCTTGTCAACTTTTTCTTTGAATTCTTCTTCATTGATTCCGAAGTCTTTCAGAGTCTTAGGAATGTTCAGTCTTACATTGAACTCATCAATCTTCTCAACAAGGCTGTTGATCAGAGCCTGCTCAGATGTTCCGGCAAGTCCCATTCTGCGTGCGATTTCAGCATAACGTTTTGCAGCTACAGCGTCTTTGGCGTTGTATTTGATAACGTATGGAAGGTAAATTGCGTTAGCACATCCGTGCGGAATATGTCCTGTAGAGAATGCAGCACCTGTTTTATGAGCCATTGAATGAACGATACCAAGTAATGCATTAGAGAATGCCATTCCTGCAAGGCACTGTGCATAATGCATCTGCTCTCTTGCAACCATATCACATTTGTAAGATCCTGGCAGATAATCAAGAACCATCTCAATTGCCTGCAGTGCAAGTGGATCTGTGAAAGGTCCGTTCAGTGTGGATACATATGCTTCAATTGCATGTGTAAGAGCATCCATACCTGTATATGCGACCTGTTTAACCGGGAGTCCTGCAACAAGGTCAGGATCAACGATTGCAACATCTGGTGTGATGTTGAAGTCAGCCAGTGGATATTTCACACCAGTCTGATAGTTTGTGATAACTGAGAATGCTGTAACCTCTGTAGCTGTTCCTGAAGTTGTAGGAATTGCTGCAAATTTAGCTTTCTGTCTCAGTTCCGGGAAGCTGAATGGTGTGATCAGGTCTTCAAAGGAGATCTCCGGGTACTCATAGAATGCCCACATAGCTTTCGCTGCATCGATTGGTGATCCACCACCCATAGCAACGATCCAATCCGGCTCGAAAGCACGCATTGCTTCTGCACCTTTCATAACAGTCTCAACTGACGGATCTGGCTCAACACCTTCAAACAGCTGAACTTCCATTCCGCCTTCTTTCAGATAATTAACTGCTTTATCCAGGAATCCCTGACGTTTCATAGAACCGCCACCAACTACAAGAATGGCTTTCTTTCCTTTCAGGTTCTTCAGTTCTTCCAGACATCCTTTTCCATGATAAATGTCTCTTGGTAAGCAAAATCTACTCATAACAAATCTCTCCTTTTTTATGTAGTATTGTTATTTTTTTAACAGATATTATTATAACTCTGTATGCTAAAAAAAGCAACCCTATTTTGGAAAATTTACATAATATTTTCCAAAATCAAGGTTGCTTTCTAGTTACTTTACACAGTTTACTTAATATGTAGTAATATAGTTTCGTGTTGTTACTTCCGTCGCTTTTCCATTTTTATCGTTCACGAGAATTGCTGAAAAAGTTGTTTGTGAATTTTCTGGCATATCAATCGGGTCAGTATATTTCTCAGAGGATGTGGTTGGAGTTGAACCGTCCATCGTGTAGTATGCCGTATATCCATCCGGTACCGTAATCGTGATCTGAGTGGCTGTACTATATTGTCCGGTTGATGGAGAAACTGCCGGAGCGTCTACAAGTGGAAATTCAATGGAATATTTCGCACTGGAAACAGCACTTGGTATTCCTTTTTTATTAACAGCAATTGCACGGATTTCTGTGTCACCTTCGGACTGAAGCAAAACAGCTTCTTTGTATTCTGTACTTGACTCCGTCGGATCAGAACCATCTGTTGTATAATAAATCGTTCCGCCTGTAGCAGATGTTAATGTTACCTGCTGTACTTCATCATAGGTTCCTTCTTTCAAACTGAATTTAGGAGCAGATGAAACATAATCATTCATAGCAGATAATACATTCTTATCTTCACAATCCTGCAGGAGATCAGAAATCTTATTCGGCTGTTCTGTTTTCTCATAGAATTTTACTGCAGCTTTATAGAGATTTACATTCGACGGTTGTGTCTCCAGTGCGTTGAGATAGACGCTCTCTGCACTGTCCAGATCATCCTGGGCAACATAGATATTAGCAAGTCCGGTATAAGCCTCTGCCTTTGATTTATCCTTTATAATTGCTCTGTTAAAATAATTCTCTGCAGAAGTATAGTTACTATTCTGCAGTGCGGCATTCCCTTTTTTGATCATGCCTGTATAGGAATTCTGATATCCGATATAAATTCCGACACCAATCAGAAGAATGAGCAGGAAAAAAACCGTAAGTAATTTTTGACGTTTTTTTCTGGCAGCTTCTTGTTTTTTGATCTGCTGCAGGCGTCTGCTTTCAGTAGATGTCCGGCGCAGATTCTCTGTTGACTGACGGGCATCCTGATAACGCTTTGCATCTGTTTTCTGACGTTGTCTTTGCGCTCTCTGGCGCCGTAGCTGCTCTCTTCGCTCTTCTCTTACTTTATCCAGTTCCGCCTGGCTTAAGACGCGTGTGGAATTAGGATTCGATCGTTGATTTTGCCGATTTCTATTTTGTTGGTTTTGGCTCACATTCTGTCTTCGGACTACATCTGCCTGGATCTGACGTGTAGCTCCGGCTACTGAGCCTTTCACTTCGCGTGCGAGTACGTCTTCCAGAGGGTTATAATCTGGTACAATCTGTACTTCAGCACCGCATACGGGACAAATCAACTGATCGTCTGGTATATTTGCTCCGCAATGTGTACACCTCATTTACAAGTTCCTCCTACTTACGAACTGTTTCAACACAATTATTCATCAGCATCGCAATTGTCATTGGACCAACACCACCCGGTACCGGCGTGATTGCAGAAGAATGAGGTTCAACATCCGCAAAATCAACATCTCCGCAAAGATGGTTCGCTTCATCACGATGCATTCCTACATCGATGACAACAGCTCCCTCTTTGATATATTCAGATGTGATAAAACGCTCTTTTCCAATTGCAACAATCAGGATATCTGCTCGTTTTGCTACTTCTTTAAGATCTTTTGTTCGGGAATGTGCAACGGTTACAGTTCCATTTTCACGAAGCAAAAGGGCTGCCATTGGTTTACCGACGATATTGCTTCGTCCAATGATCACACATTCTTTTCCTTCAATCGAAATATTGGATCTTTTCAAAAGCTGAATGATTCCGGCCGGAGTACAGGATAAAAATCCTTTTTCTCCGATCCAGAGTCTTCCAACACTTACAGGATGGAATCCATCTACATCCTTATCCGGTGAAATCGTACGGATGATCTTATCTTCATCAATATGATCCGGTACCGGAAGCTGTACAAGGATTCCGTTTACGCTTTCATCCGCATTTAACTCTTCTACTAACTTAATCAGTTCTTCTTCCGAAGTCTCTTCCGGAAGTTCATATGATCTGGATTCTACCCCGATATAGGCGCATGCCTTTTTCTTGTTTCTGACATATACAGAAGAAGCCGGATCACTTCCCACCTGAATAACAGCAAGGCAAATATCAATGCCTTCTGCCTTAAACTGTGCGACTTCTTCTTTCAACTCATCTTTAATCTGCTGAGAGATTAATTTACCATCTATCAACTGTGCCATGTGTATCTCCTTAATTAATTATCTAACTCCATGAAAATAACTGGTATTGCCGGTCACAAAATACCATGACCGGCAGCCAATCATAAAAAACTTTAGAAAAGTCCAGTGATCTTTCCGTCATCTGTAACGTCGATTCCGTTTGCAGCAGGAACTTTTGGAAGTCCAGGCATTGTCATAACAGCGCCCGTCAGTGCGACAACAAAACCGGCTCCTGCACTTACATATACCTCGCGGATATGAATATCAAAGTTTTCAGGTCTTCCAAGCTTTGTAGCGTCATCTGAAAGAGAATACTGATTCTTTGCCATACAGATCGGGAAAGAACCAAATCCCATAGATTCAATCTTGGCGAGCTGTTTCTCGGCTGCAGGTTCATATACAACATCATGTGCGCCGTAAATCTCCTGTGCGATTGTACGAATCTTGTCTTTCAGAGAAAGCTCATCATTATAAAGCGTATGGAAATCACTTTCTTTTGTCTCAAGTGTCTCAAGAACCTTCTGCGCAAGATCTAAACCGCCTTCTCCGCCTTTCTCCCACACTTCTGAGAGGGCAAACTCGCATCCGCGTTCACGACAGAATTTTTCAATAAATGCATTTTCAGCATCCGTATCTGTTACAAATGAATTCAGTGTAACGATTACCGGTACACCGTATTTCTGAATATTTTCAATATGTTTCTCAAGATTTACAATACCTTTTGCAAGGGCATCCAGGTTCTCTTCTGCAAGGTCAGCCTTCGCAACGCCACCGTTATACTTTAATGCACGTACTGTTGCAACTAAAACTACTGCATCTGGTTTCAGACCTGCCATACGGCATTTGATATCAAAGAATTTCTCAGCGCCAAGATCTGCACCAAATCCGGCTTCTGTGACAGTGATGTCACTTAACTTCAGAGCCATCTTTGTTGCACGTACACTATTGCAGCCATGTGCAATGTTTGCAAATGGACCACCATGTACTAATGCCGGTGTATGCTCAAGTGTCTGGATCAGGTTTGGCTTGATCGCATCTTTCAGAAGTGCAGCCATAGCACCTGTTGCCTGAAGATCATCTGCTGTAACAGGTTCTCCCTTGAAATTGTAAGCAACAATGATTCTTCCAAGTCTGCGTTTAAGATCAGCAAGATCATCTGCAAGACAGAGGATCGCCATGATCTCAGATGCCACTGTAATGACAAAATGATCTTCACGGACCATACCGTCTGTTTTGCGTCCAAGTCCGACAACAATATTTCTGAGAACACGATCATTCATATCGACACAACGTTTCCATACAACCTGTCTTGGATCAATACCAAGTGTATTTCCCTGCTGGATATGATTATCGAGCATTGCTGCAAGAAGGTTGTTTGCTGAAGTGATCGCATGAAAGTCTCCTGTAAAATGCAGGTTCAGATCTTCCATAGGAACGACCTGGGCATATCCGCCACCGGCTGCTCCACCTTTGATTCCGAAACATGGTCCGAGAGATGGCTCGCGAAGTGCGATCATTGCCTTTTTTCCAAGTTTTGCAAATGCCTGTCCGAGACCTACAGATGTTGTAGTCTTACCCTCTCCGGCCGGAGTAGGATTGATTGCTGTTACAAGTACAAGCTTTCCATCCTCGTTATCTTTGATTCTGTTCCAGAGTTCATCGGAAAGTTTTGCCTTATATTTTCCATAAAATTCAAGTTCATCTTCTGAAATACCGGCCTGTACCGCTACCTCTTTGATGTGTTTCATTTCTGCTTCCTGTGCAATCTGAATATCTGTTTTCATCTTTCCCTCTCCTTTGTATCACTTTTGGTGTTTTTAGATTTTACGAAGTCTGATTCTGCATATATTCTGCAAATTCTTCTTTTGTCATAAGCACTTTTCTTGGTTTTGTTCCTTCCTCCGGACCTACAACACCGGCTTCACATAGCTGATCCATAATTCTGGCAGCACGGTTGAAACCAATCTTGAACATCCTCTGAAGCATACCAATCGATGCTTTTTCCTTGTCGATGATCAGATTCCCTGCATCTGCAAAATAGACATCCCTGCTGTTCTCGCTGTCCTGCTGTCCCGGAAGCATTCCCTGACCCGGAAGATCTGCGCTGCTTGAAATCTGTTCTTCTAGTTCATTACTGTACGAGGTATTTCCGTTCTTGTCAATCAAATAATCAACAACTTTTTGAACTTCTTCGTCCGAAACGAAAGATCCCTGCACCCTGACAGGTTTTGGATATCCGGATGGATAAAAGAGCATGTCTCCCTTTCCCAGGAGCTTTTCGGCACCATTCATGTCGATAATTGTCCTTGAATCGACACCTGATGATACAGAAAAAGCAATTCGGGAAGGCATGTTTGCTTTGATCAATCCGGTAATAACATTTACAGATGGTCTCTGTGTTGCAAGAATCAAATGAAGTCCCGCTGCTCTGGCCAACTGTGCCAGACGACAGATAGCACCTTCTACTTCTCCCGGAGCAACCATCATAAGATCAGCAAGCTCGTCAATGATAATTACAATCTGAGGAAGCTTTTTCTGAATCTCCGGTCCGGTTTCCCCATGCTTGACCTTTTCATTAAAGCCCTTTAAATCACGTACATTGTACTGTGCAAAAAGTTTGTAACGCTTTTCCATTTCAGCAACTGCCCAGTTCAAAGCACCTGCCGCCTTCTTCATATCTGTGACAACCGGAATCATCAGATGTGGAATTCCGTTATACACACTTAGTTCCACAACTTTTGGATCGACAAGGATCAGTTTAACATCATCAGGATCTGCCTTATAAATAACACTCATGATCAGAGTGTTGATGCAGACAGATTTACCGGATCCCGTTGCACCTGCAACAAGAAGATGCGGCATCTTGGCGATGTCAGTCACAACAACCTTTCCGGCAATATCTTTACCAACTGCAAATGAAATTGGCGATTTACTGTTTTTGAACTCTTTTGACTCCAGCAGATCTCCCAGCATAACCGCTGTATTTTCACTGTTCGGAACTTCGATACCGACCGCGGCTTTACCAGGGATTGGAGCTTCAATTCTCAGATCTGCAACTGCAAGATTTAGCTTGATATCATCTGCAAGTCCAACAATCCGGCTTACTTTTACGCCCTGTTCCGGTTGAAGTTCATATCTTGTAACAGATGGACCACAGCTTGCGTTTGTTACATGTACTCCAACTCCAAAATTCTGTAGTGTCTGTTCCAGTTTTAAAGCCGTGGCACGAAGGTGTTCATCCGAATCACCGCCGCCTTTCTTCCCCTTCTTTAACAGATTCAGTGGAGGTGTATGATAAACCGGCCGTGGTTTTTGCTCCTGTTCCCGTATGGTCAGTTCTACACTGGCTGTCTCTGCGGCAACTGCCTGCGCGTCTTTTTTGCTGCTTTTTTTGGAATGCTCCTGTTTTATCTCCGGGCTATTTTCAATCATAGGATCCGTAGCCGGATCATGTTCAGAACTCATCTCGTTTTCTTGTTTGGAAGCGGGTGTCTGTACCGGTTCAAGATGCAGTGCATCGTCAAACGGAATCTCTTCTTGTACATCCATTGCCGGTTCTGCTCTGTTAATGACAAAATGATCTTCAAAGGAATCCGTCAGATCTTTTGAATCCGGCTCTTTCTCCGGGACAAGTTCTGTCATTTCAGGTGATTTTGGAGTCCGCCCAAAGCCACCAACAGGTGATTCTTCCTCTGAAAGAAGCGTTGTGGCGAACGTAATACCTGATGCTTTAAGGTCTGTCCGCTTTGTGCGTTTCTTTTTCTCACTTGGAGAAGATGCATCAGCCTGTAAAGTTTCGACTTTTTCTCTTTGCTTCAACGCAAGTGCCTCTTTGCGGGCATCCCGCTCCAGTGTGCGGATCTCAGCAGTTTCCTGATGTTTCCGTTTCACTTCCTGGTAAGCTTTCTTTCCATGTCTTCCAAGTGGAGCTAATAAAGAACGTTCTGTTACCAGAATGATACAAATGATTGAGAAAATGATCAAAATAACATAAGTACCTGCCTCTCCGATCAGTGGACATAAAATACTGATCAGAATTCCGCCAAGTAATCCACCCGCATTTTTATCAGCACTGGAATCTTTGTAGTAAGATAAAACAGATGTCCCGGCAGTATATGGATGAAACATCAATTCTAAAATTCCACAAAGGAGAATGACCAGAACAATTGCGGCACCTACTTTTATGTAAGCATGAGGATTTCCTTTATTGGAAATATAAAAAGCAACTGCTCCGAAAAATACAAATGGAAATAAATATGCCATTGCTCCTACAAGTCCAAATCCTACAGAAGAAATTGCTCCTCCCGCTATGCCACCCATACCAAAATTACTCAGGATAAGAAGGATACAGATGGCAAGGGAACCCAATAGAAGAATCTCTGAACGGATTTCCTGACTTTGTGCTGTATTTATATGATTTGAAGTTCTTTTTGTCTTACTGCCAGAACTTTTCTTTGTGGAGGCAGAAGCTTTTTTTGCTGTCGATGTTTTCTTAGTTGTTGCATTTTTTGCTGCTTTCGCTGTGTTGTTCGTAGAACTTTTTTTCGTATTTGTAGATTTTGCAGCCATCTGATTCCCCCTTAATTATTATACCATTGTACTGATTCAATCAAACGATAGATTGAATACATACTATTTCAAGTATAACATCAATTAAAATTCATGTCATTACAAAATTTCTTTGATCAGATGCCATTTTTTTGTTCTATATTTACATTTCCGAAGGTTTTTCCCGTTTTTCATCAATCAATTCATAGAGTTTTTTAAATGCCTGGTGAATGCCTCCGACTTCGTCGATGATCCCTTCTCTTACAGCTTCTTCTCCTTCTAACAGTGTTCCTACATCTTTTACAAGCTGCGTAGGGTTCAACATCAGATCAACAAGACGTTTTTCTGTGATTTTAGAGTGTGCAGCAATAAATCTGGCAATTCTGTCCTGTGTACGTTCCATATTTCTCAGACTCTGTGTCACACCGATAAAAGTACCGTTTGAACGAACCGGATGAACAACCATGGTTCCTGTTGGTACAATAAAGGAATAATCTGCCGAAACAGCAAGAGGACCGCCAATAGAATGACTTCCACCAAGAACAAGAGAAACGGTTGGTTTTCCCAAAGAAGCTATCATCTCCGCAATTGCAAGTCCGGCTTCCACATCTCCACCCAGTGTATTTAATAAAATGAGAACCCCCTCTACTTCATCGCTTTCTTCAGCTTCAGCCAGTTGTGGAAGTAAATGTTCGTACTTTGTTGCTTTTGTATTATTTGATACTGTTTCATGTCCTTCAATTTCACCTATAATTGTCAGAAGACGAATTTTGTAATTCTTTTTATTTTCATTTAACATTAACGCACCAAATTCTTTGATTTCATCTGATTTTTGCTTTTTTTCCTCGCTCATATAAATATGCCTCCTGTTGAAAGTAAATAAATACTATTACTAGAATGCACAGAATACGGGAAAAATATGTATTGTATCCAATTCTGCATATCAATCTCCACAATTTAAGCGAAAGAACTAACTACTGTTTAAAACCTGCAATTCGGATACAAAAAACAGGAGGTATGGATACAAAATCATGGGAATCCATACCTCCTGAATCATATGTTATTTATATTAATCTTCCAGTGCCTGTTCTACATCGGCAATCAGATCTTCAATATTCTCAATTCCAAGACTGAAACGAATCAGATCTGGCTGTACACCTGCTTCCAACAGTTCCTGCTCATTCATCTGTCTGTGTGTATGACTTGCAGGATGAAGTACGCAGCTTCTTGCGTCTGCTACATGAGTTACAATCGCAACCAGTTTCAGTTTGTCCATCATCTTAACTGCTGCTTCTCTTCCGCCCTTTAATCCAAAAGTAATAACACCGCATGTTCCATCCGGCATATATTTCTGAACAAGATCATAATCCTTGCTTCCCGGAAGTGATGGGCAGTTTACCCATGCCACTTTCTCGTGTCCCTGGAGATACTGTGCCATCTTTACAGCGTTCTCACAATGTCTTGGTACTCTCAAATGAAGGCTCTCAAGTCCAAGGTTCAGAAGAAATGCATTCTGAGGAGACTGGATCGATCCAAGATCTCTCATCAGCTGTGATGTTGCTTTTGTTATATAAGCAGCTTTGCCAAACTTTTCTGTGTATACAATTCCGTGATAAGTCTCATCCGGTGTTGTAAGTCCGGCAAACTTGTCTCCGTAAGCAGCCCAGTCAAAGTTACCGCTGTCAACGATTGCACCGCCAACACAGGCTGCATGTCCATCCATGTATTTTGTAGTTGAATGGGTAACAATATCTGCACCCCATTCAAAAGGACGACAGTTGATCGGTGTGGCAAATGTATTATCTACGATTAACGGAACATGATGTGCATGTGCAGCTTTTGCAAATTTCTCAAAATCAAAAACAGTCAATGCCGGATTGGCGATAGTTTCTCCAAAAACAGCTTTCGTATTCTCCTGAAATGCCGCATTCAGTTCTTCCTCTGTGCAGTCTGGGTCTACGAAAGTTGCTTTCACACCCATTTTACGGATTGTGTGAGCAAACAGATTGTATGTACCGCCATACAAGGCAGATGCACATACGATATGATCACCTTCTTCAGCAATATTCATAATCGCATAAAAGTTTGCTGCCTGTCCGGAAGAAGTCAGCATTGCTGCTACTCCCCCCTCCATATCACAGATCTTTGCTGCTACTGCATCATTCGTCGGATTCTGAAGTCTTGTATAAAAATATCCGGACTCTTCAAGATCAAAAAGTCTTCCCATCTGATCACTGCTGGTGTAACGGAATGTTGTGCTTTGTACGATCGGGAGCACACGTGGTTCACCGTTTCCCGGATTGTAACCGGACTGTACACATTTAGTTTCCATCTTGTAATTACTCATCATTGTCCCCCATTTCTTATAACTGATTATTCGTTCCAGTTATGGTATACGTCCTGAACGTCATCATCTTCATCAAGAAGATCAAGTGTTTTCTGGATGTTTTTAATATCTTCTTCTTTTGTAAGATCAACATATGTCTGTGGAATCATTGTAACTTCAGCAGAAACCATAGGGATTCCGGCTTCTTCCATCTTCAGACGAACATCACTGAAGTCTTCCGGTGCTGTTAATACTTCGTAGCTGTCTTCTTCTTCGTTAAAGTCTTCAGCACCTGCATCAAGTACAGTCATCATAAGATCATCAGAGTCCATATCGCACTCTTCTTTATCAATAATGATCTGTCCTTTTTCATCGAACATGAAAGATACACATCCAGGTGTTCCTACGTTTCCGCTTCCCTTTGTAAATGCATTTCTTACATTGGAAGCTGTACGGTTCTTGTTATCTGTAAGAGTCTTAACGATAATAGCGGTTCCGTTCGGTCCATATCCTTCATATGTAATACGCTCATAGTTATCAGCAGTTCCTTCTCCGGCAGCTTTTTTGATATTTCTCTCGATTGTATCATTCGGCATGTTGTTTGCTTTTGCTTTTGCAATAACATCACGAAGTCTGCTGTTGTTTGTCGGATCAGCACTTCCACCTTCCTTAACAGCAATTGCAAGTTCACGTCCGATCTTTGTAAAAATCTTTCCTTTCGCTGCATCATTCTTTTCTTTCTTATGCTTGATATTCGCAAATTTAGAATGTCCTGACATATTCTGATTCTCCTTTTCTATTGTATCAATGTATTTTATATAAATTCACTTGCATTTACAGATACACACTAAGTCCTGTAAAGCACTATCCTTATGATTTTACCACGCTTTTTTTGTTCTGTAAAGAATTTGGTTGGATTTATGTAGTAAGATCCAGACTGATTCTTATTGCTTGGTCAATTTTTTTCATTCGTTCCTGATCGATATGACAGACATATTCTCTCAGTCTTTTCTTGTCAATTGTACGGATCTGTTCCAGCAGAATGACTGAATTTTTCATAATATTATAATCATTTGTACAGATTTCAATATGTGTCGGCAATTTTGCCTTATTCATCTTCGACGTAATTGCGGCACAGATGATGGTTGGACTATGTCTGTTGCCTATATTATTCTGTATTATAAGTACCGGCCGGATTCCACCTTGTTCGGAACCAACGACAGGACTAAGATCTGCGTAATAAATGTCGCCCCGCTTAATTATCAATTCATTCACACTCCGATATTCCAGTTACTTTTCGTATTTGTTCTCTGATTCTTCTCAGAACCTTTTGTTTTTTTCTAAGAACATACTAAAGTATCTCCGGTTTTATCGGATGTATGCATGTCAACCGGATTCTTTCAATAATTCCGGTTATTCGAAATAATCAATCTGTTTTACGATCGTACCGTTTTTATAATACTCTCTCGGAACACGTTTGCTCAGATCACAGACAAATTCATAATTGAATCTTCCACTCAGATCAGAAAGATCTTCTACACGGATAACGGCGTCCTTGTCTTTTCCGACCAGAGTAACCGGATCCATGAATTTTGCTTCCGGAATCTCTGTTACATCTACCATAAACTGATCCATGCAGACTCTTCCCACAATGTCTGCACGTTTTCCATGGATAAGAACATATCCTTTATTTGAAAGGGAACGCGGATATCCGTCACCGTATCCGACGGGAATCGTAGCGATCCGCATCTTCTTTGGCGCGACGAAAGTTCCACCGTAACTGATGGAAGTTCCTTTTTCCACATCCTTTACAAAGCTGATATGGCTGATTAATTCCAGTGCCGGTTTCAGGTCAACAGCATCTTTTTTCACTTCATCTGACGGATACATTCCATAAATAGAGATCCCGGCTCTGGCAAGATCATGCTTCATATCCGGAAAATCAATAATTCCGGCACTGTTATCACAATCATAATAGGAAATCTGGACTCCATTTTTTTCTAACTGTTCTTTCATCCAGAGGAATTTTTCATGTTGGGCAAATGTATAAGACTTGTCAAATTCATCTGCCTTTGCAAAGTGTGTGAACATTCCTTCCATTTTAATATTAGGAAGTTTGCTGATTCTGGAAATTGTCTCAACACTCTCTTTGCTTACTTTGAATCCAATTCGTCCCATTCCTGTATCGATTTTTATGTGAAGAAATGCGGTCTTTCCTGACCTTACGGCAGCATCAGCCATTCCCTTGGCCATCTCTTCTGTATAAACTGCTGCACGGATTTCTTTTTCAACCATTTCTTCATACTCATCAGGAAAAACACAGCCAAGAATCAAGATTGGTTTCTTGATTCCATGTGCTCTTAAAGTTCTTGCTTCTCCCATGCATGCTACAGCGTAGCCCCAGATATAAGGCGTTTCCTCAAACATTTCCGCAAGAGGAACTGCTCCGTGTCCGTATGCATCCGTCTTGATAACAGCTATTAAACGTCCCTCCTGACCAATGCGATTTTTCATCTGTTCCATATTATATGCAATTGCGTCCAGATTGATCCGGGCACATACTCTGTTATACTGTTTCATAATTTATCTGCACTCCTTTGCATTCTTCATTGCATCGGCCATACCCTGAATCAGGTCTCTGGCTAATACGCTGTAACTTCCTTTGCTCTTTTTTGCTTCATCTCCACCACAGGCATGTAGGAAAACTCCCACAGTAGTGGCTTCAAATGGTGCCATATGCTGTGCAAGAAGTCCTGCAATCGTTCCGGCGAGAACGTCTCCGGAACCACCTTTTGCCATAGAGTTATTACCAGCGAGATTTACAAATCTCTGCCGATTTGTCTGTGCGACAACAGTACGACTGTCTTTTAACACACAGATTATGGATGATTTTGTATCCGGTCCGGATTGTTTTATGATCTGATCAAGTGCCTGGAAGCGATCTTCCATGATCGTATCAATACTCCATCCGGTCAGCCTTGACATTTCTTTCATATGTGGAGTTAAAATCACAGGTGCACAACATTGATTTAATAACTCTATATTCCTGCTCAGTAAATTAAGTCCATCGGCATCTATGACACATGGACAGGATACATTTTTCAATACATTTTTCAATATCTTTTCGGAAATCTGTCCCGTTCCAAGTCCACAGCCAATACAAACCACATCAGCCCAGTCAAGAAGATGAGACAGTTGACTGTCATCATAAGAATCATAGCAGGATATGATTGCCTCCGGAAGAAGTTCCTGCAGTGCCAGACGGTTTTCACTTGCTGTATAAATCTGTACTAGACCGGCACCAACTGTATAGGCAGCACAGGCAGAAAGAAATGCAGCACCAGCCATCCCGGGACTTCCGGTGATCATAAGAACTTTTCCATAACTTCCCTTGTGCGAATTCATCATTCTCGAAGGAAGAAGTTTTCCAAGATCATTTTTGTCAAAGGTATAACAAACATCCAGGCGATTCGAAAAATATTTCGGATCAATTCCAATCGCAACCGGAATGCTCTCTCCTGCATACGACTTGCCAGGGAAAAGCTCACAGCCTAATTTTACACATGCCATACATACTGTAAGGTCGGCTCGAAATGCTGTCCCAAGAATCTTTCCTGTTGCAGCACAGATCCCGGATGGAATATCAACAGCAACTTTTTCTGCATCCTGAAGATTCATCCAGTCGATCACATCTTTATAATGTCCTGTGATTTCACGGCAGAGTCCAACACCAAATACAGCATCAATTATTACAGTATATTCTTCATCCGGGAATTCTGTGAATACAGAAATCCCCATATTTTCTACAATCTGTTTCTGACATCGACATTCTTCACTTAAAGAAGTTTCTTTCCCTGCAAATAGTACATCTGCATGCTTTCCCTGTTCGGCTAAGAGCCTTGCTACTGCAAATCCGTCTCCACCATTGTTGCCGCTTCCACAGACAATCAGACTTTTTTCTGTGGAAATATTTTTCTTATGCATTGTCTCGACAATCTGAAGTGCTGCACGTTCCATAAGTACAAGGGATGGAATCCCAATTTCATGAATTGTGTGTGCATCAGCTTCACTCATCTGCTTCCCATTTGGAAGATATCTCATGCTTATCGCCTGACCTTTCTATCATTATTAATTCCTTTTAACATGAACAGATGCTGCGAAACCTCCTTTTGTCAGTTGGTCCCACAGCATCCTTGCAGCTTTGCTAGATTCTATTCTTTATCCTGCTGACAAAGGTTGTAAGATAACTTCATCAGTGTGTCAGATAAATGTACGTTCTCAACGACCACATCCTTTGGAAGGGAAAGGTCTGTATGTGCAAAATTCCAGATTCCCTTCACACCGTTATCTACCAGAATATCAGCCACTTCAATTGCTTTTGATTTTGGAAGTGTCAGTGCAGCAATTTCAATGTCATTATTCTTAAGAAAATCTTCCAGTTCATCAACCATACGCACAGGAATCCCCCTGATCGTTACGCCTTCCAGTCGAGGATTCACATCGAAAAGACTTTTCAGAATAAATCCGCTTCTTTCGAAGGAAGCATAGTTTGCCAGTGCCTGTCCTAAATTACCGGCACCAATGATAATAAAATTATGACTTCTATCCAATCCTAAGATCTTTCCAATCTCTGTATAAAGATATTTCACATTGTATCCGTACCCCTGCTGGCCGAATCCACCGAAATTATTCAAATCCTGACGTATCTGTGAAGCCGTTACATGCATCTTCTTACTCAGGTCACTGGATGAAATTCTCTCTACGCCAGCCTCCAGCAGATCTCCCAGATATCTGTAGTACCTCGGAAGTCTGGAAATGACTGCGCGTGATATCTTTCTCTGTTCCAATTTTTAGCCCTCCACTCTTAAACTATCCTTTATTATATAAAAGAGTTAAAGTTCTGTCAAACTTTTGTTTTGCAAAAACCTTTAAAATCCATATATTTTCCTTGTATTTTCGACATTTTTCTATATAATGATAATGTTAGAAGTCAAAAAACGAGGTGAAAATATATGATACTCGCATGTCACAATATAGAAAAAGCGTTTGGGGAACGCGAAATTGTACGAGACGGCTCCTTTCATATTGAAGATCGTGAGAAAGCTGCTCTTGTCGGTGTGAACGGCGCCGGGAAATCAACAATCCTTAAGATGATCATCGGAGAAGAGCCTCTTGATGGTGGAGAGGTTATTCTCGCGAAAGGAAAGACACTCGGTTATCTTGCGCAGCGTCAGGATTTAAAATCCGGAAATACCATTTATGAGGAAGTAAAAAGCGCAAAGGCGGATATTTTTGCAATGGAAGCTCAGATTCGTTCCATTGAACATGAACTGAAGCATTTGGAAGGTGAGGAATTGCAGAGCCGCCTGGAGACCTACAATCGTCTACAGTCTGAATTTGATGCAAGAAACGGTTATGCCTGCGAAAGTGAGATTACAGGTGTATTAAAGGGACTTGGGGTTACGGAAGACGATTTTAATAAACAGACAGATACACTTTCAGGAGGTCAGAAGACCCGTGTTTCTCTCGGAAAATTACTGCTTACAAGTCCGGATATCCTCCTGCTTGATGAGCCGACAAACCACTTGGATCTGAATTCCATTGCCTGGCTGGAAACATATCTGATCAATTATTCCGGAGCGGTATTTATCGTCTCCCATGACCGTTATTTCCTGAATCGTGTTGTCACAAAAGTTGTTGAGATTGACAATGCACAGGTTCGCATGTACCTTGGAAATTATAAAGATTATGCAATGAAAAAACAGCAGATCCGAGATGCACAGCTGAAAGAATACATGAATCAGCAGCGTGAGATCAAACATCAGCAGGCTGTTATTGATAAATTAAAGTCTTTCAATCGTGAAAAATCAATCAAACGTGCAGAGAGTCGTGAGAAAATGCTTGACAGGATTACGCCATTGGACAAACCGGTTGACAGTACGAAAGAAATGCATTTTACGCTGGAACCATCGCAGATCAGCGGAAATGATGTTCTTACAGTGGAACATCTCTCAAAGCAATTTGATAGTCAGGTTCTCTTCAGTGATATCAGTTTTGAAATCAAACGTGGCGAACATGTCGCTGTGATTGGTGATAACGGAACCGGAAAGACAACACTTTTAAAGATCATTAATCAGGTTATTGCAGCGGATCAGGGCGAATTCACACTTGGATCCAAAGTGACGATTGGTTATTACGACCAGGAACATCACGTACTTCATGATGATAAGACCATTTTTGATGAGATTTCTGATGACTATCCTGATCTTACCAATACACAGATCAGAAATACACTCGCTGCATTCCAGTTTACCGGAGATGAAGTGTTCAAAAAAATTCATACGTTAAGCGGTGGAGAAAAAGGCCGCGTATCACTTGCCAAACTTATGCTTTCGGAAGCAAATTTTCTAATCCTTGATGAGCCGACCAACCATCTGGATATTACTTCCAAAGAAATTCTGGAAGAAGCATTAAATAACTACAGCGGAACGATACTTTATGTATCCCATGACCGTTATTTTATCAATCAGACCGCCTCCCGGATCCTTGAACTGGTGAATCAGACATTTGTTAATTACATCGGAAACTACGATTATTATCTGGAGAAAAAAGAAGCACTGACACTTGCTTATGCTTCTGGAAATGAAACAAATGCAGAAAATGTATCCAATTCAGGCAATTCTGCTGCATCCACTTCTGCTTCGGATTCAAAATTAAGCTGGCAGGAACAGAAGGAACAGCAGGCACGTGAACGTAAACGTAAAAATGAGTTGAAGAAAACAGAGGAAGAAATTGCAAAACTTGAAGATCGCAACACAGAGATTGACGAGGAACTGACGAAAGAGGAAGTTTATTCGAACTCTATTGAGTGCCAGAAACTTTCAACAGAACGCGCTGCAAATGAATCAAGATTAGAAGAATTGTATGAATTGTGGGAAGAATTAGCAGAATAATAAATCTGCATAACAGTAATCGCCTGACAGCTACTACTTATGGTAACTGTCAGGCGATTTGTTTTAAGATTACATTTTCAAATTTAGTCAAACTTGAATTGGGATCAAGGTTTGTTTCTATACTGTACCGGTGTGATATTATACAGTTTTTTAAATGTTCTGTTAAAATGCTCTACATTCTGATATCCCACAGATTCTGCAATACTTTCTACAGTTGCACTGCTGCTCTTAAGCATTGCTCTTGCCTTTTTCATACGGATTTCTTTCAGAATATCTCCGAATGTCATTCCTGATTTTTCTTTAATATATTTTGACAAATATGGTTTTGAAAGGAAGAACTTCTCAGCAAGATCGTCCAATGTAACTTCTTTATAATTTGCGTAAATATAATTTGTAATATCTAATAATCTTTCATCCTTGCATGTCTGGGATCTCTGTACGCTATCCAATTTATTCACTGCAACAACGAGTGCTTCAATAGATGCTTTGATAATATCGGCATCAACTCCGACACCCCAGTAACGCTTCTTGTTGGAAATAACACCGACATAAGCAACAGCTCTGGAAGAAGATCCTTTTGTCAAAGAATGCTCCTCGTAAAATGCAAGTTCAAATTCGATATCAAAATAATGCTTGATCGCATTGCTGACAGCATCCAGACGTCCGTTTCCAACACCTGTGATCTTGCGGTTGCTTCCATTGTGGTGAATCGTTGCTTCTGCGACAATTCCATCTTCTTGTTTAAAGTGGCATTCATCAACACTGAAAATTGGTTTCGCATTGATGTAATGGTCTTCAAAGATATGATATACATTGTCTGGTGTAAGTTCTTCGTGAGCCTTGTCGGAAACATCTTTTACAAGATATCCGACTTCTTCTCTCATTTTCTCCGGTAAGCTGATTCCAAAGCTCTGCTTCAGGATATAGTTTACGCCACCCTTTCCTGACTGGCTGTTAATACGAATTACATCGGAATCGTATCTTCTGCCAACATCCTGTGGATCGATCGGGAGATATGGAACAGTCCATGTCTGACAGTCATGCTCCTCTCTCCAGGTCATACCTTTCGCAATTGCATCCTGATGTGAACCAGAGAATGCTGTAAATACAAGATCTCCTGCATATGGCTGGCGCGGAGAAACTTTCATTCTTGTCACGCGTTCATAGATTTCACAAATGTCACTCATATTAGAGAAATCAAGTTCCGGATTCACACCCTGAGAAAACATATTCATTGCAAGTGTGATAATATCTACGTTACCTGTTCTCTCTCCGTTTCCGAACAATGTTCCTTCAATTTTATCAGCACCGGCAAGGATTCCAAGCTCAGCATCTGAAACTCCTGATCCTCTGTCATTGTGCGGATGCAGAGAAAGAATTACATTCTCTCTGTCGCGCAGATGCTTGTTAAAATACTCTACCTGACTTGCGAATACATGAGGCATAGCATTTTCCACTGTTGTAGGCAGGTTGATGATCGCTTTGTTATCAGCTGTTGGCTGCCAGATCTCAAGGACTGCGTTGCAGACTTCTAATGCATAGTCAACTTCTGTTCCCTGAAAACTTTCCGGACTGTACTGGAATGTAAAGTTTCCATCTGTTTCTTCTGCTAACTCTTTCAAAAGTTTTGCACCGTCAATTGCAATCTGCTTTACCTGCTCTTTATCTTTCTTAAATACCTGTTCTCTTTGTGCAACAGATGTTGAATTATATACATGGATAATAGCATGTGGAGCACCTTTGACAGCGTCAAAAGTTTTTCTGATAATATGCTCTCTTGCCTGTGTCAGAACCTGGATCGTAACGTCATCCGGAATCATGTTCTGCTCGATCAATGTTCTTAAAAACTGATATTCCGTCTCAGACGCAGCTGGGAATCCGACTTCGATCATCTTGAATCCTACATCCACAAGCAGCTGGAAGAATTCCAATTTTTCATCCAGACTCATCGGCTCGATCAGTGCCTGGTTACCATCTCTCAAGTCAACACTGCACCAGATTGGTGCTTTGTCAATTGAATCTTTCTTTACCCAGTCATAACATGGCTCAGGTGGCATAAAGTAAGTCTTTTCGTATTTCCTCCAGTTTTCCATAATGTGTACCTCTCTTATATTTAATCAATTTAGTTGTTGTTTTTTAACACTCGTTTATATTAGCACAGGAAAGTCTTAGATTGTAGTGACTATTTTAATCACCTCACTTGATCTTTTTTAATATTTCCTGCTTTTTGGTACGAATTTTGTATAGAAAACAGGTGGAAAATATATTCCACACATTTTTTGAAGCTTCTCTTTTCTGCATTCTGTGTTGTATAGACGGGATATTCACGGATCAATTTGTCATTTAACGTGCAGCGAATCCTGCCGACTTGCATTCCTTTCCTTACAGGAGCATCCAACTGATCAGGAATCTCATAGTCAACAGAAATCGTTTCGTCTTCTTTCAATAGGAAAGAAACAGGTCTCAGATTTGCAGTAAGAGGAATTTTGGTTCCGTTTTTACCGGGATAATCTATCGTATCTGAACGTGCCTTTATCCCATTATTTATAAATATCTGCCGGACAGGTAATTCAATTTCAAATGTCTTATATTGATAATGATCCAAAGCATAAGTCATAAGAGTTCTCATATCGGACCATTTATAACTCTTATTATTTGGCCATCCGCAGGCAAGGAGCGCAACAATAAATGTCCGCACATCTCTACGCAGCGCACCGACATAACAATATCCGGCATCTGAAGTAAATCCTGTTTTTCCGGAAAGAGCACCGTCCATCATATTTAAGAATGCATTATGATTATAACAGCTGAACGACCGTTTTCCTTCAACATCTTGAAACTGATAGGTTTCGGTACGCGTGATCGTAAGAAATTCTTCCTGTTTCTTAGAATTCATAATACAATAACGCATGATCCTTGCAAGATCTTCTGCTGTAGTGTGATGGATTCCATTTGAATCTGCTGCATCTAATCCATTCGGTGTGATAAAATAAGTAGAATAACAGCCGATCGTCCGCGCTTTTTGGTTCATCAGATCTGCGAATTTCTCTACACTTCCGGCAACAGCTTCTGCAATTGCAACCCCAGAGTCATTATGTGACTCCAGCATTAAGGAATAAAGAAGATCTTTTAAATAAAACCGTTCTCCTGCAACCATTCCAAGATGTACCTTTGGCTGCGTAGCAGCCTGATCGCTTACTGTAACAATCTGATTTTCCGAATCCATTATGCCGCTCTCTAATGCAAGGATGCAAGTCATAATCTTTGTTGTACTTGCCATTGCCCGTTCTTCCTGTCCATTTTTGGAAAATAAAATACGCCCACTGTCTGCATCCATTAAGACGGCAGACAGGGCGTATAACTGTTTTAGCTCATCTGGAACTACCTGACGTTCGTTAGAACTGACATTTATCTTCCAGTTTTGTCCTGCATGATCAGATGTAGTTCCAAAAACATGAACCGGAAAAGAAATTCCAATGATCATGCTGACAATCAGTATGCGAACAAAGAATAAATAGATTCTGAAATACCACTTTTTAAATTCTATCATCAATTGATTTCCTGTCTATATTGGAAGCTCCATTCTTCTTTTTATTTTATGATTCCAATGCAAGTTGTAGAATTCAAAAATCAAATGTCCATACGGATCTTTGCCTCATCCTCTGCTTCTTCTTTGAAATGTTCCAGCTGCTCCGGATTCAATGACGGAAGATCATCAATCGACGGTACACTGAATCTTCTTAAGAATTCTTCCGTCGTGCCGAAAAGAATTGGTTTTCCAGGTGCATCAAGTCTTCCGACTTCTTCTACCAGACCATATTCCACAAGTTTATTTACTGCATGATCAGACTTTACTCCACGGATCTTCTCTACCTCGATCTTAGTGATCGGCTGTTTGTATGCAATGATTGACATTGTCTCAAGAAGAACGTCCGTCAGAGTATATTTCTTTGGTTGCTTTGCCACACGGATCAGATAGTCATACATTTCCTTCTTTGTACACATCTGATAAGACTTGTCCAGTTCAATGATGCGGATTCCTCTGTTCTTTGATTCGTATTTCTTCATCAGATCCTGAAGTAATTCTTCGGTTGTCTGTTCATCCTGTTCGATTGCTTTCGCAATTTTACTTAGTTCAACAGACTCTCCCATTGTAAATAAAATAGCTTCAATTGCAGCCTGAAGTGTTTTTACTCCTGCCATTTACACTACGTCTCCTTTTCTCTCAATCATGATCTCACCACAAGTAGATTCTTGTTCAACATAAATTTCACCCAGCTTCATCATTTCAAGAATCGCAAGAAATGTAACAACAACATGCATTTTACTCTTCTGCTTCTGAAGAAGCTGACGGAAACTGAACCGGCGGTGTTCCTGTAAATAATCACGCACATAAAGGAACTTATCTGTGAGTGAAACTTCCTCTTTCTCAATCTTGCCAAATTTACTTCTTACCGGATCCACTTTATCTGTCTGCCGACGCATAACTTCCTGAAAAACTTTCTTTAACTGTACCATTGTCAGATCCCCAAGTAAAAGGTCAAGATCAACTGGCTCCACATATTCCAGAACTTCTTCTGGAATTGTCGGATTCTTATATAAAATCAGATCCGCATCTACCTGGCGGTCTCTGAGCTCATAAGACATGTATTTATACATTTTATACTGTAGCAGCTGTTCAACCAGTTCCTGCCTTGGATCTTCTTCCTCTCCGTCTTCTTTGACTTCTTTTGGAAGAAGCATCTTGCATTTAATATCCAACAACGTCGCTGCCATAACAAGAAATTCACTCATCACATTCAGATCTTCCCGTTGCATCTGACGGATATATTCCATGTACTGATTCGTAATCTCCACAATGGGGATATCGTAAATATCAACTTTATTCTTCTCAATCAGATGAAGGAGCAGATCCAACGGCCCTTCAAATACTTCCAGTTTTACCGGTATTCCCATAATAATCTCCTTTTATCTGCAAAGGGTGATTGTAATCACTTCTGCCGGATTGAACAGTCTCACATTAAATGTATGCGTTCCAAGCCCTTTGCTGACGATGATCGTCTGTTCTCCCTCCACGGTCATCTCTCCTGAATATTTTGGAAAAAGAAATGCCTGCGGAGTGATCACGCCGCCAATTCCCGGCAAGCGTACACATCCTCCATGTAAATGTCCAGACAAAATCAGATCGGCACCCCATTCCTTATAAGCTTCCATATAGGATGGATTGTGGGCAAGCAGAATGTAATAACTGTTGTCTGCGAAATTCTTTGTTGTCTCCTGCTGTTTTTCCTGATTTCCTGTAGTATGCTTTTCTCCCAGGCATCTGCGTACATCTTCAACGGTGACATCCGCCTTGCGGAATTTTTTATTCACAATCAGTGGGAGTTCCAATCCGCTGATATGAATCTGTTGATTTCCCAACAGAATATCGCAACTTTCATTTTCCAGAAAACGAACCCCTTCTGCCTGTAACTTTTTGCGATACTCTTCATAACACAAAGAATAGTTTTTCTGATTCTCTTTGATTCTCTGTTCATGATTTCCACTGGCATAATAAACCGGGCAGAGCTGTGGCAGACGACTGACAAAATCCAGTGCCTCTTGGTATCGCACATCATTTTTTGCCACCAGCATATCTCCGCCAATTAAAATCAGATCCGGCTGTTCTGCTTTTATAGCTTCGAACAATTTATTGTTCTGCTTACCATAAACATGGTTGTGCATATCACTTAAAAAAATAATTCTGTTCACTGGGTCTTTTTCGGCTGTGCAGGTTATCTTTGGTGAATGTACTTCGTAATGTGTTACACAAAAAGAATGCTGCTCCCGATACATTTCTGCTAATATAACCGCGCACACAATCAGAAAAAGAACTGTGAAAAAACCTAGGATGCTCATATCGTATGTATCTCAGACATCTCAGCTTCTGCAATCGCCACACCGGAACTTGATCCAATACGGTCTGCACCTGCATAAAACATCTTCCGTGCATCTTCCAGTGTATGAATACCACCGGATGCCTTTACCTTCATGTCAGAGCCAACCGTACGCTTCATAAGAGAAACTGCTTCTACAGTTGCTCCGCCGGTTGAGAAACCGGTAGAAGTTTTTACATAGTCTGCACCTGCATCACGGCTTACAAGACAAGCCTCCTGAATCTCTTCGTCTGTAAGCAGACATGTCTCAAGAATCACCTTTACAATCACGTCATCCCCGGCAGCAGCTACAACCGCACCGATATCTCTTCTTACATAATCCCAGTTTCCACTCTTCAATGCTCCAATATGGATAACCATATCCAGCTCTTCTGCGCCGTCTTTCACTGCTGCTGTTGCTTCTGCAATCTTCGCAGTTGTTGACATTGCTCCTAACGGAAAACCAATCACGGTACATACTTTAATTCCTGTATTTTTCAGAAGAGAGGCACAAAGCGCAACACAACTTGAATTCACACAAACAGAATGAAATCCGTACGTAACTGCTTCCTCACATAATCCACGGATGTCTTCCTCTGTCGCATCTGCTCTTAATAATGTATGATCAATACGTTCTGTAATCATTAATTTAATCTGCCTCCTGTATTTTTATATCCATTGCGGGTAGTAAAATTTCATAAAACAGACTGAAAATTATTCTGAGCTACCCGCACTCGTACCCTTTATTATAAAACATTTTCCATGTTCCCGACAAGTGTTATAATAATTTCTTCCAAATCTTTTTTAGATAATCTCCAAAATTTGCCTTTTCCACAGGTGTTGTGGCAATCAGATTTGTGGATCCAATTTCTTTCCCATTTATCCGATAACAAATCCGACCAACTGTTTCCCCTTTTTTCACAGGTGCTTTTACTTCATCTGGAATTTCTGTTATTTCTTCGACTTTCGATAAATCAGATCCTTCTGTATCTACATAAGTAAATCCTTCCTCATATTGAATCTTTAGATGATCTTCTTTGCCACCTTTCACCAGAACCTCTGGCAGTTTCTGCTCTTTTGCATTATAAATCTGACATTTCCCAAATCCATAATTCAATAAGGTTACCGCATCCTTAAAACGGCTTTTTGAATCCTCAGCGCCCATAATTACTGCAATCAGATCCACACCATTCTTACTTGCCGTTGCCGATACACAGAACTTTGCCTTTCCGGTGGATCCGGTTTTCAGACCAGTGGCATATTCGTACTGCCGGATCAGCTTATTTGTATTCGTCAGGCCAAATTCTGAAGATCCCCGGGCAGTTGTATGCATGATATTTTCCATCCAGACCGTACAGTAGTCCTTTATCTGCGGATATCTGGTCATCAGTTCCCGCGACATGAGTGCAATGTCTCTGGCACTCATCTCATGACCATCTGCATCTAATCCGTTACAGTTTACGAAGTTTGTATGTTTCATTCCAAGTCCTTTTGCCCGCTCATTCATTTGTTTTACAAATTCTTGTTCATTACCGCAGATACATTCACTCATAGTTACACATGCATCGTTTGCGCTTGCGACAGAAATGCATTTTAGCAGCGTACCTACCGTCTGCATCTCTCCAGGTTCCAGGAATACTTGAGATCCTCCCATAGAAGCTGCATACTCGGAAGTTGACACTTCATCATCAAGTGATATGGTTCCGTTTTCTAATGCATCAAAGATTAATAACATTGTCATGATCTTTGTAACACTTGCCGGTGGCCGCGCAGTATCTGCATCTTTTTCAAATAAAACCGTTCCTGTAGACATTTCCATAAGAATACCAGACGGCGCACTTATTTCTACTTCTTCCGCGTGGACTACAGTTGTTGGAAATGCAATCCTATACAGCAGAAAAACACTCAGCAGAATCACTGTAAAACCTTTCTTCATCTGCAATTCCCCCATGGACTATTCTTTTACCAGTATAGTAGCGATGAAGGGGAAATATGTCTGGAGAGAATTGACTTTTCAATTTTGTAGGCGTATATTAGAAGTACTGTCCATTTTCTGTGATTTCAGAAAAATGGAATCTAATATTAGGAGGTCAAAATGAGCTCACGCACTTATTACGATATCTTAGGTGTATCCAGAGATGCGACTCTGGAAGAAATTACTTCAGCGAAAAATGCATTGGCTAAGGTCTACCATCCGGATGCCAATATGCATAAAGATATAGATACAACTGCTTTTATGCAGGAGATTCTGGAAGCCTACCGGGTTCTTTCCAATCCGGCGAAAAGAAAAGCTTATAATCTGGAAATTTTTGGAGTTACAAACCGTGTTTTTAAGACATTTAAACTTACGCCGGAAGATGAGAAAGAATCCGTTTCTTTCGTAACTTACTGGAATGCAGCAGTGCAGCTCCAGGATATCATTGATCAAAGTGTTCGTGTAATGGAACGTGCTTCCAGGACAAAGACACTCTCTCAAAAATTAATGAAAAAGCTTGGAAAAAATGATCCGGATGAGATGCACCGTGAACGCCAGCTCAGCCGCCTATCCATGCAGGCAATGCGTCAGATCACCACATTGAAAATAGCAGGAATTCCAAGCGAATACTGGAATATAGATGCCATGAACTGGGTACTGGTCCGTTGGGGACAAAAACAGGATACGGATTTCCGAAGTATGTTTAAACGATATGATATCTACGTGGAGAAACACTATTCCGTTTCTGAGAAGAAAAAAATACATGCATATAAACGTCAGTTTCACCACAATTTGAAAAAGCTTCTCTCCTATGCATTAGATGCGTAAGAAGCAGGAAAATATTTTCAGTATATGTAACTGTTCAGAGCCAAACAAAATTTCAAAAAACAGGTATAAAATGCTTGCATTTTTAGAACTGTTTTTGAAATTTTATTTGGCGGATACGCCAACCTCCAAAATGCATAGCATTTTGGAGGTTGGCTCTGAACAGTTACAAGTATATTTAGTATTGGAAGAAATGTGAGGTACATCATGAAAATAAGAGTAGCATTTGTATGTTGGGGAAATATTTGCAGATCAACTTTAAGCGAAAGCGTGTTTACCTATAAGGTAAAAGAAAAAGGATTGAGTGATCAGTTTGTAATAGACAGCTTTGCGACAAGCACAGAAGAAATCGGGAATCCACCGCATAGAGGTACAGTAAACAAACTAAAAGAAGTTGGAATTCCTTTAGTACCACATCGTGCAAAACAGATTTCATTTTCCGATTATGATAATTTCGATTATATCATAGGTATGGATTCGATCAATATAAAATATCTTAACCGCATGCTTAAAGGTGATCCGGATGGTAAAGTTTCTAAGCTTTTAGATTACACATCACGCAAAGGGGCTGATATTGCGGATCCTTGGTATACTGGGAATTTTGATGCAACTTATAGAGACGTAAATGAAGGATGCGATGGCTTATTAGCGTATATATTAGAGCAAAAATAATCGAGGGGGCAGATTTTGCTCCCTCTTATCTATTCCACTTTTATTTAATGTCTAATCCAAATCTGTAAATCTCACTGATCTTGGCCTGTGCCTGTTCAGACTCTTTTTTCTTGATAATCTCATTCCGATCACTTAAAATAGCAAGCATTTCATCCACAACTTCTACATCCGGCAAATCAGAATAATGGGATAAATATCCGATCATTCTTGTTGCTGTATAATCGGTATTCAGATTTCTGGTGACAAGATCACATAAATTCTCCGGGTAACCTCGTTCCATCATCAGATTGTAGAGCTGCATGCTGATTTCTGTTCTTGGTTTCATGGGTCTTCTCTCTCTCCTCTTACAAACTCAACTGCATTTTCTGTTTTAAAACGAATTGCAAAGTATCCTCTATTTTTTTACTGTCAATGGGTTTTGCAATATGTGCATTCATTCCGGCATCTATGCAGTCCCTGATATCATCCTGAAATGCATTCGCTGTCATCGCAATGATGGGTATCTCTTTTGTATCTTTACGGTTCAATGTCCTTATCTGTCTGGCTGCTTCTAATCCATCCATTACCGGCATCATAATATCCATAAAAATAAAATCAAATCTGCCTGGAACTGACTGGGAAACAATATCCACAGCCTCCTTGCCATTTTCTGCCGTAGTCACAACCATCTTTTCATCTTCCAGCATCATTTTTGCAATTTCCAGATTTAGCTCATTATCCTCAACTAATAATACACTCTTACCGGACAGATTAGGCTTTTCCACTTTTTTTTGCTGTTCCTTCTCAGCATTATGATCAATCTTAAGGGGGATCGTGACAGTAAACGTTGTACCTACATTTTCTTTACTTTCCAGTTTGATTGTTCCGTTCATCATGTCCACAATATCTTTTACAATAGAAAGTCCAAGTCCGGCACCACTATATCCATTCGTTGTTTCTTTTCCTTCTCTGGCATAGGATTCAAATGCATGTTTCTGAAATTCTTCGCTCATACCAAGTCCCGTATCAGAACATACAAATTCAAAAACCGCCGTCTTGTCATCACTTGAAATCTCATTGAAATACAGGCTTACTTTACCACCGCTTCGGTTATATTTAACGGCATTTCCAGCAAGATTCATAAGAAGGCGGTTTAGATATTCCTCACTGCCAATAACATATCTGTGATGAAAAGTACTCATGGAAACTCCGCCTTCAAAGCGGATACCATACTCCTTTGCATTTGTCTCAACAATCGAAATCTGTTTTACGAGCATTGCAACCAGATCAAATGGCTTGTGTTCCAGCTGTATTGTTCCAGATTCTACTTTTCCGATATCCAGAACATTATTCAGAAGGGACTGCAGATAGTCCATGGATTCCATTACCTTTGCTTTACATTCATATAATCTTTCTTTATCGCCATAATAACGCTCTGATATATTGATCATCCCAATAATTCCATTTAATGGTGTCCGGATATCGTGGCTCATATGTCTCAAAAAATCTGTCTTTGCACTGTTCGCATTTTCTGCCTGCTTCTGTGCCTCTTTTGCCTTTTTCTCTGCAATTCTGGCTTTTTGGAGTAATCCAAGTATCAGTATCAGCACGATCAAAAAAACAGATACAACAAGCACCGTAAAGCTCCAGAAATTGTCCCTTATAAACTCCTTTACCGTAACTTTCTTCAGATTACTGTCATACATATACACAGCATTGGAGAATTTTGAAACAGACATTGTTTTTATAGTCTTATTCAGGACAGACAGCAGCATGCTGTTTCCATGTCTGACTGCAAATGACACCAAATCGTACTTTTCCAGAAAAACACTGTACAGTTTATTATCATCGAAATATTGTTTCAGCTTGCCTGAGTCCATAATCATGCAGTCTGCTTTTCCATTATATACAGCCTTTTTTGCATCCTTCCAGGTAGCATATTCCTTCACATGCCACTGTGGATAATTATAGGAAACATAAGACTTCAAATCACTCTCTTCTCTTGGTATCGCAACCGTATTTTCAGCATTTTCATCAAAACTCTTTTTAACCGTTACAGCCGCCATATTATACTTCCAGACAGTATCTGTCAGATCATAGCCCAGGTCTTCGGCAGCATTCGTATTTTGCATCACATGAAAAATCATATCAATTTCTCCAGCATGCAACGCTTTTTGCATATCCTCTTGTGAATCATACCCCTTGATATTAAATTTCAAAGTCTGCCCTTTCAGGCAGTTTTGTGCAAGCTGGATGTAATCCGTGATCAGGCCACTCACTTTTCCGGTTTCTGTATCAAGAGTACTGACCCCGCCATCGTTTATCAAACAACCTATTTTGATTGCTCCATGCTCTGACAGCCATTTCTGTTCTTCTCCCGTCAGAAAATATACACTGTCCACTGACAGAAACTGCTTATGCAGTTCATCTGCATAATAAGGATCATCATCTGTGATCCTTCTCATAGCATTATCCATCTCTGTCTTTAAATCAGAATGACTCTGGCCAATCGCAAAATATATTTTTGAACTTCCGAGATTCGTTAAGGCCACCATTCCGTACCCACCCAGACGGGAATCCTCTAACGATACAAAAGCGTCAATTTCTCCGTCTGCAATTTTCTTCAAAGCATCTTCATTATTTGAAACATTGACATGCTGTGTATGCAGATCATATTTCTTTTCCCACTCGTTCAATATCATTTCCGACAGGTAACCCATAAGCACCCCAATCTTTTTCCCATTGAAAGATGCAGTGTCAGAGGATGAGAGGTCTGTATGATCGGGTTTTACGTAGACATAATATCTTTCGTCTCCCATTGGAATAGCAGAAAAAAGCATAGTCTCTGCCCGTTCCTCCGTATAAGAGACTCCTTCTATCATATCCAGCTCATCATTTTTTAATTTGTCAAAACAATTTTCCCATGTACAATCTACATATTCATAGTTCCACCCGGTATAACCTGCGATTTTCTGCAGATATTCATATCCATATCCGCTTCTTTTTCCATTTCCATTTATCTTATCATACGTATCATCCGGCACACCAATCCTGACAACTCTCTCTTTCTGATTTTCTGCTGCAAAAGCATAAACCGGACAGATTGAAAAAAGGATGCAACTGCACAATATTAAAATGATACCCCTTTGCAATACTGATTTATTCATTTTTATCCCTTTACGTGGTATTGTAATTACACTAAATTTGCATTTTTCTATTTTACAGTGTCAAAATATCCAATGATTCCAATGTATCCATCCTTCTTCAAAGGCGACCACAATGTATGCAATTTTATTCTATACATCTGACTGTTATTTTCCACTAGTTTCCTCCAATAGCTTCATAACACTCTTGCATTGTCATATTTTAGTCCTCCTGTCTATATTTCACCGCTTATTTGCCACTGCTCTATCAATCATTCACCAATTTATGAATTACTTTTATCAGTAATTCCACATCAACTGGCTTAGCAACATGTTCATCCATCCCTGCTGCTTTTGCTCTTATTCTGTCCTCCGTGAACGCATTTGCTGTCATTGCAATGATCGGTACCTCCTTTGCATCCTCTCTGTCTAGGGACCTGATCATCTTTGTAGCTTCATAACCATTCATTACCGGCATCATAATGTCCATAAGAATGACATCAAATTCACCAGGTTCACTATTTCTGAACAGTTCAACCGCTTCCTGCCCATTCCACGCTTTGATCACGTCCGCGCCCTCATTCTGAAGCATAAATTCAGCAATTTCCATATTCAGCTCATTATCTTCCGCCAGAAGAATATGCAATCCCTTTATAGATTTTTCGGATACATTCTTCTGTTCTTCACGTTTATCCGCATCCGGATCTATTTTAAATGGAACCCGGATCACAAATGTCGTCCCTACGCCTTTTTCACTTTCAAAAGTAATGGTTCCACCCATTTTCTCGACCAGCTTCCTTGCAATGGCCATTCCCAGTCCGGTTCCGACAAACTTTGTGCGGCTTCCCGTATATTCCTGTGCAAATGGTTCAAAAATATGTTTCTGGAACTCCTCAGTCATTCCGATTCCTGTATCCCGGCAGATAAATTCCATTGTCGTCATTCCTGGCTGTTCGGATGGGATTTCCATGCAGCTAAGATAAATATGTCCATTTTCTCTGTTATATTTCACTGCATTGGACAGGATATTCATCATCACACGTTTTACATACCCCGGACTTCCAATAAGATCACGGTATATGATTTCTTTTTTCTCCCATACAATCCGGATATTCTGTTCTGCAGCAATCTGTTCAATTACAACAAGCACTTCCTCAGAAATTTTGCTCAGATTAAATGGACTCTCTTCCAGAACAACTTCACCCGACTCCAGCTTACTCATGTCCAGAACATCATTTACCAGTTCCAGCAACAGATTGGATGCCGCTTTAACCTTTGTTCTGTATTCCTTCTGCTTCTCCATATCATCTGCATAATGGTCTGCCATATTGATCAAACCGTAGATTCCATTAATCGGAGTCCTGATATCGTGGCTCATACGATGAAGGAACTCTGTTTTTGCCTCATTGGCGGCTTCTGCCTTTTTTGCTGCTGTCAGAAGTTCTGCTTTATATTTTTCATCTTTTTCAAATTCTTGTTTCCGGTGCGCCAGATTGGTTCTGTATGTCCAGAACCAGAATATGCCGAACATCAGAAAATAAAGAAAAATAACACCTATAACACTTAATGGAAGATTACAAAACACTTCCGTATCCGGAAGATATGCGTAGATATAATAATCACGCTGCTTCAGCATGATTCCATAACATCCAATTCCTTCTTTCCTAAAATGATAGATATGCTGACTGTCTGTATGCTTTTTCATTGCCTGAACAACTTCGTTGTCGGCTGTATTCTGTCCCAACAGACTCTCATTATTGCTGGCAACAACGATTCCGTCGTCTGCAACGATAATCGTTCCATCTTTCTGGATACTATAACCATTTAAAAGCCCCTGTATCGTCAGCGTATAGTTTCTGGCAAATTCAGGAGATGTGTAATAATAGATTGCAACGATACCCGGTGCATCTTTTCTGGCGCAGGCTGCAATGTCAATAAAGGATCCATCTTCCCTGGTAAACCGTTCCGAATAGCTTCTTTCTTCATATCCGGCAAAATCCATGATAATTTCTTTTTGCAGATACTCCGTAATCTCATTAGCCAGAGACTCATCCGTG
>SKEY01000207.1_pt1 | contig 105588 bp, 85 predicted proteins | sample 4843871 | NCBI WGS metagenome assembly SKEY01 (sample SAMN11008797, study PRJNA524170) | human gut metagenome | biome: Human fecal sample; material: Feces; isolation source: fecal sample from pouch patient p36 | host: Homo sapiens | place: Israel: Tel-Aviv | collected 2016-12-04
GTACCGATACGATGCCGACGGAAAAGCGGGGTTCCATCGGCGAGGTAAAGCCAACAGGGTGGATCAATGCGAAATATGATTTTGTGGATGGAAAATATCTGTATAACCGATGCCATCTGATCGGATACCAGCTGACTGCGGAGAACGCGAACGAAAAGAATCTGATCACGGGTACGAGATACCTTAATGTTCAGGGAATGCTGCCGTTTGAGAACCTGACAGCCGACTATGTAAAAGAAACCGGAAACCATGTGATGTACCGCGTGACACCGGTTTTTGAGGGCGGTAATCTGGTTGCCTCCGGCGTCCTGATGGAGGCGGAATCCGTCGAGGTGGCCCCATTGCATATATTGCCGCCAATGGTGGCCGTATTCCTGACCTGGGGCCCGCCCACCTGGTCCACGGCAAGGCCCAGCATATTCAGGTGCTTCTGAATCATGGGGTGGTTGGTTATATGGGAAAACGAGGTTGCCGGCTTAATGATGATTGTCCCATCCGCATCCATTTCCACGCCTTTTAATTCCGGGATATTATGGATGGATACAAGGCCCTTTCCCGCATCCTTCCCTTCCCTGACACGTATGAGCACATCCGTGCCCCCGCTGATGACCTCTGAATCCGGGTCAGCGCTGAGGGCTGCCACCGCATCCTCAACTGATTTGGCTTCATAAAATGACTTTATATCAAACATAATGACTCTCCTTGCTATTGACTAGTTCTGACCGGTCATCCCCGGCGCATATCAGATAAGCCCTTTTTCCTGGAATGCCCCGATGAGCCGCTGAGGCGTCATGGGTATGGTATCCATGGCAACCCCGGTTGCATGGAGCACGGCATTGCGCAGGGCCGGGGCCACCGGGATTGTGGGCGGCTCGCCCAGGGACTTATTTCCGTAAGGTCCGGTGGGGTCGTCTAACTGGATGAACTTCACGTTCAGGTCCGGGGTGTCCATGGCTGTTGGGATCTTATAATCCAGCAGGTTGTCATTGAGCGGCTTACCCTTATCACTGTAAATGAATTCCTCCGATAATCCGTATCCAAGTCCCATGGACATGCCTCCGTGGACCTGTGCCTCTGCCAGCTTGGGGTTCATCAGCATACCGGAATCATGCACATTGACAATCTCCTTCACCGTCACCTTGCCAAGAGGCATATCCACCTCCACATCCACAAAGCAGCAGCCCGAGGCAAATGAATTATCCCTGCACTGGTTTGTCACCTCTGCCGTGATATGCTCCGAGCGCTCCAGGGAATAGAATGCAGTGACCGCCAGGGTCGGCATGTCGATAAGCTCCTTCCCCGTTTCCTTCTCGATGACAAAATCATGGTCCACATCCAGTTCATCCACGGGCCGTCCATCCAGCATGAAGCTGGCGTAATCAAGAATCCTTGCCTTTAACGCCTCACCGCATTTTTTCACCGCCATGCCGGACACGTAGGTCTGGCGCGACGCGTAGGCGCCCGTGTCGAAGGGGGCCGTATCCGTATCCTGGGTGGATACGATGTATACGTGTTCAAAGCTGATTCCCGTTGTCTGGGCCGCCATCTGGGAGAATACGGTGTCCGCTCCCTGTCCGATCTCAGTGGCTCCCAGCTGTACCTGGATGGAACCGTCCTGGTTCAATATCATCCTGGCAGAGGCAGTTTCCAGGGAAATGGGGTACACCCCTGTCTTATAGCAGAAAATCGCCATTCCGATTCCCCGTCTTACCGGCCCTGTCTGATTGGCATAGGCCCTGCGCCTTTCATCCCATCCGATATAATCAGCGCCCTTCTCCATGCACTTCTTAAGGCCATAGGAGTGGAAGGTAATGCCGTTGGCCGGGTCCACGAAGCCCTCCGGCATACAGTTCTCCATCCTGAACCTGAGCGGGTCCGCTCCAATGGCATGGCATATGTCATCGGTGAGGGCTTCTGAGAAAAATGCGGCCTGCGGAATGCCATACCCGCGCATGGCTCCCGCAGTGGCAGTGGAGGTCCATACCGTATAGCAGTCAATCTCAGCTCCCAGCCGGTCCGCATAAATATCCTTAAACACATTGCCGCAGTTGGCGCAGATGGCATGGCCGTGGGACGCATAGCCCCCGTTGTTGGCATAAGCCTCCAGCTTCCTGGCAAGCATTTTCCCGTCCTTTGTCACAACCGCCTTACATGACCCGTCGATGGCATGGCGGGTCCTGGTTCCATAGATGGTTTCCTCCCGGCTGATTTCCAGACGCACCGGACGTCCGCCCACCACAGTGGTAAGATATGCGTTCAAAGGCTCGTACAGAACATCCTGCTTGTTGCCAAAGCCCCCGCCGATATAGGGCTTAATCACCCTTATGCGCCCGGCCGGGACTCCCAGGGCCTGGGAAATCACCCGCCTTACAATATGGGGAATCTGTGTGGAGGAAGTAACCGTAATCTTCCCATTGGGTTCCACATAAGCCCAGGAAACAGGCAGTTCTATATGGCAGTGGGAAATACGTGGCGTATGGTAATCCCTTTCAATCACGGTAAGCTGGTCCTTCCCATAGACGTCTTCTGCCGCCTTAAGGCCATCCTCAAAGGTAAAGTCCTTTGGCCCCATGGTCAGGTGGGAATGGACAATCACATTATCCTTCCTCAAATCAGGATGGAGAGGGGTGGCGCCCTCTTCCATGGCCTGTCTGACAGTCACTAGGGGTTCATATTCTTCATACTCCACCTTGATGAGCCTTGCCGCCTGCTGGCATGCAACCTCATTTTCCCCTATGATAGCAGCTATATCGTCCCCGTACAGCCTGACCCTCTGGTTCAAAAGCTTTCTGTCGGCAATATCCTGGTGGGCCTTCTCCACACTCCACGGATGTCCGGCAGTGGGGAACTGGTAATCCGGCACATCAAAGCAGGTGACGATTTTCACAACCCCAGGCACCTTAAGCGCTTCCTCCAGATCAAAGCTTTTAACCAGTCCATTGGCAATGGTGGAATGCACCACTTTGGCGCACAGGCAGTCCTTTGGTTCCAAATCAGCCGTATACTTTGCTTCCCCGGTCACTTTCCCGTAAGCATCCACACGGTTTACGCTTTTACCAACTATGTTCATGACAAATCCTCCGACTCTACAACAATTTCCAGATGGCAATCAAAATAGAAAATACCGCAATCCCTTTTTTCAGCAGGTCCTGGTTAATCTTCACCGCGTTCCTGCTTCCATAAATAACCCCGATTCCGTGGAACACCAGGGCTGCCGCCATCACCGGCAGGATGGACGTTACATCGCACTGCATCATATAGCCGATGCAGGCGGGAATCCCGATGAATACCGAGTTGAACAGCGCCACCCCCACCGCTGTCCTGATGCCGATTCCCAGCACCACCAGCAGGGGCATCACAAGGACCGGGCCGCCGGCGCCGGACAGGGCGCAGACAGCGCCTGTGACAAATCCCAGAGCCAGGGTGGCTGCCAGGTGTTCGGATATCACATAACCCTTTTTGCCATCCCCGTCCTTCTTATCCTTTCTTAGAAGGATGGAGATACCTGACAGGAGGACCACCACATAGAGGATGACTTTGACAATGGATTCCGGTATGACCAGGTTCAGTTTCACCCCCAGAATGGCGCCTGCCAGGCTTCCTATACTGAGCCGGATACCGAACGGGATATCCAGGTTCCCCGCCTTTTTATAATTCACCGAGCCAAGGGCGCCTGATACGATGAAGGCCGCAAAGCTTAAGGCCAGCCCCTCCGTCACCCCCATGGCCAGCGGCCCCGTATATACAATAGGCAGAAGAAATCCCGCCACTCCCGTAAGTCCTACAAATGCGCCCACCACCAGGTTCGCTGCCACAACAATCAGCCAGAATACCATGACCCAGTCATCCTCCTTGTTCTGTCTTTCTACTATGTTCTGTCTTTCTACTATGTTCTGTCCTTCTACTATGTCCTGTCTTTCTACTATGTTCTGTCCTTCTACTATGTCCTGTCTTTCTGCTATGCTTTGTCTTTCTGCTATGCTCCGTATGTCTCCATATATTTTCCCGACTCATACAGGATGCGCTCCTCATCCATGGAGAGCACTTCCCTATCCTTCATGATCAGCCTGCCGCCTACAACCATATCCGCCACATCCCCTGCGCCCACACACTCAAACAGGGTGCGCAGCTTATTGCCAGTGGGGCACAGATGGGCCTGGTTCATATTGATGCTTATGAAATCCGCCTTATATCCAGCCTCCAGCCGTCCCAGGTTCCCTTCCTCATCAAGGGCAGCCGCCCCGCCTTCCAGGATTATCTTAAAAATAGTCTCCGCAGGCATGACCTTTGGATTATTGTTGGGTACGCCATGGAAAATGTTCATGACGGAACGGAATATCTTCATCTCATTCCACAGGCTTAAACCTCCGTGGGCAGCCCCGTCCGTTCCCATCCCCACAGGGATTCCCATCTCCAGGAGCTTCGGCGTATCCGGCACCGCCTTGCCGCAGTTGCTGAACGGGCAGTGGCAGGTCTTCACCCCGCGCTCCTTCACAAGGGCCATCTCCTCATCGGAAAGGATCAGGCTGTGCGCTCCCAGGAAATTACTGCCAAGCACCTGCATTTTCTCCAGGTATTCATACGGGCGCATGCCTTCCCGCTTGATGATTCCATTCACCTCGCCCATGTACTCGTTCATATGGGCCTGAAGCATGGTGCCCCGCTCCTTTGCGTGTCCTGCCTCCAGTTCAACCAGGCGGTTGGAACAGGAGTTGAGGGCGCGCAGGGAATAGTATACCTTCAGGTTTCCATTTCCATGGAACCCGTCATACAGGGAATCCGTGCGCTTTACAGCCTCCTGCGCATCCATTGCAATGGATTCCGGAAGCCCATCCTCATCCATGGTGGAATAGGAAAGGGCGCCTCTAAGCCCGCTTCCTGCATAAACCCGGGCCGCGTCTTCCATATAATAGCTTCCGGCGTCAATAAATCCGGTTGTACCTGATTTAATCATCTCCAGCGCCGCTGCCTGGGCGCTTAGGCGCATTTTTTCAGGCGTCAGCGTGCTCTCAAAGGGAAGCATGACCCTGGTCCAGATAATGGGCTTTGCATCCAGTACCAGACCCTTTAACAGCTGCTGGCCCGTATGCATGTGGCTGTCTATAAGCCCGGGCATGAAAAGCTTTCCTTTTCCACTGATTGTCTCAGCCGCCTGGTATTTTTTCCACAGATCCGTTCCTGTCTCCACAATGCGGCCATCCTGGACCGCGATATCCACATGTTCGCTTAAAACATCGGATTTTATCAACACAGTTCCATCCTTAATCAACAAATCGCATGTCTGCATCCTATCTTCTCCTCACTTTTCATGAAATCCGCCCCAGAGCGTTACATTAGATCACGCCCGCCAGTGTCAAAAGCATCTGGTCCCAGAGACATGAGCCTAAAAACGTTCCTGTCATGACGAATATCCCAACAATCAGTATCTTCCAGCCCTGGCTGATGAATGTCTTTAACTGGTCGCTGATAGCCAGTCCGGCAAATGCGCCAACCATTGTAAAAGGCGCCGTAAAGTTGATATTGGCCGCTGCCTGGATCACGAAATCCCGGACAGGTGAAATAGGCGAAGCGGAAATCAGTCCGATGATGGAGCAGTAAGCCACGATGGGAAGCTTTAAAGGAAGGATTTTGGTAAGGACCACCGCCACCATGGAAATCACAATCAGCACCAACAGTCCTGGGATGGAATCACCAAATCCCACTCCATAGCCAATCAGGTTGGCAAGCCCGGTCCCACATGCCGCTATTACAAACAATACAAGCCATTCTATGTATCTCATACCGTTCCCTCCTTAATCTCTGCACTTTCGCTGCCCTTTAAGGCAAATTTTCCAAGCTTCGGTTCCAGAATCCTGTACAGCTTATCGGTCATCGGAATCGCAATGAACATGGTTATGTACATGCCAGTGATTCCTGCAATGGTCTCGCCCACACTGGCCATGGCTGATATCGTCTCTGCCCAGGAAGGATAGATGGCGCACAGGCTTGCGCTGGAGCTGGCCATCATGATGCCTGCGCCCACACCGGAGGCAAGGCCAAGGGCCTGTGGATGGAACCATCCGGTCATACCGACCACGGAGGCCATCAGTCCAAAGTAAATGGTTCCCACCATGCCGCCTACAATGTAGATGGACAGGCTGCCCCTGGCCTCGGCTGATTCCGGCCCGTAGATATTGTTCACCAGCGCCATATGGTACTCCCTGTTAATGGAATGGCAGGCGCCGATGGCCTCCCGCTTCATTCCCAAAAGGATTGCGATTGGCAGCGCCAGCAGCGGTCCTAACAGGTTCCCGAAGCCGTGAAGCAGAAGCACAGGCCCGGACTGGAGAATGGTATCGATGTTGGCTCCGGCCGTGATGCCCAGCTTGGCGATAAAGGGACATATGCCCACTACTACCAGCTTGGAGGCCGCCTTCACGTGCTTGTTATCCACAATCTTAAGCACCTGCGGGCCGCTTATCACACCCAGGATAATCGCATAAAATATCGGGAACAGGATGAACATCCCCTTTCCCACCGGAATCTTAATCTGCCCGATATTATCTGCAATCAGGATAAATACGAATGCCAGGGCGTAGATTTTCCATTCCACCGCAAACCGTTCCTTTAAGGAACCATACACATATGTTTCTTTCTTTTTGCCGCTCATAAGAGCCCCTCCTTTCCCGCCGGCTTTTTTTCACCCCGCCGGCTGTTACAATCACCTTGTATTGAGTATTTTAGACAAAACACCATCACAAAAAAAGGACAAATGAGCACTTTTAACGGAAATCTCCATTGATTTTGTTTTTTATATAATGGTATACTTATAAAAAGCCATAAAATCAAAGAAATACAGGAATAGAGGGAATACCAATGACACTGACTGAACTGGAAGAAAAGGTTCCTGCCCTGAAGGAATATACAAAGACCATGCCCCCGGAAATACGCAGCCGCTGTACGGTAAGGACCCACGCCGCAGGCTCCATCATCCACCAGAAGGACATGGAGCTTAATTACTTCGGCATCGTGGCCACCGGGGAGAACCGGGTAATCAATGAATTTGAAAACGGAAATGTCTATATGATTGAGGGCAACAAGGCCATCGACTTCATCGGCGAGGTCACCATCCTTGCAGGCATGCCCCGCACCTCCGTGACCATCGAGGCGGTGACCGACAACGTGGTGGCCTATATCAGCCGCAAGGACGCGGAGCGGTGGCTGTCGGAGGACATGAACATCCTGCGCCTGACAGCCGGACACACGGCCTTCAAGCTCTACCGCTCCTCCTACACCAACGGGGCCAAACTCTTTTACCCGCCCTCCTATCTGCTGCTTGATTACCTGGTGCGCTATGGCAGGCAGAACGGCATGGAAAGCGCCCGCCCGCCAAAATCCGTAACCGTGGGCCGGACCCGCCAGATGCTTCAGGAGGAAATCGGCGTCAATGTCAAGACACTGAACAGGACCATCCGCCAGCTGAAGGAGGAAGGATTCTTTGATATCTGCAAGGGCAAACTTTCCTTTACACGGGAACAGTACAGGATGGCTATGGACTGGCTGGAGTCAGCCAAAGATAAGTAGGTTTCCTGTGATTTAATCCCAGGAAATCAGTCAATGTTTCTCCCGGGGTTTTGATATAATGGCAATACTAACTTTTTAGGAGTGTTGCCATATGAATCCCAATGCAGGTATGAAAGAAGATAATGGAGATTATAGCGCTGTGGAACGTCCGGATTGCGGAGACGCAGGAAGTCCGGATTGCAAAGACACAGGAAGTCCAGATTGTGGAGACGCAGGAAGTCCGGATTGCGGAGACGCAGGAAGTTTCGGCTGCGGAGACGCAGGAAGTCCAGGCTGCAGCACCGCAGGAAGTCCAGACTACGGCGCCGCCCAGATACAGATTCTCGAGGGTCTGGAAGCCGTCCGTAAACGTCCCAGCATGTATATTGGAAATACATCTGCCCAGGGTCTGCACCACATGGTCTATGAAATCGTGGACAACGCAGTGGACGAGGCCCTGGCCGGATACTGTACTGAGATTGAGGTTTATCTGAATCCGGACAACTCCGTCACCGTACACGACAACGGACGGGGCATCCCTGCCGGAATCCAGTCTAAAACAGGCCTGTCGGCCATACAGGTAGTATTTACCGTCCTCCACGCAGGCGGTAAATTCGATAACAGCAGCTATAAAGTATCAGGAGGCCTCCACGGTGTAGGGGCCTCTGTTGTCAATGCCCTTTCCAGCCGCCTTAAAGTAAAGGTGGATCAGGATGGGTATTCTTATGTCCAAAGCTATGAGCGCGGCATTCCCCTTGGCCCTGTCCGCGTCCAGGGAACCTGCTCCAGCCAGGAACACGGCACCACCGTGACCTTCTGGCCGGATGGGGAAATATTTAAGGACTGCCATTTTCATCCCGAAACCCTCAGGCAGCATATGCAGGAGACCGCATTCCTCATGAGCGGGCTTACAATCACATTATATGACTGGTCTGCGTCCTGGGGCCAGGAAACTCCTCCTGACGCGCCTGTCTGGCGTTTCTGTTATCAGGATGGGCTGAAGGACTTTGTCAAATTCATCAATGGCCCTGAGCCAACCCTTTACCAGGATATTCTATACGGCCAGTCCGGCACGGATGAGGTACTGGCTGAATTTGCACTGATACACAATACTGGTTTTGATGAAAAGCTCCGCAGCTTTGCCAACAACATTTCCACCCCGGAAGGCGGAACCCATGTAACCGGTTTCCGTCAGGCGCTTACGCGGGCAATCAATGATTATGCCAGAAAGCAGGGCATGTTAAAGGAGTCAGACCCATCCATCTCCCGTGAGGAACTGTCCGAAGGCATAACCGCCGTCATCAGCGTGCGCCTAAAAGAACCACAGTTTGAGGGACAGACCAAACAGAGGCTGGGAAGCAGCAGCGCCCGCCCCGTGATGGACCATCTTGTATACACAAAACTCACCCTGTTCCTGGAGCAGAATCCGCTGGCGGCCAAGGCCATCATCAACAAAGCAGTCCTTGCCAAGAAAGCCCGGGCTGCCGCAAGAAGCGCAAGGGAGATGGCCCGCCGCAAGACAGCCCTTTCCGGCCTGTCCCTGCCCGGCAAGCTGGCTGACTGTTCCGGCCGCAATCCAAAGGATTGTGAACTCTTCATCGTGGAGGGGGATTCCGCCGGCGGATCCGCCAAGATGGCGCGCTGCCGCGAGAATCAGGCGGTCCTTCCCCTGCGCGGCAAAATACTGAACGTGGAGAAAACCACCCTGGACAAGGTCTGTGCCAATGCGGAAATCAAAGCCATGATTTCCGCATTCGGCACCGGTATCATGGATGGATTTTCCCTGGACGGCCTGCGCTATCATAAAATCATCCTGATGACGGATGCGGATGTGGACGGCGCCCACATCACCACCCTGCTGCTCACCTTCCTGTTCCGTTTCATGCCCCGGCTCATTGAGGCCGGTCATGTGTATCTGGCGCAGCCGCCCCTTTTCAGGGTGGAAAAAGGCAAAAAACTCTGGTATGCTTACAGTGACAGCGAACTTTCACAGATACTGGAGGACATCGGGCGCGATGGAAACTACAAAATCCAGCGCTACAAGGGCCTTGGGGAAATGGACGCAAAACAGCTGTGGGAAACCACCATGGACCCGTCCCGCCGCACCTTGCTGCGGGTGGGGGCCGCGGACTCCCATAACACGTTTGGACAGGACAGCAGTGAAAGCGAGACCAGCCGGATTTTCCGTATCCTCATGGGGGATGACGTGGAACCCAGGAAGAATTACATCCTGGAGCACGCCCAATATACCACCATGCTGGATGTATAAAGGGAATATAGATGAATCAGGATATGCAGATAAAGCGCAGATGTGCACAGAAAGGGGATATACGCTTGAACCGTGGGGATTTACAGCTATTCATGACCATCCTGGAGGAAAACAATCTAATAAAGGCAGCCGGGCTTCTCTATCTGTCCCCTTCCACGGCCGGATCCAGGCTGCGGGCCATGGAAGATGAACTTGGCTTTGAGCTGTTTGAGCGGAAACGCGGGGTCAAGACAGCCCTTCCCACGCCCAAGGGCCAGGAATTTGCCCGTGTTGCAGCCCAGATGCTGGCATTGTGGAACGAGGCGGACCAGATTACCCATAGCCAGGAGACGCCCACCCTATCCATCGCAACCGTGGACAGCTTCCTGGACTATAACCTGTCCCCTCTTTACAGAGAACTGGTAACAGACCACGGATTTTCCCTGGACATTAAATGCTATCCCGCTGATATGATATACTCCCTGGTAAGCAGCAAACAGGCGGACGTCGGATTTGCACTCTATCACACCAGCTGCCCCCATGTGGATGTGGTTCCCATCATGGAGGATGAGATGGTGCTGGTAGTGCCGAGTGGGGAGGATTCCTGGTGGAAAGCCGCTTGCGTCAGCGGTTCCGGGTCCGTTTCATCATCTGGTCCTGCCCAGGAAAGCACCTGCCCTTCTGCCTCCGTGCATGAAGCCATCCCTCTGTCCGCCCCTGTGCATGAAGCTATCTGCCCGTCTACCCCTGTGCATAAAGCCATCTGCCCGTCTGCCCCTGTGCATAAAGCTATCTGCCCGTCTACCCCTGTGCATGAAGCCATCTGCCCGTCTGCCCCTGTGCATAAAGCCATCCACCCGTCTTCACTCCCACCTGAAAAGGAATTGATGACAGGTTCCAGATTCAACAGCAACATGGGCTGGGGGCCAGAATTCAGGTTATGGCATGACCGGTATATCAATCCCCAAGTCAGGCCCCTGGTAACCGCGTCCAGCATTTCCATCCTAACCGGATTTCTGGAGGGCAGGGACTACTGGACCATCATGCCCGCTACCACTGCCAACGGCCTGAAGGCCCACTATCCCATTACCATCCTACCACTGTCACCTGCCCCGCCGGGGCGCACCCTCTATATGCTGACCCATGAGTCCCCATCCAGCCTGTCAGCCAAAAACACGGATATCTTTTCCCGGTATCTCAGGGACTATCTGAAAATGCACTGCCCGGAGGGGTATCTGGTGGAATAGATTACAGTTATCCATCCCCATATTGCCGAAGAATTTAACAGATTTTGGCCGAGAATTCTCCCGTCCTCTTAGGCGGCGGGATGAATCGGCTTCGGTTGCAAGGTGTGGTTACGTTCTTTGTAACCATATCACAACAGCCGATAAACAAAGCTTGCATGGGACGGATAAAAGAGGTATTATATAATCAGTCGAATAGAAAGGGGATTGCTTATTATAATGGAGTTGGACAATAATGCGCACTCAGTATTCTTGCTGCATTATCACTTGGTTCTTGTTGTGAAATATCGAAGAAAAGTCTTTGATGATACTATTTCTGAAAGAGCAAAATCCATTTTTGAGTATATTGCTCCTAAATATCATATCACATTGATGGAATGGAATCATGACCAGGACCATGTGCATGTGCTTTTCCGGGCACATCCTAAATCTGAAATCAGCAAATTCATCAATGCCTATAAGAGTGCAAGCAGCAGACTGATTAAGAAAGAGTTTCCGGGCATAAAGACAAAGCTATGGAAAGAGTATTTCTGGAGTCAAAGTTTTTGCCTTATTACAGCTGGCGGTGCGCCGCTTTCCGTAATAAAGCAATACATAGAATCGCAGGGGGAAAAGCGATGAACAAAGCTTTTGCGTTTCGGATTTACCCAAACAAAGAGCAGAGAATCCTGCTGGCTAAAACATTTGGCTGTGTCAGGTTCATCTGGAATAAGATGTTATCAGATAAGAAAGACTGCTATGAAACGACAGGAAAATGCTTAAAGACAACTCCCGCAAAATACAAGGGAGAATATCCCTTTCTAAGTGAAGTGGACAGTCTGGCCCTTGCCAATGAACAGCTGTCTTTGGAGAAAGCTTATAAAAATTTCTGGAACGGAAAAGGCAAGGTGGGATTTCCGAGATTCAAAAGCAGGCACAATGACAGGAGTTCCTACACAACAAATTACGTGAACGGAAATATAGAAATCGCAGACAGCAAAATCAAACTGCCAAAACTCAAATGGGTGACAATAAAGCAACATAGGGACATACCAGAAGATTATAAGCTAAAATCCTGTACGGTATCCCAGGACCCAGATGGAAGGTATTATATTTCCATCCTGTTTGCATACGAAGAAACGGTCACACAGAAAAAGGTGGAAAAAGTAATAGGATTGGATTTTTCCATGAAAGAGTTATATGTCGATGACCAGGGCCGCATACCTGAATATCCAGGCTTTTATCGAAAGGCACAGGAAAAACTGGCAAGGGAGCAAAGAAAGCTGTCAAAATGTGAAAAAGGGAGCAATAATCAAGCCAAACAACGAAAAACAGTTGCAAAACTCCACAAAAAAATATCGAACCAGAGAAAAGATTTTCTGCACAAGCAGAGCAGGCAGATAACCAATGCTTATGATGCAGTTGCGGTGGAAAATCTCAACATGAAAGAAATGTCAAAGGCATTACGATTTGGAAAAACTGTTCATGATAATGGCTGGGGGATGTTTATTTTGTTCTTGCAGTACAAGCTGATAGAGGCAGGAAAACAGCTTGTAAAAGTAGATAAGTGGTTTCCGTCAAGCAAGACCTGTTGTTTATGTGGAAAGAAAAAAGATGAACTTGCCTTGTCAGAACGGGTCTATATATGCGAGTGCGGGAACATCATGGACAGAGACCAAAATGCAGCAATAAATATAAGACAGGAGGGGATAAGGATCTTAGGCATAGCGTGAAAATATAAATGAACCGTGGGACACACGGGGATAGCTTGTTGATACTGTCGGGATTACCCGGCTTGAGCAAGAAGCCCCCACTTCAAGAGAAAATCATCCAGTGAATGATTTTCTCTAAGTGGTGGGAGTATGTCACTGTGAGTTATAATGACAGTACGATTTATGCAGCAGAAACATAAAAGCAACTAAATACAAGGAGGATCCGCCAAATGGTCATAATTGATAAAGACGCCTGTATCGGCTGCGGCCGCTGCGTTGCGGACTGTATCGCTAACAGCCTGTCCATTGAGGATAATAAAGCCCAGTCATCCGGGAACTGTCTTCTCTGCGGTCACTGTGTGGCTGTCTGTCCTGCCGGCGCAGTCTCCATCCCGGAATATGACATGGAGGATGTGGAAGAATTATCCCCGGAAGAAGCCAAGCTGGAAACCGGGCGCCTGTTAAAGGCAATCAAATTCCGCCGGAGCATACGCAGCTATAAACAGATGCCGGTACCCCGCAGTTATATGGAACTGCTGTTACAGGCCGGGCGGTATACCGCCACTGCCAAGAATACCCAGGGATGCCGTTTTATCTTTGTGCAGGAAGAGCTGGATTTGTTCAAGTCCATGATATGGGAAGGAATCGGACGGATCCTGAATAGCCCGGAACCCGGCGCGGCAGAACCCTACCGGAATTTTTACAATGCCCATCAGGCCAATCCACAGGATGATTACCTCTTCCGCAACGCCCCATGTGTCCTCTTCATAGCTGCCCCAAGCACGATTGACGCCGGGCTGGCCGCACAGAACATGGAGCTGACCGGAACCTCCCTGGGCCTTGGCTTTCTTTACAACGGTTACCTGCGAAGGGCCGCGGAAATGATTCCCGAAGCCAGGGAATGGCTGGGAGCTGGCGACAAACCGTTAGAAGCATGCGCCCTGTTTGGATTTCCCGATGTTACATACAAAAGGACTGCCCCCAGACGGGCTGCGGATTCGGTTTTCCACTAGAAAAGACTGCTTTCGGTTTTCGGGATAGAAGTTTCTATTCAAATGCTTCCTTCATTCAGCCAAATGGTTCCTGCAGCCAGCCACATGCTTCCTACGCCAGCCCATGCTTCCTGCTTCCAGCCACACAACACCCATTTCCAGCCACATGCATCTCCGGGGGGACGCCATGAAATTTGACATCTACAAATTAGCCGATAAATACAAACTGACAGAAACCGAGGTGCAGGTACTGCGCTACATCCTGGACAACCATGAGCAGTCCATGAACATGGCTGTCCGGGACGTAGCCAACTTAAACTATACCTCTGCCGCCACGGTCATCAAGCTGTCCAAGAAAATGGGATATACCGGCTATATCGACATGGTATACCGGCTGAATTTCATGATTAAGAACCGGCAGATGGACCAGAACCACACCTCGGACCTGACTAGTTTCATGAACAATATCCCAAGCAGCTGTCTGGAACATTTTATTGAACAGATTAAGCTTCACAGAAAGGATTTGATTCTTGTCTCCGCCACCGGCTTCTCCACTCCGCTGGCCGAATATATCGAACGTAAGCTGCTGGTGACCGGATTCCGGTGCATTAAGACCAATGCCTATGAAGTCTACGACAGCAACAAGCTGGGGGCTTCCCTTATGATTGCCGTGTCCAGAAGCGGCGAGACCGATACCATTGTACGGGTGGCTGATTCTGCCCATGAAAACCAGATGGACATCATCTCCTTCACGGGAGAACAGATGAACCACATTGCCGGCATTTCCACGGTCAACATCCCAATCCTGGACGATAAGGCCTTGGATGACCGAAACCTCCAGGCCAACTACTTCTATGCACGTGTCATCATCGTATTCGAGTATCTGATGGACCGGGCGCTGGAACAGCTGGAGAAGCCGGAAAACGGATAACATCCATACGGTATAAAATCCATCACATGAACTGCCTGCAGGGGAATCCAGCCCATCCTTGCAGGCAGTTACTTTTGCGGTTAATCTGTGTTCCCTTATCCTTTATTCTGCGTTCACTTACCCCGTATCCTGCATTCCCCTATCCCATACCCTGCGTTCCCCTACCCCATATTCTGTATTCCCTTACCCCCAAATCTTTCACCCCCTATCACTTATTTTCACTTCAAGCCCCATTGGACGTGTTTCAAACATTCATCCCGGTAAACCTGTTTACATCTTGGTCAACCTGTTGACAAGTGCCTGAAATCTATTTCCTTTTCTGTGCAATTATGATAAATTATGTCCACAAGGTAATTACCAGGAAAACACACAATGTTTTGAGGAGGATAAATCAATGAAAGACAAAGTAGTGGGCGGAATGCAGAACTTCTCCAAAGCCATGATCGGACCAGTCCTGTTTCTCCCTGTAGTGGGAATGCTGATTGCATTAACCGCAATCGCCACCAACACGGCAATCGTCACGGACGGCGGTTTCATATGGACGGCAGGCAAATTCTTCAATGGAATGTTAAATCCCATCATGGGAAACTTAAGCATCCTGTTCTGCGTTGGCATTGCAATGGGCATGTCCAAGAAAAAGAAAGCGGATGCTGCCTTCGTTGCCCTGATGTGTTACATCCTGTTCTTAGGCGCCAACAGCAGATGGCTGGAACTCTCCGGCAAACTTATTGAAGGCGCAACAGCAGGCGACCTTTACGGAACAGGCCAGACCATACAGCTGGGCTTCCATGTGACGGACATGGGCGTGTTCCTGGGCATGATCGTCGGCGTACTCACTGCCTGGGTACATAACAGACACTGCGACACGGAATTTAAAGGCGGCTTTGCCCCTTACGGCAACAGCAAGCTGGTCTTCATCCTGATGATTCCGGTAACCGCTGTCTTAAGCATCGGCGTGACCTATGTATGGCCAACGGTTGCAAATGGGATTTCCGCCCTTACCGGCTTCATGAGCACCGCTGGCGCGCTGGGAGTCTTTGTATACGGTTTCCTCAACCGTTTCCTGATTCCTACCGGCCTCCATCATTTAATCTGGTCCCCGTTCCTGTATTCAGCGGTGGGCGGCCAGTCCATCATCAATAATGAAAATATCATCGGCGCAAAACCCATTTTCCTGGCGCTTTTAAGCGACCAGTCCGGCGCCATGATGCCTGACACCTGCCGTTTCCTGACCTATGGCCTGGTCAAGACCTTTGGTGTGATCGGTGTTGCCCTGGCATTCTATGTGACTGCCAAAAAAGTGAAAAAAGCCAACTTAAAGGCACAGCTTATCCCGTCCACCCTGACCGCTGTCATTGCAGGTATCACGGAACCGCTGGAATTCACCTTCATTTTCGCTGCTCCCGTGCTGTGGCTTGTGTATTCCATCCTGGACGGATTCTTCCAGATGGTCACCTACATAGTGGGCGTCCGTGTCTGCGCCACCAACGGCATCCTGGATTTCCTGGTGCTGAACCTTCCGGCAGGCGCGGGACGGACCATGTGGCCCATGTATATTGTCATCGGCCTTGTGGAAATCGTGGTCATGTTCGTGGTATTTAAGTTCATGATTGAAAAGCTGAACCTGAAAACGCCGGGACGTGAGGATGATGACTCTGAACAGGCCATTGACCTGAAAGCCAACGCCTCTGTCGTCAAGAAGGAATTGAAGGCAAAGCAGTCGGGAAATGCCTCAGGCCCAGCATCCCAGGCAGACCCCCTTGCAACAGGCCGCATCATCGTCAACGCACTGGGAGGCAAAGACAATATCCTGTCCCTGGAAAACTGCTTCTCCAGGCTCCGGGTGGAGGTAAAGGATATCCAGCTGATAGATGAACCCACCCTGAAAACCACAGGCGCCGCCGGAATCATGAAAAAGGGCAATGCGGTCCAGGTCGTATATGGACTCAGTGTAAGCAAGATGCGCACCATGGTGGATGACGCGCTGGAACAGATGTAGCGATACAAAATGGAAAAAATGATTTAGCGGCATAAAAACATATCTCAAAATTCAGGAGGAAACACCATGAACAAAACATTTAAACTAGTCATTGTAGGCGGCGGCAGCACCTATACCCCGGGAATTGTCAAAAGCCTGCTGGATAAAAAGGATTCTTTTAAGCTCTCTGAGCTGAGGCTGTATGATAACCTGAAAGAACGCCAGGACAAGGTGGGCGTCCTGGTACAGAAGGTAATCGAAATGTTTGACCCGGACCTTAAGCTGGTCCTGACCACTGACCCAAAGGAAGCATTTGAGGACGCGGACTTCATCTTTGCCCAGATGCGCGTGGGACTGTACCACATGAGGGAACTGGATGAGAAGATTCCGTTAAAATATGATGTTGTTGGACAGGAAACTTGCGGCCCAGGCGGACTTGCCTATGGACTGCGCACCATTTACCCCATGGTGGATATCATTGATTACTGCGAACAGTATGCCAGCAAGGATTACTGGATCGTCAACTACTCCAACCCGGCCGCCATTGTGGCAAAGGCCATGCACAGGCTGCGCCCCCATGCCCGTATCCTGAATATCTGCGATATGCCGGTTGCCATCATGAGGAACATGGCCAACATCCTTGACTGCGACCGCCATGATATCGTGCCTGATTACTTTGGCCTTAACCATTTTGGCTGGTTTACTAAAATCCGTGTGGGGGATACGGACCGCACCGAGGAATTAAAGGCATACGTAAAGGAACACGGCTACATGCCGCCGGATGAACGAAGCGAGGTCCGCCACAACGACGCATCCTGGAAGCACACCTTCGACAATGCCAAGAACCTGCTGCGCATGTTCCCGGATTATCTGCCCAATACCTATATGCAGTATTATCTGCTGGGTGACCAGATTGTAAAGGACTCCGACAAGAACCACACCAGGGCCAACGAGGTCATGGAGGGCAGGGAAAAACGCATCTTCCAGGCAGTGGACACATACATGGAAACCGGAGAGATTGACATGACCCCCTTCTTCACCGGCGTACACGGCGAATTCATTGTGGAGGTTGCCATGAGCCTTGCATTTAACCTGAGGAAACGCCACCTTGTCATGGTCATGAACAACGGAGCCATCAAGAACCTTCCGGATGACGCCATGGTGGAAATCCCCTGCTACATCACCAGCGAAGGCCCGGAACCCACCCGCGTCGGCGAAATCCCCACCTTTTTCAAGGGCATGATAGAACAGCAGGAAGCCTGCGAAAAGCTGATTGTGGAAGCCGCCGTGGAAGGCTCCTATGAAAAGGCGCTAATGGCATTTACCCTGAACAAGACCATCCCTTCTGCTGCGGTTGCAAAACAGATACTGGATGAGATGATTGAGGCGAATAAGGAGTATTGGCCGGAGTTGAAATAAGCGCGGGACAGACAATCAACCTTTCTAAAATCAATATATATTCCGGGGGATGCCAAAGCCGAGGCCAATGTGTTCCTGACAGGGATTTACATCCAGCTTACTGTTTTAAAATGACGAATCCTGATCCTATCAGGATTCGCTTTTTTTGTGCCTTTCTGCTATACTTACTATTATCAATAATACTGGCAGAAGGATTTCCTGTGGATGGCAACCACAATCCAAGGGCAGACTCCTCTGCCCTTTGTCATAATTGACACACAATGTTTACAAGAACAGAGAAAAGGAAATGACCCCGATGCTGATTAGAAATGAGGTGTTAGATGATGAAAGTAACCGATTTTATTGGCGAAGCTACCGAATATGACAAGAAGGAAATGTTGGAAGAACGCAAGCCCCGAAGCTGGCTGAAAAGCGTAAGCGCCTTTGCAAATGGCATTGGTGGAACATTGATTTTCGGTGTGTCCGATGATGGAATGCTCGTTGGTCTTGCAGATTCACAGACAGTATCCGAGAAAATCAGCGAAATCATCAAGACTAAAATGGATCCGGTTCCGCAAGTAATTATGGAAAATCACACTGAGGACGGAAAAGACTTTATCACCTTAAAAATCCTGCCCGGTCAGGAAACGCCGTATTACTATGCTGCAGATGGAAACCGTGTTGCCTATGTCCGTGTTGGTAATGAGAGCATACCCGCAGATACAGCAGCTTTGAAGCGTCTTGTCCTCCGTGGTACGAATATGACATACGACAGTGTTGTTTCCTCTTATATGCTCCAAGACCTTTCTTTTACAAAGCTACGTTCCGTCTATCGCATGAGAACAGGGGCAGAGCTGACAGATTCAGACTTTATTTCTTTTGAACTTGCAGACGAAAGCGGGAAATTAACAAATGCAGGAGTTTTGTTAGCTGATGAATCCCCAATGCGGCATTCTCGTCTATTCTGCACACGCTGGTATGGATTGGATAAGGCATCCGGAATAATGGAAGCGTTAGACGATAAGGAATACAGCGGGTCACTTGTGTCCCTTTTGCAGAATGGAACAGAGTTTATAAAGAACAATACGAAAAAGCGATGGAAAAAGACAGGTACAGGCAGAGTGGAAATGCCGGAATATCCCGAACAGGCCGTACATGAGGTTCTTGTTAATGCGTTGATTCACCGTGATTATATGGAAATTGGCAGCGAGGTTCACATTGATATTTTTGATGATTGTATGGAGATATATTCTCCCGGCGGTATGTTTGACGGTTCCATTGTGCAAAATCTGGATACCGATAATGTAGCATCCAAACGACGTAATCCCATAATCGCTGATATTTTCAGCCGTATGCACTTTATGGAACGCCGGGGCAGCGGATTTAAGAAAATCAAAGCTGATTATCGCCATGCTGTAAATTATCGCAGCGGAGTGGAGCCACTGTTCAGATCAACGCCCACATCATTTTTTGTCACGCTCTATAACTTAAATTACAATGTTCCGGTTGAAAAGGTGTTAATTGACCCCAAAAAGGTTGCAGTTGACAGAGAAAAGGTGTTAATTACGCCCGATTACCTTTCAGTTCAAAATGCTATTGATGGGTTAAATGCCACAAAAGGCACAAAAGAAAAAGCTAGAATCCTATTTGGCCAGATGGAGTTTGACGGTATATTTGGCCGTAATGATATCATGGGGATTATGAACATTTCCATAACGGCTGCCGGCAATCTCTTAAACCACCTAAAAAATGCAGGACTGATTAAAACTGTCCACGGATATGGGAAAGGCAAATATAAATTCATAAAACCAGAAGCGTAAATTAATGCCCGTTATCAGCCATCAAGCTAATAACGGGCATTTTGTTATAATACCGCCCCTCATCATCTATACAACAATAATCTTCTTTCCCAGTCCTTCATACCGTTCAATCACATCCTGGTCCAGCCCGCTGTCAGTAACAAAGGTATCCACATCATCCAGCTGCGCCACCTTGGTAAAGGCCGTCCTTTCAAATTTAGAGGAATCTGCCAGGCATATGACCTGGTCAGCCGCATCAATGAACGCCCTCTTGGTAAAATTATCGCCGTAGTTAAAAATCATCAGGCCTTCCTTTGTATCAACGGTGCTGGTCCCCAAAAACAGCTTACTTACCCTATACTTTTTCAGGAACTGGATTGCATCCTCGCCTGTGACAATATAGGAATCGCTGTCACGGCGCACCAGCCCTCCTATGATGTAGAGCGTGACGTTGGGCTTATACATAAGTTCATTTACAATAAGCAGGTCATTGGTCAGGACCGTAACCCTGAAATCCCCCAGAAGATTTGCCAGTTCCTGGGTGGTGCTGCCATCATCCAAAAGAATCACATCATCTTCCCTGATAAGCGTCAGCGCCCTTCTGGCAATTCTCTGCTTCTGCTCCAGATGGGATAACCTTCGGGAGGATTTCCTGCTGTTCAGTGACATTGTCTGGATTTTAAGAACAGCTCCCCCATGAACACGTTCCACAAGATTCTGGTTTTCCAGTTCTTTAAGATCCAGCCTGACTGTCTTTTCCGTGACCTCAAGCCTCTGGCTCAATGTCTTTACATCCACCATGCCTTCATCTTTTAATATGCCCATAATCGTATCCAGGCGTCTCTTCTGTATCATCCAGAATCCTCCCCTCTGCCATTCAATATACCATATGCCAAAGTCCTAATCAACCGCTTTCTTTATGAAACCCTGGTGTGCACATACTGTGTATAATCGTCATTTGCCTCACGGTTAGGGTCATATCCGCCGGCTTCAGGAATAAAAACCGACAGGACCTGTATGGCCATGGTCAGCACCAGGACCGACTGGGTGAGAGGATAGTAATCCAGTTTCAGGACCTTGTCTCCACAGACGCTGCCATTTCCCGCATAAAGCATCAAAACCCTGTCCGTTATATTCATAAGATAGGAAAATGTAGCCGATATAAGTTCTGTATACAGGTTGTCCGTGTTAAGCAGGATCACGCTGGAGGTTTCATTAATGGAGCGGTGCATCCCATGGGAAAATTCCTCAATATCATTAAACATGGTGGGAATGCACATGGTCTCCATCAATTTCAGCTGTCCTTCCATAGCAGTACCATAATTCATCCCTGCCCCCAGTACGTACAGGTTTTCCATCCGGCATCCAAAGCCGCTCTTTTTACACCAGTCCGCCACCTGGTCCATAGCGGTATCCAGCCGGCTGACACATTGTTTCAGTTCCTGCAGCACAGCCTGATACATTTCCTGCTCCAGCTTTCCATGGGAAAGGCCGTATTGTAACCCAAATATCATCAGGGCCAGAAGGGTACTGCTGTAGCCTTTTGTTTTTGCATTACTTTCTTCATCCCCACATCCCAGGTAAAGGCATCGGTCTGCCAGATGGGTCAACGGGGAATCCTTTACCTGTGTGACGCCCATCACTGCAAATCCCATATCCTTTGCCAGCCCTGCCGCCTCCAGAAGTCCCCTGCTGGTCCCCGTCTGGCTGATTGCCACGACCATACAATGTTTCCGGTCCTCGCATTTTATGGAGCTGCAGTTATGCATGAAATTTGCAGGCGTATACCCATATACCCGGACACGCATATATCGTGACAGGAAATCCGACATTACGACCGATGCATTGTAGGAACTGCCATGGGCTACAATATAGACAGCTTCCAATTCCGGGACAGATCCGGCAGTCTCAAACAGCGCTTCATCGTCAAGCATCCGCCCCAGCGCTTCCTGTTCCTCCCTGATATAGTCCCACATGACGCTTGTTCCCTTCATATGCCACCTCGCCCTATTTATCATCCATATTCATGATCCTGGCTGAATTTTTCCCCAGCATCAGTTCCAGATGTTCCTCATTCTTTGTTACATAGCGGATTTTGTCCATTTCCTGTATCTGGTCACAGAATGGGGCGTCTGATGAAAAGAGTATCTTCTCCGGACCAACCTTCTCATACGCCATCTGTATGACAGGAACATATGCGCCTGCTGTGCTCAGATAGAAGTTAGGGATTTCTTTTGCCAGCTCCATGGCCCTTTCATACATCAGCGGGACCCCCATATGGTATAATACCACCGGTACATCCGGAAAGCTTCTGGCCATCTGCGCCCACTTATCCGGAATGGAAAACATATCCGACTGTCCGTGGACCACAACACATTTTCCATATGCCCTGCATAATTCGAAATAAGGGGCCAGAAGGCTGTAACGGTCCGCAGAATACCCGAAGCGGATTGCGTTCATTTTAAGTCCATAAAAATGATAATCCCGGAAACATTTCTCCAGCTGCTCCTCACCGTTGATGTCCCATGGATTTACCACTGCAAACCCAAATGTCCTATCCGGGAATTTCTGCACGGACTCATATATGTATTCGTTGTTGACGGTTTCCAGCTGGGAGCATATCATACATTTATCCACGCCGGACTGATCCATAATCTCAATCAGGGATTCCACATGGTAATCCTCTCCCTTTTTCACACCAATGTGCGCAAGCATATCAATAATCATTTAACATCCCTCCTCAAGACGGAATATCCTGGCCGCGTTTTTCCAGAGCACCTTTTCCTCGCCTCCGGGGAAATCCGCCGCAGCCTTCCTCACCTTAACCAGTTCCAGTTCATAGTAACCGGCATCCGGCGTCCCGGTCCCCAGCAACACCTGATCTATACCCGCCGTCTTCATGGCCCGCAATGTATTAAAGTCCATACTGGAGGATGTTTCAAGATAAACATTCTTATGCCGCTTTCCCACTGCCACCGCGCTGGCATTATCATACTGCAGCCCCATGCGTCCCATGATAATATTGACATCAGGATAGTCCCCGGCTATCTTTTCAAAAAACACAGGGTTGGAAAATACCTCAGCAGCGCCATAACACCATACCGGGACCTGATATTTCCTGCACAGATCCAGCAGAGGATAAAATACCTCCCTTTCGCAAAGCATGTATCCATGGCGGACAGGATCCATGTAAAGCCCTTTAAACCCATCTTCTGTCAATGCCTTCTCGAATTGAGCCGGACTGTCCTCATACCACGGATTTACTGTATAAAGTCCGATAAAGCGTTTGGGATGATCTTTCATAGCCTGGTATACAGACCTGTTATCCATGCTTTCTGCATAGCTGTGGATGACCGCCATATCAATATGGTTCCTGTCCATCTCCTTCAACAGATCCCCTGCCTTGATTTCCGGCTTAAACCGGTGGCGCCCTAATGTATTGGAAACATCAATAATCATACAATCCTCCTTCCTGTCAATGGTCCTTTATCCAGTCAGGACCGTACAGCATTCCAAGAAACGTTTCTGCTGCAATGCTTTCAACCAGCGGCATCAGGGATGGGCGTACCTGCGGCAGCCGTACCACCAGCAGGTTTTCCTGGGGCCTGATATCAGAACAGGTATAAAGGATCACCCTGCCCCCATGTTCCAGTATATAGTCCTTCATCTTCATTTCCTTGGTCCCATCCTCAAATACAGGAAAAAACATCTGCGCCAGATATTGCCTGCCCAGCTTGGAACTGTGATACTGTCCATGGGCATAGTCCGCGCACTCCCATACAGCCGTGCAGTTATGAAGCCCTTCCCTGTATGCCAGTGACAATTGTTGTGCCGTTGCCAGCGAGGCGTCATTCGCCAATAAATCATACAGCAGCGCATCCTTTGCAAACTCAAACATCGGTCTGCTGTTTTCCTCCCAATCTTCCAGCCATGAGCACGCCCAATCCGCAGCACACCGGCACTCTTGCATAAAGCCTTCATCCAGGCCGCCTGTAAGGCGGTGGGCAATCAGGTTAAGAATCAGCATGGTCAGCTCATATGTCTTATTCGTCACCGAGTATTCCTTATCACCGTGAATCTGAAGCATGAAATCACACACGGCCCCCAACGGGCTTTCCTCATAATTATGGATGCCAACCACAACCGTAACCTTCCTGGCCTTGTCCGCCAGTTCAACTACCTCCGGGCTTTTACCGGACTGTGAGATGGCAATGACAAGGCAGCGGCTGTCAATCTGATTGAACTGGAACCGCGAAAGTTCAAATGAACTGAATGCCAGGGCCGGAATGCCGTGTCCTGTCAGATAGCTCTGCACACAACGGGCCGCATAAAGCGAGCTTCCCATACCGGTAAGGATTACTCGGTTCATGGCCTTCTCCTTAAAACATACGGCTATCCGCTCCACAATCTCCCGGTCCACGGGCCAGTATTCCTTTAAATACCGTTTTAATAAGATCCCCTGGGTACGGACTTCTTCCACAAATCCATTCATGTCCTGACTCCTCCTGCCTTTTTTATTTTTGCTTTGACGATTGCCTTAACCATATCCTTTTCCGCGGTGCTGGTCATGAGTATATCCATGGCGTGAAGCAGCAGCATGCTGCAGGGTATCTCGTCGCCCCTGGCCTGCATGCTCATCAGCTTCAGGAACTGGATTTCATGCGCCTTTGCCAGGTTATCCTCCGCCTCTTCTATCTTCTTCATCGCCGCCTGGCAGTCATCCTCCACCATCAGGCCTATCGCTTCATACACCAGGGATCTGCCCTCCCCTGTATAACCAATCATTTCCATGCAATTGGCTGCCACTTCATCCATTGTAAGCGCCATCTGAATCAACCTCCCCTGTTACTTTTTATTCTGCTCCAGAACTTCCAGGGCCTGTTTCAGGATTGCGCCGCCCTTTACCAGACCGTATTCCCTCATCTGTATATTCATATATGGGATATCCAGTCCAAGACCCTTTACATATTCCATGATATCCCCGGTAGAACTTTTTACCTGCGGGGCAATCAGGATGATATCCAGCCCATTATAATCCAGTTCCCTGTAGCGCAGGCTTGGTGAACAGTGGACATCCACCTCCACGCCATATTCCGGGGCATGTTCAATTATGCTGTCCACCACCAGACCGCTTGACATACCTGATGCACACAGGACCATTATCCTTATCTTTCCTTCCATATCACTACACTCCTTCCAGTATGTTGCTTACGCGTTTTCTTCTTCAATCATCCTTGCTTCCCATATCTTTGCAAATGGGTAATATATGATAAACAGCACAACCAGCAATGCCACCTGGGCAATCACACAGCGCACATCCCCTCCGGAGGACAGGTATGGATTGATCAGAAGCGGCGTTGTCCACGGTGTCGGAACATAGGCAGCGGTAATTACGCTGGCCCTTGTAAGGAAGTAAGCAAACATGGATCCTACAATCCCGGACAGCATGAACGGTACAAACATAATGGGGTTAAATGCAATTGGCGCCCCAAATATAATGGGTTCATTGATATTAAAAATCCCGCAGGGCAGCGCCAGATGGGCCACCTCCCGCAATGTGGCTGATTTGGATTTCCACCATATCAGGCATAATGGAAGGGTGCTTCCCACACCGCCAATCATAATCCATGTATATACAAAAGGCTCCGTAAACACATGGGGCAATGGCTGTCCAAGGATGGACGCCGCTGTATTTTCAGCAATATTGGTTATTAAAAGCGGATAGCACACGCCCCACACGGTAAACGAACCGCCATGTATTCCCACAAACCATAAAAGCTGAAGCAGCAGTACGCACACCAATACGCCAAACCATGTATCCTGAAGGACCAGGAGAGGGCTGATGATGATATTCAGGAACTGTGTTAAATCAAATCCAATTATCACACGTACGGCCCAGAAAAAAGTAGCAAGGATTGACATGGGGACCAAGGCGCCAAAACTTGTGGCAATATTGGCCGGCACCCCTTTTGGCATGCGGATTGTCAGGTTCTTATCATGGGCGAACTTCATGAATTCCGCTACAATCACACTCACGATAATAATAGAAAACATCCCCTTGACCGAAAGGCCGGTACAGTCCAGGGTATTCCCCGACAAGTCGATGGGCGATACCACAATCAGGGAACAGGCCACAGTGACAATGCTTCCTATGTTCTGATCCAGTCCATACATCTTCGCCATCTCAGCCCCAAGGCTGATTGCAAGCCATAATCCAATAAAATTAAATGTCATGGAATAAAGTACATTCAGCTTATCCGCATAAGGCGCGAATAAATTAGCCAGTGAGGGAATCGGCAGGTTCGTGAGAATCAGAGGCACCGAACCCACGATTATAAATGGAATGATCCTGATATATGCAGTCCTGATTGCCGCCATATGTCTCTGATTCCCAAATTTCACAAGAGGCGGCGCTACATATTTTTCAATCCATGCACCAAAGCTTTCCATATTGCTCTCAAACCTGCTCACCTTTCTCTCTGCCATCTCTTTTCCTCCTCTCAACGTGCACTTCACGCAATCAGCCTTGCGTCCTGTGCTGTAACCACTACACGCTTCTGCCTTACCTGTGATTCCTTGATACTATTTTTCGACCCCTTCCATTCCCCTCCTTTTTAATTTTTGTTCGTTATTGTTCATTATAATCTTTTATTGGTTCTATTTCGTTCGTTTATTGTATATTCATTCTATACCAATGCCTATTCCAAGTCAATGTTTTGGTGAAATATTTTTATTTTCATCTATTTTCACATTTTATTATGTGCAATATGCACATATCTTCAATACTTGTTGTTTGTTTTTGTTCGTTTCGAACCACAGATTTTGTCCGGCACACTGCGGTTCCACCCAAGGCCTGATTCCCTTCACCACGGTCCCATCCCGGGGCCTGATTCCTTTCACCATGGCTCCAGACCTCGGTCTGATTCCTTTCATAAAAATAATAGCCATGGTCTGCCCTATCACAGACCACAGCTATTACTCTTTATGGTACCCCCCTCATCCGGTACCATGCCCATTTACACTCTTCACTTACATTCTTCCTGCCATACAATATGGCAGATATGATAAGGCCCGCCTCCATAAGTCCGGCCTATAACCCTTTCCTCATATCCTGTGTCAGCTCCTCCCCATATTCCCTGGCAAGCTGTATGAAATATCGTGATGCTTCGCTTAAATGTGTATTTTTGCGGTATGCGATATAGGTCGTCCAGCTAAGGGGCGGTGAGAGCCTGAACCAGGCCAGATCCTTCCTGTCAGGACTGCAAAGCGCCCTGGAATGTGGAAGTATCGTGCAGCACAGGCCGGTGGTCGCCAGTTTAATCAGGGCATGGTTCATGCCTGTTTCTATTAAGATTTTTGGCTTAAATCCGGCTGCTTCAAAGGCAGGGTCTATGATACCGCGCATGGTGGAATTGGGAAACATCAGCGCAAATGTATCATTACTGAAACGTTTTAAATCTATAAAAGGAAGGGTGCTGTCGGGAGCCGCTCCCAAATCCGCAAATGGATGTCCCAGTGGTACGCCTAACAGCATCTCTTCCTCATACAATGGAATATATTCCAGGTTTACCTTATCCTGTTCTCCCAGCATGACCAGGCCAAAATCCAGCTGTCCGGCCCCGATAAGACTGTGCTGCTGTGCCACATACCGCTCCTGCAGGTGGAAATTAATGCCTGGAAAACGCCGGTTAAATTTAGGGAACACAAATGTAAACAGGTCAATACCGTGTTCAAGGGTCAGCCCCAGGGTGATTTCCCCCACCGTATTATTCTTCATGTCTGAAAGAATATTATAGGTATTCTTTTTAATGTTAATGATTTCTCTTGCATTCTCCACATACACTTTCCCCGCCGCCGTCATCTGCAGATGATGCTTATCCCTGTAAAACAGCTGAATCCCCAGCTCCTGTTCCAGTTTGATTAACTGCTGGTTCAGCCCGGACTGCGTGATGAAAAGGGCTTCGGCTGCTTTGGAAATATTTCCTTGGTCAGCAATGGCTATGATGTATTCCAACTGCCTTAGTTCCATGGTTCCTCCTCATACTTTTACTTATAACCGATATTATTATTCTTAAGTTCACTTCTTACTATATTGCTATTATAATAAAATCACATTTAAAAGTCAGTACAAATTCATGAAAATGTACAAATAAAATGAAAAGGAGTATATTATGGTAGGTATTGTGGGGTTAATCTGTGCTGTGGTGGCTGTTATTTTCCTGATTTGGAAAAACTGGCATATGGCCATCGTATCTTTAATCGGCGCATTCATTGTAATTGTATTTAATGGCATGAATCCTGTTTCCGCTATAACGGATAATTTCATGACAGGAATGAGCGGTTTTGCAGGCAGTTGGTTTTTGTTGTTTATGCTTGGCTCAATTTTTGGTAAAATAATGGGGGAGAGCGGGGCTTCCGTGGGCATTGCCAACAGCCTTTTAAAGCTCCTGGGGGAAAAGTCCGTTGTATTGGTGGTCATGATTACCGGGCTGGTATTATCCTATGGCGGTATCGGTACATTCATCATTGCGTTTTCCGTTTACCCCATTGCAGTTGCATTATTCCAGAAAGCGGATATTCCAAAGAAACTGATTGTTGCAACCATCATGGTATGTCCGGTAACCGTATGTATGGCCATGCTTCCGGGTTCCCCTTCCACCCAGAACCTGCTGCCCACTACGTATTTTAATACAACGGCTTACGCAGGGGCCAGAATCGGTATCATCTGTTCCGTGCTGATGTTCCTTGCAGCCTACCTGTATCTGAACTGGCAGATTAAGGCAGCCAGGGCAAACGGGGAACACTTCGTGGCAAGTCCTGAGGAAAATATCATGGACCTGCAGGCAGTGGAACTGGGAAAAACGCCGGAAGTATGGCAGTGTTATATCCCCATCGCAGTGCTTCTTGCAGCCATGTTCGGATTCCAGAAGCTGACCGCCATGCCCTCCACCTACGCCGTGGCCTGCGCCATGACCCTGGCCATCCTGATTGGATGTATCCTGTTCCATGATAAACTGGACATCCGGTCTGCTGTCAATGACGGCGCGGCAAGCGGCCTGGGGGCGCTGATTGCAACATCCTCCATCATGGGCTTTGGCAGCGTGGTTTCCGCATCCCCTGCTTACGGGATTGTTACGGATGCCCTGGTCAACATGAACATAGGGCCGCTGGCAACCGCACTTATTTCGATTAACGTGATTGCCGCCATCACCGGTTCATCCGCAGGCGGATTAAATATCTTCCTGTCCAGTATGGGAGGATACCTGGCCTCTACCGGGCTGAACACGGCCATGCTGCACCGGGTGGTGTGTATTGCATCCTCGGGCTTTGACGCCATGCCCCATGCCTCCGGCATGGTGGTCTGTAACCAGATTGCAAAAACTTCCCAGAAGGATACATATAAGCATGTATTCATCACCTGTGCAATCATGCCGTTCTGCTGTGCCATCCTGGCCTGCGTGATCGGTACTATGGGAATCATTTAGAGGTAAACTATGAGAGCTGATTTTATTATTCGCGGCGGGCGGGTCATGGATCCGTATACAGGCGCAGATGAGATTAAGGATATTGTGGTCTGCAATACAAGAATTGCGGACCCGGACGGGGAACAGGTGGAATGCGGACATATCATCGATGCCTCCGGCTGTATCGTGGCGCCGGGACTGATTGACTTCCACACCCACATATTTTATGAGGGAAGCGGTTCCTGTATAAGGCCGGATTTCATGATATCCCAGGGAACCACTGCCGCAGTGGATGCAGGGTCTGCGGGTACGGTCACATACGAATCATTTTATAAATCCGTGATTGCCCAGTCCACAATGAGGATCAAGGGTTTCCTGACCACATATTCCGGCGGGCAGCTGGATTTCAAGCTCTGCGAGGATTTTAATCCGGAACTCATCAATCTTGCCAGGATGGAGCGTGTAATTGACAAATACAGGGACAATATCCTGGGACTTAAAATCCGCCTCTCCAAAGGTGTCGTGCCCGATGATAAGGGACTGGACTATCTGAAGCGGGTCATAGAACTGGCCGAGGAACTGGATGAAAGGCTTGGAACCTCCCTCAGGGTATGTGTACATACCACCAATTCCCCCATTTCCGCCAGTGAACTGGCAGGCTGCCTGAGGCCGGGGGATATCTTCTGCCACTGCTTCCAGGGGGCGGGCAATACCATCGTCATGGAAGACGGGCAGATATGGCCCGGCATATTAGAGGCAAGAAAGAAAGGTGTGATTTTTGACGCGGCCAATGGCAGGGGTAATTTTGGGGTGGCAACAGCCAAACAGGCCCTGAAGGCGGGATTCCTGCCTGATATAATCAGCACCGACCTGACCATTGATAAATTCAACATTCCTCCCTATACCAAGAATCTTCCATCTGTCATGGCAAAATATATTACCATGGGCATGGATCTCATGGATGTGCTGCATACCGTAACCGCGGCGCCTGCAAAAATCATGGGAATGGAAGGAAAAATCGGTACCCTGCAGCCGGGAGCTGATGCAGATATTGTTATTCTGAAAGAAAAACAGCTTTCTTTTGTCCAAAAGGATTTTAAGGATGAAGAACTGGTAAGTAATTCCCTGCTGGTTCCGCAGCTGACAATGTGTGCAGGGGAAATCAATTTCTGTCAGGCGGATTTCTTCCTGTAGGTTCCTAAATATATGATATGGGTAAAAAGGAGAGCGGGTAACAGATAACCTTGTCTCTATGACGGCATGATGGAAATCCCCTGCTTCATCACCAGCAAAGGCCCTGAACCCACCCGCACCGGTGAAGTCCTCAACTTTTTAAGGGCATGATGGAAAAGCAGGGAGCCTGTGAAAAGCTGATTGCGGACGGCTGCCCCCGGATGGAAAACACTGATTTTCATCCGGGGGCAGTTTGTATCCCTCTTCTTATCTTACTCCAACCGTTTGCCAGCATTCTGCTCTTCCAGTATGGTCATCTGCTGAATTGCTATCCTGTTTAATTTTATGAGCCGTTCCTTCTGCTCATATCCATCATGAATAAGGACTGCATTGATATTTTCCATATTTGATAGACAAATCAACTCATTGATTGAAGCATAATCCCTGATATTTCCCTTCCTGCCAGGATTCTTTTCCCGCCATTCTTTTGCAGTCATGCCGAATAATGCCACATTCAGTACATCCGCTTCATTTGCGTAAATATAAGATATCTGCTGGCTTGTCAATAATGGAGGAACCAGGTTTTGTTTTATTGCATCTGTATGAATCCTATAATTTATTTTAGCAAGTTCCCTCTTTGCACTCCAGCCCAACTGCCTTTGCTCCTGTTCTTTTAACCGTTGGAATTCCTTAACAAGATATAGTTTAAACTGCGGTGATACCCACGAAGCAAATTCAAAAGCAATATCACGATGGGCATATGTCCCGCCATACCTTCCTGCCTTTGCAACAATACCCTTTGAGTTCGTCCGGTTAACCCACTGCTTTACAGACATAACAAAACGGTTCAGACCCGCTTCACCCATAATCATGTGGTACTCAGCCGTATTAAATTCTGAATTATACATCTCTTCCCAAATTCCCAGAAATTCTAAGGTGTTCTTATTTCTTAACCACTTTTCAATTAAAGATAATCCATTCTCTAATTTCCTTACCATATCAGTTAACGAAATATAATCTTCCTTACTTATTGATATAACTGATATCTCTGTATCATCTATCTGCATCTTCCCCATATCTACCCGCCTTTTTAATTCCCCCGAAATCGAGGGAATTAAAACTTTCATATCCAACCGCAGCAAAGAACATATGTTCTTTTTTCAGTATACCATTTACCAACATACAGTGCAAGGGGTAGAATGAACCAAAATGAAAAACCTGAAATGAAAAAGCCAGGATAAAAACACCAATCCCCTCCCGCCACCTCACAAAGCCAGCTCCTCTTCCCCGCTTGCCAGACTTTCCAGTTTCCCAAAATCCGTCACCACAAACAGCCCGTTTACCTTTTCCAGGATTCCCTCATCCGCAAACAGGGAGAACACATTGCTGACCGTCACCCTGCTGGTATTAATCATGCTGGACACATCCTGGTGTGTAAAGCGTATATCGATGCGGACAGCCCCTGTGTCCTCCTTTACGCCGTACTGATTACACAGATGGACAACCAGCTGTGCAACCCTTTGGACCGACTGGGTGAAGCTCAGTTCCAGGACCTGGTTGAATGAGATACTGTTTTTACGGCACATCATCCGCATCACGGTCCGGGTCAGCTCCCAGTCAGCCTTCATTCCCGCCTCCAGCTCCACATGTGGAATACAATATACCTCCGTGTCAACGATAGCCACCGCCGAGGTGCTATGCGGATGTCCGAGTATACAGGATGCCTCGCCTATGAGACATCCTTTTTCTGCAATATAAAACTGCTTCTCTTCTCCATCAATCTGATAGGAAGTGATGCGGATCCGGCCTGAAAGGACAATATACACGGCATCCGCCGGGTCGCCCTGATGGAATAAAAAAGCCTTTTTACGGAACATGGCAGGTTTGCGGCCCTTAATCAGGGCATTCCAGTATGAAATATCCATATTAATCCAGGGGGATGTATCTTCAGCCCAGGTCTTTTGCATATCGGTTCTCCTTTCGTTGATGGATAAGTGTCTAAAAATTACGAATTTAAAAAAAATTATACTATGAATAGGGCATAAAATCAAATTAAAGTAGGATTTTGTAAAGTACTTTATAGAATTTGCCTAAAAAACAGGCTAAGATTGGAACTACAAAAGCAAAGTTCAGAACAGGAAGCAGGAGGTGAAAATAAAATCTGCATGGGCTGCAACCGATGGCAGATTACGCTGTCATACAGCAAAACAAATCAAACAGATCAGGAGGATTGTAACATGGGTGTTAATTGGGAACAGATACGAAAAGAGGAATGGCCGGTTCTGGAGACCATGACGTTTTTAGACGCGGCGTGCGTAAGCTTTGCCCCACAGAGAACGGTCAGGGCTGTCAAGGCATTTGCAGACATGACTGCCCGCCAGGATGAGGCCAATTCCAGTGCACATCATATTGCCATGGATTCCCTGCGGCATAAGGCTTATGTGGAAGCATGCAGGCTGTTAAACGCAGATGAAGAGGAAATCGCGCTTGTGGAGAGCACGTCCCATGGACTCAATATTGCCGCCCAAGGAATTGATTTGGATAAGGATGACAATATCATCACAACGAATCTGGAATTTATCCAGGTAGCGCTGCCATGGTGTGTGATGAGGGAAGAAAAGGGATTTGAAATCCGCGTATGCAAAACGCCGGACAGCCGCTTCACGGCAAAGGATTTTGCCGCCCTCGCAGATGAACACACGAAAATCATTGTCATCTCCACCCTGGAATGGTGTAATGGCTGGCAGATGGATTTAAAGGATATCGGTGATTTCTGCAAAGAAAAGGGTATCATGCTGGTTGTGGATGCGGTGCAGCAGCTGGGCGTTACCAAGATAGATACAAAGGCATGCCACATTGATATCCTCACGGCAGGAGGCCACAAATGGCTGAACTCCCCGTACGGAACCGGTGTGCTCTATGTCAACAAAGAAACCCTGCCCAAGTTAAAACAAAGCTACGCAGGATATCTGAACACAACGGTCCCCGAGGGCGGCTGGGGCGCTTACTGGGAAAATCCAAGCGCACCGTCCGTTAACAACTGGACCTTCGACCAGACAGCACGCAAGTTTGAAATAGGCGGGACATCCAACTACACAGGCGCCATTGCACTTGGCGAGTCCCTGGGGCTTGTCAACGAAATCGGGATTGAGAACATAGAAGCGCGGATACGTGAGATCAGCACCTATTGTATGGACCGTATTGAGGAAATCGGCGGCACCCTCATCACCCACAGGGATCCCGGACATTTTGGCGGGATTGTGATTGCAAGGCTGTATGACGACCTGGATGTGGACCGCATGATATTAAAGAAACTCCATGGGAAGAAAATCTTTATTGCACAGCGTTTTACCGACTATATTGGCGGTTTCCGCATTTCCTGCCAATATTTCAACAACAAGGAGGATATTGATAACATGATTTCAGGAATGAAGGAACTCATTGCTGAAATCGGACGGGATCCGGATTATAAAAAGTAATACGGAGTAATGAAGGGCAGGCAGGGGCACGCAGCATAAGCTGTTTTGCCCCTGCCTTGTTTTATATGATCCTAACGTACAAACATGGCCCGATTTTGTAAGTTAGTTTACAGAAAATCATCCGGTGGTCTGCTATAATAATCCTAATGGTTGCAGCCCATGAAATAATTTTATTGAATTTTGTTTTTCTGACTTTAAGTTTTGGGGAACTTAGTGTTGTAATGCTCAGCAATGAGATTACCAGAAGGGGGTAAGTTATGTTTACGAAGACAAATGAAGATAAAATACAGTTTCGGGGTGGAATGTTTGGTTTAGTGTCTCCATTTATTGTTTTGTTCATAGGTATCATACTGCTGTCTGTTTCAGGCAAGGCCATGCCCATGGCCTTCTGGGCGCCCACGCTGGCCGCGGTCCTGACAGCGCTTCTTATGTCTAAAAATGCAACCCAATGCGCCGAAACCCTTATACAGGGAATGTCCTCAGAAATGGTATCCATCATGTTGATGGCATGGTTCCTGGCAGGCATCGTGGCACAGCTCATGAAAGAGACAGGGCTGATCCAGGGCCTGATCTGGCTAAGCATCAATGCAGGCCTGAAGGGAAGGTTCTTCCCGCTGATAACCTTCATATGCGGAAGCCTGCTTTCCACGGCAACCGGTACGGCCCTGGGAACAGTGATTGCGCTGGCGCCTATTTTATATCCGGTGGGCGTTGCATTGGGCGCCAATCCCCCGGTCATGGCAGCCGCGATTGTAAGTGCGGCCTACTTTGGCGATAACATCGCACCTGTATCGGATACGACCATTGCTTCTGCCTACACACAGGGAATCGATGTTTCAGACGTGGTCCGTTCCAGGTTAAAATACGCCCTGACGGCAGCGGTCATTGCCATGGTCCTGTTTGTCATCTTCGGGGGAATCGGGACATCCGGCGAGCCTGATTTATCATTCATCGGCGACATTGCGCCAAAGGGACTTATCATGCTGCTGGTGCCGGCCCTGCTGATTGTTTTAATGTACCGTAATGTCCATCTGATTGTTGCCCTCATGACAGCCGGCTCCTTTGGAATCCTCCTTGGCCTTGTAACGGGACTGCTTCCTCTGTCCAGGCTGTTAGTGGTTGACATGAATGAATTTGTGGTCAGCGGCATCCTGGTGGAAGGCATCCAGAGCCTTATTGACATCGCAGTCTTCGCCATGCTGCTGATGGGCCTTATCAACCTTTTGGATAAAGGCGGTTTCTTTGAGTGGATGATCAACGTACTTTCCAAATATACCAAAGATGACCGCTCCTCTGAACTTGTAATCGCACTGATTGATATCATACTCTGCCTGCTGACAGTGGCAAACAGTGTGGTTATCGTCATGGAAGGGCCCATTGCCAAGAAGCTGCTGGTGGAAACCCATAATATATCCCCTGACCGCAGCGCCAACATCCTGGATGCCGTGTCCTGTGTGTCCATGTGCCTGATTCCATACAGTTTTGCTCCCCTGCTTACCTTCATGTTCGCCAATGGTTCCGGCGCGCCAGTCAACTTCTCAGTGAACTATATGGTCCTGTTCTCCTTCCACGGCTGGGCGCTGGGCGCCGTGATGCTGTTTTCCATCCTGACCGGATGGGGACGCACCCATGGCCCGGTAAAGAAAAAGGCTGCCAAGGGGGATTGAGGAGGATGATTGAGACAGGTCAGGCCTTTTACGGCCAGCATATCGGAATCCTTGTATTTTCCACGAAAACCCCGAGGATCCCGGGGGATGCAGGACACGGGGGATCCTTTTCCTACCAGGTGCGGTATGAGATTGTGGAGGGCGGTTTTGCCGATCTGATTACCGGCTCTGACAGGATAAAAGCTGCAATATTAAAAGCAGGACAGAACCTGGCCCGGCTGGGAATCCGGGCCATCATAGGGGACTGCGGCATGATGTCGCTTTATCAGGATTGCCTTGGAAAAGAACTGGGCGTATTATTTGCCGGATCTTCCCTTTGCCTGATACCGACGGTATGGCAGCTGATCGGCCGCCATGGGGCAATCGGCATCATAACCGGACACTCAAAATTATTGGGTAAGCAGCATCTGAAAAATTCAGGATGGAACGAAGATATGGAGATTTCCATACAGGGAATGGAAGATGAGAAACATTTCCATGAAATTGTCATCGATGGCGGCCTGCACCTCAACAGGGAGGCAATGCTTAAGGATGTACTGGAGGCAGGGAGAAAGCTGCGTGAAAAAACGCCGGGGCTGCGGGCAGTCATATTTGAATGCAGCAACCTGGCAACCTATTCCTCTGCACTTGCAGAAGAACTCAGGCTTCCTGTCTTTGATACCATTTCCGCTGCTAACCTGCTGGAATACAGCGTCCATCCCCCCAGGTACTGAACCAGAAACGGAGGAACCATGTATTGGATTGATTTAAGGAGCGATACGGTAACACAGCCCACCATGGCCATGCGGCAGGCCATGAAGGATGCCATTGTGGGAGATGATGTATATGGAGATGACCCAACCGTCAACCAGCTGGAAACAATGGCTGCCCGGAGGATGGGCAAGGAAGCCGCGCTGTTTGTGGTATCCGGCACAATGGGAAACCAGCTTGCCGTCATGACACATACCACGCCAGGCCAGGAAATCATCGCCAACAGGAACTGCCACATCATACATTATGAATGCGGCTCGCCTGCCAGGCTGTCCGGTGTGGGATACGCGCTGACGGACCGCGAGGATGGAACCGTGACAGCGGAAGATGTAATAAGCTTAAAACGCCCGGAACACGACGCCCATTTTCCCGCAACAGGACTGGTGTGTGTGGAAAATGCACTCTGCAACGGGACCGTTGTACCCATGGACGTACTCCGCCGTACCTGCGGGACAGCCCATGACCATCATATCCCGGTCCACCTGGACGGCGCCAGGATTTTTAACGCGGCCCTGGCCCTTGGGGTTGACGCCGCTGAAATTGCTGCCTGCGCGGACTCCGTCATGTTCTGTATCTCAAAGGGCCTGTGCGCCCCTGTCGGCTCACTGCTGTGCGGGACAAAAGATTTCATAGAAAAGGCGCGGGCCAACAGGAAAGCCCTGGGCGGCGGCATGCGCCAGGCCGGGGTCATAGCCGCCTGCGGGGTCCTGGCCCTTGAGGACATGGTGGAACGGCTTAAGGAGGACCATGATAATGCAAAGTATCTGGGAGAGCGTTTAAATGAAATCCCCGGCATATACGCGGACATGGACCGGATACAGATTAACATGGTATTCTGGAAAACAGATATCAAAGGATTCACCTCCCATGGATTCGTGGATTACATGGATAAAAAGGGGGCAAAAGTTTACGGGATACTTGGTGACGAATACCGCTTTGTCACAAGCCACGATACGCCGCGCCGCTCACTGGACCAGGTAATAAGGTTAATCCAGGAGTATATCCATACATTATGAAGCTGGTCCTATAAAAGGCGGCTGTCGGTTAACAGATCTGATCAATAAAAGGCGGCTGCCGATTAACGGATCTGATTATATAAAACACAACTGCCGGTTAACGAATCTGCTCCCTTCAAAAGAGCATACCGCTTAACCGGCAGTCATTATTTTACAGTCAATATTCCATTTCCTTAAAACAGATTGGGGAACAGCGCCGTCGGTATTGCCAGAAACACGTCTGAGAACACCATCATCAGCACCAGCACTGCCAGCGAAGATAAGAAATAAGGAAGCACGCCCTTAAATGAATCCTCAATGCTGATTCCGCTGATGGAACCGGCCAGAAGCAGGCACAGGCCGTAGGGCGGGGTCACCAGCCCAAGGGCCAGGGTAACCACCACAATCAATCCAAGGATGATGGGGCTGATACCAAGGGCGGTTGCGGACGGCAGGATAATGGGTACAAACAGGATCATGGCCGGTACCGCATCCATAAAAGTCCCCACAAACATGAAGAATAAAACCACCACCACAAGGAACAAAAGCTTTCCTCCGGGCATTCCCACGAAAAATCCCTGTACTGCCGCATTCAGCTGATAGTAACTCAGCAGCTCCCCCAGTGCATTGGCTGTTGCCAGGGCAAACAGGGACAGGGAGGACAGCTTCATGGTTTCAACCAGGATAGCCGGGATCCGTCTGATTTTAATTGTCTTGTAGAAGAAAATCCCGATAATCAGGGCATAGACGCAGGCCACTGCCGCGGACTCCGTGGGAGTGAACCATCCGGTCACAATACCGCCAATCAGGATGACAGGCGTCATCAGGGCGGGAAGGGAGCTCCATACCTGGCGCAGGATTTCCCGGGTTGGGATGCGCTCACCCTTGGGGAAATTCTTTTTCTTGGAATAAAATACCACGACCCCCATCATGGCAAGTCCCAGCATGATTCCGGGAATCAGCCCGGTCATGAACAGGGCGCCTGTACCCACATTGGCAATGCCTGCAAATACCACCATGGTGATGCTGGGCGGTATGATGGAACCCAGGGTGGAGGAAGCTGCTGTCACGCCTACCGCGGTCTGCTTGTCATACCCCTGTTTTTCCATGGCCGGAATCAGGATTTTTCCCACACCAGCCGTATCTGCCTGTGAGGAACCGGATATGCCTGCAAAAATCATGGACACAAGAATGTTGGCATGGGCCAGGCCGCCCCGCACATGTCCCACTGAAGCAGAACATACGTCGATGAGCCGGTCCGATATGGCTCCTTCGTTCATCAGGTTGGCTGCCAGGATGAACAGCGGCACCGCCAGCAAGGTAAAGCTGTTAAGGCCGTTGAACATTTTCGTGAATACAACACTGTTCGGTATGATGGGGAGCGCGGCAATCCCGGCAAAGGAAACAAATCCAAGGGCGAAGGAAATGGGTACTCCCAGTACCACAAATGCTATGAATAAGACCACCAGTAATATCTGCATGATTTACTTACCTCCTATCAGTGATTTCACGTCATCCACAATCTGCCCTGCCAGATAAAGGGTGGATGTGGCGCCGCACACAGGGATGCACAGCCATGTCGGCCCTCTCTTAAAATCCGGTATGCTGACCCAGCGGTAATTCCAGAACTGCTTTGTGATCTTACAGCCGTACCAGAACATCAGCACTGCAAATGTCAGCATCACAACTGCAATCCCAAGGGAAATCACCCGTTTTACCCTTTCATTCTTCATCATGTCACTGACCGATGTGAATGCAAAATGCCTCTTCTCATAGACCATGGCCCCTGCCCCCATAAAGGCAGCCCAGATAAACGCATACATGGAAACGTCCTCTGTCCAGATAGCCGCTACACCCGCATACCGGCATCCCATCTGTATCACTACACTGATCAGGAATATACTTAAGAATATCCCTCCTGCTGCAATCTGCACCTTTTGCATATAACCCAACATCTTTTTCATGGTTTTTCATCCTCCTTGTCATGGACTTCCGGCTGGCCTCTGCTACCTGTCCTGAAGCCTTTTCCCTTCCTCCCGGATCATTGCCAGATAATCCTCCATATGGTTTTCAGCAGCAAACCTGTCCTGGATGGGGATGGCGATTGCCTTAAATGCATCAATGTCCACGTCCGCGAAATCAGTTACCTGCGCCCCATCCTCTATGACCTTTTCCTTGGATTCTTCAAACATGTCATAGGTAACCCGTCGGTTCTCCTCGGTAGCAATGCGGCAGGCCTCGTCAAACCATCCCCTCTGCTCCTCGGTCAGCGCATTGTAGAACTGGCCCGTGGTAAGGAAAAGCCTGGTGGTATAGTCATGGTGTGTCTCGCTTATGTACCTGCCGTTATCTGTCTTATGGTGCTCCTTTAAACGGAAACTGGTGTAGTCGTTTTCAGCGGAATCCACCACGCCCTGGCTTAATGCCTGGTAAAGCTCGCCCCAGGCAACAGAGGTGGGGATGGCGCCGCAGCTTTTAAAGAATTCCTGGACAACCGGAGTGCTCTGGGTACGGATGGTCATGCCCTTTAAATCTTCCGGGCCTATGACGGTCTTCTTTCCATAATAATCCCTGACCGAGCTGGTCCAATAGCCCATGATGCGGAAACGGTCATCGGTCTTTTCCGCCAGAAGACGGTTCATGTCCTGGCCGAACTGGCCGTCCACGCACGCCTCCCAGTGGTCAAAGCTGTCAAACAGGTAAAGAAGGGAAAACATGTCGATTTCCTTTACTCCCAAAAGTGTCATGAAACCGGGGGATGCCACGGTCAGGTGGACGGCCCCCATTTCCAGCTTCTCCACCAGCTCGGATTCATTTTCACCCAGGGTGCCGTGATGGAGGGTTGCCGTGGCCCTTCCTCCCGACACCTCCTCCAGGGCTTCTTTAAAACGGATTGCGGCCTTTGTGTAGGGGTTCTCCATCGAAGTCTGATTGTGTGCAACAATGATATTCAGCTCGGGCTTCGGCTTTCCATCCTCTGATGACGTTGAGGATGAGCAGCCCGTGAATGTCATGACGGTCATGGCTGCTGCCAGCAATAACGCTATTTTCCTTTTCATATCCAAACCTTCCCTTCTCCATGCCTGATTACCCAGCGGATGTATGGTATCCGCTCATCTGTATTACATTGCAAGTACCTGATTCCATTTCTCCTCAATGACCGGAATACCATTGGCCAGGTTATCCTTTATGGTCAGGGATTCAGGCTCGCCTGGGTAAAGTACCTTCCCGCCCTCGTCCGCCGGCTCAGAGGACTTAATATCCGCAACAATCCTGTCCACAATCCCATCGGTCAGGTTTACGCTGTTTGCCTTTGCCGGGTCAATGGCAATCATGATCTGTGTCAGCCCAACCTCATCCCCGAATGTCCCAATCTGCTGCACGGAATTGCCGTTGGTCAGCACCGTGGCGATTAAATCCAGCGCAATGGAGATTCCGCTTCCTTTCCAGTAGCCCATGGGAAGCACCCTCCAGGTCTTTTCAATCTCAGCCGGGTCCGTGGTCAGGTTGCCCCTGGTGTCATATCCCCCCGGCACGGGAAGCTGGATTCCCTTTAACTTGCAGTCCTCAATCTTGCCATAGGAGAACTGGGAAACAGCACAGTCAATCACAACATGCTGTCCGTTGCTTCTTGGGACCGCGAAAATGATTGGATTGTTGCCAATTTTCCGGTCCTTGCCGCCCCAGGCAGGCATGTTGGGGCATGTGTTGGACCAGCAGATTCCGATGCATCCCTGGTCCGCTGCCTGGAAGCCGTAGCTCCCGCCCCTCATCCAGTGGTTGTTGTTGCCCAGTGCAACCAGCCCGATACCATACTCCTTCGCCAGCTCACAGGCCCTGTCCATTGCCAGCCTGGCATTCAGCGGCCCAAACCCCCTGTGTCCGTTCCAGCGCTCAAATGCTCCCATCTGCAGTTCACATTCAGCCACGATATCCGGGTCAATCTCCCCCTTCTCCAGATATTCCACCACTCTCGGGAAACGGTTCAGGCCATGGGAGTAAACACCCGCAAGACTGTTCTGTGCGAAAATCACAGCCGCTGCCTCTGCCCGGTCCTCCGTGAATCCCTTCTTTACAAGAACCCTCTTAAATTCGTTAACCATTGTCTCATAGGGAACTCTCTTCATCTTCATATCCTCCTGGTTTTATGTTTGGCCGATTGCATCCTGCTAATTTTTTCTTTAATTTTGCAATCGATTGCTAAAATGTTCTTAATAAAAGAGCCTGCCTCCTGGTGTTTCAACATGCCCTGCTGCTGTTCATTATAAGTTCATGATTAGACGCTATTGACAAAATACCTGTCATAAGGTATTCATCTGTATCTTTATAACAATCATTTTCACATCCTCCGGTTCATCCATCTGACAGAACGGGCGGTGGACATCATTGGGGAAAAATATGGCATAGGAACCTGGCATCATTGGAAGCATCACTTCCACGGAACCGGGATTTTCTTCGTAAAATAATGCATCCTTTTCCCTCAGGCAATCCATACGCACCTGGTTATCGCCAAAATCCGGATAATATCCGATGTATTCCCGGCCGGAAACCATATAATGCAGTTCTGCACATTCCTTATGGACCTCCGGCATCCTCTCCTCCTTTTTTCCGGTCCTGCGTTCATTTATCGATACCATGAAATCCTTACTCTCCAGCGGATACCTCCCATCCTTCATCAAGGATGCGTCCGTATTCCTGCAGTATGCAATGGCCTTTTGTATCTGTTCCAGGTTACATGCTCCACATTCCACTGCATCAATATGTCCTAAAATCATATGTACCTCTTTCTTTTTCATTAAATTGGTTTCTTGTTCTGCAATCGATTGCTAACCCTGTTTTAATAATATCATAAGCGTTTATTGATTTCAAGTGCCTTTTTATTGTCTTATTTTACGTATTTTATTAACTAATTTTGTGCAATATTACTTTTCGGTTATTTTTCAGTATTTTAAGGCATTTTATTTTGCAGAAGTACCGCAATCGATATATTTATTGCATGCATTTATCTTATACTCTGATTTATATATATTTATTTACCTCACCGCTCATCCCCATCGCATTCCCCCCATTCCCCCATAATCCAATACCAGATATTTGACCACAAAAAACAGGAGCCACGCGTCAACACGTACACTCCTGTCCCATTACCATCATTTCCTGAACCGCTAATGATATTGCCGCTATCACCCTTCGCGGCTCCCATCTACCACTACGGCTTTGTCCTCCGTCCGCGGCTCCCATCTACCACTGCGGCTTTGTCCTCCGTCCGCAGCTCCCATCTGCCTCTGCGGCTCTGTCCTCCATCCGCGTCTTCCATCTGCCGCTGCGGCTCTGTCCTCCGTCCGCGTCTTCCATCTACCGCTGCGGCTCTGTCCTCCATCCGCGTCTTCCATCTGCCTCTGCGTCCCCATCTCACGTCCGCATCTCCCGTATTTCCTACGTACATACGCATACATCCACATGCATCCGCGTACATCCCACCCATCAAGTGCTTTCCCGCTCCACAATACGCGAAAACAACATGATTTTATCAGGATTTTCCCTTCCCTCCAGACTGTCGAGAAGAATCCTGGCTGCTTCCAGGCTCATTTCCAACAGGCGGTTATTAAGGGAGGTAAGCTTTGGATAGCAGATATCACAATACTTGGAGTTATCCACGCCCATCACTGCTACCTGCCCAGGCACCTGTATCTTCCTGTCGTGCAGGACACGGATTGCGCTGACCGCTGACAAATCTTCCCCGAAGATAACCCCCTCCACATCCGGGTGTTCCTCCAGGATCCGTTCCATCATGGCATACCCGTCCTCAAGGGTAGTGGGACATTCATAAAGCCAGAGTCCTTCCCTTTTCCAGCCTTTTTTTTCCATCCCCTGTATGAATCCCTGTTGTTTGGAGAGGTTGCTTGGGGTGTGGTTAGGCAGGACAAATGCCAGCTTTTCATGGCCTTTGGCGGTGAGCATATCCACGCAGTGCTCCACGCCTTCCCTCTCGTCCACCAATACTCCCTTTACATTGGGAAGGTCCAGATAACCGTTGGTAATCACCACCGGAACCTTTGAAAGACCGCTTTCCAATGCCCGTTTCACCGCCTCACACTGAAAGGTGGAGCCCACCAGTATGACCCCGTCCACACGCCTCTGCTCCAGAACCTTCACCGCATCCACTTTCTTGTCATCCGTAAGCCCTGTATTGAGGATCAGGCTGCAATATCCATGCTTCCCCATCTCTTCCTCGATATAATATGCGATATCCACATGATGCGCATACCGGATATCCGCAATCAGTATCCCTATCATCCGGCTGGCCTTGTTCACAAGTCCCCTTGCAGTCTCGTTGGGGCTGTAATCGTACTGTTCCAGCAAAGCCAGTATCTGCTTCCTGGTTTCCTCCTTGATTCCCGGCTTATTGTTCACAACCCGGGAAACCGTGCTGGCAGAAACCCCGGCTATCCTGGCTATATCATATATAGTCATATTTCCCTGCCCCTTCCCATGTAACAATATTTTTGCAATCGATTTTATACTAAAAACATTGTAGCACGGGGGCCTTTTTCCTGCAAGTGTAAAGTTGGGAATGGGTTTCCTGCCGGTTTTAACGCCAATGAGGGCATGTCCCTCACTTACCGGCCTCCGATGGCTGGCACAAAGGACAAAAGTAAACAGCCCCGCCCAGATACGTCTCCTTCATGTCCGCCCTGTTCTGTCATGTCTGCCATCACGTCCCTGATTGCATGAAAGACCTTCTCCTCATCCTTGGCAGACCAGTCTTCCAGTTTTTTCCTTGGATGTATCCCTGCCCGCGTATCCATTGCTCCCCAATCATTCCGGGGCTATTTCCCCATTTCTGCCATATCTTCTATTTCTTCTTTTTCATCCGCACCCCAATCATTTCCTTCACATCCTCCAGCGTCTCCTTATCCCTTACCTCTATCATGAGCCATCTTCCCCCATTAAAAGGAGCCGTACCTGCATACAGTTCCTGTAGGTACGGCGAGCATCCCTTCAGTACTAATTCCGCCTCAGCCGCCTCCTTGGCGCCAATGGAAACCATGCAGATAAAATATCCATGATCCGGATAAAGAGTGCAGATGGCCCTGGACCCCTTCTTATACTTCACATTCCAGCCTATCTGCATGGAACATCTGCTGTATTCAATGCTGGGCGAAGTGACGTATGTCTTTTGCAGATAACTGCACAGCTGCTCCCAATACGGGCTATTGACAAATTCCCCAATCTGCTTCATATCCGGCTGGCAATGGGCCGGGTAAGTTTCATGCCAAACCATATCCAATTCCTCACTTTCATCTGTTTTACCAATCATATCAGAGCAAAGATGACATCAGTGTGTCATTATTATGTGTTATCATTGTCACCGTCCTGCCAGAAACTGCGTATATCATGCTGGGTAAGCCCGTCCACAAACTCCCGTTTTAATACCAGGAACTGTTCCAGTTCCAACATGACCTGGAACAGAACCGCCCTGGACTCGAATTCCTCCCTGGTCGCAGGAAGGGGCTGAAGCCTCATCTGCTGCTTTACATCCTCCAGTTCTTTAAGCAGCCCGCGGGCATTATTATATTCGTGGAAGGAACTGCTGACCGACATAAAAAGCCTGGCCAGATACCGTGCCTGACCCGGAAATGAATCAGACCATTCCAGGTGCGACCGGATCCTGCGCAGGATTAACAGCTGGTTTTTCCGCAGCCCCATATAGGCCAGATAGTATTTCGTCTCTGCCAGCAGCCTGTTTTCCATCTCCTTATACGCATCCTCTTCCCCCTGTCTCAGCATTTCCTCCAGATTGGAAAATACTGTTTCATCCCCGGAGTCCCGGAGTTTGCGCATATTGCCGCCGCACTGTCCATCCCCATTCAGTATATCGCCCATCTGAGCCAGGATACACCGGAACTGTGACTCAATCCGGTGCTGCTTCTGCCGTATCACCCCGGTTTTTCCGGGCATATAGAGGTTCATTGCCACCCCCACCCCGGTTCCAACCAGCAAAAGCAATACCTCATTCAAAATATTGCCTGCCGACACCGAGCCTTCGGTCAGGAAATGGGTCATAAGAACCGTGCTTACCGATATTCCCTCCTGCACATTCAGCAATGTGCATACCGGGGTAAAAACCAGAAGAAATGCGCCGACTGCAATGGGACGGTATCCCAGGAAGTAAAAACATACCGGGGCCAGCAGCAGAGCCACAAGGAAGGCCGCCATGCGCTTTGCCATCACACGGATTGTCTCCCGCTTCGTGTCATGTATGCTTAAAAGGGTAATCACTGCTGCCGATGCAGCGTAATTCAGCCCCAGCCATTCCGCCGCCACCATCGACAGAAGGCTTCCCCCTGCAATTTTTATGATTTTCAATCCATTCAAACCACGGTTCATCAATCAATCCTTTCAGGTTCCAATTTTCAGTCATTGTAATTCCCTTTATTTGAAAATCATGTCCACAACGAAAACGTTGTATTTGCAACATTTACCAGATTATGGCAGCATCAATCCAGCATTTCCAGAACTTCCAGAAAAACATGGTTCAGCTCTTCCCAGCCGTTCATCCTGTCATCGGCAAGGACGGATGCGGCGGCCTTCTGCCGTTTTAGCTCCTGTTCAATGAAATCCTGTATAACCGGAATACTCTGTCCCTTTTCACTTTCGCCGCTTCTCTTTTTTATCTCCAGAAGTTCCTCAATGCCTGCCCGTAAATCCCCCGGCATTTCCATCTTCATCAGGTCATCAAACAGTACCGGGGGCGGACAGCCCTTCTCCAGTATATAACGCCCGGCCAGCAATGGCCGCAGCGCATAAAAATATTTTTTGTATCTGACCTGATTCTCCTGAAGGAACTGGTCACAGGTGTTCCCGGCCGTGCCGCAGTAATGATGGACCGCCGCCTTTACCGAAAAGCATGGGGCAGCGGCATCATGAATCCTGTTCCAGATGTCTGTTGTCTTATATACCACGGGCGAATTCCCCCACTCAAACAGGGTGGCGTTTCCCCTGTGGAAATGCTTCAGCGTTTTTTTAAGGTCCCACCCATTGATGTCCAGCACCTCATCCATCTGCCACTCTATCACGTCCCTCGGCTCATCCAGGCGCAGATAATCCTCCCTGGCCCTTACGTATATGAACCGGACATCGTAATCACTGTCCGGTGAAGCAAATCCCCATGCCCGGCTCCCGGACTCCACTGCATGGAGTATTGTCACATGCTCCTGCTTTTCAATCTCCTTCAGCTTCATCTGGATCTCATCTATGATTCCCATCATCAGTAATCCCCCTCTATGGCCTTCCTGTTCACATATTCCACAAATGCCTCCACCTTTTCCATATCCGGATTATCTGGAAGGATTGTATTCTTCGTTGCCTGTAGAAGCCGCTCCTCGTAGTCCTTTAGCATGTCATAGAAATCGCTGCCAAAGGTCCCGTCCTCCTTCTGAAATCCTCCGGACCGTATCCTGAGCAGCAGATCAAGGTCAGACCTCCTGTTTGTCCGGATTTCCCCTTTTTCCAGGATATCCACTGCCGTCATGAACAGCCGGATAAGATGCATGGCATGTTTGTTCAGATGGTTATCATCCTTCTTTTTGTTCCGTTTTCCAATCTTATCATAATCCTTTACAACGCTGTGCATGATGGACCACATATTCTCATAATCCCGAAGGGGCATATGCCTGTAATGGGCATCCACAAATATCTCTGTCTCCAGCAGCGGATTCTCCGCCTTATCAATATAGAGACGGATACTGCCTTTGTCAAAATCAGCATACCGCCGTTCAAAATCCTCCAATGCATTTGTCACCGAGTTGAAGATATGGCGTTCCCTCTCTGTCTGCGGCATGGAGTCCCTGGCAATTGCGTTCTGCAGACGCCGCAGCTGGGCGCCCGCATATCCGCCAAAGGACTTGGCTGCGCGCTTGGACAGGAACATTTTCCTGTTGTCCAGAAGCTCCTGTCCAAGACTTGACTTTATCAGGTACTGGTCATGGTCCAGGCCCAGGATCTCGCATGTATTGGGGTTACACTCCAGCAGCAGCCTCACCATTTTGTTAAATGAATAGATAACCGTATCCGTACCGCTGTCCTCATACTGCTCAAACTCCGTCAGACCAATCAGGTCCGAGGGCATGTTAAGGGTAATTCCCCTGAAGTCAATATCGCTGTTTTCATTATTCGTCCCATAGGCATGGCTTCCGCCCAGCCCAAGAAGCATGATCCGCCTGCCCAGCCTTGGCTCGGTCCTCAAGAAGTCATACCGCGGGGTGGTCATAAGGTGTCTGAAGTCCGGTTGTCTTGTCAAATGCCTGTCCTCCCTGTATTATGTTTACCTGAAAATGAATCATTTTCATCTATATTATCTAATCTATATTATAGCGTAACCTTTTCCGTATTAAAAGAAAAAGAAGAGTCACTAAGACTCCTCTGTTTCCTCTTTCCCGTATTTATGGATATCTTTTTTCTGTCTCAGTGTATTAGGTCCCAGGAACTCCCCGTCCGTCCAATGGTTGTTAAATGTCTCAACCTCCCTGGCCCGGGCCTCCAGTTCCTTCGTGGACTCCTGCTCTCCCTGCTTCATTGTCATCACCTCAGGGATAGTATGGCCGCCAGGCCGGGATGGTATGCAGGGCAATCTTGTACAGACCCTATATTTTCAAAAAATAATACAGATTGATTCCCTCAATGGATATACCCATATATGGATTGTCAAAGACCTCCCTCACACCCTTCACTACCCTGATGAATGTCTTGTGGAACTCTGTCTCGCTTTCCACTTCCACAGGATTCCATACGGATGTATACTCCGCAGTAGGGCCTTTTAATTCACACCCCCGCCTGTCCCCGCAGATCATATAAGACATGGCCAGCCTTGCGCTTATGTAAATCCCAGTCTCAAGATATAACCTGTCTGCCACGTCTTCCCATGTCCTAATTAAGACATCCTCCGTAAATTTTTCCGGTCCCAGACCTGCAAATATAACGATGTACCGCTTTGTCAGCATCTATTTCAGCCTTTTTTATTTAGTATATTGGAGGCTGCCTGGCATTATTCTGGGTAGGCACGGCCATAAAAGTAATGGGACAGTTAATTCCCCGCGTAACGGAGAATCATGATATGGGTTCCTTCTTTCTTCGATACTTCATGGCTTTTCATGATACTGAAGCCTGTACGGAAGGTTAACTGGACCACATCTTCCCTATTATGGGTATACAGGATCAGAACCGAACCTTTTTTCAGAAAGTCAGGGATTATCTGAAAAAACCGTTTGTAAATATCATAGACCTCATCATCTGTCAGACGGCCAATCTTAAAGGGCATATTGGTAATCACTTCGTCAAAGAGATAGTCATGTGTAAACTGGAAGAAATCCCGGTTGATAAAGTGGATGACCTGCCTTGCCGCCTCTGCGTTCTCCCTGGCTTTCAATATGGCGTCCTCCTGGATATCGATTCCGTATGAGGTATTGGCCCGGACTGCTTTATGGCGTTCAATCAGCATGGTCCCTACCCCGCAAAATGGATCCAGGACCTGCGCATCCTCTTTCATGTATTCTTTTGCAAGCGCTGCGGTCAGGGCCGCGTTAACCGGCTTTATGCTGGTGGGGATTACTTCCCTGCGGTAGGAAAACCGCGTGTCCTTCAGGGTAAACAGCTTTACCATGATGTTGCAGTTCCCCAGCTTATTTTCAATTAACCGCAGCTCAAATTCGTAATTTTCCGTTGTGTTTATCAATTTCCTGTCTGATAATGCTTCAATCTTAGAAGCCACCTTTTTCAGGAACACGCTTTTCTGGCCCAAATCCTTTTTACTCTTTAACTCCAGCCGGAAATGATAGGGCGGGTTTCCTTCATGGCTTTTTGACAGGAAGGATAGCAACGGGGAATCAACCACTGTATGGGCAATCTTATCCGGTTCCATTTCGCTGGTTTCCATGCCCCTTACCACAAACAGCAGCTCCTGATAGGTGCGGATTCCCTTAATCCAGTTAAGATTGGTAACCCTTGCCATGACCCCGGCTCCCATAAGCTTTATTTTCGCATTTGGCTCCAGCTCCATCAGTTCACCGGCGGTCAGCTCCCGGTAATTCCGGTTGGTAATCAGAAAGATGTCATAGGCTTTATCCCAGCCAATGAATTTATGGGCGGAAACCCCTTCTATATGGACAATCAGGAAGGATAGCTTCCTCATTTCTTCCATTACATGCTTCTGGTTTTCTTCCGTAACCTTTTCTTTTCCCAACACAGCCAGCTGCTCTTTTATGGCATCCATATACTCCCTATAATCAAAGTTGCCGATGGCTGATAAGTAGGAACTCTTAACAAACCTCTGCCCATCCTCCTGATATGCCTTCCAAATAGGCGCCAAAAACAACGGATTCCTCAAATCCCCCATCAGCAGCGCTGCATTCTTCCTGGTCTTGGCATCTTCCGACTGCAGCAGGTTGATAAGGACCGCCTCCTTGCCTTCCAAAAGGGATGAAAGCTTCCTCCGCTCCCCATTGTCCTTTATTTCCTGCCTGATTTTACTGAGATTCTGTCTTACTTCCTGTCCATCCTGGATCTGCTCCCATAATTCCTGTATCATAGTTCTCCTTGCGTTTATTATATTTATAGTTACCGCTGTTACTGCTGTCCTTATTTAATCATCCGCGGAAAAGCCAGGAAACATATATCCCTCCTGTAAGACACATAAATAAGTATGCATGTCTTATATTATAGCGCATCTTTTCCCTTAATAGAAGAAAAAGAAGGGACAATATGATTTCCTTGCCCCCTCTTACCCGTATTTATGGATTTTATATCTTTTCCTTGTATCAAAACCCATGAGGAAATTGTATTCAGACAATTCACAACCAGGAAGCACATTATATACATCTGCTGTGACTCTCTGCAATGAATACTTTTCTTCATACGCCATTTAACCTAAAGCGGCTTACCCTGCTTTTCAGAACCTGGGACTGTCCGTAGAGTTCTTCGGACGCGGCGGCTGACTCCTCTGCAGTGGCAGAGTTAGTCTGAACTATTTCGGATATCTGGTCGATGCCTGCGGAAATCATTTCAGTCGCGGCTGCCTGCCTTTTTGAAGCCTCCGCGATTTGGTTTATTTTAGATATCATATCATCGGTACCACCAGCTATATTCATGAGCGAGGCTGCGGTTTCTTCCGCTACTTTTGTTCCATAATCAACCAGAGAGAGAGACTGCTCAATCAATGCCTCCGTGCTCTTTGAAGCATCTGATGATTTGGTTGCCAGGTTGCGCACCTCCTGAGCCACCACGGAAAATCCTTTGCCTGATTCACCAGCCCGGGCCGCCTCCACCGCGGCATTGAGGGCCAATATATTGGTCTGGAACGCGATATCATCAATCGTCTTTATGATTTTTCTGATTTGCGTAGAGTTTGCATTGATTTCCTCCATCGCATGTTTCATTTCCTGCATCTGCTGGTTACAGGCCAGAATATTTGCGCCCATTTCACCTGCCGCTGTTTTTACCAATTGTGAGGTTTCCGCATTCTCCCTCACCTGCCGGGATATCTCTGACATGGTCGCTGCCAGTTCTTCCACCGAGCTGGCCTGGGCTATGACACCCTGCGAAAGTATCTGTGCACCGTTGGAAACCTGGTCTGCCCCGCTGGCAACCTGGTCGGAGAACATGTTGATTTCTGAAATGGTCTCATTCAGAGAATTAAGTACAATAAACAGGGACTCCTGTACCGGCCGAAAATCCCCCTGGAAATCATCATAGCACGGTATTTTCAGATTGCTGTCGGCCAGCTGCTGCATAACCCTGGAAATCGCATCCATGTAATAGGAAATCTTGTCTGACATTTGCCGCATACTGTTTGAAAGGCTTCCCAACTCATCCTTTGATGTATATTTTACATCAATTTTCAGATGTCCCTGCTCCATCTGCCTGGCTGCAGATTCCAGTTCCTTAATCGGTCTGGTAATGCTGCGGGTGATATAGACTCCAAAAAGAACGCTTACAAGTACACTGGCTAACCCCAACACAGACAATACAACAATAAATTTTGTCTGCGCGGCGCGCAGATTCATAATCAATGCATCTGCTTTCTTGTCCGCTATTTCAATAAGTTCATCCAGTTCCGCCTGTGCTTTATGGATGGTTATGATATTATTTGCCTCCATATAGGCAGCAGCTTCTGCCTTTTGATCCTGCACCGCAAGTCCCAGGACATGCTCACGCTGCGGCGCGAGTTCAGTCAGCGCCGCCTGGAGCCGATCCACAATTGCCTGGTCTCCCAAAAAATCTTTCTGGATAATAGGTATCTGTTCCTGGATCTTGCTTTCACACGCCCTGGCATTATTTAACGCCTGCTCCGTATCCGCCTGATTGGTACTGGCGATGGCACGAAATACAGATTTCTGCATTGCCTCAAAACTGGAATTAACCGTATTCGCCGCATTCAGGACTTTGAAGGGGCCATTATAGAACACCTCCACTTTTTTCCTGATACTTATTAAGTTTCCAATACTCACGGCAATGCTGATTACCAATAAACTCAGAACAAATGCATAAGAAATCGTGAGTTTTTTACTGACTTTAAAATTCTTCATAGCTATTTTTCCTCCTGTTACCGAATCATTCCATTTTCCCCGTTCCATATGGATCAGACTGAATCAAAACAGAGGTTCCCAGCATTTGTTCCTTCTTTAATAATTCCAAAAATGATTCCGCGTTCATCGGTCTGGCAAAATAGTAGCCCTGTCCATGGTCACAATGATATTGATGCAGCAGATTCAGCTGCTCCACCGTCTCAATCCCTTCCGCTAAAGAGCGTGTCATGGGAAGCTCGCGGCAAATCTGCATCGTGTTTTTCATGACAATGCGGCTCTTTGCATCGCTGCTTAATTTATCTACCAGAGACTTGTCAAATTTAATCTCATTAAAATCAAGTGTAGTCAGAATAGACAGGTTGGAGTATTTTGAACCAAAATCATCCAATGAAACAGAAAATCCCTCCGCCGCAATCTGGTTCATTAGGTCAATCAATTGCTGCGGATTCAATTTACTGATACTTTCGGTTACCTCTATGGTAATCTTTTCCGCAGGAACTCCATATTCCTGGCAGATTTGTTTGATTTGGCCCACAATATCGGAGGCCATCAGTGTAACACGGGAAAAATTAGAGGAAATATGGGTTTCAATCCCCTGCTTCTTCCAGTTCTGCCAATCGGCACAGACGGTCTGGAATACAAATAGATCCAAATGGCAGATTACACGCTCCCTTTCATAATGGGGAATGAAACGATCCGGCAGGATTAAGTTTCCCCGCTTGCTCCTTTTCCGCACCAGGGCTTCCGCACCGATAATCCGCCCGGTTTTAAGGCAGATCTGAGGCTGATAATGGACTTCAAAGCGGTGGTCGGCAATATCCCTTAAAAGCTCCGTAGCAATACCTGCGCGTGCCATTCTGTCACCTTGCAGGATGGCATGGTAATACCGCTGCTTTTCTGCATACATCAGGTCATCAGCCTTCAGGATTTCTTCGTCAGCCGATACATTCCCTTCATTCCAGGTATGGCCAATGGATACGTCATACTCTTTGTTCTTATCAAAATCCAGAATCAGCTTCTCTGTAAGCGCCTGAAAGTCCTGTTTATCCATATTGGGGCAAAGCACCGTAAACTCATCTCCGCCCACCCGGTATGCTTCACATTCCACGTGCAGTTTCAGGATATCTGCCACTTTTTTTATCACCTGGTCGCCATATTCATGGCCATTGCTGTCATTGATTTTCTTCATTCCATTGATGTCGATATAGATGACACCTAAGGAACGCAGGGTTTGATTGGAAAGCTTATCCAACATTTTTATAAAGCTGTTCCGGTTCTGGAGGCCAGTTAGTAAATCCGTATAGCTGAATAATTCGAGGGTCTGGATCAGCCGGCGCCGCTCCATTTCCTCCAATACAAAGCTACATACACTACGGAGCAGGGATAAATCCTCCGTGCTCTCTGTCGGATTGTCAACACCGAGGAAACCGATTATCTGACCATTTTTCTTAAGTGGTGCGGCGGCAAGGCTTTCAATCCCCTGGTCTTTTAAGATACGGTAATCAGGTGAATCAACTGCCAGGTCCTTATCCAGGGAGGTAATAAAAAACTCTCCGTCAATCTTAAATTTGTAATTCCAGTCCCTGATGTATTCCATTGGGATATTTTTTAAAACTTCTATCTGACGCAAAATACCAGGGACGCACCATTCAAAGGTGTTATCAATGTGGTTTTCTCTGTATTCAAAGATATATGCCCTGTCAGCCGCATAAAAGCGGCATATGGTCTCCAAAAAGCGGTTCACCGCCGCGTTGACATCTGCTTCACTGGAAAGTGTCTGAATACAGTCCACCAATGTTTCTTCCACTGTAAGGCGGTTCGAAACACGGTCGAATTTTTCTTTCTGGGCAGTAACATCCCGCGCAATTTCAAGCCGGCGATATTTCCCTTCATACAAAACCAGGATATCCGTGATGTCAAACCACATCCGGAGCTTTCCGTTATAATGCTCCCAATGATATGGCTGGCCTGGCGCCAGTTTACTGTTTGTACAGAATGGGCAGACACTGTCCAGTCCCTGAATCAACTCATAGCATTTTCTTCCATAAGTATCCTGCGCATGCTCGAATCCGTATAGGGAGGCTGCCGCCTGTGTCATATATATTACTTCGTTGGTATCCGTATCCGTAGCATAGGCCACCAGATTTTGCTGGTTTATAATAAATCGTTCAAAAAAAGTTTCGTTCACAGTATACCTCCCGGATAATCAGACTGCAGGGACTAAATATTTTTCTATTTCCAACGCAAGGGTATCAAAACTTAATGGCTTCGCCATATGACCGTTCATCCCGACGGCCTCTGCATTCCGGATGTCCTCAACAAAAGCATCGGCTGTCATTGCAATAATCGGTATCGTTACGGCATCTGTACGGTTAAGCGCCCGGATTGCACGGGTAGCCTCATAACCGTTCATCACCGGCATCTGTATATCCATTAAGATCAGGGAATAGTAGCCGGGAGTGCTCGCCTGAAAAAGCCTGATTGCTTCCTCGCCATTTACCGCTGCCTCCAGCCTGGCTCCAAAGCCGCCCAAAAGCTCCATGGCAATTTCCCGGTTCAGCTCATTATCCTCTACAAGCAGGATTGTCTTATCATGCAAATCATAGGTTTTGGGTTCCTGGCTTGATGTCTCCTCACCTTTTAAATACTTCATCATGCAGTTCCTGAATGTGGATTGGAAAAAGGGCTTTTCTATATATCCATCGATACTGGCAGTTATCCCGTTTTTGATTTCGCTCCAATCGTAGGCGGATATAATCAGCAGCGGCGGTTCCCCCGCAGCTTCCCTTTGGACCTGTTCTACCACAGCTGAGCCATCCCGCCGGAGCAGCTCCCAATCCATAATCACCATCTGATAGCTTTCTCCGGCCTTCTGACGACCACGGATATGGGATAGCGCTTCACTGATGCTTCCTGCGCAGTCTGTCCCAACCCCCAGGCCGCCCAGGGCCTGCTGTGCATCTTTTAGGACAACCGGATCTGTATCCAACAGCAGAATATTCCCACATTCATCAATACATTCAATTGGAGGAACCGGAATGTGCTGCATCGGCAGCGTCACACGGAACGTGGTCCCCTGTCCCGGCAGGCTGCCCAGTATAATGTCGCCGTCCATCAGCTCCGTGAGCCGTTTCACAATGGCAAGGCCAAGGCCGCTGCCTTCAATCCGGTCGGTGCGGCTATCGCGTTCCCGGGCAAACGTCTCGAAAATATGTTCCTGAAAATCCTCCTTTATGCCGGGTCCTGTATCCGAAACCGTAAAGGAGAGGGCAGCGTTATTCTCCAGCTGTTCCACCTCAAATACAATCTGCCCATTTTCAGGCGTGAATTTAGAGGCGTTGGATAAGAGGTTCAATAATATCTGCCGCAGACGCAGTTCATCGCTGTAAAAATGCTCCTGTCTGACATTCATTAAATGAACCTTGAACTTCTGCCGCTTTGCACGGACATTGGGCAGGGTAATCATGATAATCTCCCTGACTAAATCAGGCAGCGAAAGGGGCGCCATATGTATGGAGACCTTGCCGCTTTCAATCTGCGACATATCCAGCACATCATTGATCAGGCCCAGAAGGTGGTGGCTGGAGAGCCGGATTTTGTGCAGGCAGTCCTTTACACGTTCCGGATCCTGGAGGTGGGCGTCGGCAATCTCCGTCATCCCGGCAATCACATTCATGGGTGTACGTATATCATGGCTCATCCGGGAGAGGAACTCCGACTTGGCCGCGTTCGCCAGCTTGGCGGCCTCCAGTGCCGTATTGAGCATTTCCGTGCGCTCTTCCAGCTGGTGCTGGAGTTTTCTAAGCTCTGTAATATCCGTAATGTCAATAAACACCACCAGGTAAACCGGATCATCGGCAATGGCGTCAATACAGGTGCCATGGAGCTGCAGCCAGCAGTCCCTGCCATGCTTATCCTTGACACGGATGGATTCATCCAGTTCCAGTGCCTCCCGCCTCCGTAATTCCGGGAGCAGGGCCTCAATGACCTGGCGGCTCTCGGGCTGTAAAACCCCCATAAAATCAGTATCAGCCAGATGCTCCAGATCCACATCAAAAAAATCCTTGATACGGCTGCTTGCATCAATCATGATAAGCCGGTCCGGTAAGACCCGGTACTTGACAATAAAACCGGGAACGTGTTCATAAGCAACGCTTTTATCCTGCTGGGCCTGCAGCAGTTCGGTGACATCAATCATGGTGGTATAAGCCATCTGGATCCCGTCCTGATATTCATTGGTAAAGAAATCCACCAGCTTCACCCAGCGCGAGGAGCCGTCCGGGAGCTTCAGCGGCAGATATGTCTCAAAGCTGTCCTCCCCCGCAGCGGACATGTTGTCTATTTTATTGCAGAGGATATCCCAGGTCTCCAGGTTATCCATGAAATACTCATCACAATGATTATGGAACCTGGCCTCATATTCGGGCTTGGTGTACCCGATGAGCTGATAATAAAAATCATTGGCCCAGACCACGGAGAAATGCTCATCCACCTTATGCTTGCTGACGCTGACCTTCATAGCCCGCATCATCATTTCCAGCTCATTCTTCGTCTGAACAAGCTCTGTCACATCTGTCATGACCGTGTAGGAGGTGCGGTAACCATCCACATATTCATCTGTAAAAAAGCTGACCAGCTTTACCCAATAGCTGGAGCCATCCTCGTATTTCATGGGGACAATCATTTCATATTTATCCTCCCCCTTCTCCAGCACAGATGTGACCTTCCTCGTAAGCAGGTCCCAGCCTTCCGGGTTATTGGCATAATATTCATCCGCATGGTTGTGGAACAGGGACTCATACTTTGGCTTCGGATAACCAATCAGTCTGTAGTAAAATTCATTGGCCCAGATGCAGGTGAAATGCTCATCCACCAGATGCGAGCTGACACTGACATTGAGCGCGCTCATGAGCATTTCCTGCTCACGTGTCATTGTTTCATAGTTTTGCTGTGCGCGCATCTGCTCTTTCTGGGCCAGCATCATTTCCGTCACATCAACCATGGTGGTGTAGGCGACCCGGTACCCGTCCATATACTCCTCTGTAAAGGCAGCCTGCAGCTTAATCCAGAATGGGGAACCATCCGGATAGACCATGGGCAAATAGACCGAGTACCCTTTTTTCCCGCCTGCCAGACTGGATTTTATCCTATCCGTAAGCATTTTCCACCCCTCCGGGTTGGTTTCAAAGTACCTGTCGCATTGGTTTTGAAAACGGGTTTCGTACTCAGCCTTGGTATAACCAATCAGCTCATAATAGTAGTTGTTGGCCCAGATGCAGGTAAGGTGCTCATCCATAAGGTGCTTACTGACACTGGCGCCCAAAACTCCCATCAGCATACTGTATTCGTTATTGAGTTGCTCATAGCTTAAATTGATTTCCACCTGGCTCTCCTCCATCGTATCTTCTGGTGTAAATATCTTTTGGCGATAATATCTTATGGCGTTAATATCCTGTGGCACTAATAAATCCTATCTTCCCTGGCGGAAAACAGGCGCCCAGGCTCCGTCGCCATCCCCTCCTGTGAACAGGTGCCCTTCCTCCCTCACCGTCCCTCTTTATCCAGGAGGCGAGTATATGGAATATCGGTTCCGTCCATGGTTCTTAGATTCATACAACGCCTTATCGGCATTCCGGTACAGTTCATCGAATGTCGTTCCATGCGCCGGAGACAGCGCAATCCCAATGCTGATGGAAACAGAACCAGGGTCTTTTCCAAAGGAAAAGGAGTGGTTAAACAGCTCACCCAGCCGGGCCGCTATTTCCATTACCTGTTCAACGGAGGGAACATCATCCACGAAGACCACAAACTCGTCCCCGCCCAGGCGTCCGGCCACATCGCAGGGACGGACCTGTTCCCTGAGCAGGGCCGAGGCATCCGAGAGGACTTCATCCCCCCGCTGATGGCCGAAGGTATCGTTGACCCATTTAAAATTGTCAATATCAATCAGCAGGAAGGCATGATTCTGGTCCGGACCGCAGTGCTTAAGATGCGACTCTACCAATTGCTGAACCGTACCGCGGTTCGGCAGGCCGGTGAGGGCGTCTGTTTCCGCGCGTTTCTGCATCTGGGCAGCTGCCCGCTTATCCTCATCAATATCAATAATAATCCCCACCACCTGCTTCTGCCTTTTATCACTGCCATGGATGACCGTCATACGGGTCCGGCACCAGATCAGCCGGCCCTGTCCAGCACGAAAGCGGTATTCTATCACGACATAGGATTCACCGGCTTTCAGCCTGCTGACAGCCTCATCCACAATAGGGCGGTCTTCTTCAAAAACCCGGTCATATATCTGCGCAGGAGGCGGGAAGCCGAATTTACTTTCGAAAACAGGGGAAAAGTGGACGCTCCCATCCCCCAGGTTCCAGGTGAAAATGATATCCTGGGCCTGTTCAGCAATGATCCGGTACCTCTCCGCATTGATAAGCGACTCCTCCTCCGCCCGCCTGCTTTCAGTAATGTCAATAAGCACGCACTGCACAGAGTTTTTCTCTTCCAGACCGCCGGGCACCCGTGCCGCACTGGCCCGCATCCAGCGCACCTTTCCGGCCTTCGTGAGGATGCGGTAGTCCAGGGAGGGGCAATCCCTCCTGCTGGCAACAAAACTTTTTACCCGGTCAAGTACCATCTCCCTGTCCTCCGGGAGAATAATCCGGGTATAACGCCGGTGAATCCCTTCACCGTTAAATTCATCTTCCGGGTACCCGGCCAGGCGGTAAAATCCCTCGTTGGCATAATCGATATAAATGTCGTCATCCACATGCAGCCGGACCACGCCTCCAGGGATACTGTTGGTAAGGGCCGCCAGCCTACGCTCCGACCGTTCCAACAGGGTGGAGTCCAGGACAATGATATCAATATATATCTGGTCCCCGGCCTGCTCAACCTTTGAGCAATAGGCTGTATTCTGCGAAACGTCCCCATTTTTCATACGGATGCGGTAATCCACACTGACGGCACTGTTGTTCCTGATTAATTTATCAATAGCTGCATTGACCTTAGGCAGGTCCTCCTCCAGGACAAAATTTAAGGCATTTCCATAAATCGGCGCCTGTCCGCATTCCTCCCTGCTGTAGCCGGTCAGGGCATAATACCTGTCTGTGGCCATCACGATACGGTTGTTGTCAGACAGGCAGAGACGCGCCACACCGCCGGGAATGGTGTTCATCAGGTTACCCATCTTGCGCCGCATCCCTTCAGCGTCCCAGGCTGCTTCCATCCGCTGCGTATCATCCAGCAGGTACAGGAGCAGACAGGATCCCCACGGGGAGTCAGGCAGCCTGCCTGCAAATGCCCTGACCCACATCAGGCCGCCATCCCTTTTCATGATACGGAAGCCGAGTTCCGTTTCGCTGATGGCTTTGGCCTGTCCAGACATGCTGGCATTGGACTGCGCCGTAATGAAGGCTTTAACACATTCCCGGTCCTGCGGAAAAACAATCATATCCAGACATCGGTGGTGACAGCTGACTTGAATCTCCTCCCGCCCATAACCTGCCATATCAAATATACAGCCGCCGGCAAATAAAATATCCCGGCTTTCAAAACTGATTCCAACCAGACCACCCGGAACCATGTCCATTATTGAGTCCAGGATCCCGCCTGCATATTTTTTCTCAAGTCCTCCCGGAAAACCTGATATGCTGTGATGTTCATCCATACCTTCTCATCTCCAAATCCTGGCCATCATCCAATGCCCAACCGTATAGTTTAACAGCCCCTGTGCGGGAGCAAGCCGTCTTGCCGGCCACTGCGGCTTATCTGCATCGTCCCGTCTGAGGACAGCTGATCATGCACTTCCCTGCAGGACCCTGATCAGAAACCATATCGGGGGACGCCAAACGGACGCCCCCTTCCAAATCCCAGACATATAAATTATCAATATGGAATAATGATACCGTCATACATATATCCCCTTCCCGGCCAGGTTGTATATCAGACAAGGCCATAGGAATATCCCCCATACCGCCCCGGCCTGGGCTTAGGAAAGCGTTCTTCCAAACGTCATCCGCTCGAACTCCTCCGGAGGTACCGGACGGGAAAATATATAACCCTGAAGCAGATCACAGGTAGTCCCTTTCAGGAAATCTTCCTGTGCATCTGTTTCCACGCCTTCTGCAACCGTAGTCATATTCAGCTTGGCCGCCAGTTCAATCACGGATGTTATTACATCTCGTTCCCTCGGATTGTCCATCTTTTCAGAACCAAAGAACGCCTGGTCCAGCTTAATGGAATCAATATTTATATCTTTCAGCACATTGAGCGAGGAATAGCCGCTGCCAAAATCATCCATGGAACAGCGGTAACCGCATTTATGAAATGCATCAATAACCTGCATCAGCACATCCGGGTTCCCAAACACCAGTGTCTCCGTCAGTTCGATTTCCAGCAGGTCTGCCGGGACGCCGTACCGCTTACGGATTTCCTCATACCGCTTTAAGAAATCCCGGTCAGACAGATGGGCACGGGACATATTCACGGAAACCGGCACCGGATTTTCGCCATGATCAATCCATTTGCGGAGCAGGGCGCACACACGCTCAAACACATAGAGGTCCAGCTTAACAATGAACATGTTCTTTTCAAACAGGGGGATAAAATCCTTGGGCGGGATTAATCCTCTCTCCGGGTCAAGCCACCGCACCAGCGCTTCCGCTCCTGCGATGGACTGGCTGCGCAGGGACTGCTTCGGCTGAAGGTAGACGACAAACTGTTCTTTTTCAAGTGCATCACGCATCCGGTTTTCAATTTCTTTCTCCTGCATCAGCCGCAGCTGATCCAGCTCAGAGTAAAACATGCAGAGACACAGCTTTGCATCCGCTGTCCTGATGATGTTCTCCCGGGCCACGTTCGCCCGGTCCTGGATCTGCATGATTGGCAGTTTTGGGTCCTCCACATAGTAGACTCCCGCTGTCAGCGAAAGGATATATTTCTCCTCCGCATCCTTGTTAAAATGATTGACCTTCTCGGCAATGGAGTTTAAGCGTGCCTCCATTTCCTGTTTTGGGGAGGCCTTGAGCAAAAGGCTGTAGTTGTCCGCAGAGGTACGGCTCACATATTCCCCCTGCTCCAGGCAGCCGCGGATTACGTCATGTATGTATTTCAATGTCTGGTTTCCGCCTTCAATGCCAAACATCTCATTGAGAAGCTTGAATTTCTGCACATCCATCCAGACCAGGGCATAGGTGCCGGCCGGGGCCGCCCTGACCCCTTCCCCTGCCTTCAGTTCAAAGCAGGTGCGGTTGTAACCGCCTGTCACCGGGTCCGTGAACGCCAGCCGCTCCAGCTGCATGTTGGTTTCCTTCTGAAGTTCCCGCTGCCGCGTCAGGTCGGTAATATCGATGTATACAATCAGGTAGACCGGATCGCCGTCAATCCAATCAATACAGTCACCATTCAGCTGCAGCCAGACAGCATTTCCTTCCTTATCCCGCGCCTCCATGGTAAACCGGACCGGTTTTCCTCCTCGCATGGCGGGATAGCATTCCCTTAGCGCCGCCTCATTTTCAGGTGTGCTTAGGTTCGTCAGGGTATTCTGCTCCCGATGGCCAAAAAAACAAAGGAAACGTTCATTGGCATCCACAAGCTCTATCCTGCTTTCCCTAATCCTGAATTTTGCGATAAAACCAGGAATGCTGTTATAGGTAACGGTCTGTTCTTTCTGCATCCGTATGATATCGCTGACATCGCTCATCACGGTATAGGCAATGTGATATCCGTCAACAACATCCTCCGTGTACGTCCCAACCAGCCGGACCCACATCATATGCCCATCCTTGTGGCGCATCCTTGTAATATGCTCGTAGCGCGGTTCACCGGCTTTTAGCGCCCCCATGGCAGCCGCCACAATCCCCTCCCAATCATTTGTATTGCTGCGGAAAAAGAGGTCGCATTGGTTATGGAACACCGCCTCATATTCTTCCTTTGGATACCCGATCAGGTCATAATAAAAATCGTTTGCCCACACAACTGTAAAATGGTCATCCAGCAGGTGTTTGCTCACACTGACGCGCATGGAAGTCATCAGCAGGTTATATTCATCGTCTTCCACAAAGTTTTTCCCCAACTGGCTTCGCCCGGACTGTTGCATTTTCCCATTCCCTCCTTTTACAATTGATGGTTCATAATGGTTATTCTTACATAAATAGCAGGGCGGAAGTACCGGCTTATTTCCCAGCATGCATTACCAAAAAAGTAAGCACGCCCGGCTTCCGGCGCCCCCCTGCCATCCACTGCCATCCACTGCTTCAGGCAGTAAGCCATCCTGATATCCCAGAGGGACAGCAACAATGAAGGAGCATTTTCCATATAAGCCCTTTACCTGGACCGCGATTCCCAAACGCGGCTTGCAAAACTGTTCTAAATACATTTTATTATGCTCAATTAATATTTTTCATTATAAGCGATGTCCAAAAATAATTCAAGAAAATAGTATCCATAATCATATGGAAATGATAAAATATAAAAATATGATAAACAATGTTTTTGGAAGGATGAAAAACCTTGGATGAATTAAATTTATACAATATGGCTTACAGACATCTGTTTAACTGCATTCATTTCGGCTTGTATCCTACTGGTTCGAGTCTTCCCACGGTACCTGAACTATGCAGGACCTTTAATGTTTCAAGCGCCACAATCCATAATGCGTTAAGGCTTCTTCAGGAAGACCATTATGTATCCCTGAGCCAGGGACGGAGTGCGATTGTAACTTATGATGTCAAAGAAGAGGCATGCAGGGCAGAATACAGGGCTTACAGCTATGCCACAAAAGCTGCGCTCCTGGACCTGTGTGATGCCATGCTGCTGATCTGGCCGGATGTCATGCTGCAGGGCCTGAAACTATGTGATGATGATGATTTTAAAAAGCTCACTGAAATCTTTGAGCGGATGTCACCCTATAATGAATATCCGTTCTTCGAATTTTTCTTCCATATCCTGAAGGCCCTGGGAAATCCTCTGTTTCTCAACTTATATTTAAGCACAAGTTTCTTTGGGCACACTACAATCATGCACCTGGGGGATAAGGCATTTATTTATGGTTATATGACCTATTTAAAAAGGGAAACCGCACAGATACTTTTCCTGTGTAAGACGTCTGATTACGGACAGCTAAAAGATTTGCTGGTACGCCTGTACCAGAAACAGATTGAATGGGTACGCCTGTATCATGACTCGCTGCTTCCGCCTGAGCATCCGGTTGAACCAATTCCATATGAATGGAATTATTTCTCGGAGCGTCCGCTGGTCAATTTTAATCTGGCCATGAAACTTCTCCGGCAGATTTATTCGTCCTTTGGGAACCAGGAATTCCTTCCGTCATTTGCCTCCCTGGCGAAACAGTATTCTGCACCATTAATAACGGTCCGCCGCGCCGTTAAGATACTCAGCGACATTGGGATTGTGGAGACCATCCCGGGAAAAGGGACACGCGTGCTGGTGGGACTGGATAACCCGGCGCCGATTTCCAAGTTTACCACACCCAATCTGAAAAAAGCCTTGCTCCAATATCTGCAGAGTGTGCAGGTCATCCTGGTAATCTGTAAGGATGTGGCACGGTCTGTTTTTCCTACGCTTACGGATAGTTCCATTCAAGGGGCGATATCCTGGCTGCGAAACATTCTTACTTCCAAGGATTACTACATGACCTTCGGCATCTGCTTCAGCCTGCTGAACGAGAATGCGCAGTCACCAGCTTTAAGGCAGATACTGGGCGGACTGATGCACTTTCAATATCTCGGTTATCCACTTAATGATCTGAAGCCCTATGATTTCAGGTTCGATTCCCAATCAACCTTAATCCTGCTGAAAAGCCTGGAAGAAAAAGATGCGGAGCTATTTGCAACAGAGCTGCAGCGCCTGGGCCTTGAGATTTTTAAGGCTGGGAAAGAGAAACTGATTGCTGGCGGTATTCATGAGGCTGATGCGATTATGCTGCCGTTACTTGATTAAGGGGTGGGGTGGTTATGGGAGTGGGGATGGGATGGGGAAAACTGGATAGCATCCAAAAAAAGCGTAAAGCCAATCCGGCTTTACGCTTTGCCCTTTGGTAACCAATGACATATCTATTGATTAATATCGTACATGAACATTGTTTATCCAGATGAAGTTTTATCTTAAATACTCTTAATTACTACTTTTATGCGCTATTCCATCTACTTGTAATAATGGCTAATCCGCTTTATTACACATTCCTGAACACGGCCGGTTTCATTGCTTTTTTTCAGATAAACCAAATCAACCCACTGTGTCGGGTGGTCATAGTTATCTATAAAAAATCTTTATTCTGTGGTATTCTTTAAAACCGCAGTTATTATAAAATGAAAGAGCCAAGGCACAATTCCTCCTGAGCGTGATTTATACTATCTTCCCTATCAACATCCTATGTGCCTCAAATAAGCTCAAATCCACTCGAAAGCGAATCAACAAGCGTGTTTCACGCTTTAAGTTATTCGGATTGTTCTCTTAAGATACTATTTACCAATCTTTCCAACTCTTTTCTGTTAGGCAGGTATAATTCATATTTAGACACAAACAAATTGCTGTCCATCCCATATGTGGCATATTCTACAAGCAGCTCATCTTTATTTTTACTAAGGATAATTCCAATTGGCGGGTTGTCATCCGGCATATTTTCCTCTATTGCAAAATAGCCCATATACATATTCATTTGTCCAATGTCTTCATGTTGTACGGAATTTTTCTTTAAGTCAATCAATACAAAACACTTCAAGATTCTATGATAAAATACTAAGTCACAATGATATGTTATATTATTAATTGTGAGCGGATACTGCCGTCCAACAAAAGTAAATCCCTTCCCCAACTCCAACAAAAATTTCTGAAGATTATTAATAATACGTGTTTCCAAATCACCTTCCGAATATTGAGCCAACTCTGGCAAATTTAAAAATTCAAGAGTATAAGTACTTTTAATAACATCTTCCGGTCTTTGAATCTCAACGCCATTCTGAGCCAATGCTAAAATACCTTCTTTATCCCGACTAACTGCCAAACGCAGAAAAAGTGCAGATTCCATTTGTCGTCGTAAAGTTCTTACATCCCATTTTTCTTTCACTGTCTCTTTTTCATAAAAACTACGTTCTAACTCGTCATCAATCTTAATTAATTCACATATATGTGACCAGCTCAATTTGTCAGACACTGTCTGACAAATCGGGTAGCACAAATAAAACTTTCTCATATTATTCAGATTCGGCCGACTATAGCCTTTGCCCAGACGCAATGTCAATTCGTGTGACAACATGGTCAGCATCTTGCTGCCATATGCTGCTCTGATTTTACCATCCTGTTCCGACTCTACAATGTATTTTCCAATTGTCCAGTAAGTTTCTGTAATTGTGTGATTGACAGAATAGGAAAGATTCTCCTTTGCATTTATTACAGTCTTTTCAATATCCAAAATCAGTTTTTCAAGCATTGAACTTGTTGTCAGTTTTATATCATTCATAAACTTCCCTCCAATTTGTCTGACAACGTCTGACAAATATATTATTATTGGAATACCATTTTACTTTAAAATAACTTTTGGTATTAGAATATTATTTGTTTTATGCATATATGACAACCGGAATTACACTTACAGCAGGGCCCGAAATCTTTGTTTTTAATTCTGGCCAATCAAACTGTTTAGTATCATTAGCATTAAAGCCCGAATAATGATGGCCCGCACGCATAATATCCCCTTAGTGGAAGTATAACAGCGGCTTCTTTTTACCCATAAATCATTTCACATCCTACTTGCTAAAGTGTACTGTAGATTTAAAGTATTTGAATGCAGCATCACTCTAAAAATAATTTACTGATATAGAACAATTGGATTCTAATTGTGCCACAAACCGTGGCACAATTACTCCAGTCCTTTTTCGATTTCTTCAATGGTCGAAAGACTGCTAACCGTTGTTGTCCATCAACCACATAATACGGTCGATAACTTTTCGAGTCAATCAGCCGAATATCATCAATCCATTTTTTGTACTCAGCCCCGGCAACTGGTTCCAAAGTCAAAACACCTACATAATGATTTTTATTATTAGTCAATCCATTTAAATCATTCCAAAATTCTTTTACTTCTTTAATTTCCCATGCATAGCCACGCTGGTAATCTGGAATCCGGAATAGCCTATCTGTAAATTAACTTAGATACGCTTTTTAACACTAAGTGGATGACTATTATAAAAAGTTATACACCAAATTTAATTTTTATCTTGTAAACCACAATTCCGCATCATTATTACGGTTTCCACATGCACCGTCCCAGGAAACATATCGCACGCCCTAACTTTCCCAACCACATATCCCCCATCCGCCAGATACCTTAAGTCCCGGGCCAGCGTAGCGGAATCACAGCTTACATACACAACCTTCTCCGGCCGCATCTTAAGGATTGTATCCAGACAGACCGTGTCACAGCCTTTCCTGGGCGGGTCTACCACAATCACATCCGCGTGTATCTGGTTCTTTTCATACTGTTCAGGCAGCACTTCCTCTGCCTTCCCAACAAAGAATTCCACATTATCCATTCCATTAAGCGCCGCATTCCTGCGGGCGTCCTCAATGGCCTGGGGTATAATTTCCACTCCATACACTTTTTTAGCCTTCTGCGCTAAGAACAGGGAAATCGTCCCTATCCCGCAATATAAATCCCAAACCGTCTCATTGCCGCTTAAGTCCGCATATTCAAGGGCCGTCCCATATAACTTCTCAGTCTGCACCGGATTAACCTGATAGAAAGACAGTGGGGAAATCTGATACTGCACATCCCCGATATAATCCGTTATATATCCCGGACCATACAGATTAACAACCTCTTTTCCCATAATCACATTTGTCTTTTCCATATTTACACTATAAGAAATGCTGGTCATCCCCTTAACCTGGCACAGTTTTTCCACTAAACATCCCGCCAGTCTGTCTGCCGAGTTATCCGCTAAGCTGTCTGCCCGGCTGTCCCTTAAACCGTCCTCCAGCCTTCCCCCCAGCGTCCTCCCATTTACCACAAGGCACACCATCAGTTCCCCGGTCTTAAACCCTTTCCGGATCAGCACATGCCTCACAATCCCTTTATGTGCATTCTCGTCATAAGGCTCCAGTCCATTTTCCTTCATAAATCCTTTTATGATTCCCAGTATCTCCTGGTTTTCTTCCACACCCAGAAGGCAGTCGTCATTCCCGATAATATCATGGGTCCTTCCGGCATAAAATCCTGCAATAATCTCCCCATCCTTATTCCTTCCAAATGGGAACTGGGCCTTATTGCGGTACCTCCAGGGATTCTCCATTCCCATAATCGGAAGCATTTTAATCTCATCCCGTTTGAACTTCCCTATCCGCATCAGGTTATTCAGCACCTTATTCTCCTTAAACCGCAGCTGCTCTTCGTAGCTCATGGCCTGAAGCTGGCAGCCCCCGCACTGGCGGGACACCGGACAGGGTGGCTCCACACGGCCGGCGGAAGGCTCCAGCACTTCCATAAGCCGTGCAAACCCATAGGATTTCTTCATTTTCATGGCTTTTGCCCGCACCACATCGCCAATGACCGTATCCTTAATAAACCAGATGTAACCATCAAGCTTGCCCACGCCGGCTCCATCCTCATTCATGTCTTCTATTGTCACAGTAAATTCCTGATTTTTTTCCATTTTCAAATTCTCCATTCCCAACTATTATTCGAAATTCCTATACCACTCATAACCTCTACATCATCTACACTCCCTATACTCCTCGCAGTCCCTACACTACCCACCACCCACACCAACCACACCACCCACAATTCCCCATCGCCCCCGCACCCCAACATCAAAAAAAGCTGAAAACCCTCCGCGCACCGATATATCCTTCCGTCCATACCATCTGCCCCATAAGTTTTCAGCCTTTATAAATCATTCCACATTTCATTCCGCGATCCATCCCGCAATCATCACCCAGCCAGCCCCACCAAACCGCGCTTTTTAACCCTCTCCTAATCCCTCAGAATCCATCACACGGATTCCGAAGTCTTCCTGATATTGGTCTCCAGCAGCCGGTTATACCCCAGCCACCCCTTATTATCAGAACCCGGATTACCGGCGTTCAGCGCTTCAATCATGGTTTCCATCTTTGCATCCGTATTGTCGGCAAAGTTCAGTGCCAGGGCTTCCAACAGCGCCGGTTTCTTGGGCGAACCGTACTCCAGCTCCCCGTGATGGGCCAGGATACAGTGTTTCAGTTCCACGGCCAGCACCTCCGGGAATCCCGGAATGGCGCGTATGCCTTTGCTCACCATCTCCGTGCCGATTATGATATGCCCTAGAAGCTGGCCGTCATCCGTATAGTCATTCTCCGGGAAACGTGACAGTTCCTTGGTCTTGCCTATATCATGGAAAATGGCCGCTGTCAGCAGCAGATCCCTGTTAAGCTGCGGATAACAGGATGAATAGTAATCACACATCTTCGTGACACTCAGCGTATGCTCCAGAAGCCCGCCCACAAAACCGTGATGGACGCTCTTGGCAGCGGAGTGGAACTGGAATGCCTTTGCAAATGCCGGACTGTCCACAAAGTAAATGCTTAACAGCTTCTGAAGATATGGATTCTTCACGGTCTCTATGCAGTGAAGCAGCTCCCCGTACATTTCCTTAATATCCTTCTTGGATACCGGCAGATAGTCCGCCTCCACGTATTCACCTTCCTGCGCCCTGCGTATGCGGCGGATATTCATCTGGTTGGAATTCTGGAACAACGTGATGTCCGCTTCCACATGCACATAATCCATGGTCTCAAAATCACCTACGCCAGGTGAACCCAAATCCCATATCTTGGCGTCAATGGTTCCTGTCTTGTCCTGAAGCACCAGATTGCCATATTCCTTTCCATTCTTGGTCATCGCAATCTGCTTGTTTTTGCACAGGTACACATCCGCAATGTGCATGCCTTCCCTGAAGGTGTCGATGTATTTCATCCTTTACTTCCTCATCTTTCTAATATGTTGGCCCATAAACCCTTATTCTGTTTATGGTGCTCATTACAATAACGCAGCCAGGCGTTAAAAACTACCTGGCTCCGATTGTTACCGAAAACTCAATTTCTTTGTACTCATCTTTCCCGCTGCGCAGGACCGCCACCTTGATTTTATCCCCGGAATGGAGTTTTTCTACCAGGTTCTGGAAATCCTTCATGTTCCCCACCTGTTCCCCGTTCATCCAGGTAATGATGTCCCCTGCCTGTATGCCCGCGTTGTAAGCTGGCCCGTCCGTGACGGTAGCAGTAACATATATGCCGTGAGGCATGCCGCTTTCTTCCATGGCCTGGCTCACTTCCTGCCCCTTAATCCCAAAATACGGGGCCGGGATTCCGTTGCTCAGCCGCTCAAGGATTCCCTTGTAGTCTGATATGGCCACCACCGTGGTCATCTTGCAGACCCCGTCCTCGTCATATTTGTCCGTGACCCAGCCAACCAGTTCTCCTGAGATATTCAGTAAAAATGTTCCCGCGCCAGCGTCCCCGTTGGCATCCGTATAGAAAATCCTGGAATTGCCGTCCACGGTCTGCACATTGCGCACGACATAGGAAATGTTGCCGTAATCGCTGGAGTGTACGATTCCCGCCGGAGCGCCCACCGCAATCACGATGTCCCCCTGCTTCACCCCATAGGAATTCCCCAGTTCAATTGCTTCCACCTTCTTGAACTGTTCGCTGTCCATCTTGGCCGCATCCACGCTTACCACGGCCAGCCCTGTAATGGTATCGCTCTGTTTCACGGTTCCGGACATCATGGTGCTGTCCGGGAACGCTACCTCAATGGAGTCCGCGGCTTCAACCGCTTTCTCCGGCGTCAGTATCAGGATTTCAGAGCGTGTCCTGGCAATGATGATGCCGGAAAACTGTCCGGATGTCTCAATGGGGTTGTCAAACCAGTCCTTTTCATGCTGTATGGAATGGACTACCACAAGGCTGTCATCTGCATCCACCGCAATGGTACGCAGGTTACTATATAATTTATTCAGATCGTCTACGGAATAGTTGTACTTCTCGATTGCACTGCGGACCAGTACATCCACCGGTTCCGTCTGGGCGGGAACCTCTGTGGACGGTACCTGTGACACGGTAGCCTGGGTAGTCTCAGGGTTGTCCTTGGGAATGGTAATCTGGCTGCTCTCCTCAGGCGTCTCCTGTCCCAGGAAACGCTCCGCCACCGGGCGGCTGACCACAAAGCAGACGGCTGACAGCACCCCAAACAGCATGGCACAAAAAACAGTCAGAAGGATCTTCCTGGCAATCTGGCGCCGGGACATGGGCTGACGGACGATTTTCTCGTTGATGAACCGGTGGGACTTGTCCGGCTCACGGTCCTGCTGGTTCTTATTCGGATGCTGATCTGCACGTTTATCCGCCATGGTACTCCTCCCTTGCGAAGAATCTTATTCTCTATTATACGTTTCTTCCAGTTATTATGCAAGATTTTATATATGAAAAGATAGTAAAAAAGATAGTAAATATCATTTTTTATGGTATAATTTAAATGTCGCCTTTTGGAAAAAGGCCCTTATTAATCCAGCATTTATACGTAAATCATAGGTGAAATCAATGAATCAGAAAGCATTAAAAACGTTAGAATACGATAAGATAATCAACCAGTTAACTGAATATGCGGCGTCCCCGCTGGGCAAGGAGCTGTGCCGCAGCCTTACCCCTTCCTCTGACCTTGAGGAAATCCGCACATGGCAGGCCCAGACCACGGATGCGGTGACAAGAATCCGTTTCAAGGGTTCCACGTCATTTTCCGGCGTAAGGGATATCGGGGATTCTTTAAAACGTCTGGAGATTGGAAGCTCCCTTGGCATCCATGAACTGCTTGCCATCAGTTCCAACCTTACAGCCGCTGCCAGGGCTAAGGCATATGGCAGACATGAAGCCGAACAGGATACAAGGAGTGGTGCCGCCAACAGAAACACAACAGGCGGCAAGGATGGCGCCGGCAGCAGGAACACAGCCGGCAGGAACACCGGCGCCGGTGCCCCGGACAGCAATGCCCCGGAGGATGATTACGACTCCCTGGAGCCACTATTTGCCGGTCTTGAGCCTTTAACCCCGTTAAACAACGAGATTAAGCGCTGTATCCTCTCCGAAGATGAGATTGCCGATGACGCCAGCCCGGGATTATCCCATGTGCGGCGTTCCATGAAGGTGGCTGCGGACCGTATCCATACGCAGCTGAATTCCATTCTCAATTCTAACCGTTCCTATCTCCAGGACGCGGTCATCACCATGAGGGACGGGCGTTACTGCCTTCCTGTCAAGTCAGAATACAAAAACCAGGTGTCCGGCATGGTCCATGACCAGTCCTCTACCGGCTCCACCCTGTTCATAGAACCCATGGCTATTGTAAAGCTGAACAACGAGATACGCGAACTGGAAATCCAGGAGCAAAAGGAAATCGAGGCTGTCCTTGCGTCCCTGAGCAACCAGGCGGCCCCTTACTGCGGGGAACTCCGGATGAACCAGGAACTGCTGGCGCAGCTGGATTTTATCTTTGCAAAAGCCGGGCTGGCACGCCATTACAAGTGCAGCGCGCCTGTGTTCAATGACAGGGGATATATCCACATCAAGGACGGACGCCATCCCCTCCTAAACCCGCAGACAGCGGTGCCCATCAACATATGGCTGGGCAGGGACTTCGACCTGCTGATTGTGACAGGCCCCAATACGGGCGGCAAGACCGTATCCCTGAAAACAGTGGGACTCTTCACCCTCATGGGCCAGGCAGGTCTTCATATCCCGGCCTGGGAAGGCTCGGAGCTGGCGGTATTTGACGAGGTATTTGCAGATATCGGCGATGAGCAGAGCATTGAGCAGAGCCTCAGCACCTTCTCCGCCCATATGACCAACACGGTCCATATTTTAAATGAAGCGGATCCCCGTTCCCTCTGTCTGTTTGATGAGCTGGGAGCCGGGACAGACCCCACGGAAGGCGCGGCCCTGGCCATCGCCATCCTTACCTTCCTGCACAACATGAAGTGCCGCACCATGGCCACCACCCACTACAGCGAGCTGAAGGTATTTGCACTGACCACGCCCGGTGTGGAGAATGCATGCTGTGAATTCAGCGTGGAGACGCTGCAGCCCACCTACCGGCTGTTAATCGGTGTTCCCGGCAAGAGCAACGCCTTTGCCATTTCCAGCAAGCTGGGGCTTCCCGACTATATCATCGATGAAGCCAGGAACCATCTGGAAGCCAAGGACGTGTCCTTTGAGGACCTGCTGACCAGCCTGGAATCAAGCCGCCTTACCATTGAAAAGGAACAGGCTGAAATCAATGCCTATAAAGATGAGATTGCCAAGCTTAAATCCAGGCTTACCCAGAAAGAAGAACGGCTGGATGAGCGCAAGGACAAGGTCATCCGCAACGCCACCGAGGAAGCCCAGAGGATTCTCAGGGAAGCCAAGGAGACAGCGGACCAGACCATCAAGCAGATTAATAAACTGACGGCAGGCGCAGGCATCAACAAGGAACTGGAAGAACAGCGCTCCAGGCTGCGGGACCAGCTCAAGAAGACGGACGATAAACTGGCGGTAAAGGCCAAGGGGCCAAGCCAGCCCATCTCCCCGAAGAAGTTAAAGATTGGCGACGGCGTGAAGGTATTGTCCATGAACTTAAAGGGCACGGTCAGCACCCTGCCCAATGCAAAAGGCGACCTCTACGTCCAGATGGGTATCCTCCGGTCCCTGGTAAACATACGGGACCTGGAACTTCTGAATGAGAAAGACATAAACGCCACCTTAGGCGACGGCTCCTCCATCAGCTACGGAGGCAAGTCCCCTGCCAAAGGCAAGGGCAGCGGCAGCAGCCAGATCAAGGTCTCCAAATCCGCCACCATCTCAACCGAGGTGAACCTGATTGGGATGACCGTGGACGAGGCCCTTCCCGTGATGGAAAAGTACCTGGATGACGCCTATCTGGCCCATCTGCCAAGTGTGCGGGTGGTTCACGGACGGGGTACCGGCGCCCTTAAGAACGCGGTGCACAAACGTCTGCGCCAGTTAAAATACGTAAAGGAATTCCGCCTGGGCCAGTTTGGCGAAGGCGATTCAGGTGTGACCGTTGTCACGTTCAAATAATTACCGGCCCACACAGACTAACAACAGCTATAGGAGGAATGGAACATGGCAGAGAAGCAGAGAATCCTGATAGTGGATGATGATGCAAATATTGCAGAATTAATCTCCCTCTACCTGATGAAAGAGTGTTATGAAACAATGATTGTAGGCGACGGCGAGGAAGCGCTCAGGGTATTCCCTGAGTTCAAGCCCAACCTGGTACTCTTAGACCTGATGCTGCCCGGCATGGATGGATATCAGGTCTGCCGGGAACTGCGCTCCGGCTCCCAGGTACCCGTCATCATGCTTTCAGCCAAGGGCGAGATATTCGATAAGGTCCTTGGCCTGGAACTGGGCGCTGACGACTATATGATCAAGCCCTTTGACTCCAAGGAGCTGGTTGCCCGCGTAAAGGCAGTGCTGCGCCGCTACCAGGCAGCGCCCGCACCCGCGCCATCCAGCACACAGCAGGGTGAGTACGTGGAATATCCTGATTTAATCGTAAACCTGACCAATTATTCGGTCATCTACAACGGACACTCCGTGGAAATGCCGCCAAAGGAACTGGAACTCCTTTATTTCCTGGCATCTTCCCCCAACCAGGTATTCACCAGGGAACAGCTTTTAGACCATATCTGGGGCTATGAGTACATCGGCGATACCCGCACCGTGGACGTACATATCAAACGTCTCCGTGAAAAGATTAAAGACCACACCAACTGGGCCATCACCACAGTATGGGGGATTGGCTACAAATTCGAAGTAAAGAGGTAAGATGATGACCCGTTCCTTATATTCCAAATTCATACTGGGATACCTGATATTTGGACTTCTGGGTTTCATCACCATTGCCACATTTTCCTCGAAAATGACCCGTGACTATCTGGTCAGATACCAGGCGGATGCCATGTACGATGAAGCCAATATCATAGCATCCTCCTGCAGCACCATGTACCAGGGCAAACGCATGGATTCCGAGGAGGTCACCTCCCAGATACGTGCCCTTTCCAAGTACCTGAGGGCTGAGATATGGGTGGTCAACCGCCAGGGCACCATTGTCATGGACAGCCAGGGCGGATCAAGGGTCCAGACAGACATCAGCAATTTCGATCCTGCGGCCATGGGGAACCGTTCCTATACCACAGGCAGGTTTTACGGGATGTTTAATGAAAATGTCCTCAGCGTTTCCGCACCCATTACCGGGAATTACAATACCTACGGCTATGTTCTGATCCATCTTCCATTAAGCCAGATCACCCAGTCCCAGAATGATATCCTGAACATACTTTATATCACGTCCGCCATTGTATTTGCCCTCTCGTTAATCATCCTCCTGGTATTTACCCAGACCGTTTACCTGCCCCTGCGCAAGATTACCGTTGGAGCCAACGAATACGCAGCCGGCAACCTGGAGTACAGGATTAATGTTAAAACCCACGACGAGGTGGGTTACCTGGCCGATACGCTGAACTATATGTCGGACGAGCTGAACAAGATGGAGGAGTATCAAAAAAACTTCATCGCCAATGTATCCCACGATTTCCGGTCGCCCCTGACCTCCATCAAGGGATATCTGGAAGCCATCCTGGACGGCACCATACCTGAGGATATGTACGAAAAATACCTGTCCAGGGTCATCTCCGAGACAAAGCGGCTCCACAAACTGACGGAAAGCATGCTCACCCTCAACTCCCTGGACGCCAAGGGATACCTGTCCAGGACGAATTTTGATATCAACCGGGTCATCAAGGACACGGCTGCTTCCTTTGAAGGCACATGTGATGCCAAGAACATCAGCTTTGACCTGACATTCTCAGACAGCATCCAGATGGTTTACGCGGACCTTGGCAAAATCCAGCAGGTCCTGTACAACCTGATTGATAATGCCATCAAGTTCAGCCACCACAACTCCACCATCTACATCCAGGCATCGGGACGGTATGAGAAGATATTTGTCTCAGTCAAGGATACGGGAATCGGGATTCCCAAAGACAGCCAGAAAAAAATCTGGGAACGTTTTTATAAGACAGACCTTTCCAGGGGCAAGGATAAAAAGGGGACCGGGCTTGGCCTTTCCATTGTAAAAGAAATCGTCCAGTCCCATGGGGAGAATATCGATGTGGTCAGTACGGAAGGCGTTGGGACGGAATTCATTTTCTCCCTTCCCCGTTCCACAAACCTTTAAAATATCGTAAGACATTTCCTTCCATATTGTGCTATAGTTATAATTAGGAATATGTATTAGGAATAAGAAGTATTTAATAAAAAGAAAGGACAGGAAAGATATGATTACATGGAAAAAAGCAGCCAGCGCGCTCCTGATTGCATCCCTGCTTTCCTCATCAATGGCACCAATGGCCATGGCGGCAAGCAAAACAAAGGTCGGCAAGATCAGCCTTACCATTGACTCCGATATACGGACCGGACGGGAAGGAGGGGACGTTGAGGTAACCCCCACCGGAGATAATACGGACCGCTACTATGTAGACTCCTGGGAAGTGACCAATGATGACGGGGATTCCTGGTCCAGGTCCAATCCGCCTGAGGTTGATATCATCCTTGGTGTGGAGGATGAAGAGGAATATTATTTTGCAAGCACTTCGTCCAGCAGCTTCAAGCTGACCCTTGGTTCCTCCAGCAAATACCGTTTTGACAAGATTAAGTTCGTGGACGCAAAGCGCAAGGACAGCAATTCAACCCTTATCCTGACCATCCAGCTTGTATTTGACAAGGATGCGGACACCAGTTCGGCAACAGCGCCGTCCGGTCTTAACTGGGATGACGCCCGCAACGGAATCGGGTCCTGGAATCCGGTTTCGTCTTCCAAGTACTATCAGGTCCAGCTGGTAAAGGATGACTCTGCCACAGGTGACATTAAGGATATCTACGATACTTCCTATAACTTTGCGGACCAGATTACAACTCCCGGAACCTACCGCTTCAAGGTGCGCTCGGTCAAATCCAGCAACAGCGCCAAGAGCAGTTGGACCACATCCGGTTCCTGGGCGGTCAATGAAGCTGACATCATCGCCATGGGCAATACCCCTCAGGCTTCGGTTCCTGACGGCGGCAGCTGGCAGCTGGCGGCTGACGGCATCAGATGGTGGTGGCGCAATGCTGACGGCTCCTGCCCCACCTCAGCCTGGAAGGATATCAACGGCCAGTGGTACTACTTTGACGCCGAGGGATATATGGCAACCGGATGGATTGAGCTTGACGGCAAGTCCTATTATCTTGATCCTGCCACCGGCGCCATGTACGCCAATACGCGGACACCTGATAACTGCTGGGTGGATGCATCCGGAGCATGGGTGCCCGGAGCATAAGCACAGGCTGCATTAGTCATCGGGACTGTCTGGCATCAACGGTATTTATGTATAATTATTAAAAAGCTCTGTCATCAACTGGTATTTACTGATTACCAGCCAATGACAGAGCTTTTATGATTATCCTTTAACAGAGGCAGCCTTCCCTACAGCAACAGCCTGGCCGCCCCATAGATTCCGGCATCATTGCCCAGTGTCGCCAGGCCCAGCTTGGCTTTATATTTGGAAATGGGGGTAAAATGGTCATAGTGCTTCTGTACAACGTCAATCAGGAACTGTCCTGCCTTGGAAACTCCGCCGCCAATCACAAATATCTCCGGATCCACGGTCATGACCACCATGGACAGGGCCAGACCCAGGTAGCGTCCCACCACGTCCATTACCTCCAGGGCCAGTTCATCCCCGTCCTTGGCAGCGTCCAGCACGTTCTTCGCTGTCACCGACTCACCGTATTGCCTCAGGGCAGACGGCTTATCACTGGCAGCCATCTTCCTCCTTGCCTCCCTGGCAATACCGGTAGCGGAACAGATTTGCTCCACACATCCCACTCCGCCGCAGTTGCAGTGCTCCCACTCCTCGTCGCGCACGTGGATATGGCCAATCTCCCCGCCCAGTCCGTGTCTTCCTGCAACGATTTTCTCATCCATGATCACACCGCCGCCAACGCCGGTTCCCAGGGTCACCATTACCAGGTCTTTATAGCCCTTGCCTCCGCCCTGCCACATCTCTCCAAGGGCAGCCACATTGGCGTCATTGCCGCTCTTCACAGGAATCCCGTCCAGCAGACGGCTAAGTTCCACCTGGGGATTCAGGCCATGCCATCCCAGGTTGACACATACCTCCACGTATCCGTCGGGAAGCACCGGTCCCGGCACACCTAAACCGACACCTGCCAGGTCCTTTTTAAGGTCAAGGCCCTTTGCCGCCATCTTCTCCCTGATGGAGTCTGCCACATCCGGCAGGATATGGCTGCCGCCTTCTTCCTTACGGGTTTTTACTTCCCACTTGTCAAGCAGTTCTCCGGTCACTTCAAACAGCCCAATCTTTACAGATGTGCCTCCAACGTCAACTCCGATACATTTCATCCCCATGGTATATACTTCCTTTCCATTCATATTTATACTGCTATTGCAGCTTGATTTCCATCATCATCTGCGGTCCCATCACAAGAAGTGTTCCAGGGAACCTGCCTGCCGAAACCTTATTGACCGTGAAATCGAATGTCCCATTATATTTCTCCGTCCCTGTCATATTAAATACCTTACAGGAACTATCATTATACAATAACACCAGGCCTCCGTCTATATCAAATCCAGTGTACTGGTAATTAAACGTCCTCTCAAACACAAGGGCGCCTTCTTTGTCATATATCTTCAGGCTGTATGGGTCCTGCCCTTCCACATTATCCGTCACAAGACCTATATGGTCTTCTGTATACGCAATGCTGCGGATTTCCTCGGTTATGGGAATCTGGTTCACGGACTCCGGCGAAGTTTCCACCCTGGTGGAGAAAAGCTGGATGCCCTTATCCGTAAATATAGCGGCATGGCTTTCATCCAGGAACCTGACCCTTCCCGCCATGGCATCATTCAGGTCCTGGGGGAAGAAAATCCCCACCACCCTCCTGGGGTCATTTTTACCCAGTCCGAAATTGTAGAAAACAATCTTGCACTTGATGATTCCCTGGTCCAGATACATGTAGGAGGTAATTAACTGGGTACCATTGGGGGACAGGCTTAAGTCCACCGGATACCCGTCCCCGGAAAGCAGGGACTTTACATTGATATCAAGGGCGCTTCCATCCTTTTTATAAAAGTAAATGTAACTGGCCTTGGAGTCCTCCTGCAAAGCGGCTACCATACCCTTGGCCGACACCGTCACACGCAGGATCGGCAGGAGCGTGGTGGCCTTTCCCACGGGTCCGCCCTTATTACATATGTAAATGCTGTTGCCCTGCTGGTCCCCGATTGCAGCGTACTCGCCGTTAATGGAAACCATGGGCGTCTTCATCTCATAGCTCTGTACCCAGACCACCTTTCCCTGGGCATCCAGATAAGAGGCCCCGTCCTTGGTGTACTTAAGCACACCGTCCCCAAAATCCATATACCCGCAGAAGCTTCCCTCCCCCTGGACAGCTGCCTCCTGGGCTTCACTGATCAGATTTTTCTCCCATATGACCTGATAATCCGTAAACTGGTGATAACGGTCATACCTGAGCAGCACTAAGGCCACCACAGCCGCAAGAATAACCAGTACCAGAAATATGGTCAGCCGCTTCCTCACCACCCGCTTATGGGCTTTATGGACAATATCCCGGCTGTCTTCTTCCTCCTGATACTGGTTATTCGAAGGGACAATCTGACGCTTCAGCTGCTTCTTTTTATTTTCACGGCTCATTGAATTGGTACTGCCCATCTTACGTTCTCCCAACAATCCTCTTTTGCATCTATGCAATAGTATACAACAATTCTGGGTAAAACGCATTAATTTTTTCCGGAAGCCGGACTTTCTTCTACGGTACAAGGAGCTTCTGTCCTGCGAAGATGCTGTTCTCGTCTGTCAGTGCATTGACCCGGCAGATTTCATCAATATGCTTCAGGTTATGATACAGCTTAAAACAGATGCCATACAATGTCTCGCCGTCTTCCACCGTATAAACGCTGTAGTTAACCGCCGAAACAGTCTCCGCTGACGCATCTGCGCGGGCGCCGGTGGCTGGGGGCGCTGTCTCTTCCTTGGACGATGAGGCTGTTTCCCTAGATGCCTTGGCGGTCCCTTCACCAGTGGGTGACGAGGCAGTCTGGGCTTTGGACGGGGCCGTTGTCTGGGCTTCGGATGAGGCCGTTGTCTGGGCTTCGGACGGGGCGGTTGTCTGGCCCGTGGGCTGGCTGGCCTGTGTTGTGGATTGGCCTGCTGACTGCCCTGCCTGGCCTGCTGACTGCCCTGCCTGGCCCGCTGACTGCCCCGTCTGGCCTGCCGCAGCTGCCTCCCCTTCGCCCTCATGACGCGCGCTGCTCTCAGCAGGCGGCATGGTTTCCGGCGTTACCGGGGAGGATTGTTCTTTATTATTTTCAGCTGCCGGTGCCGTAGTAGGATAAACCTTGCCCGCTGCTTCTTCAATCACATAGTCCGGCTCGTCCACGGATGACCAGCCTTTGCCGGAGGAATTTTCCGTTTTACCGGAACCTTTTCCGGCGGATGCAAGGAGGCCCTGCTTTACGCTTCCTTCCGGCATCACGGAGGCGATGACGCTTTCCATCTGATGCATTTTCTGATAGTTGTTGAACATGGCGACCCCGCCGGCCAGGACCGTGACAGCAAGTACGCTGCAAATCCCGGACAGGACGCCCACCGTGCTTCTGTGGCGTCCGGCTTCATTTTTACGCTCGTCCATGCGCTGCTTAAAATCACGTATGACTTTATCGTCAACCTCCGCCTCTGCCCTGGGCACGTCCTTGCGCAGGATCATATAATCCTGCATCATCTGGTTGCGCTCATAGTAGACACTGTATCCCCTCAGCTTATAAAATCCATCTGAGGATGTTATGTAAACTGCCTCTTCCCCTTCCAGGCCGCAGTTGAGATACATCAGCTGGTTCTTGCCTGTAAAGTACTGGCTATGCTGTTTCCAATATGTCAGCGGGCTTAAGGTACAGCCCGGACCGCCGCACAGGAACCATCCCTGCACCGTGCGTTTGGGGAACATCTGCTCCACATCCTGATATGCCTTTTTCCAGGCATCCTCGGAAAATACCACCTTTTCGCCTTCCGCGGTAACAGAATCCATTTCCAGGGCGCCATCCACGAATACATAGGGCGTGTCCTCATGGGTCTCCCTGCTTCCAAGGAGCAGACCCACACGCAGATCAGCCCCCTTGGCCGGCTGGAGGCGTCTTAAGTACGTATTTACATAATCTTCTAAATATAATTTTAAAACCTGGTCCCGTTCCCCAATCTGCCGAATATTTTTCGGCAGCTTTGGAAAGGGTTCATATAATTCTCCCATAGAATCACCCCGCTGTCTTTAATCTGTACAAGCATAGCAGATTCCATGTGCAGATTCTGTCATATTATGGCGGCATTATCCCATAATCGTTCGACAAGACAGATTCCTTCGCAGATGCAGTCCGCCATCTTCATGACAATGGACAGGCGGACGCTCTGAAGCATGACCGGGTCGCGGCTGCCTGCCCCGCCTACAATCCCTGTGATGGAAATGTCCCCCACCGCCTCCAGGTTCTTGGATACCCCAAGCCCGGGCTGCAGCGCCCCGCGCCCCAAGGTGGCATATCCTACATGGTCCGGACTGCCCACCGAGGCATCGATGGCCACCACCACGTAATCCGGGTAGTGAAGCTTTATATACCTGGCGTAAAGGTCCAGGTTCATGGCATGTACCGGCTTATCCAGGGTACCGATGACCGCCGCCCCGGCCAGCCGTCTGCCCCGCAGCTTATGCCCTATGAGCGGACCCAGGCTGTCCCCGGTCGATCGGTCCGTGCCAATACACAGGAACATGACCCCGTCCTTACCGGTAGCCGTCATTTCCTCACAGATTAGACGGTTCAGGTGCAGTGCGAACTGTTCTGTCTCAAATTCTGACTGTGTATTATAATAGGCAATGCCTTCCCGTTTTTGTATGTTAAATGTCTTCCATAATCTCATATCCAAGTTGTCCACCCGAAATTTATTAAAATGTCAGGCCTTACCGTGCAAATTGGTATTCATTGGCTGATAAGGGCTGTTTTTATAGTATAGGCTTGGGCTTTTGAAATTATGCATGAAAAAGGGACACACGGATTGACAGTATCCGCGTGCCCGCCTGGAAAATGCTGCTATGACAGCAGATAAACAGCCTGCTGTGGTATGCCCCGTTTTTGTGTTCATAAACAGAAAAAGAATCCTGAAAGATTCGGCGGGGTACGCTGTCCGTCAGCCGTGCGTCCCACTTCCCCAATGGGATATCCCTGTCCTCCGGCCAGGCAGCGTACAAAAATAATCAAACACTCCCTGATGTCCCGGAATCTTTATCTTCCGACAAAAATTCCTCATATTCTCTCGTAAACCGCTGGATTTTATGCGTCACCACCTGGAGGTGCTGCTGCATCTGCGCAATACGTCCTTCGACCTCACGTTTATGCTCAATCAGCATTTCACATCTCTCCTTCAGTGTCTCAGGTCCTTGGTAGCACAGATTGACAAAGTCGCGGATCTGCTTTATGGACATATCTGTGTTTTTCAGGCAGGTGATTAATCCCAGCCACTCCAGGTCCCCATCCGTATAATACCGGATTCCGCTTTCTGTCCGCTTGACGTTGGGCAGCAGCCCTTCCTTTTCATAATACCGAAGGGTATTTGGGCTAAGGTGTGTTTTTTCAGCTACATATTTAATCGTATATCCCATAGAAAGAACCTCCAATATATTTTAGGTAACGTTAAGTAACGAAGTAACACAAAACAGGATAATCATACCATGATAAGTGTAACACTAAAATCGTCAATCACGAATTTAATTGGTGAAACACGAATTTAATATTACATTTTACGGAGGTAACGCAAAAAAAAGCTTGACTTAGCGTTAACGCTAAGGTTTATGATTATCATACAGCACAATTCAATCATATGTCAAGAAACAGAACAGGAGGAAAGAGAATGAAATCATTAACTGATTGCTACAGGCTGTCCAATGGGGTGGAAATTCCCTGTATTGGCTTCGGTACATGGCAGACTCCCGACGGGGATGTCTGCGTATCATCGGTGAAAGCCGCCATCGAGGCAGGCTACCGCCACATCGATACCGCCGAAATGTACGAGAACGAGGACAGCGTGGGCAAAGCCATAAAGGAGAGCGGCATCGACCGGAAGGAGCTTTTCATCACCTCGAAGTTGAGCAACCAGGCCCACGGCTACGAAAAGACCATGGAGGCATTTGAGGGCACCATGGAAAAACTGGGTCTTGATTACCTTGACATGTTCCTGATTCACTGGCCGAACCCCATTGCCTTCCGTGACCATTGGCAGGAGGCTAATGCAGGCAGCTGGAAAGCATTCGAGGAACTGTACAAAGCCGGCCGGATCCGCGCCATCGGAATCAGCAATTTCCGGCAGCATCACATTGAAGCCCTGATGGAAACCGCCACCATCCCCCCAATGGTGAACCAGATGAAACTTTGCCCAGGAGAAACGCAGGAGGAGGTTGTGGACTACTGCCGCTCCAAGGGCATGTTGCTGGAAGCCTACAGCCCCCTTGGCATCGGACAGATTTTCCAGGTGCCCGAGATGCAGGAGCTAGCAGACAAATACGGGCGTTCCATCGCACAGATCTGCATCCGCTGGAGCCTGCAAAGAGGGTACCTGCCGCTTCCTAAGTCAGTCACCCCTTCCCGGATCCAGGAGAACGCCAGGGTCTTCGACTTTGAGCTGGAGGAAGCAGATGTCCGGCTGATTGCCGGTTTGAAGGGATGCGTCGGCTTTGCCGCTGACCCGGATACAAGGACATTTTAACGGATTGGGAAGATACACGGTTGTGCATTGTGCATGGATATAATGCGGGACAGATACACACATCATTTCAGCGGGGACACATAAAAGACCATCGGTCCCTCTCAAAAGAAATGCCGTAACAGAAGAAAAGCAGGGCATTTACAACATACGTAAAAATCAGGGAGGACCTCATAAACAGGAGATCCATCCCTGATTTTATTCATCAGCTGTAAAGCTTCTCTTTGTACACTCCGGCGTCAATCAGCGCCCTGACAGCATCCACCACGGCCTGTTTGTCCTCTTTATAGGTGACCCCGAACCACTTGTCCGGGGTGCCAAGGACCGTGACCCTTGCACGCTTTGACTGTACCAGGTTGTCGATGATCCTGGGAAGAAGATATTCTGATTTAACATCCCCCTCCTTCAGGTTATCCAGGAACGCAGGGAAGCCTGCTTCTAACTCATCCAGGAATCCGGCCGGGATGCCCCACATGTTCATGGAAACCGGCTGGTCCGGGCTGACCGTGACAGGATTACCCTGCTCGTCGGTTGCCAAAAGTCCCTCATCGGTCATCCTGATATTATAAGTTTCATTGACCGTCTTAAGGATACCGTCATCATCCACCTGGCATACGCCCCTGGTAACAGCGCCATTGTCGCTCAGGGTATTGGAAAGCACGAATCCGCCCATGCACAGGTCATATACGTCTGAATCCCCGTCCATGACATTGACCATGTAATCGTGTATCTTCTTAAAGCCTTCCCTGCCATAATAGTCATCTGCATTGATGACCAGGAAGGGACCATTCACCATTCCTTTTACCATAAGGACGGCCTGTCCTGTTCCCCATGGTTTTGTACGGCCGGGCGTTACCTCATAGCCAGCCGGAAGGGCGTCCAGTTCCTGATAGGCGTATTCCACAGGCAGAAGCTTTTCTATCCTGTTGCCGATAACTTCCTTAAAATCCTTCTCAAGGTCTTTCCTGATAATAAAGATAACTTTGTTAAAACCTGCTTCCATGGCGTCATGGATGGAATAATCCATGATAATCTCCCCACCTGGTCCCACTGGTTCCAGCTGCTTGATTCCTCCTCCAAAGCGGCTTCCGATTCCGGCCGCCATGATTACCAGCGCAGTCTCTCTCATAGTACTTTTTCTCCTTTGATATGAACTGGTTACATAATAGCACAATCGGGAGAAAAAGGCAAAATTTTATATTGGAAATTCTTTCTCATATTCTTTATCCGCTTCCGGGTAATCAAGCCTCATATGTGTCCCGCGGCTTTCTTTCCTGTTCCACGCCGCCTCCACCATCAGACGGATGGACTTTACAATCTGAAACGCCTGTGTATCCTTCTTTATCTCCTGCTGGGACAGCATTTCATCCAAACGCGCCCTGGCCTGCAAAAGCTCCTCTCCCCTGCGGTAGATTCCCAGGGCTTTGACTGCAATTGCCTTTGCCTCAGGGACATATCTTCCGTATACGCCTGCATCCTCCTTATATTCCGCCGGAAGGTCATGGACCGGTTCAGGCTGGCAGGCCTTTAAACCTGCAATGGCCTGGGCACAGAGAAGTCCTGACAAGGTGGCCTGGCTGGCTGCATTGCCCGCGCACCTGCATGCCCCATGTACGCCGCCGCAGGCCTCCCCCACCGCATAGAATCCGGCTACGGTGGACTCATAATTTTCATCCACCATGATTCCTCCTGAGAAACTATGGGCCATAGGACCAACCTCCACCAGTTCCTGATTGGGGTCCACCCCATTATCCATCAGGCGGTTGAAGAACCAGGGATAGGCTTTTAACACATTCCTGTCAATATGCCGTAAATCCACCCACGCGCCGCCATGGGGCGTTCCCCGGCCTGCGTCAACCTCTTTCCATATCTGCTTATTAATCAGTGTCTTAGGAGAACCGCCTTCTCCCTGAGGCCTCACTTTTAACATGAAGCGCTCCCCCTCTGAATTGAGAAGGTATGCTCCTTCACCCAGCATGGCGGTGGGGCAGGGTTCTCCCACTGCGCCGGGTGGGCTCATTACAACCATCGGTTCATATTCCAGGAATTCAATATCAACCAGTTCTGCTCCGGCTTCCTTTGCAATGGCAAGGGTATTGCCCTTGATGTCCCCAGGGTATGTGGAAACCCCAAACAGGTTTCCTACCCCGCCCCAGCCAGCCACCACAACAGGCGCATGGATATTTTCGATTCCGCCTTCCGGATTTTTTACCGTGATTCCGCAGACATGTCCATCCTCCGTCAGGACATGAAGGCATTCATATCCCATGTGGATGGGAATCCCATTTTCTTCCAGTCCATCCACCAGCTTCTTTACGATCTCAACGCCAATCAGTTCAGTGGTACAGCACAGGGACCTTGGATATGTATGGCCCGAGAGATGCCTCAGTTTTGTAGTCCCATCCTCATTTTTTGCAAATTCCACACCCCAGCGGCAGAGGAGATTGTATCCCTCCATGGTGCTGGCCGTCATGTCCCTGACCAGCGTCCTGTTATTAATCCCATATCCTGCATGAATCATATCATCATTATACTGCCCGATGGTATCCCCGTAAGGATTGTCCGGCAGGACGAAATTAATTGCTGCAATATATGGTGTTCCGCCATATGCAGTGGTGTAAATACCGATATCCTTTACACCCAGTTCACTGAGCCTTGCTGCTGTTGCCAGGGAAGCAAGCCCCATGCCTACAATGATAACATCATGTTTTTTTGCCATATATTCCTCCGATTAGTGTACCGGCACGGTGGAATGCCATCGTGCCAGTGCCTAGGGCGTGTCTGGTCCTAAGGGGGTACCTCTGGTGGATTCCTTAGGGCAGCTGCCGGAAAGTAATTTTCAAACACGCCCTAACTCATTACAGGTATCTTCATAATGATTTTGGTAAAAGAATGGGGTTCATCCGTATGGGATACAGGCTTATGCCCGTCATGGGGAAATGCAATGTAGAACATCCCCTTGTCCACCCGGATATGGTTCCCGGTATCCCCTAGAAGCCTCTCCGCATCCTTATCCTTATCATATGGGACCACGGTCTTTAAATCCGCCACATCCGCCCATGCCAGTTCCTCGCAGCCCTCGGCCATGATCTGGACATCAATATATCTGCGGTGCGCCTCAAAGGTCCCCTCATCCATGGGTCTCGTATCGCCCATCTGCACGTTAAAGAAACCGCCGTCAAACTTATATTTGCCCGGCTCCAGCTTCTGCATCGCCTTGACCGCCTCCATTCCTGCCCTGAGGGCGGGAATCATGGGCGTATAAAATAATATGTTCTCTGTTTTGTCAATAACCATGTGCCTGTCCTCTAGAGCGTGTTTGAAAATTGCTTTCCGTCAGCTGTGCGTCACACTTTGTGGGAGATTTGGTCCCGATGAAGGAGGCGTAGTGGGCTACGCTGACTGAATTGGGACCAAATATACCGCGAAGTGGGGCGTGCAGATGACGGGAATGAATTTTCAAACATGCTCTAATTCATGTAGCTTCCGCCGTTTACGTTGATTGTTTCCCCGTTTATGAATCCCGCCATGTCCGAGGCCAGGAAAACAGCCACATCGGCTACATTTCCCGTGGTTCCAAGAACCCCCAGGGGGATTTTCTTTACCACATTCCTGCGGTACTCCTCCGTCCACTGCAGTGACATATCCGTTTCAATGGGGCCTGGGCAAATGCCGTTTACACGGATATGGTACGGCCCCATCTCATAGGCCAGCTTCTGGGTCATGGAATTGACCGCCGCCTTGCTGGCCCCATAGCATATGGAGGCATTGGCATGGGCGGTCTTACTGGCCGTGGATGAGATATTGATGACGGTTCCCGACTGTTTCTCCACCATGTGGGGGAGCACGGCCTTACAGCAGTAGAATACGCCGTCCAGGTTGATCCCCATCATCCTGTGCCACTCCTCCTCTGTCAGTTCCAGAAAAGGAATGCGGCTGTTCACGCCTGCATTATTCACCAATATATCGATTTTCCCAAATGCTTCCATACAGACGCCAGCCAGTCTGGCAGCCGTGCCGCTGTCAGAGATATCCCCCCTGACAACACGGCATTTTACTCCCAGGGCTTCTGCCTCTGCCTTCACGCACCTTAACTTTTCTTCATCATTGCCGTTAATCACCACGTCAGCGCCGTTTGCCGCCAGTGCAAGGGCAATTGCCCTGCCGATTCCCTTACTGGAACCGGTGACAATAGCAGATTTTCCTTTTAACATATCCTTCATCCCCATCATGCCACGACTTTACTTTCTTCTCTGTCCTTACTGTAGAATTTCCGTTTCTTTGCTGAACAGATGACAAAGAATGCAACTGCCACCGCGATTCCTATGATATCAGTGATTGTCTCAGGAAGGATGATCAGGATTGCGGATGCCAGCAGGATTCCCCTCTCTATCCTATTTAAGGGTACCAGGAAGAATCCGGCCATTCCGGATGCCAGCAGGTATGTTCCAAGGAACAGGATCAGGGTTCCCTTGACAATCTCAAGAGGCGTTCCTACCAGGAGGATGGACGGGTCGTATATGAAAATGAACGGTACGAGGAACGCCACCAATGCGTACGCAAAACCCGTCAGCCCCGTCTTCATGGAATCCGCCCCCGCTATACCTGCCGCAGTGAAGGACGCCACGCACACAGGCGGTGTGATCTGAGCCATGATACCAAAATAGAATACAAACATATTTGCCTGCAAAGGCTGGATGTTAAGGCCAATCAGGGTTGGCACGAACAGGACATTTGCCACCAGATAAGCCGCCACCGTAGGAAGCGCCATTCCTAAAAGCATGCATCCCAGCATTGTAATCAAAAGTGCAATAATCAAATAGCTGGATCCCACATTGGCTATAAGCTTGGATACCTTGGTTGCCAGGCCGGACTGGATGACAACGCCGATGATGATTCCGCATGCAGCTGTGGGCACGGCAATTTCAGAAGCCTGCTTCACTCCCTGAAGAGCGGTTTCCCCCAGTTTCTTAAGGCTGACACAGTACTTTCCGCCTAAAACAAATTTGCTCACGACATTGATGATAAGGCAGGTGAAGATACCCATCATGCCGCTCCGCATCAGGGATGCGCCGGATATCATGTAGTAAACCAGCACAATGGCGGGAATGATCTGATACAGTCTTGGCAGTATCTTCTCGGTCTGGATTGCCTCTGCCTTCTGTGCCCCGTCAATCATGCTCTTTTTATCAGCCATGAATGTAACCAGAAGGAACACGGACATAAAATAGGCAATGGCAGGAATCAAGGCTGCAAATGCAATGGTCTTATATGGAACCCCCAGCATTTCCGCCATGATGAACGCGCCCACGCCCATAATCGGGGGCATGATCTGTCCGCCGGTGGATGCAACCGCTTCAATGGCCCCTGCCTGGTGTGGTTCATAGCCAATCTTCTTCATCATGGGAATTGTCATGACACCGGTGGTTGCCACGTTGGCAACGGCGCTTCCTGAAATCATTCCCATAAGGCCGGAGGAGATGACGGCTGCCTTTGCAGGACCGCCGGCGCCGTTCTTGGACACCTTCATGCCCAGGTCAATGAGAAGCTGTCCGCCTCCGCATTCGGAAAAGAATACGCCGAAAAGCATGAAGTAAAACAGGCTGCTGGCCGATGTATACAGCGGGGTCCCATAGATACCGCTGGAACCCATGGTCATCAGTTCCGTGAACTGCTGCATATTGGTCCCTTTAAACCGGAAGATGGATGGAAAATATTTCCCGAACCAGAAGTATACAATGAAGAACAGGATGAATCCGAACAGAATGGTTCCCAGTGTCCTTCTGACTGCCTCCAGAAGTATGATGATACATACCACCATGGCAATCTTATCAATCATTGTAACAGGTGATACATACTGCACGCGGGAAGTAAGACGTGCAGTATTGGCAATCACATAGTACAGGACAAAGGCTATGCCTGCATAAACCGGTATATCCAAAGCCTTCATCCACGGCTTCCCTGACTTCTTGTCAGCCGGGTTGTTGAGGAATACAATGAGCAGCGCAAACATCAGGTGCACCGGGCTTTGCAGCATGGGATGCAGCGGGGACACCAGCGCCAGATATAACTGAAACAGGATCCAGACCGTACCGACTGCAATATAGGCCATTTTCTTGGGTGGTATTTTTACTCTTTCCATTATTTGCCCCTTTCTGTCAGACAAATGTCATTTATTCCATATAACCCATTTCCTTATAATAAGCCTCAGCGCCTGGATGGATCGGAGCGCCCAGCTTAATGGGCTCCCATGCAGTCTCAGGATCAAATGCCTCCAGGGCGGCGCTTGCGTTCACAAGTGTCTGTGTGTTCTCACACAGGGCCTTTGTCATTGTATATACAGTGGCATCATCCAGCTCAGCGGATACAAGGATTACCTGCGGGGAACCGACTGTTTTGATTTCCGCGTCCTGGCCTGACCAGGTTCCTGCCGGAATGACGGTATAGTCAAAGCCTTCTTTTGTCAGCTTTTCCAGGGTATCGTCACTTAACTGAGGGAAATACATATCTGCTGTCATACACAGTTCGGATGTGGCGGACTGTCCCGGCGCGATATGGTCAATCGTCATATCTGCCTTGCCATCCTTTAACAGGCTGACAATTGCATCTGAACCTGTCTGGGTAACGCTTCCTCCCCAGGACTCAACATCCTCGTAGCTCACCCCAAGCACTTCCAGCACCTTATTGCAGGCCAGCTCCCCGAATGCGCCGGAGGATTTAACTGCTATGCGGACTGGATACTTCTGGGCAACCAGCTCCTCAACCGTTGTGATACCTGTCTTATCAACAAACGACTGGGTAAAAATCACGTTGAGGATTGCCTTGTCCAGGCCGCCTGCAAGGCCTCTTACGCTTTCTGTGGGCGGATTTCCAAGAATCCCTGTATCACAAGCCCATTTTGCAGGAGCGCCGTTGCTGATTGTCACATTACACTGGTTATTTTCAAGAATCACAGGGGAACCCACGCCGCCTGGGGATGTGGTGGTCACATCAATGACAGAGCCGTTTGGAAATGCATCCGTAAACAGATTTGCCATCGTGGACGCATATACATATGCCGTGGTCCCTACGTCCTGGGTTGCAAATGTAATCTCAACCGGTGCCGTTACCGCATAGGCACCGTCTGTCTGGCTGGCCGCGCTTTCCCCGGCCTGCGTGTCAGCCTGTGCTTCTGTCACCGAAGCAGCCACAGTGGTTTCCTGGGTTGAACCGGAACAGCCTGCCAGCCCTGCTGCCATCATACCTGCCATACCGAATGCAAATAATTTCTTCATTGTCTTTTTCATTTACTTAACCCTCCGTCTATTGTTCTTTTTACAGTTTTTGCTTTATTGCTTTTTGAAAGACGAATGCCGTAATCAATGGCATTTATCAGACTTAACTCATTTGCGATTCCCTGGCCCGCCTGGTCAAATGCGGTTCCGTGGTCCACGCTGGCCCTTACGATGGGAAGCCCCAGCGTTATGTTAACACCCGCGACCGCATCCCATTTCTGCTGTTCCTGATTATATACGAAGCCAATTACCTTCAGCGGGATATGTCCCTGGTCATGATACATGGCCACCACCATATCATACCACCCGCCTCTGGCTTTTGAAAAGATTGTATCCGGCGGAACCGGGCCCTCTGCCTGGATTCCTTCTGCCTTGGCAGCTTCAATCGCCGGGATGATCTCGTCAATCTCCTCCCTGCCGAAGAGGCCGTTCTCCCCGCTGTGGGGGTTAAGGCCTGCCACGCCGATTCTTGGCTGTTCCAGCCCCAGGTCCCTGCAGGCCTGGTATGCAATGCGTATGACCTCCAGCACCCGTTCCTTCTTCACCCGGTCACAGGCTTCCCGCAGGGATACATGGGTAGATACGTGCACTACCCGGATATTCTCATGGGCCAGCATCATGGTATATTTTTTGGTTCCTGTCATATCCGCATACACTTCGGTATGGCCTGAGTAATGATGTCCGGCCATGTTGATGGCTTCTTTATTAAAGGCATTGGTGACCGTGCCGTCAACCTCCCCGGCCATGGCCATCTGTATCACCTTTTCCACGTAACGGAACGCGGCCTCCCCGGCCATCACGGATACCTTTCCACGTTCCAGCTTATCCACGTCCACCAGATCCATATCATACACATCTATGGTACCTGCCTGGAACAGGGCCTCTTCTACGGAATGGACCGGATGTATCCTGACATCCTCTTTTCCCACAATTTTAACTGCTGCCTCCATCACGCCCGCATCCCCGATGACCAGCGGACGGCATTTGTCATAAATCTCATTGTTGGCCAGGGCCTTTACCGTAATCTCCGGTCCTATACTGGCCGGGTCCCCCATTGTAATCCCAATTATCAGACGCTCATCCATATCTGTCAGCACATCCCTTTCTCATGGTTTTCAGCCAGCACCTTCTTTAACGCCTCAATGCCCTCTTCCGGCACCTGGTTAAACGGCGCCCTGCATTTTCCTACCGGATATCCCAAAAGCGCTACCGCTGTCTTTACAATGGTATTGGGATTGCCGAACCGGAAGCATGCGCGGAAGGAACGGATGCTGTCCTGGGCCTTCCTGGCATTTTCCATATCGCCTGCCACAAAGTAATCGTAAATGGACGCCATCACCTCCGGAAATACGTTTGCACATCCTGCGATGCCGCCCGTCCCCCCTGCCAGGAGGTTCCAGAGTATCAGGGAATCATTGCCGGACAGCACGGCGAAGCCGTCGCTTTCCCTGGTCTGTTCAATGTACTGGAGCATATTGTCAAAATTGCCGGAGCTGTCCTTGGCCCCTACAATATTTTCTATCCTGCTTAGACGGGCAACCGTTGCCGGCGCCAGGGCATTGCCGGTCCTGGCCGGTATATTGTAGAGGACAATGGGCATATCCACTGCCTCTGCCACTGCACGGTAGTGCTCATACAGCTCATTCTGGGACGCCGCGGCAAAGGACGGGGTAATGATGGAGAGCACATCCGCTCCCAGGGACTGCGCCATCCTGGACTGGCGGATGGTATCCTTTGTGCTGATGCACCCGGTTCCCGCATAGACCGGAACCCGTCCCTTTGTCTCATCTATCACAATGCCCAGGACCTGCTCTTTTTCCGCCTCGCTTAATATGTATCCCTCCCCGTTCGTCCCAAATGGGAACAGGCCGTGGACGCCTCCCTTTATCTGGCGGTTGACCTGGTTCCTCAGTTCTGCCTCATTGATGGTCTCGTCCTCATTCATGGGCGTAATGATCGGCGGGATGATTCCCTTGATTTCCACCTTTTTCATCCTGTTGTTCCTCCTCCTTCTATGCCAAATCCTGCTATTCTTTTTATTCCAACATTATACATGTATTTCTTTATTCCAACATTTTACATGCATCTTTGTATTTCTGCATTTTACATGTACCTTTGTATTCCTGCATTTTACATGCATCTTTGTATTCCTTCATTTTACATGTATTCTTTGTATTCCTGCATTTTACATGATTTCCATATACAGTTTCCTGGCATCCTCAGGGGTGACTTCCCGCATATTATTCACCAGAAGCCGCTTGACGTCCATGCCGGCCTCCACCAGTGCATCCAGGTCCTGATCCCCAACCCCGTACTCCCTGAGGCTGGACGGTATCTCAAGATGGGTTACTATCTCGTCCAGACGGCGTATGATCCAGGCCGACTTTTCCTCCGGTGTCCTCTGGGGCATGCCTTTGCCTCCGGCTATCCGGTCATAGGCTGCCGCGAATCTGTCCCTGCAGGCCGGTTCGTTAAACTTCATCACCGGTACCAGGAGCATGGCATTGGAAACGCCATGGGGTATATGGTACTTTCCTCCCAGGGGATAGGACAGTGCATGAACTGCCGTTGTTCCTGATGCGGTTATGGCTGCGCCCGCATAGAAGGCGGCTATGAGCATGGCGTTTTTGGCATCCAGGGCATCGGGGTCATCACACGCCCTTTCTATATTGGTAAGGATTAAATCCAGGGCTTCCAGTGCAAATGTATCGCTGAAGGGATTGGCCTTATTGGAAGTATAACACTCAATCGCATGGGCAAGGGCGTCCACACCCGTGGCTGCCGCGATTTTCCTTGGAAGGTTTTTAATCATTTCCCCGTCCAGGATTACATAGTCAGCTATCATCGCATCGTTGACAATCCCTACCTTCAGCTCCTTCTCAGGAACCGCCACAATGCTGTTGGGGGTTGCTTCGGAACCAGTCCCTGCCGTGGTGGGTATCATGAGGGTTGGGACGCATTTCTTTGCAAGACAGGGATCATCAAGCAAATCCCTGACCGTGTATGCGTCCGTTGCCAGGACCGAGGCCAGCTTCGCGATATCCATCACGCTTCCACCGCCAACTGCTATAATAAGTCCGGCCTTCTCAGCCTTAAAAGCGTCAATGACCTTCTGGGCCTCATCACAGTCAGGCTCTGCAGGCAGTCCGTCTAAGACCGAATATCCTACCCCCGCCTCCTTTAGCAGGGATAATGGTTTCTCAAGGAGTCCGGCAGCCATGATTCCCTTGTCACTGAACACAACTGCTTTCCCGGCACATGTTCCGGCAATCTCCTTGATATGGTCCAAGGCTCCCTCACCGCTGTAAACCACATGAGGCATCTTTAATATATACTGTGTCAGCATAATACCCTCTCTTTCTTATACAATATCGTATCCGCCAGCTGTACCAGCAGGTCCTCTGTCCCAAAGCCGCCTGACTTGGATATGACCTGATACATATTATCATTAATCTTAAAGCGTGACAGCACGGTTCCCGGCGCCATCTCGCAGACCGGTTCCATCTCACAGACCTTTATCTGATTCATGAATCCCAGAAGCGTGTCGCCTCCTGTTATCAAAAGCGTACTGTTGAGACCGCGTTCCACCATATGCTTAAGGATATAACCCATGGAATCCGCTATCCTGGTCCTCACCTCATCCAGGCTGATGCCCTTTTCCCTGGCATATTCCATGGTCTCATCCGTCCCGTCGTAATCATTGCTGTCAAGGATGGACCTGCGTTCCAGCCGGAATTGCAGCATCCACTTTTTCAGCACTGCCTGCCCCTCATCCGTCTTCCAGAATCCCCTGTCCAGCTTTTGCCTGGGTGTCAGCCGTATTCTGGTGAATCCATGTTCCTCCGCATAATCCAGCTGTTTTTTTGTGATGGGATTCACGCTTCCGCAGGCTGCCAGGAACCTGGGTATGAATTCCGGCGCATAGGATTCCCGGCCCTCCAGGCCCAAAAGTCCGGGCAGTACCGATGCAAATCCCGCGCATCCGGCCATGACCGACAACCGGCCTTTACGGTACAGGTCCAAAGCGGCGGCTGTCAGGCCCTCCTGTGACCGTGCATCATATACAGCTATGCGTGACAGCGGGCCATCGTCCGGCGCCTGCCCATCTTCCATCAGGGCCGTATTGCCGTCCCCATCCTCTTCCTTAATCACTTCAACCCGGATGTTGCTCTGCTGATGGATGATATCAGGTACGAATGAACAGGTGACCGGCTCAAAGGGGTCTTTCCCAAATACGCTGTCCTTTACAGGAACATCATTTATGTAATGGATTCCTTCCCTTGTGGTTCTGCCCATCTGTGGAAATGCAGGAATGAAAGGAAGGATGTCCTGACCGGATGCGTCTAAGAGCGCGGTCAGCTCACTGCCGATATTCCCCCGTAATGCCGAGTCTGTCTTCTTATAAATAAATGGTATGCCGCAGGCCATGGCCCTCTTTGTGATATTCCACACCACTTCATAAGCATCCCTGCTGTCAAGATGCCTTGTCTCGGCATCCATTACCAGGACCCTGACTCCCTCGTCCGCCTTCCTGTAATCATACCGGATATCCGTAACCACCCTCACAACGGTGCCAGCCGCCGCGAATTGGACTCCCGTATCCAGAGCACCTGTAAAATCATCCGCTATTATCAGTAAGGTTATCACTCAATCACCGCCAGTCCCCGTATGTTGCATTTATGAACATACAGGTTTAGTTTTTTATTGTTTCTCTCTTAGTTCTGTTTCAGTTTACTAAATATTGCCTGGGTTTTCAACTGCTTTTCTCGTCTTTTATGTTCATATATGAAACATTTTAATTCTACCCCTGGATTTATATGTTCAATTATGTTACACTTGTTTCAGATAGAAACAGCGGAGGTGCTTATATGGAATCGCCTAAGATTAAAGTCCTTGGAATCGCCCCTTATGAAGCAATGAAAAATGTGATGGAAAAGCTGGCCCGGAAAAGGCCTCAGATGGAAATGGATGTGTATGTGGGGGATTTAAAAAAGGGGGTTGATATCGCCCAGAAGAATATCCAGGGAAACTATGACGTCATCATATCGCGGGGCGGCACAGCGGAAATGATTGGCAAGGTGACCCATATACCTGTCATCGAAATCAGCCTGTCCGTCTACGATATACTGAGGGCCATGAAGCTGGCTGAGAACTATTCCGACAAGTACGCCGTGGTCGGGTTCCCCAGCATCACCAGCAGCGCCCACCTGCTCTGCGATCTGCTGCAATATAAGATAGACATCGTGACCATACACAATGAAAATGAAGTGGAATCCACCCTGCGGGATTTAAAGAAGAACGGATGCCGCATGATCCTGTGTGACATGATTGCCAATACAACCGCCAAAAAGCTGGGGCTGAATTCCATCCTTATTACCTCGGGCAACGAAAGCATCGAGAATGCGTTTGACCAGGCATACAAGCTCTGCATCAGCTATGCCAATATCAAAGAGGAAAATTCCCTTCTGGGCGAAATCATCCGCGGGGAAAATTCCTATACGTTTGTGTTTGATGAAAAGCAGAACCTGTACTTCACCACCTGGGACAACGATGATTCTGAAATCACCGATATCCTGCGCAGGGAGATACCCGAGACACTGAACGGGGATAATTACAAGGCATTCCGCAACATTGACGGCAACCTGTTCTCCATCAACAGCCGTGTGATTGAAAAGTCCCTGCACCGTTACGCCGTGTTTTACGTGTCATCCACCAAGGTACCCATGGCCACCAGCAAATACGGCATCCTGTTTTCCAACAAGCGGGAGGCGGAACAGCATTTTTACAACAGTTTCTACAGTATCACAGGCTCCATGCAGGGTTTAAGGAATACGGTGGAGCAGATCAGCCAGAGCAGCTTTCCGGTTATGATTTCAGGCGAGGAGGGCACGGGAAAGGAACAGATTGCCCGGGCCATCTATGCACAAAGCTCCCTGCAGCACAATCCGCTTATCGCCATTAACTGCAGTCTTGTCAATGACAAGAGCTGGGGCTTTTTAACCAATCATTACAACTCACCGTTAAATGATAACAACAATACGATATATTTTAAAAATATCGAGGAGCTTCCCTCGGAACGGCGCAAACAGCTTCTTTCCATCATACTGGACATGAATCTGGACAAGCGGAACCGGCTTATATTCTCCTGTGTCAGCGCCAGCCAAACCGCCCTGCCGTCTGCTGCCAGGGAATTTGTCAACCTGCTCTCCTGCATGACCATCCATCTGCCGCCCCTGCGTGAACGGATGGAGGAACTCCCCACCATTTCAAGCCTGTACCTTGGGAACCTGAACGTGGAGCTGGCCCGCCAGATCATCGGGTTCGAACCGGAGGCCATGGCACTGCTGGAGGCATATGACTGGCCGTATAACTACACCCAGTTCAAGCGGGTCATCAATGAACTGGCAGTCATTACCTCCACACCGTATATAAGCGCCCGTGACGTCAGGTCACTTTTAGAAAAGGAAAGGGCCTCCTCCTTTACCGGCTCCGGCCAGACAGAGGAGACCCGCCATACAGGTCTGGATATAAACCGTACCTTAGACGAGATTACCTGCGATATAATCGGACAGGTACTGTCCCAGAACAACGGCAACCAAAGCGCGGCAGCGAAACAGCTTGGAATCAGCCGGACCACACTGTGGAGGTATATGAACCGCAGATAAACAGGCCCTAGAGCGTGTTTGAAAATTGCTTTCCGTCAGCTGTGCGTCCCACTTCGTGGGAGATTTGGTCCCGATGAGGGAGGCGTAGCGGGCTACGTTGACCGAATTGGGACCAAATATGCCGCGATGTGGGGGGTGCAGATGGCGGGAATGAATTTTCAAGCACGCTCTAAAAAACCGTCCGTTCCACCAGCCGCCACAGCACCCGCCTGCACCTGCACACATCCTCATAAGGCACATACTCATTGGGCTTATGGGCCAGCTCCAGGCTTCCCGGCCCATAGGACATACAGTCATGGTTCCCCAGGGTCCCGGCAATGACAGCCGTGTCCGTATAACCGTTAAACGCCCCGATGACAGTATCCATGCCGGTCACCTCATCGCAGGTCTGCTTCAGATGCCCAAGGAGCAGGGAACCATCGTCCTTCTCCACATAGGGACGGTCGCCGGTTATGACATAACGGCCTTTCACGCCGGGGACTTCCTGCTGCGCCAGTTCTATGGCCTGCTTCACGATCCGCTCCGCGGCCCTGGTGTCCGTGGGCGGCACCAGCCTCATGTCAATCCACACCTTACAGGTATCCGGCACCACATACGGGCGGTAGCCTCCGGTTATCTGTCCAAAGGTCACGGTGGAAACCCCAAGGTCATGGTGGGACGGACAGGCCGCGACGGACTTCCTGATGAAGCTGACCGCCTCTGCCATGGCTGCAATCGCGTCCGCACCCTTCCATGGATTGCTGGCATGGGCCGTGATTCCGTCCATGGTAAGCTCAAACCAGGTCCGCCCCTTGTGGGCCACCTGGATCTGCCCGTCCGTAGGCTCTGTATCCAGTATCCAGTCTTGTGCAGAAACCCAGCCATCCTGTATGGCCCGCTCCACGCCCCGCATGAAATCCTCCTCATCAACGGTTCCGATGAAGGTAAAGGCCCTGTCCGGAAGCTGCCCCTTCTTCCCCACCAGCTCCACTGCCCGTGCAAATACTGTCAGGGCGCAGGCAAGCCCGGATTTCATATCGCAGGCCCCTCTTCCGTAAAGCCGCTTCGCGCCGTCCTCCTGTGTAACCACAGCTCCCAGGGCAGGCGTATCCTCATTCCATCCATCCCCCAGCATCACCGTGTCCATATGGCATATGTAAGTAAGTCCCGGTTTTTCAGATTTGCCCGGTATGCGCGCCATCAGGTTGAAGCGTCCGGGAAGCACTTCCTGCTCCTTAAGTTCCATCCGTCCTGCCAGGCTTCCTCCCGCCATCTGTATCTTGCGTACCAGCCATTCCTTTATCCATCCCTCAATCCGCCCTTCATAGGCGCCGGGGTCTGAACTGTCAATCCTTACCAGCTGTCCGGCCAGGTCCCAGGCCTCATCATCCAATCCATGCTCCGCGTCCGATTCCCAAATTCCAGCCTTTGCTTCCTCCGGATTCAGCCCATCATTTCCCATTTCCCAATTCCTCCCATTACTTCTAATGCTTCATCCTATCATTCTACTACAATGCACAGATACTTCAACCCCTATGCGCCCTTAAACCTTCCCTACAGATCATCAATAATCGCCGCACTCTTTGCATAGGCCGTGCTCTTGGCCTCAAAGAAATCCGTCTTTACCATATTGGCATTGGAATACTGGTTCACCCATGCCATGGATTCCGGTTCCTTCTCATATCCTCCATACAGCGGCTCAAAGCCCAGGCCGGTCCACCTCAGGTTCCCCAGGTATTTGATATAGGACGATACCATGTCCTTTGTCAGTCCCGGCACCTCATCCCCAATCACATAACAGCCCCATTCTATTTCCTGGCTCACGCCTTCCCTCAGCATGTCCTCCAGCATTTTCACATTGTCCGGTGTGAACAGGCCCGGTTCTTCTTTCTTAAGTTCTCCTATCATGCTGCGGAACAGCCACAGATGGGTATTCTCATCCCGGTTGATGTAGCGGATTTCCTGGACGCTTCCCGGCATTTTCCCGTTGCGGCCCAGGTTGTAGAAGAACATGAAGCCACTGTAAAAATATATGCCCTCCAGGATGTAATTCGCCATCATGACCCGCAGGAGGGTGATGTCATCCTTTCTTTCCTGGAACTCGTTATAAAGGTTCCCGATAAATGTGTTCCGTTTCAGAAGGTGTCCATCCTCCTTCCACTGGTAAAGGATCCGGTCCCTTTCCACGGGGCTGCATATGGAATCCAGCATATAACTGTAGCTCTGGCTGTGCACCGCCTCCTGGAATCCCTGTATGGTCAGGCACAGGTTCACCTCGTTGGCCGTTATGTACTGGCCGATACAGGGGAGGTTGGCTGTCTGTATGGAATCCAGGAATACCAGGAAACTGAGTATCTTGTCAAATGCCTCCCGCTCCGCCGCGGACAGGTTCCGGTAATCCTTCACATCCGTGCTCAGGTTAATCTCCTCCGGTATCCAGAAATTATTCATGGCCTGTCTGTACCAGGCGCTGGCCCAGGTGTACTTCATATTGTTAAAGTCGTTGAGATTGGTGGTATTGCCCCCAATCATCCTCCGGCTGTTCTTATCCGTGTCACCCTGTGGGTTAAACAGGGATTTTGCCTTTAAAACTGTCATGTCGTGCTCCTTATTAATAATGGTATATGAATCTTGGGACTGCGCACCAGCCTGCCGCACTCAGCTGGAACAGCTCTCGCACTCCTCCACCTCCAGCGACTGGCTGCGCACATAATAGATGGTCTTGACGCCCTGTTCCCAGGCCAGGATATAGAGGTTTAACAGCTGGCGCATGGTATATTCGTTGGTAATATACAGGTTCACGCTCTGTGCCTGGTCGATGTGGCGCTGGCGCACCCCGGCTGCCCGCACCGTATAGGTCTGGTCAATGGTGTATGCGCTTTTATACAGCCAGAAGGTACTTATATCCAGCTCAGGCGCCACCCTTGGCATGATGGAATTTTTCTTTTCCTCCAGGAAGAAACGCTTCATCACAGGATCCAGGCCGGCGGTTGTCCCGGACAGGATGCTGGTGCTGCTGGTAGGAGCCACCGCCATCAGCCATGCATTGCGCATCCCCTGTGCGGCCACCTGCGCGGCCAGCCCATCCCATCGTCCGCCTTCATATCCCCTCTTTTTAAAATACTCCCCTGACTGCCATTGGCTGCCCTGGAAATATTCATAGCTTCCCTTTTCCGCGCCCAGCGCGCTGCTGGCCCGGATGGCCGCATAATTAATCCGCTCAAACACCTGGTCTGCAAATGCAAGGTGCTCTTCGCTTTCCCACCTGATCCTGTGCTTTGCCAGCATATGATGATACCCGCTGACCCCCAGGCCGATGCTCCGGTAGCGTGCGTTGGTCACTTTTGCGTAGGGAAGGGGATAAAAGTTCAGGTCAATCACATTATCCAGCGCACGCACGGCAGTGGACACAATCTCCTCCACCTCGCTGTCGCTGGTCACATCGATATTGCCAAGGCAGAGGCTTGCCAGGTTGCACACCACAAAATCACCCGGCCTGGTGGTGTTCACGATTACGGTGTCGCCCTCCCGGTTCAGGATTTCCGTTGACACGGATTCCACAGGCGACATGTTCTGGGCAATCTCGGTGCAGAGGTTGGAACAGTATATCATTCCCTTATGGCTGTTGGGATTGGCCCTGTTCACTATATCGCGGTTAAAGGCAAAGGGCGTTCCTGTTTCCACTGCCGATTTAAGGATCAGTCTCACCACATCCTTTAACAGAACCGTGCGTTTGGAAATGCGCTGGTCCCTCACGCAGTCCCAGTACCGTTCCTCCCACTCCTCTCCATAGGAATCCTCCAGGCAGTAACCTTTGACCGCCTCTATCTCATGAGGACACATGAGATACCAGTCCTGGTCCAGGCTTTCCTCTGCAAGCTTCCAGAACAGGTCCGGGTAACAGACCCCCGGGAAGATATCATGGGCCTTCATCCTGTCGTCCCCGTTATTCGTCCTCAGCTGAAGGAACTCAGGCAGGTCCTTATGCCAGGCGTCCAGATAAACCGCGGCAGCGCCCTGGCGCATCCCCAGCTGGTCCACGGCCACGGCTGTGTCATTGACCAGTTTTATCCAGCGGATTACCCCGCCCGCAGCTCCCTTAAAACCGCGTATGCTGCTGCCGGTTGCCCTTACCTTTCCAAAATACAGGCCCATTCCTCCACCGAATTTGCTGACCTGGGCAAAGTTATCCACACTTCGGTAGATTCCCTCCAGGCTGTCCGGCACCGTATCGATGAAGCAGCTGGAAAGCTGGTGGTATGGCTTCCTGGCATTGGAAAGGGTAGGTGTGGCCATGGTGACCTTTATCTGGCTGAGCATATCGTAGAACCGGCGCACCCACTCCATCCTGACATCTTTCTTTTCCTTCATGGCCAGGTGCAGCGCAATCCCAAGATACATTTCCTGGGGCGTTTCCAGACCATGGCGCTCACGGTCCTGAATCACATAGCGCTTCAGCAGCAGGTCCAGCCCCGCATAGGTGAACAGGCAGTTGCGCTCCTCACGGATGAATCCCTGGGCCTGTGCAATTTCCTCCCTGCTGTAGTTCTCCAGGATATACGCCCCGTAAAGCCCCTGGTCTGTCAGATATTCAAGCTTATCATAGAGGGAGGCAATGCCCAGTGTGCCAAGACGCTCCTTTACTTCCTGTTCAAACTGGCAATACCTCAGCCTGGCCGCTGCAAACTCCCACCTTGGCGCCTCCCTGGAGGTCAGCTCCGCCGCGGACCTGATAAGCGCCTCCATGTGTTCCTCCGCAGTCATATGCGCTTTTTCAAATGCCCTGCTGCGCTCAAATAAAAGCTCCAGCCCATAGCCTTCACCTGTAAAATCCCGTTCTATTCCCCTAAGGCATTCCATAAGCCCCGGATTCCCGGTCCCATGGACCACCGCGTTTATATACGTATCATTCATAATCTCATTATTATCTCCTTATGTTCCTTCCATACATAACCCTGACCGCACAGATTCCAGCCGCGTTTCAGAGCCACGGTTCCCATTATAAACCATATATCTTGTGGTTACAAGCTGAATTTATACAAAAATGCCCAAAATGCTGTGTTTTACCCAAATTTACCAAATTCCATATTCCCCTTATATCCCCCTCCCGGATATCCCGGGAATCCCCCTCCTCCCGCCTTTTGCTACAGCCCCATGGTTGTAGCTATTTCAGCAAAAAATGTGATTGCACTTGTGGCCCTTTCCGCTTATTATATGGTTGGACTGATAATATCAATGCGGCAAAACCGCAAAGGGGGTAAACTTTCCGGCCTGCGTAACTGCGTCCGGGAAGCAGGGATTATGAAAGAACTGAAAAATCCATTCTGGCGCATGGCCGCCGAGTATGGTGTCATTACTTTAAGTATCTGGATTATGGTAGTGGGGATTTACTTTTTCAAATTTCCAAATCATTTTGCATTTGGAGGCGTGACAGGCTTTTCCACCGTGGTCAGCGAGGCAACCCGCTGGTCTGCAGGCGATTTCACATTCATTGTGAACACGGCCCTGCTCCTGCTGGGCTTTATTTTCCTTGGAAAAGGATTCGGACTTAAGACGGTTTATGCCAGTATGCTTATGTCGGTCAGCCTTTCCATGCTGGAGCGCATCTGCCCCCTGGCCCGGCCCCTGACAGAAGAACCGCTGCTGGAGCTTTTGTTTGCAATCTTCCTTCCGGCCGTGGGCACCGCCATCCTGTTTAATATCGGGGCGTCCAGCGGAGGGACCGATATCATTGCCATGATATTAAAGAAGCACACCAGCCTTAATATCGGAACCGTCCTCATGCTGGTGGACGTGGCTGCCGTGGCTTCCTCCTTCTTTATATTCGGGCCGGAGACAGGGCTGTTCTCCACCATTGGCCTTGCGGCCAAGTCCCTTGTGATTGACGATGTCATCCAGAACATCAACCTATGCAAATGTTTCAATATCATCTGTGATAACCCGGACCCCATCTGTGACTACATCATTAACACGCTGCACAGAAGCGCTACGGTCTACCACGCCCAGGGAGCATTTTCCCATAACGAAAAGACCGTCATCATGACCACCATGAAGCGCAGCCAGGCCCTGAAACTGCGCAACTATATACGCGGGATTGAGCCTACGGCGTTTATGCTGATATCGAATTCCAGCGAGATTATCGGGAAAGGGTTTTTGACGAATTGAGCTGGGATGTGATGGAATGTGATTGGGATATGATTGAATATGAATCTGGTGAAATAAAACCGGAGCAGTTTCTGGCATGGTATGATACCGCCAGATTCCTGCTCCGGTTTCTTATCTTGAAATCCTTATTCCGTCATTCTCACTCCGCTGCATTTCCGTCTCCCAGCTCAGCCGCATTCCCATCTCCCAGCTCAGCCGCCAAAGCCGCCAGATCCTTCCTTATCCCAATCCCCTGAGGACAGACCTTCTCGCATTTCCCGCACTGGATACACAGGTCTGCCCCGGCGCCGGCTTCCTGTTTTTCCTTAAACGCCTTCCTGGCCCTTTCCTCAACGTCATACATGGCTTTTTCATTCCATATCGCGAAATTCCCCGGTATATCCACTCCGGCCGGGCAGGGCATGCAGTAGCGGCAGGCCGTGCAGCCGTTCTTAATGCGCGTCCGTATGGCCTGGGCTGCCTGTTCAATGATATTTTCCTCTTCCCTGCTCAAGGGTACGAAGGGGCTGAAGGTCTTTATATTATCCTCCAGCTGTTCCTCGGAGGACATGCCGCTTAATACCAGCTTCACGCCAGGATGGCTGCCCACCCAGCGCAGGGCCCAGGATGCAGGGGTACGCCCGGGATCTGCTGCCTCAAGGATTGCCTGCACATCCTCGGGAAGCCCGGACAGCATGCCGCCTTTTACAGGTTCCATGACAATCACGGGAATCCCCATCTTGCTTGCCAGTTCATATCCCCGGTCCCCTGCCTGGATGTTCCTGTCCATGTAATTATACTGGATTTGGCAGAAATCCCACTGCCTGTAGGTGATGATTTCCCTGAAAACCTCATAATCATCATGGAACGAGAATCCAAGATGGCGGATTTTCCCTTCCTGTTTTAACTGCTGTGCCCACTCAATGATACCGGAACCTTTAAGCTTCTCCCAGCGTTCACGGTTCAGGGCATGGAACAGGTAATAATCCACATAGCTGACCTGAAGGCGGTCCAGCTGCTCATCGAACACAGCCTGCGCCTCATCCGCCGTATTAACCAGCCATACAGGCAGCTTGGTTGCCAGATAATAAGAATCCCTTGCATACTTTGCCAGTATCCGCCCCAGGAACGGCTCGCTCTCCCCATCGTGGTAGGGATACGCCGTGTCTATGTAATTCACGCCGGCCTTCAGGGCCGTGTCCAGCATCTTCTCAGCCTTCTCCTGGTCAATGTCCCCGCTTTCCATCTTGGGAAAGCGCATGCATCCAAACCCAAGCAGGGATACCTTGTCCTCAGCCTTCTGAAACCTCATTGTCCTGTATTGCATGATAAAATCCTCCTTTATTAGTAAATCATTCCCACTCCATGGTCCCCAGGCTTTCCAGCAGCCCAAACATATAGTCCGTATACCGCTCCGCCACCTCAATCACCACAACATCCGGCTTAAGCTCCCTGACAGCGGCGGCGCAGTCTTCCGTACGGTAATCCATCAGTGTCACCTGGGGATATTCCTTCGCAAAGTACTCCGCCATATGGACGCCGAAGGAATCCCTGAATATAAGAACGTTCCGTTCCTCATCCTGTACATCGGAAATGTAACGGGTGACTGTCTCCCTCTGGTTCTGGAAGTCCAGGGAATAGGTGATATCCTCACGGTAGTCCGCCACCTTCAGGAACGGGTCGTCATCATAATATTTCTGAAGGTTCAGCATGACGGCCAAATCCCCGCTGAAAGTTCCCCTGTCCTCTATGGTATATCCCATGTAGGACTCCGGGCCGAATTTTTCATGGTTGATATCCGTAATCAGCATCCGCGCTGCCAGGAAGGCGCCCATATCATTCCAATGGGTATCGTATTTGCGGTAAATCTGGCACCAGTTCTGGCTGGCCTGCCTGAATGACTCCAGCGGATAATACACATCGGCATCCGTATGTTCCTTAAGATAGGCGTATAAAAGGTCCGCCCTCGATTCCTCATTCACCACCTTAATGGAAGACGGCATGTATTCACTATACACCTGCTCCTTGTTGGGGACAATATATAAAATGAATTTTATTCCCCGGCTGTCAAGATTCCTGTCCGCCGACCGCAAAAAACCGGCAAACTGCTCCAACTGTCCTTCTGAATAATGGTTGGTCCCCTGGTAATCCGCCAGGCTGTCCTCCATTTCCCCTTTTAACTTGTAAAACATCCACCCGTCCTTCCCCATGAGCACCGCATCCGAGGACACCTCGCCAAACACCCGTATATCCGCCAGCTTCACAAATGCCACCAGTGGGTTCTTAAAGGCCAGATGGTCGTTAAAGTAAGCATCATAAAGGCCGGGATACCGGGAAAGTCCCTGTATGTCCAGCACAGGTTTCTCCTGATAAACCCGGTTCTCATAATTTTCCGTATCCACATATCCCTTCAAGGGAATGAACAGAATACGTGGCAGCACCATCATTGCCAGGAACATGCCTGAAACTATGTATGCTTTCATCCGCTTATTCATCCAATGCCAACCTCCCTGCCGGACTGGGCCAAAAGCCCTGGGGCCTGTTTGAAAATTCATTCCCGCCATCTGCACGCCCCACTTCGCGGCATATTTGGTCCCAATTCGGTCAACGTAGCCCGCTACGCCTCCCTCATCGGGACCAAATCTCCCACAAAGTGGGACGCACAGC